>Ga0081539_10001655_pt1 | contig 36118 bp, 33 predicted proteins | sample TabmetS4T2R2_FD_71023 | JGI IMG/M metagenome (GOLD analysis project Ga0081539, IMG submission 71023) | Tabebuia heterophylla rhizosphere microbial communities from the University of Puerto Rico - S4T2R2 | ecosystem: Host-associated > Plants > Roots > Rhizosphere ... | reverse complement strand
GGCTACGTCACTTCCGTGCGCGTCCCGAAGGAGGGGGCTCGTGGGGGAACCATGGGTTCCCCCACGTCGGTCTTCGGGGCGTAGCTTCAACTCAGCTCTCCTTGTGGATCAGGCCCGGGAAACGAGCTCTCTGCGCAGACGGTTCAGGCGCCCGCGCACGCTCGCGTCGACGCGCAGGGAGCCGGCCTGCAGGATCATTCCGCCGATCAGGTCCGGGTCGACCGCGCGCGTCGCCTCGACGCTGCGGCCGGACGACTTCGCGATCCTCTCGACGATCGCGTCCGCCTCCTCGTCGTTGAGCTCGACCGCCGTCGTCAGCTGCACCTTGATGCGGCCCTGCTCGCGGTCGACGATCGCCTCGAACTCTGCAGCGATCGGGCGGAGCTGGCCGGCGCGGCCCTTCGACGCGACGACCCGCACGAAGTTCCGCACGACGGGGTCCGCGCCCGTGGTGATCTCCTCGAGCACGCCGGCCTTCGCGCCGGGATCGAGCTGCGGATTGGCGAGGAACGCCTCGAGCTCGGGCGTTTCCTCGAGCGCCGTCGCGAGCTCGCCGAGCTGCTCGCGCACGAGATCGACCCGGTCCTCGTCCTGGGCGGCCTCGAAGAGCGCCTTCGCGTAGATGGCGTGGGCGACGGCCATCGACCGATCAGCTGCTCCTGCCCTCGAGCGCCGAGAAGTCGAGGCCCTCGACCGCCTCCTCGATCAGCCGGCGCTGATCCTGGGCGTCCAGCACCTTGCCGACGACGCGTTGCGTCGCCTCGATCGTGAGGTCGGCCACCTCGCTGCGAATCTGCCCGATCGCGCGCGCCGTCTCCGCGTCGATCTGCTTGCGCGTCTCGTCGAGCCGCCGCTGGCGCTCGGCCTCCGCCTCCTGCTTCGCGCGGTCGATGTGCGAGTCCGCGACCTTCCGCGCCTCGGCGAGGATCTCCCCCGACTCGGACTTGGCACGGGCGAGGATCGCGCGGTTCTGCTCGAGCAGCTCGCGCGCCTCGTTCCGCGCGTTGTCGGCCTCGTCGACCGCCTGACGGATGCGATCGCGGCGGTCGTCGATCGTCTTCTGGATCGGCCCGAAGGCGATGCGCTTCAGGGTGAAGAACGTGATCGCGAACGCGATCAACGTCCAGATCATCAACCCGGGGACCGGATTGACCAGCGCGTCGGTGATCGAAGCGACCATCGTTCCCGCTCGCCGACCGGCCTAGATCAGCACGTACGCGAGCAGTCCGCCCGCGAACCCGTAGAAGACGACGGCCTCGGTCAGCGCGAACCCGATCCACTGGATGCCGGTGAGCTCGCCACGCAGCTCCGGCTGGCGGGCAACGGCCTGGATCATCGATCCGAAGATCGTGCCGATGCCGATACCTGCGCCGACTGAACCGAGCCCGATGCCGAGCGCGAGGGCGATCGCCTTGCCGGCGTCGGTCACGTCACCCGTGGTCTCGGCGACGAGGTTGATGAAGGACAGCATGCGGTCGGAGCCTCCTTAATGGTCCGGCTCGATGGCCGAGCCGATGTAGATGGCGGACAGAGCGGCGAAGATGTACGCCTGGATCGACACGACGATCACGACCTCGAACAGGTACATGATCGTCGCGGCCGGCACTGCGACCACGGCGAGCCAGACGTGGCCGAGGATGAAGATCAGGCCGACGAACGTGAGGATCAGCATGTGCCCGGCGAGCATGTTCGCGTAGAGCCTGACCGAGAGGCTGATCAGGCGCATGAACTGGCCGAGGATCTCGAGCGGCACGATCAGCGGGTACATGACCTTCGGCACCTCGGGGATCCAGCTCTTGAAGTACTTGATCGGCCCGTTCGCGCGGATCCCCTCGTAGTGCGTGAAGACGAACGTCATCAGCGCGAGCGCGAGGGTGACGGACAGCGTCGAGGTCGCGGCGAAGATCCCGAGGGTCGGAAGGCCGTGCCACTTCTCGTCGGAAAGCGGCAGCGGGATGAAGCCGATGATGTTGACGACCCAGATGAAGAGCATCAGCGTCGCGCAGTAGGGGAACCACCGGCTGATCGCCTTCGCGGGCAGCCCTTGCTCGGCGACCTGCACCTGCGCGATCTCGTAGATCAGCTCACCGAGCGCCTGACGTCTGCCGGGGCCGCTTCCAACGGGGATGCGCATGAGCATGAATCCGAGGAGGATCGTCAGGACGGAGCCGAGCAGCAGGTAGCCGACGGCCTTGTTGATGTCGAGCCCGAGCGGGAGGTCGATCCAGCTGTGGAGCTTCCACTCGGCCGACGGGTCGAACTCCTCCTCGGTCGTCCCGGTCTCCTCGGCTGCAAGCGCGACGCTCGGCGCCAGCAGCGCCAAGGCGACGGCGGCTGCGAGCGCGCGCTTCACGCGGGCCGCTCCTGGCCGAAGAACGACACGAGCGAGACGGCCAGCTCGGTCGTGTAGGCGAGCACGTAGACGAGCGCGGCGGCGCCGCCGACACGCTCGTCCGCCACGGTCGCCGCGACCAGCACGACGCCCGCGACGGCCGCGCGAAGACTCATCCCGATCCCTCGCATCGCTGCGGCGGCGACCCTACCTGCGTCCAACGGAAGACGCGTCAGCAGCGCCGCGAAGCCCTGGAGCCCGAGCCAGAGGACTGCTGCGAGCGTCCATCCGCGTAGAGACCAGCCCATGACCGCGAAGATGGGGAGGGCGAGGGCGACGATCGCCGTCCCCGCCAGTGCCGGTCCGATGCGCGACGGGATGTCGCGCGGGGTCGACGCGAGCCGCCGCACGACGCTCATTGCCGGCCGTACACCATGTAGACGACGACGACGGCGAGCGGGATCCCGACGAGCATGCCCACGAGGAGGCCTATTCCCCAGCCGCCGACGGCCCAACCGAGAAGCGCGCCGATGGCCATGCAGAGGGCCGTCGTGCCGAGGAGCAACCCCGATGCGGTTGCGAGAGACTGCGGCGAGGATCGGGCGGCGCGGGCCATCGGACCGGAGGATATCAGCGAGCTTGTAACACCACGAATGCGATGAACAGTGGAAATCGAGACACTTCGTCACACTTCCGCGACAGACCGCCACGGCTCGTCCTCGTGCACGGCAGCGTCGTCGGCGGACGGCCGACCTGGCGCGAACAGCGCCGCACGATCACGGACGAGGCCGAGCTCGTCGTCCTCGAGCGGCCCGGCTTCGAGCCCGGATCGGACGAGCGCATCGACTTCGAGGCACACGCGCGCTGGGTGGCGAAGCGCGTCGCACCGGGCGACCACCTCGTCGGCCACTCGTACGGCGGCGTGATCGCGCTCCTGACCGCCGCCGGCGTCGGTGAGGGCCTCGCGTCGCTGACCGTGATCGAGCCGCCGTGCACGAGCGTCGCGCTCGACGACCCCGCCGTCGCGGACTTCGCGGCGGCCGGGGCGGAGCTCTGGGCGCACGGCCCGCGCCACGACCCGGAGGCGTTCCTGCGCGCGTTCCTCCTCGCCGTCGGCTCCGACTACGTGCCTCCCTCCCCGCTCCCGCCGGAGCTCGAGCAGGGCGTCCGCGCCCTCGTCGCCGAGCGCGGGCCGTGGGAGGCGGAGATCTCGCTCGCGAAGCTGGCGGCGCTGGCGCTGCCGGTCCTCGTCGTCTCGGGGGCGCACCATGCGGCGTTCGATCGGATCTGCGATGTCCTCGAACGGGAGCTCCGCGCCGAGCGGCTCGTGATCCCGGGCCACGGGCACAACCCGCAGGTCGACCCGGCGTTCACGGAAGCGCTGCTCGCGTTCGTCAACCGGGCAGACCTCATGCGCAAGAGTCGGCGGGGCTGAACCGAGCAGCCCCGGGGGCTCGGTGGCCGCGGCACCGCCGGCTCGCCGTCCGTCACACGGAGCGGATCGCCGCAAGCTCGCCAGCCACGAGCCCCTCCAGCCATCCTCGCGCTCAAACGATCGTGTCGCGACCCGACCTGCGCATGTTTCGACGTGAGGGGAGTGTCCTTGCAACAGGCTGTTGCAAACTCGACGCGTTTACACATTCGCGACGAAGGAGGCACTCATGGCTTTCCTCTGAGCGTGGACGATGACCGGGTGACGCAATCCGCTCCACGCATCGCGTGGGTCCTGGTTCAGGCGATCCCGACGCTGGACGAACCAGATCTTCCGATTGCCGAGTTGTGGCGCCGACTCTGCCGCCACGCGGCACAACTCGGGCTTCCGCCGCCCAGCTACCAACAGACGCGTGTTCTCGTTCACCGCTCGCGACGCATCGGGGCGATGCCCGGCATCGGCGGCCTCGCGCTCGATGTCGTGTTCCGCACGCGAGGACCGGCGGAAGCATTGGCCGTCGCGACCGAGCGTCTCGAGCGCAAGCGCGCGGAGCAGGCGCAGCTCATGCGTGAGCTCTCGTGGCGTCCATCCACGCGCCGCGTACCCACCGAGCGTCCGAGACCCTCTCCTCCACATGACGGCTGACCCGCGACACGGCGCTTGCAACAGTCTGTTGCAAGGATCCCCGCCGGGCGCACGGCCGTCACGGCGCACCTCTCGCGGCCATCGACCAGCCACGGCGCGGCGTCAACTCGTCGCGGAGGGATCCGCGCGAGCTTCTACACCACCAGCTTGATGAGCAGCACGATCGCGACCAACGCCGCTACGCCGAGCACCGCGTTGAGGAGGCCGAAGAGCGCGAGGCTCGTCGTCCTCGCGGGCGACTCGCTCTCGAGCTCGAGGCCCTTGAAGCTCTCGGCAAGCTGACGCTCGACGTCGGCCTCGATCCGCGCTGCGAGGCGGTCGCCGAAGTCCATCGGCTCCGCGCGGTCGACGCGGAGGGGTGGGAACGACGAGGGCAGCCCCTCGATGTCGAGCTGGACGACGCGCTCGGGCTCCTCCATGTCTTTCAAGCGGACGTCGCCGAGGTCCCGCTTCGAGACGCCATCAGGCATCGCCGGTCCCGTGACGAGCGCCGCCGTCGTCGAGGAGAGCAGCACCTGGCCGCCGTGCGCCGCGGAGCAAATCCTCGCGGCGCGGTGGACGTCGATTCCGACGTACCCCTCCTCGCCTACGACGGGCTCGCCGGTGTGGATGCTCATGCGCACCTTCAGGTCGGCGCCGTCGGGCCAGGCGTGGCCCGCGAGCGCGCGCTGTGCCGCGACGGCGGCGGCGACCGCGTCCCGTGCGCGCGCAAACGCGAAGAAGAAGGCGTCGCCCTGGGTGTCGATCTCCTGTCCGTCGCGCGCTGTGAACTCCTCCCGCACGATCCGCCGGTGCTCGGCGAGCGCGTCGGCGTAGCGGTTGCCGAGCCGTTTGAGGAGCTCCGTCGAGCCGGCGATGTCGGTGAAGACGAAGGTCACCGTGCCGCCGTGCAGCACGGTCACGCGCTAAGCCTCTCGTCGTCCTCCGCACCGTGAGCGCGCCGCTTCCGGACGCGTGGGTTCGCGAGCTTGACGATCTCGAGCAGGTACACGACGTAGACGGAGAACGCGAGCGCGGCGAGCGCGATCGCCGCGACGGCGATCGTCTCGCCCGTGTGCCAGCGGCCGCCCTCGCGGAAAGGGACGAACCGGGTCGCGAGCGCCGCCGCGCCGAGGCTCGCGGTCCAGGCCCACATCGTCACGGCGGCCCGTCGCTGCGAGAAGCCGATGTTGAGGAACCGATGGTGGAGGTGCGATCGGTCGGGCGACGAGATCGGCTGGCGGTACTTCAGCCGCCTCGCGACGACGAACGACGTGTCGATGATCGGCACCGCGAGCACGACCAGCGGCAGGACGAGGACGACGGTCGACGCCGTCTTCAGCAGCCCCGCGACCGACACCGTCGCGAGCGTGAAGCCGAGGACGAGCGCTCCCGAGTCGCCCATGAAGATGCGGGCCGGGAAGAAGTTGTGCCGCAGGAAGCCGATGCTGGCGCCGGCGACGGCGGCCGACAGGATGGCCGCGTCGATCTTCCCGAGCGAGAGCGCGAGCGTGGCGAAGGTGAGGCCGGCGATCCCGCACACGCCGGCCGCGAGCCCGTCGAGCCCGTCGAGGAAGTTGACCATGTTCATCACCGCGACGATCCAGACGACTGTCATCGGCATCCCCACCCAGCCGGGCAGGTCGACGGCGCCGAGGAACGGGAACGTGAAGTGGTCGATCCAGACGCCGAACGCGCACGGGATCGCGGCTGCGGCGATCTGACCCGCGAGCTTCGACAGCGGCTCGAGGCCGCGGAAGTCGTCGATCGCACCGATCACGCATGCGACCGTCGCCCCGAGGACGACGCCTCGCATCTCACCGTCCAAGGAGAGGAACGCGAGCGACGGGACGAGAACGCCGAGAAAGATCGCGAGCCCGCCGAGCCGTGGGATGGGCCGCTTGTTGAGGCGCCGCGCGTCGGGTGTGTCGACGACGCCGAGCAGCCGCGCCATCCCGCCGACCGCGGGGGTCAGCAGGACGACGACGCCGAAGGCGATCAGCGCCCCGTACAGGACCTCCGGGTTCGACCTGAGGTCGTCGAACATCGCCGCGGCTTACTTCGTGCCGTACAGCCGGTCGCCTGCATCGCCCAGGCCCGGGACGATGTAGCCCTTCTCGTTCAGCGCACGATCGACCGACGCGACGACGATCGAGACGTCGGGATGGTCGCGATGGATCCGGTCGATGCCCTCCGGGGCGGCGATCAGCGCGATGAGTCGGACGGACGTCGCGCCCGCGCGCTTGACGGTTTCGACGGCTGCCGCCGTCGAGTTGCCCGTCGCGAGCATCGGGTCGAGCAGGATCACGTCGCGGTCGGCGATGTCACCGGGCAGCTTGACGTAGTACTCGACGGGCTGGAGCGTCTCTTCGTTGCGGTACAGCCCGATGAACCCGACGCGCGCCGCCGGGACCAGCGAGAGCACGGCGTCGAGCATCCCGATCCCGGCCCGCAGGATCGGGCAGACGGCGACCTTCTTCCCGGAGATCCGGCGCGCGGTCGTCGTCTCGAGCGGCGTCTCGATCTCGATCTCCTCGTCCGCGAGGTCCTTGGTCGCCTCGTACGTGAGGAGGAACGTCAGCTCGTTGACGAGCTGGCGGAACATCTGCGTCGTGGTCGTGACGTCGCGGAGCAGCCCCAGCTTGTGCTGGACGAGCGGGTGCGACACTTCCGTGACAGAACCCGCCACGGACGTGCCAGGTGTCGTCGACGGTTCCAGCATGGCCTACTCCTGGCTTTTCTCGCCGGACGCGAGAAATGCCGTGTAGCCCCGGAACCCCGGATAGAGCGGATGCCGTTCGCAGAGGGCGGAACTGCGGGCGCGCAACTCACCAACGTCCGCGTCCGCGTCGAGCGCCTCGACGACGATCCGGCCGACCTCGCGGAAGTCGTCCTCGTCGAACCCCCGGATCGTCGCGGCCTGCGTGCCGACCCGGATCCCCGAGGCGATCGTCGGCGGCCGCTCGTCGAAGGGAACGGTGTTCCGATTCGTCGTCAGCCCGACCTCGTGCAGCCGCTCCTCGGCGTCCTTGCCCGACCAGTCGGTGTTGCGGAGGTCGAGCTGGAGCAGATGCGTGTCCGTCCCGCCGGTCAGCAGGTCGACACCGCCCGCGAGCAGGGTCTCGGCGAGCGCGTCGGCGTTGACGCGGATCTGCTGCTGGTAAGCGCGAAAGCCCTCCGTCGCAGCGATGTGGAAGCACGTCGCCTTGGCGGCGATCACGTGCTCGAGCGGCCCGCCCTGGAGCCCCGGGAATATGGCCCGGTCGATCGCCTGCGCATGCTCCTCGCGGCAGAGGACGAGCCCCGAGCGCGGGCCGGCGAGCGTCTTGTGCGTCGTCGAGGTGACGACGTCGCAGTCCTCGACGGGGTTCGGATGGATTCCGGCCGCCACGAGCCCGGCGAAATGGGCCATGTCGCACCAGAGCAGCGCGCCGACCTCGTCCGCGACCCGCCGGAACATCGGCGTGTCCACCGTGCGCGGGTACGCGGAGCCGCCGCAGAGGACGATCTTCGGACGATGCTCGAGCGCGAGCGCCCGCACCTCGTCCTCCTCCACGAGGCCGGTCTCTCGGGAGACGCCGTAGTGGACGATCGTGTAGAGCCGGCCCGAGAAGTTGACCTTGAGGCCGTGCGTCAGGTGCCCGCCGTGGTCGAGCCGGAGCGAGAGCACCGTGTCGCCCGGCTGCAGCAGGCCGAGGTACACCGCCATGTTCGCCTGCGCGCCCGCGTGGGGCTGGACGTTCGCGTGCTCCGCGCCGAACAGGGCTTTGGCCCGGTCGATCGCAAGCTGCTCGATCTCGTCGACGACCTCGCAGCCGCCGTAGTAGCGCTTTCCCGGATATCCCTCCGCGTACTTGTTCGTCGGCACCGAGCCCACGGCCTCGAGGATGCTCGGCCAGGTGAAGTTCTCCGACGCGATCAGCTCGATCTGGTTCCGCTGACGCTCGGCCTCGCGCGTGAGGAGCGCGGCGACATCGGGATCGAGCTCCGCGAGCCCCGCCGTGCGCAGGCGCTCGAGCTGGTCGGCGGCCACTGCCACGGGCCGGATGCTACTCGCCGGAGAAGTGGTGACAGCGGTTAGAGAACGCGCGTCACCGACTGCGTGCGATCCAGTCGGCGATCGACGCGCGCGCGATCGTATCCCGTCCCGCCGACCAGCGTGTCGGGCTCGCCGTCGCGCGAGACGAAGAAGTCGTTGCCGCTTCCCCCGAGTGCCTTGTCTCGGCCGGCGCCGGGCACGAGGTAGTCGGCGCCCGGCCCACCGACGAGAACGTCGTCGCCGCCTCGGCCGATCAGGACGTCGGCGCCGCCGAGGCCACAGATCACGTCGCGCCCCGGCGTCCCCATCAACCGGTCGGGACCGTTCGTGCCGACGATCGTGCAGTGCAGCGGACGCCCGCGCTCGTCGCGCGGCCGCGGCGCCGTGCCGAACGACGACGTCGGGCCGGTCGTGGTCCCGACGAGGTTGGCCGCGACCACGCGGAAGCTGTAGCGCGACCCGGGCGCCAGGCCGGCGACGCGAATCGCGATCCGCGCCGACGACGGCGCCGCCGGAAGCACGACTGCGGCCGTCCGGGTCGAGAACGCGCCGCCCCGGCCGAGCTCCACCCAGACGCGGGTCTCGAGGCCGCTGGACGTGACGTCAGCGCCGACTCGAGCGCGGGTCAAGGAGATGGCCGAGGCCGTCGCGCGGCCGATCGCCGGCGCCGCGCCCATGCGAAAGACGACGTCCGAGCCCCGCGTCGTCCCGGCTGAGCTGCGCGCGACGAGCCGCGCGTGGTACTCCGCCCCCGGCGTGAGTCCCGCCACGGTCTCGGAGACGGGGACCGCCCCACGGCCCGATCCCGCGCTGCGTACGACCGTCGAGATGCCGTACGACGTCGTCGGGCCGAGGTCGAACCACCAGCTCGTCGCCCGTCCCACGGGATCCACGGTCCCGGCGAGGACGGCGGCGGCGCCCGCCAGCTGCGCCGCGCCCGTGACGACCAGCGGACCGGCGCTCGTGTTGAAGGTGCGCGTGTGGCCCGCGGTCGTGCCCGCGTCGCTCCGTGCGACGGCGCGGAAGTAGTACTTCGTCCCCGGCTGCAGGCCGCCGACGTTCACCGAGATCCGAGTCGCGCTCGTGCCGAAGCCGGCGTTGACGTCCGGCGTCCGGTTGCCGAGACCCGACGTCGGCCCGTACTCGAACCAGGCGACGGTGCCGCGGCCACGGGGATCGACGGCGCCGCTCAGACGTGCCGAGCTGATCGAGATCTCGTCGACGCCCCCGGTCGAGACGGCAGGGGCCGGGTCGGTGCGGAAGGACTTGTCGACGCCTGCGACGGTGCCGATGTCGTTCGAGGCGACGAGGCGGAAGTGGTAGGTCTCCCCCGCCTTGAGACCGCCCACCCTGGTGGAGACGGGCACCGGGGCTGTGCCGGCGCCTGCCGAGCGCGTGTCGGTTCGGTTGCCGTACTTCGTCGTCGGCCCGTACTCGATCCACCAGCCCGTCGAGCGTCCGTTGGGGTCGACCGTGCCGCCGAGCGTAGCCGCGTCGGGCCCGAGCGCGGCCGCGGCGGCGGTCACGACCTCCGGGGCGCCGCGCGTGGTGAAGGCTGCATCGGCACCACGGCTCGTGCCGGTGCCGTTCGAGGCGACGATCCGGTAGTGGTAGGTGACGCCGGTCTCGAGGCTCCGCAGCTGTTCCGTGACGTCGACCGCGGCCGTCCCGTTGCCGGAACTCCGCGCTGACGTCCGCGACCCGTACGAGACGGTCTTGCCGTACTCGACGTACCAGCTCGTTGCCTCGCCGCCAGGATCGACTCGACCCCCGACGACGGCGCTCCGGGCTCCGACCGACGTGGCCGCTCCCGTCGCCGCCGACGGCGCGACGGCCGAAGCTGCAGCGACGAGCGCGAGGGAGATGGCTGTTGCGACGACGGAAGCGACCACTCGTCGTGTCATGGCGACGAGTGTCTCTCGGCCCCGTTAGGCCGCCGTCGGCTCGCGGTTAACGATCGGTAAGTCTTCGTCTCAGGCGTTACGAGCGGCGCGAACGCGCGCGAGGGCCTCTTCCGTGGACAGCGCTCCCTCACGCAGGACACGCGGCTCGTCGCCGGTGACGTCGATCACCGTGGACGGCGTACCGGGCAGCTCGCCCGCGTCGACCACTGCCGCGACGCCGTCGAGGATCTCGGCGGGGACGTCCTCGACGCGCCGCGGGTCGGCGGCGCCGGGCAGGTTCGCGCTCGTCGCGACGAGGACGCCGAGCGCGTCGAGGACCCTCGCCGCGGATCCGTGGAGGTCCGGGACGCGCACGCCGACGGCCTCGGGCCGCTCGGGGCTCAGCCAGGCGAACCGCCGGCTCGGGTTCGGCACGACGAGGGTCACCGGGCCGGGGAACAGCGCGCGAGCCGCGTCGGTGACCTCGTCGGGGAGCTCGCCGACGCGGTCCCACACCAGCTCCACCGACGCGAAGAGGAGCGCCGTCGGCTGACCGGCGCGGCGGCCCTTCAACGCATAGAGGGCACGCGCGACGTCCGGATCGTCGCCGCGCCCGGCGAGGCCGTAGACCGTGTCCGTCGGGACGACTGCCAGCGAGCCCGAGCGCAGCGCGGCGATCGCGCCGGCGACGTCGGTCAGGAGCGCGCTCCCAGGCGGCCCTCGACGACGCGCTCGCGGCCCGCCAGATCCTCGGTCACCGCAACCTCGTCGTACCCGGCCTCGACGAGCAGCGCGGCGACCTCGGCTGCACCGCCGTCGTGCGTCTCGAGGACGAGCGCGCCGCCGCGTCTGAGGACCGAAGCAGCGTCCCGGACGATCGCCGCGGTCTGACCGCGTTCGACCAGCGCGACCTCCGGCTCCCATTCGACGACCTCCCGCGCAAGCCCGGCGAGCTCCTCCGACCGGACGTACGGCGGGTTCGACACGACGAGGTCCCAGCCCGAGCCGGGAAGGCCGCCGAAGAGGTCGTGGGTGCGGAGCTCGATCGCGATGCCCGTCCGCGTCGCGTTCTCGCGCGCCAGCGCGAGCGCATCCTGGGACACGTCGATCGCGGTCACGCGGGCGCCCGGATGCTCGTCGGCGATCGCCAGCGCGATGGCACCGGTGCCGGTTCCGACGTCGAGCACACGCGGCGCCTTCCGGGCGGCGATCAGCGCGAGGCAGCGCTCGACGACGATCTCCGTCTCGGGCCGCGGGATGAGCGCGCGGCGGTCGACGGCCAGCGTGAGGCGGCGAAAGCCCCACTCGCCGAGGACGTACTGCAGTGGCTCATGGGCGGCACGGCGGGCGATGAGGTCGTCCGCACGCTTGACCTCGCGTCCGGTGAGCGGCCGACCGACGTGCATGTAGAGGCCCACCCGATCGAGCCCGAGCACGTGACCGAGGAGACGCTCGGCGTCGAGCCTCGGCCGCTCGGAACCGCTCTCGGCGAGGCGCTCGGCCGAGCTCCGGATCACGTCCGCGACCGTGGGCGAGGCGTTCATGGTTCGTGCCGATTCATTGCGAGCGTCGTCACACCGCCGCCTCGAGCGCGCGCCGCCGCTCCTCGGCCTGCAGTGAGTCCGTGAACTCCTGCAGGTCGCCGTCGAGCAGCTGGTCGAGCCGGTGGACCGTGTGCTTGATGCGGTGGTCGGTGAGCCGGTTCTCGGGGAAGTTGTAGGTGCGGATCTTCTCGGCGCGCTCGCCGGTGCCGACCTGCGAGCGTCGCGCGGCCGCGAGCTCCGCCTGTTGGCGCTCGCGCTCCGCCTCGTAGAGGCGCGCGCGGAGAACGCGCATCGCCTTCTGCTTGTTCTGGAGCTGGGACTTCTCGTCCTGCATCGAGACGACGATGCCGGTGGGCAGATGCGTGATCCGCACGGCGGAGTCCGTCGTGTTGACCGACTGGCCGCCGGGGCCGGTCGAGCGGTAGACGTCGATCTTGAGATCCTTGTCCTCGATCGCGACCTCGACCTCCTCGACCTCGGGCATCACGGCGACGGTCGCGGTGGAGGTGTGGATACGACCTTGGGATTCCGTCGCCGGCACGCGCTGGACGCGGTGCGTGCCGCCCTCCCATTTGAACACGGAGTATGCGCCGTCGCCCTTCACGGCGAACACCGCCTCCTTGACGCCGCCGCCCTCGTTCTCGCTCGTCGAGAGGGTCTCCGTCCGAAAGCCGCGCCGTTCCGCGTAGCGCTGGAGCATCCGGGTCACGTCGGCGGCCCAGAGCGCCGCCTCGTCTCCGCCGACGCCCTGCCTGACCTCGACGAGGACGTCCTTCGTGTCGGCAGGGTCGCGCTCCACGAGTGCCAGCTTGAGCTCGTCCTCGAGCCGCGCGACGTCGGCCTCGAGCTCGGTCGCCATCGACGCGAGGTCCGGATCGCCGCGCGCCTCCACGAGGTCGGCGCTCGCCTGGCGCCACTCGCGGGCGGCCCTGACCGCAGGCTCGAGCTCCTTCAGGCGTCGGCCGAGCTCGGCCGCCTCACGGTGGTCGTTGTAGACGGCGGGGTTCGCCATCCGATCCTGGAGCTCCGCGTGCGAGCGCTCGAGCTCCTCGGCAAGCTGGTCGAGGGTCGCCATACCTCGATTGTAGGGCCGAGTCGCGCCTCGACCCGTGCGCGGCTCAGCCGCCCTGCGGCGACGCGAGCGTCGCCTCGAGCGTCACCTCCGGGATGCCCGCGAGCGCCTTCGACACCGGGCAGTTCGCCTTGGCGCCCTCGGCGTGCACGACGAAGCCGTTCTCGTCCAGCCCGTTGACGATGCCGACGACGGCGATCGCGCCCTTGGTGATCCCCTCGCCCGGCTGGAAGGTGACGGTCACCGACGTCTCGAGCCGCTCGGGCGGGGTGCCGGCGCCCGCGAGCGCGTGCGAGAGGGCCATGGAGTAGCACGACGCCCACGCGGCCGCGATCAGCTCCTCGGGGCTCGTCTTGCCGTTCGGCGTCTCGGTACGCGAGGCCCAGGTCACCGGAAGCGGGCCGAATGCGCCGCTGCCGACACCTTCGATCGTCCCCTCGCCCTCGATCAGGGAGCCTCTCCACGTCACCTTCGCGTTGCGATCGGTTGCCATCAGTCGCCTCCTTCGAGTGTCGTCGCGATCTCGACAGTCACGCCGGCGTCGCGTAGGAGCGACGAGAACGAGCAGCCGTCGTGCGCCGCGTCGACGGCGGCCCGCAGCGCCGCGGCGTCGACCCCGGGAACGTGCGCACGCACGTCGAGCGCCGAGTGCACGATCAGGTGGCCCCGGCCCTCGACCTCGTCCATCGTGATGGTGCACCGGACGTCGAGTCGTCCGGGAGGCGTCCCGGCCTTCGTCAGCTCGCCCGCCAGGGACATCGTGAAGCATCCGCCATGGGCGGCCGCGAGCAGCTCCTCGGGACTCGTGTTCCCTTCCGTCCGACCGACGCGCGTCGGGAGGGAGTAGGGCAGGCCCGTGAATGCGCCGGAGGTCGCGGCGGTGAGGGCGCCGGCACCGCGGGCAAGGTTGCCCTCCCAGGAGACCTCCGCCTGCCGGACGATCCTCGGCATGGCGCTACGCCATCACCTCGACCTTGCGGTCCTCGACCTGCTCGGCGGCCGTCTCGCTCGCCTCCCGGCGGCGGACCTCTTCGATCGCCCGGATCGAGACCTCGATCTGGTCGAGCGTCGGCTGGCGCGTGGTCAGCCGCTGGAGCCAGAGGCCCGGCGCGAGCAGCGTCATCAGGACCCGGTCCTCCTGGTGCCTGCCCGCGTAGCGGATCAGCTCGTACGCGAGCCCGGCGATCACCGGCAGGAGCAGGATCCGACTCGCGATCAGCCAGTACCAGACGGGGCGCCCGACGAGCGCGAAGACGAAGATCCCGAGCACCATCACCCAGAGCAAAAAGGCTGTTCCGCAGCGTGGATGGATCAAGCTGAACTTTTGCACGCTGGCCGGGGTCAGCTCCGCACCACGCTCGAGCGCGTTGATCGTCTTGTGCTCGGCGCCGTGGTACTGAAACACGCGCTTGAGGTCGGGCAGGAGCCCGATCAGCCCGATGTACGCGATGAACACGGCGACGCGAATCAGCCCCTCGACGACGACGAAGAGCGCGGTGCCCTCGATCGGCAGCCGGTTGGTCAGCAGCGCAGGGCCGACCTTGAACAGCATTAGCGCGAAGCCGATCGCGATCGCGAACGAGAAGATGATCTGCCCGCGCGTGATCTCGGTGACGACGTTGCCCTCGTCGTCCTCCTCGCGGGACGCGACGTTCGCCGAGATCGCGAGCGCGCGGAAGCCGATCGCGAGAGATTCGCCGAGCGCGATGACGCCCCGGATCACCGGCAGGCGCCAGATCCTGTGGCGCTTCATCGGCGAGGTGACGTCGCGGACGACCTTCTCGATCCCGCCTTCGGGCGTCCGCACGGCGACGGCCCAGCACGACGGGCCGCGCATCATCACGCCTTCCAGGACCGCCTGGCCGCCGTACGAGACCGCGCTCACGAACGCACCGTAGCGGTGACTAGTCGGAGATCGCTCTGCAAGGCGCTGTCGAGGCAGTTGCGACCGCGACAGCGGTCGCCTTCAGGGATGTGCCCCGCCGTAGGCGGGGATCGAGCGGCAGGATTCCGCTCCTGCGGAATCCTGCTCGCGGACTAGCTTCTGGCGACGCCGGCCTTCTCGAGCCGGCGCTGGAAGCGCTCGACGCGGCCGCCCGAATCCATCAGCTTCTGCTTGCCCGTGTAGAACGGGTGGCAGGCGGAGCACACCTCGACGTGGAGCTCCGGCTTCGTCGAGCGCGTCGTGAACTCGTTGCCGCACGAGCACGTGACGTGCGCGACGACGTACTCGGGATGGATGTCGGCCTTCATGGTCGCGCCAGGATAGCAGAGGCAATTTCGGGCCCTACGTTGCCTCCTGAGACAACGGCGACGACAGAGTCGCCCTCGACCATCGCGCCGAGAACGGCCGCCACGGCCGCCGCTCCGGCCGGCTCGCAGGCCAGCTTCGCGTCCCCATAGAGCCGGCGCATCGCCTCCTCGATCTGCTCGTCGCTGACGGTCACGACGTCGACGCCCAGATCGCGGCAGACCGCCAGGCCGTTGGCCCCGGCAAACGGCGCGTCGAGGCCGCTCGCGATCGTGCGGGGCGAGACGGCGACGGGCTTGCCGGCCTCGAGCGCGCGGGAGAGCGCTGCGGAGCCTTCCGGCTCCACCCCGACGACGCGCACCCCGCGCGGCGCGGCCGCGGCGGCGATCCCCGAGATCAGGCCGGCGCCGCCAACCGGCACGACGATCACGTCGACGCCCGGGGCGTCCTCGAGGATCTCGAGGCCCACGGTTCCCTGGCCCGCCATCACGAGCGGGTCGTCGAACGGGTGGACGAGCACGGACCCGGTCTCCGCGATGTGCTGGTCGAGGCGCACGAAGACCTCGGAGGGGTTGTCCGACTCGGCGTCGACGTGCGCGCCGAGCCCGCGCGCTCGTTCGAGCTTGAACTCGCTCGCCGTGCGCCAGGCGAAGACGGTGCACTCGAGCCCCTCGTTCGCCGCGCCCCACGCGAGCGCGATCGCGTGGTTTCCGGCCGATGCGCCCGTCACGCCGCGTTGCCGCTCGTCGGGCCGAAGCGCCGAGAGCCGGTTCACGACTCCCCGCGCCTTGAACGAGCCCGTGTACTGGAGCAGCTCGGCCTTGAGCTGCAGACGCGGCGCGAGTTGGCTGCCGTCGAGAAGCGGCGTGCGGCGCACGCGCCCGCGAATCGTCTCGGCCGCCCGGGCGACGTCGTCCCGCGTCACGGAGGTGGCGACGCTCACCCGGCCGATCGTACGCAGAATGCGACGCGTGACGACGCCCGAAACACGCGCCCATCCCGTCCGCCTGGTCATCACCGACGACTGCCGGCGGAGCCGGCTGACGGTGCTCTTCCGGCTCCTGCTCGCGGCGCCGCACCTCCTCTGGGCGTGGATCTTCGGCACGGCAGCCCTGGCCGTCTCCGTGATCGTGTGGCTCGCCGTCCTGTTCGAGCGCCGCGCGCCGGGGTCGCTTCATCGCTTCGTGGCGTCCTACGTGCGGTACTCGACGCACCTCAGCGCGTACCTGTCGCTCGCGGCGAACCCGTACCCGGGCTTCACCGGCGGATCGGCGTATCCCGTCGACGTCGAGATCGACCCGCCCGCGCGGCAGGGCCGTGTCGGCGCCGGCTTCCGGCTCGTGCTCGCTCTGCCGGCGCTCCTGCTCGCGTCCGCGGTCGGCGGCTCGAGCGCGATCGGGATGTCGATGGGAACCTGGTTCTTCTTCGGCCTGGTGACGGCCGTCTCGATGCTCGGCTGGTTCGCCTCCCTCGTGCTCGGGCGCATGCCCCGTGGCCTGCGCGACGCCGCCACCTTCGGGATCGGCTACAGCAGCCGGACGCTCTCCTACCTGCTGCTCCTCACCGACCGCTATCCCAACGCGGCTCCCGGTCAGGTCGACCCGCCGCCCGACCTCCCCGAGCACCCGATCGCGATCGTCGTGGACGACGACCTCCGACGCCCGCGGCTGCTCGTCGCGTTCCGGGGGCTCCTCGTCGTTCCGCACTTCCTCTGGCTCACCCTGTGGACGGTGCCCGCCGCGCTCGCCGCGCTGCTCGCGTGGGTGCTGGCGCTCGCGCTCGGCCGCGTGCCGCGCTTCCTCCACCGCTTCCTCGCGGCGTTCGTGCGACAGAGCGCGCACGTGACGGCGTTCCTGTACCTCGTCGGGCGACCCTTCCCGGGCTTCGTCGGCCGCGAGGGGAGCTACCCGATCGCCGTGACGATCGCGCAGCCCGCGCGGCAGCGGCGACTCGGCGTCCTCGTGCGGATCCTGCTGGCGCTGCCCGCAGTCATCGTCTCGTCCGCCTACGCGACCGTCGTCTTCCTCCTCGGCGTGCTCGCATGGTTCGCCGGGCTTGCGACCGGGCGAATGCCGAGTGGGCTCCGCGACCTCGGCGCGGCCGCGATCCGGTACGAGGCGCAGCTCTATGCGTACGTCTTCCTCTTGACCTCGCGCTACCCGGACGCGTCCCCCATGCTCGCCGGCCGCGAGCCGGCGGAGGAGCTCGCGGAGCAGCTGCCCTCGTGACGCCGCTCCGCGCCGCCCTCGCGGGTCTCTTCGCGGTCGGCTGGATCGTCGCCGCGTGGATGCTGTACGGCAGCGTCGTCCCGGACGACCTCTCACTCCCGCATGTCGACTCGGACGCCGTCTTCGGCACCAGGCTCGTCGACGAGACGGAGCGCTACGAGCGGTTCCTCTACGCGGACTGGGCGCTCTCCCAGGTCGTGCTCCTCGCCTCGCTCGCGCTGTACGCCCGGTACGGGGTCCGCTACGCGCGCGAGTCGGCCGCCGGGCCGATCGGCACGGGAATGCTGCTCGGGATGCTCGGGCTCGCGATCGTGTGGATCGCGCAGCTGCCCTTCGGCATCGCCGCGCTCTGGTGGGATCGTCGCCACGACGTCTCGGAGGTCGGGTACTTCGACTACGTGTTCGGGGACTGGCTCGCCCTCGGCGGCGCGTTCGTCTCGGTCTGCCTCGCGCTGCTGATCGTGATGGCGCTCGCCCGGTGGCTCGGCTCGTGGTGGTGGATTCCGGGCGTCGCGGTGTTCACCGCCATCGTGGCGCTCTTCGCCTTCGTCGTGCCGTACCTCGTGACCGGCCTCGACCCGGTTACCGACCGCGAGCTCGAGGCGACCTACGAGCGCTACGAGCGTGTGCAGGGCGTGGAGCACATCCCGCTCCGCGTCGAGGAGGTGAGCGGCGACACGAGCCAGGCGAACGCGTACGCCTTCGGGATCGGCCCGTCGGCCCGCATCGTGCTCTGGGACACGCTGCTCGACGGGCGGTTCACAGACGGCGAAGTGCACGTCGTCCTCGCGCACGAGCTCGGGCACCACTCGCGCGGCCACATCCCGAAGACGATCGCGTGGTTCGCGCTGTTCGCGCTTCCGGGGACCTTCGTCCTGATGGTTGCGACCCGGAGGCGCGGCGGCATGGGCGAGCCGGCGGCGGTTCCGCTCGCGCTGCTCGTCACCGCGGTGTTCTCGCTCGTCCTGACGCCGGCCCAGAACGTCGTCAGCCGACAGATGGAGCGCGAGGCAGACTGGAAGGCGCTCCAGACGACCCGCGACCCTGCGTCGGCGCGCGGTCTTTTCCGCGAGTTCGCGAAGACCTCGCTCGGCGACCCGAGCCCGCCGACGTGGGCGTACGTGCTGCTCGACACGCACCCGACCCTCGCCCAACGCGTCGCGATGGCGAACGCGTGGGCACGGGAACGGAGGAGCGCCGGCTAGAGGGCGTCCACGCGGTCCACGATCGCGCGCGCGATCGCGAGGGACGACGTCGCGCCCGGCGACGGCGCGTTGCGCACATTGACAACGCCGTCGGACTCGTTGAAGACGAAGTCGTCGAGCAGCGAGCCGTCGGGCGCGATCGCCTGCGCGCGGACGCCGGACGGCCCGGGCAGCACGTCGTCGGATTCGAGCGACGGGATGAGCCTTCGCGCCTGCGCGACGAAGAGGCGTGTCGAGAGATCGCGAGCCGTCTCCGCGGCGCCCATGCGCCAGTGACGTCTCGCCAGCCGGCGAAAGCCGGCCGAGCGAAGCGTCTCCCACACGTCCCGCGGCGACACGTCCCGACGCCGGTACCCCTCCCGCGCCAAGGCGAGCACGGCGTTCGGGCCGAGCCAGACGTCGCCGTCTGGCCGGACGGTCGTGTGGATCCCGAGGAACGGGAACGCGAGATCCGGCACGGGGTAGACGAGCCCGCGCACGAGATGCCGGCGCTCCGGCTTGAGGCGGACGTAGTCGCCGCGGAACGGCACCAGGCGCGGCTCGGCCGGCGCGCCAGTCAGTGCCGCGAGGCGGTCGGCATGCAGCCCGCCGCAGACGACCACCCGGTCGGCCTCGACCTCGCCGAGTGTCGTCTCGAGCAGGACCCGGCGGCCGGACTCGCTTGTGACACCGTGTTGCAAGCCCCGGAACGCCAGCACCTTCCGGCCCAGCAGAATCTCGCCGCCGGCTGCCCGCACGTCGTCCGCATAGGCGTCGGCCACGCGTGAGAAGTCGACGACGGCCGTCTGGGGCGAGTGCAGCGCCCGAACGCCGGCGACGTGGGGCTCGAGCTCCCGCAGGCGCTCGGGCCCGATCAGCTCGACCGCGGGAACGCCGTTCGCGACCGAGCGCCGGTGGAGCTCGCGCAGACGCGGAACCTCGTCCTCCGTCGCCGCGACGACGACCTTGCCGCAACGGAGGATCGGGATGCCGCGCTCCTCGCAGTATCGGAGCAGCAGCTCCGCTCCCTCGACGCAGAGCTTCGCCTTCAGAGAGCCCGGCGCGTAGTAGACGCCGCGGTGCACGACGCCGCTCGCGTGGCCGGTCTGGTGGGCGCCGACCCGCGACTCCTTGTCGAGCACGGCGACACGGAGGTCCCGATGCCGTCCCTGGAGCTCGCGCGCCGTCGCGAGGCCGAGGATCCCGGCCCCGACGACCACGACGTCGAAGCGGGCATCAGTCATCACGACAACGCTCTGGCTTACGTCAGAGCCATGCGCCACGATCGGACTGCCGAGCGCATCAGGTGACGGTGTACTCGGGGCCCGAGCCGCCCTCGGGTGGGGTCAGGCGGCCGCCCTTGGCGCTGATCGCGCCGCACTGAACGCAGTTCGACGGCGTGACCTTGACCTGCACGGTGCCGTCGCCGTCCGCGGCGCCGACCTCGTAGACCTGCGCCGGACACATCCAGTGCCACATCTCGGCGAGCTCGCGCGGAACCTCGGACCGGATCCGGATGTGGCTCGGCTGGTCGTCACGCGTGCGGTTCCCGGACGCGAAGACCGACGAGAGCTTGTCGAAGCTGAGGGCGCCGTCGGGGGCCGGGTATTGCGACGCGCGCCCGGTGCGCAGAAGCGCCGTCGCCCGGTTCGGATGGGTCTCCAGCTCGAACGGCGGCAACTTCCCCTTCGTGACGATCATCCCGCTCGCGAGGGCGCCGCCGAGGAAGAACCCCTTGTCGAACGCCTGCCGCATGTTCCGAACCTCCTCGAGCTCCTTCCAGACGTAGCTCGCCCGAAGCGCGTCGTCGTAGCGGTCGAGCGCGCCGCGCCGCCCCGCCACCTCGCCGCGCTGGAGCGCGGCAAAGGCCGCCTCGGCGGCGAGCCGGCCGGACTCGATCGCGTAGTGGACGCCCTTCAGCCGCGGCACGTTGACGAGGCCGGCGCTCTCGCCCACGAGCATCAGGCCGGGCGCGTTCAGCCTCGACGGCAGAGAGTGGAACCCGCCCTCGGTAATCGTCTTCGCCCCCCAAGCGACACGCTCGCCGCCGGCGAGGATCTTCCGCATGAGGCGATGCGTCTTGAACTCCTGCAGGAGGTCGTGAGCCGAGAGCTCGACGTCTGCGTACTCGAGCCCGACGACGAAGCCGAGCGACACGTGCTCCTCGCCCATCGGGTAGACGAACGAGCCGCCGAACTCGCGGTACCTCGCGCGCTTGCGCAGCGGCCAGCCCATCGTGTGGACGATCCGATGCAGCGGCTTCGGGACCTTCCAGACCTCCTTCACGCCGAGCGCCCACACCTGCGGATTCCGGCCCTGGAGGCCGAAGTGGTCGATCGCCGCAGTCGTCAGGTGCCCCGCGGTGCCCTCGGCGAGCACCGTGACGCGGGCGGTCACGTCGACGCCGGGCTCGAAGTTGCCGAGCGGCTCGCCGTTCCGGCCGCGGCCCTTGTCGCCCGTTCGGACGCCGACGACGCGGCCGTGCTCGAGCAGCAGCTTCTCGCCCGCGGTCTCCGGGAGGATCGTCGCGCCGCCCGCCTCGGCGTGCTCCGCGAGGAACCGCCCGAGCTCGGAGAGGGAGACGATCCAGTTGCCGTGGTTCATCATCGGCGGGGGCGGCGGGATGCGCAGCGCGGCGCCCTTCGTCAACAGGTAGACCGCCTCGCCGTGCACCGGGCCGTACGTCGGCATGTCCTCGATCCGCATTCGGCCCGCGAACAGCCTCCGAATCGCCCGCGGGTTCATCACGGCGCCCGAGAGCAGATGCGATCCGGGCTGCTTGCCCTTCTCGAGCACGGCGACCGGGACGTCGCCGAGCAGCTCCCGCGTCTCGGGATGCTCCTCGAGCAGCTGGCCGAGCCTGATCGCGCACGCGAGCCCGCCGGGTCCGGCCCCGACGATCAGGATGCCGACGTCGATCCGCTCGTCCGGGGAATCCGTGGGCGCGCCGATCGCCTCGGCGTTGGAGAAGGGAGGCGGGAAGTCGGCCGGACGGACGCCGCTCACGCCGCGGTCCTATCCGCGCGCCCGGAGCAGCTCGGTCAGCTTCGGCGCGATCTGGGTGAGGTCGCCCACAACGCCGAGGTCGGCGAAGTCGAAGATCGGCGCGTTCGGGTCCTTGTTGACGGCGACGATCGTGCCCGCGCCCTGCATGCCGACCTTGTGCTGGATCGCACCGGAGATGCCGAGGGCGATGTAGAGCTTCGGCGAGACCGTCTTCCCCGTCTGGCCGACCTGGGCGGAGTACGGATACCACCCCGCGTCGACGACGGCGCGCGTGGCGGCCACGGCGCCGCCGAGCGCCGCCGCGAGCTCCTCAGCGTACGAGAAGCCCTCCGGGCTGCCGAGCCCACGGCCGCCCGCGACGATCACGTCCGCGTCCTCGATCGAAGGACCGCTCGACTCCTCCTGCAGGTGGTCGACGAGACGGGCCTGGATGGAGAAGTCCTGGAAGCTCGCCGCGACGTCCTTCACGTCGGCCGAGCCGCCTGACTCGACGGGGTCGAACGTCCCCGAGCGGATCAGCGCGAGCCTCGGCGTCGTGGTCCAGCCCACCTCGACGAGGACGGTGTCGCCGAGCGCGGGACGGACGCCGACGAGCTCGCCGCCGTCCAGGCGGAGGTCGGTCAGGTCCCAGTTGAGCCCCGCATCGAGACGTGCGGCGAGGCCCGCAGCGACATCGGCGGCCAGCACGGACGCCGGGAAGAGGAGGTTCTCCGCGCCGCTCTCGGCGACGACCGCCTCGAGCGCGTCGACGCGCGGCTGCGGCAACGGGGCTGCCAGCGCCTCGTCGTCGACGACGTAGACGGCAGACGCGCCGAAGGCGCCCGCCGTCGCAGCGGCGTCGCGGACACCGCTCCCGAGGACGACTCCCGCGACGTCGCCGCCGAGCGACGCCGCCTTGCCGAGCAGACCGAGCCCGCCCCTGGTGAGCTCGCCTTCGTGCGACTCGAGGTAGACGAGCGTGCTCACTAGATCAGCCGCTTCTCCGCCAGGTACTCCACGATCTTCTCCGCCGCCGAGCCGTCGTCCTCGATGCGCACCTGGCCGCTCTTCGGCGGCGGCGGCGCGAGGGAGCGGACGGTCGTGCGCGAGCCCGAGTCCCCGACCCGGTCTTCCTCGACGCCGACGTCGGACAGCGCGACGACCTCCTGCGGCTTCGACTTCGCGCCCATGATCCCCCTGAGCGACGGGTACCGCGGCTCGTTGATCGCATCCGAGACGGCGACCACAGCAGGTAGCGGCGCCGAGATGACGTCGTAGCCGAACTCGGTTTGGCGCTTGCCCTTGAGGCTGTCACCCTCGACCGTCAGCTCGGCCACCTGCGAGACCATCGGCCGGCGCAGCCGGTCGGCCACGGCGGCCCACAGGACGGCGCCGTCGGCGTCGCTCGACTGCTGTCCGAACAGGACGAGATCGGCAGCCTCGCGCTCGAGCGCCTTTGCAAGCGCGTAGCTCGTCGCGAGAAGGTCGGAGCCTGCCGCCCCGGGATCGGAGACGAGCACGGCCCGGTCAGCCCCCATCGCGAGCGCCTTCCGCAGCGACTCCATCGCCTTCTCGGGACCGAGGGAGACGACGACGACGTCGCCGCCGTGTGCGTCCTTGACTCGGAGCGCCTCCTCGACGGCGTTCACGTCCGTCGCGTTCAGCGTTCCCTCGCCCGAGCGATCCAGCCGGTTCGTCGACGGGTCGAGCCTCTTGTGGACGGTCGCGTCGGGGACCTGCTTCACGCAGACGGCGATCTTCACGCGCGGGACTCTAGCGAGGGCGCAGAGCGTCTCGTCTGCCGAGGAAACCGCGTGAAGGTCTGCTAGTCTCCGGCGCTTCGCGCCGCGCACCGGAGCCATGACTCGCCACCGGACGACAGCACGAGGGGTTTCTCTCCTCATCCTCACAGGCCTCGCCGGCGTGGTCCTCGCCGCGTCCTCGGGCGCCGCGCCCTCGGGCAGCGGCCTCGTCGACGGGAAGCCGATCGTGTTTCCGCTGATCGGCAACTACGCGTACACGAACAACTACGGCGACCCGCGCGCCAACGGCCGGCATGCGGGGATCGACATCGAGAACGTGCCCTGGCGCACGCCGGTCGTCGCGGCCGAGGCCGGCCGCGTCCGCTGGTGGACGACCTCCGCGCGTGCCGGCTGCATGCTCTACCTCTACGGGAAGAGCGGCACGACATACCTCTATATCCATCTCAACAACGACCTGACCGAGGCGTCGGAGGACAGCGGCGGCTGCACCCTCGGCGTCGCCTACGCGGTGTCGGACGGCGAGAAGGTGACCGCCGGCGAGCAGATCGGCTACGCCGGCGACTCCGGTGACGCCGAGGGGAATCACCACCTCCACTTCGAGTTGCATCCGGACGGCGGCAGCGACGTCAACCCCTTCCCGTACCTCAACGCGGCGGAGCGCCTGCTCTTCCCCGGGCGGATCGGCGCGGCCTTCTCGCTCGGTGTCCGCGGCGTCCCCGTGGCCGGAGGGGCCGGCGAGCTCGAGCTGCGCGCGACGTCGGTGCGGTGGTGGCCCGGCGGCAAATGGACTCCCGTGGTCGGCGAGCGGCCCGTGACGCTCGCGGTCTCGAAGACCGCCGTCGTGGACACGATGCTCGTCGGGACGATCCAGGGCGCCGCGCGCCGCCTCATCCTGGCGAAGACCGCCCAGGTCGTGACCGCCTATACGAGCAGCGCGCGCATCACGCCGGCCGCGCTCCGCGGCGAGCCGGGCGCGCTGCTCGCGGCGCGCGTGACACGGCCCGGCGGGACGACCGTCGCCGCCGCCGTACCTGACGACACGATCGCCGAGGCGACCGACGACGTCCTGCTCGGACCGTTCGCGCCGGTGGCACCCCCCGAGCGTCGCTACGGAATCTGAGTGGTCGCTCAGGCCGGTGCGAGCGCGCCGCGCAGGAAGTCGACGATCGCGCTCGTGGGCGCGCCCGGCGTGAAGACCTCCGCCACGCCGAGGCGCTTGAGCTCGTCCGCGTCCTCCTGGGGGATCGTCCCGCCGACGACGACGAGGACCTCGCCCGCGTCGTTCTTGCGGAGACCCTCTACGATCCTCGGCACGAGGGTCATGTGGGCGCCTGAGAGAATCGAGATCCCGACCGCGTCGGCGTCCTCCTGGATCGCCGTCTCGACGATCTGCTCCGGCGTCTGGTGGAGGCCGGTGTAGATGACCTCCATCCCCGCGTCGCGCAGCGCGCGCGCGATGATCTTGGCTCCCCGGTCGTGCCCGTCGAGACCGGGTTTCGCGATCACCACTCGAACCGTCTGGCCCACGCGGTCAGTATAGGAACGTGCGCCTCGTCGTCATCGGGTCGTCCCCGGCCTGGCCAAACGCGGGAGGCGCCCACTCCGGGTACGTCGTCGAGTCGGACGGCCGTCGCCTGCTGCTCGACTGCGGGCCCGGCGTCCTCGCGCGGCTGCGGGAGACGGAGGCGTGGCCGTCGCTGGACTCGATCGCCATCACGCACTTCCATCTCGACCACTGGGGCGACCTCGTGCCCTGGGTGTGGGGAAGCTTCTACCGCCGCGGCCACGACGACGTCCGGCCGGAGCTGTGGGTCTATCGCGGCGGGCGGGCGTTCCTCGAGGAGCTCGGCTCGAGGCTCGGCTTCCCCGACATGTTCGAGCGGACCTTCCTGCTCTCCGAGTACGACGCCGAGACCCCGTTCGTCACCGCCGCGAGGCTCGAGGTCCTCCCGGTCCGGCTCCCGCACTACCGGCTCGAGACGTACGGCTTCCGGGTGTCGAACGGCAAGGCGACGCTCGCGTACACGGGCGACACGGGCCCGAGCGAGCGAATCGCCGAGCTCGCCCGGGACGCCGACCTGTTCGTCTGCGAGGCGACCCTCGAGACGGGGGAAGCAGACGGGGAGCCGCGCGGCCATCTGAGCGCCGACGAGGCGCTCGGCGCGTACAGCGCCTCCGGCGCACGCCGGCTGCTGCTCACCCACCGCCCGTCGGAGCTCGACACGCCGGACGGCGTCCAGCTCGCCTACGACGGGCTCGAGCTCGAGGTCTAGGGGGCGCCACTCGCTCCAGGGCGCCGGCCGCGGACGCAATGGGTAGCGAGACGCTCTGGACCGTGGCCGTGCTGGCCGGTCCGGTTTTCTCGCTTCATGAGCAGACAATCTCCAGTACCGGCGCCGTGTGCGCGGAACTTTGACGCAAGCTGGCGCGACAAGGTGGTTCTCCTGCTCGTCGGCGCGTCGCTTCCGGTCGGCGGCCTGACCGTGGGGACGTCGATTGAATGCTCCGATCAGACGGAGCGCCTCGGGTGCTCGGCACTGGCGTGACCCGGATGTTGGATCAGCCGCCAGGCGGACACCAGGGCTCTGGCTGAAGCCAGAGCCCAACCGGCCGGCTTTAGGGATCTGCCCCGCCGCAGGCGGGGATCCAAGCGGCAGGAATCCACTCGGTGGATTCCTGCTCGCGAGCTAGAAGACAGGCTGCTCGCGCCAGATGCCCCACACCCGGCGCCAGGTATCGCAGATCTCGCCGAGCGTGACGCCGTCGCGGACCGCGTCCACCAGAACGGGCATGAGGTTGCGGTCGGGCACAGACGACGCGTCGGCGAGCTCCGCCAGCCTTCGCTCCACCACCGCTGAGTCCCGCCGCGCCTTGAAGGCACGGAGCCGGTCGATCTGCTTCCTCTCGAGCTCGGGGTCGATCCGGAGGATGTGGATCTCCTCGTCGGAGACCGTGCGATAGCGGTTGACGCCGACGACGATCCGCTCGTCCGCCTCGATCTCCTGCTGGTACCGGTACGCGGCCTCGGCGATCTCGCGCTGCGGCATGTTCTGCTCGATCGCGGCGACCATCCCGCCGAGCTCGTCGATCCGCCGGAAGTAGTCGTACGCCTCGGACTCGAGCCGGTTCGTGAGCGCCTCGACGTGGTACGAGCCGCCGAGCGGGTCGATCGAGCTCACGACCCCCGTCTCGTGAGCGATCACCTGCTGCGTCCGCAGCGCCAGCCGCACGGCGTCCTCGGTCGGCAGCGCGAGTGCCTCGTCGTACGAGTTCGTGTGCAGCGACTGCGTCCCGCCGAGCACCGCCGCGAGCGCCTCGATCGCCGTCCGCGCCACGTTGACGAGCGGCTGCTGCCACGTGAGCGAGACGCCGGCCGTCTGCGTGTGGAAACGCATCAGCAGCGAGCGCTCGTCGCGCGCGCCGTAGGTGTCGCGCAGCTCGCGCGCCCAGATCCGCCGGGCGGCGCGGTACTTCGCGATCTCCTCGAAGAAGTCGAGATGCGCGTTGAAGAAGAACGACAACCTCGGCGCGAACGAGTCGACCTCCAGCCCGCGCTCGAGCGCCCATTCGACGTAGGTGAACCCGTTCTTCAACGTGAACGCGAGCTCCTGCGCGGCCGTCGAGCCCGCCTCGCGAATGTGGTAGCCCGAGATCGAGATCGGATGCCACCGCGGCATCTCGCGCGAGCAGAACTCGACCATGTCCGTCACGAGCCGCATCGACGGCCCGGGCGGGAAGATGAACTCCTTCTGCGCGATGTACTCCTTGAGGATGTCCGTCTGGATCGTCCCGCGGAGCCGCTCGCGCGGCACGCCCTGCTCCTCCCCCACGACGAGATACATCGCCAGCGCGATCGCGGCCGACGAGTTGATCGTCATCGACGTCGAGACCTCGCCGAGCGGGATCCCGGAGAACAGGATCTCCATGTCCTCGAGCGACGCCATCGCGACACCCTCGCGCCCCACCTCGCCCTCGGCGCGCGGCGAGTCGGAGTCGACACCCATCAGCGCCGGCATGTCGAACGCGCACGAGAGCCCCGTCTGCCCGTGGTCGAGCAGGTACCGGAACCGCCCGTTCGTCTCCTGCGCCGTGCCGAACCCCGCGAACTGACGCATCGTCCACAACCGGCCCCGGTACATCGACGGGTACACGCCGCGCGTGAACGGGAACGACCCCGGGTAGCCGAGATCCCGCTCGTAGTCGACCGACGCCGTCTCCGGCGTCGCGAGCGGCTCCACCTCCGCGCCCGAGATCGACGTGAACAGCTCGTCCGAGCGCGTCGACGACTCGAAGCGGGAACGCCACGCGTCGAGCCCCGACGTGCGCCGATCCTCGACCCGCGCCATGCGTTTGATGCTAGCGCGGAGGGTCGCGGCACTCCTTGATCGCCCGATCGAGGGATGCCCCCTCGGCCGGGTGACGCCGATCCGAGGGACGTGAGCAAGATGGGGGCTTTGTTCGCGACTGCGGTCGTGATCTTCGCGGTGGCCTGGCTCGTGCCGTTCCAGGCGAGTGCCGGCGGTAGCGCCGCGACCTGCGGCTCCGGCACGCATGGCTCCCCGGGCTACGCCTACGCAGGCTTCCAGTCCGTCCGCACCTCGAGCGGCGTCCGCGCGACGGTCACGCCGCTCCGCGCGGCGAGCGTCTCGGCCGGGCATGCAGCCGCCTGGATCGGGCTCGGCGGCCCCGGGCAGGGGCCGAACGGCGAGACGATGTGGGTCCAGACCGGCGTCACGGCGTTGCCGCGGACGCCGACGATGATCTACGCCGAGATCACCCGTCCGGGCCGCGATCCGGTCTTCATCCCGCTGCTCGAGAACGTCCAGATCGGGGAGAGCCACCGCCTCGCGGTCCTCGAGATGAACCGGCGGCCGGGCGTGTGGCGGATCTGGCTCGACGGGGCTCCGGTCACGAAGCCGATCGTGCTGCCGGGGTCGCACAGGCGCTGGGAGCCGATCGTCACCGCCGAGTCGTGGAACGGCGGCGTCGCGACCTGCAACGAGTTCGGCTTCCGCTTCGAGCAGGTCGGCGTCGCAGGCTCGTTGGGCGGCTCATGGCGCATGTTCACCCCCGGCTACACGTTCAACGACCGCGGGTACGTCGTCCGGCAGCTCCGCCCCGTTCCGGGCAATGCCCGCGTGCTCGCCTCGGACTCGATCGCGCCGTACGCGTTCGAAGCTGCGTCGGCGTAGCTCGCCCGAACCGCCTCAGGCGGCGACGACCTTCACCGGCGTGCCGACGCGCATGACCTTGCGGAGCGCGAGGATGTCGCTGTTCCGCAGCCGCACGCAGCCGTGCGACACGGCCTGGCCGATCAGCCACGGCGTATTCGTGCCGTGGACGCCGACGACGCCGCCGCCCGGCCAGTCGGAGAGCTTCGAGTACCCGCTCGTCTCGAAGGCGTATGCGCCGAGGATCGGGTACTGCTTGGGCACGAAGCGCGACTGGACGTAGAACAGGCCGATCGGCGTCTCCATGCCGCGCGCGCCGACCGCGATCGGGCCGGTGCGGCGGAGCTCGCCGTTCACGTAGAGCTCGAACTTCCGCGATCCGCGGTAGATCACGAGCCAGCGGTCGACGCCGGCGATCTGCGCCGCGCCGGCAGGGATCCAGCCCGTCCTCCCGTTCGGCCGACCGGGCACGGAGATGCGGTACCAGCTCGGCTTGCCGGCGGTGTTCAGCTTCGCGTCGAGCGCGAGCACGGTGCGGGGGTGGAAGTCGGGGCGAAACTGCTTCAGCGTCGCGACTTCGCCGCCGGTCCGGCTCGGCGTCGCGCGCACCGTGACCTGGCGCCAGACGAGCGGGCCCGATCCGAGCACCTTCACCGAAGCGAGCGGCCTGAGCGGTGCGCCCGTGCGCGAGCCCGCGGGCGGCACGACGATGGCGGAGACGGCGGCGACGATCGCCAGAACTGCGATGCGCATGGCTAGCGAACCGTACCCCCCGTCCGGGACTTCGAGCATGTCCCGGACGAGAGGCCCCTCCCCCAGGTCCCGATACCGCACGCCCCCTGCTTCGCGCGCCGTGCGGATCGCAAGCCGGTGCTCCCGGTTTCCCAAGAGCACCGGCGGTGTGCCGTGGGGGGAGCCACGCCCACCCCGTGACCGGGCGACGGCTGCACCGCGCATCCCGCCGAATGCCGGCTGCCTGTGTCGCCCCGATCCCCCATGTTGGTCGCTCCTCCCCGGCGGCCTCGCTCGCTCACGCGGCGAGGCGGTTGTTGGCACTCGTCACGTCTCAACCTATCCCCCTACGGAGCCACCGCGACCCCTCGAACGAGGGGTTCGATCCCCCACCTGGGTCTAGGTCGGTCCGATGCGTCGGACGGGGCCTCGGGGCCCCGTCCAACGCGCTTCGGTCGGGCTGTGCGCTTAGCCGGTGACGGGCGGCTCGAACACGCCGACCACACCGATCCGCTGCGTGTTGCAGGCCTTCACGCCCTTGAGCGAGACCCGCACGATCCCCGCCTTCTTCGGCTTCACGACGACCTTCGCGATGCCCTGGCGGTTCGTCCGGACCGAGAGCTTGATCCCCGGGCCGGCGATGCTCACCAGCGCGTCGACGACCGGCTTCTTCGCCGCCTCGACGGCCGCGGTGATGATCTGCCGCTGGGCGTTCGCCTTCAGCATCCGCTGCGCCACGCCCAGGGTCGCGCAAACGACCGGCGGCTTGTGATGCTTCGGCGTGACCTTCGGCTTGGGCTTCGGAGGCGTCACCGGCGCGACGACGAGCGTGCGTGCGTCGTCGACGTTGTTCGCCGGCACGCGGTCCGCGCCGCCGCTCCCCGTCGTGGTCGCCGTGTTCACGATCGTGCCGGTGACGCTCACGGTGGCCGTCCACGAGATCAGCGTCTGGACGCCGTAGCCCATCGACCCGAGGTTGCAGGTGAGGAGCGCCGGCGTGAGCTGGCACGACCCGAAGTCCGGCTGCTTCGTGATCTGATCGAAGACGACGCCCGACGGAGCCGGGTCGGCCAGCTGGACGTCGTTCGCCATGTTCGGCCCGTTGTTCCTGACGAGCGCGGTGTAGGTGATCGTCGCCTTGCCGTCCTGGCCGAGCTGCACCTGGGCGGTCGCGTCCTTGACCACCTCGACGTCGATCAGCGGCGTCACGGACTGCGACGGAGGCGGAGGCGGCGGAGGCGTCGACGTGAGCGTGACGCCGGCGTCGTCGTCGCCGGTCGCCGGGTTCTCCTCGTTGTCGAAGCCGTGGACGACGACGACGTCGAAGTACGTGCCGGCCGGCCCGTTCACCGTCGCGCTGAAGGTGCAGACCTTCGATCCGCCCTTGGCGATCACGAACGGCACCGTGCAGTCGAGGCCCGTCATCGTGATCGCTGCGCCGGGCGTCCCGGTGCCGTTCAGCGCCCCGTCGGTGTCGACGAAGTCGGCGAGGCTCGTGATCGTGACCTCCTCGACCAGCGACTCGTTCGTGATCGTGACGCGGTACGAGAACGACCCGCCCGGCTCCTGCAGCGACGAGGCGCCGGTGACGACCTTGTCCACGCCGATGTGCGGCAGGACGTCGGTGATCGTCACGGTCGCCTCGTTCGAGGGCTTCTCGGGCTGGGGCTGGCCCTCCTCGTCCTTCCACGAGACGTCGACGTGGTCGGTCTCCGTACGCGGGTCGCCGACGACGTCCCGCGTGAACGTGCAGACCACGGTCTTGCCCGGCTCGAGCGCGAACGGGAAGCCACCGTCCCCGATGTCGCAGACGAGATCGTCGACGGCGACGTCACCGATCCCGTCGACGACGTCCTGGAGGCCCGTGATCGTGACCGCGTCCGCCGCCGACGTGTTCTTCACCGTGATGCGGAAGTAGAAGGTTCCGCCCGGCTCGGGCTTGGACGCCGCCGTGTCGAACGTTCCGTTCGCCTGCTCGGAGACGGCCTTCGTGACCTCGATCGACCGCTCCTTGCGCGTGTTCGTGAAGGTGCAGACGACGTTCTGACCCTCCCCGACCGTCACGCCCGTGACGCCGCGGCCGTCGCCGGCCGGCGTGCCCACAGCCTGCTCGCCGAGGCGGCAGACACCGGTCGAGGTGTAGAGGTCGGCGTCGGACGCCTGGACGAACGTCTCCGCGACGCCGTGCTGGCCCGTGTTCACCTGGACCTTGCCCGTGGTGAGCTGCGCGGGGGCGGTCGCCTTCGTCGCGCCGTCGACCTTCAAGGCGACGGACGAGTAGGGCGACGGCACCTGCTGACCCTGCGGAGTCACGTAGACCTTGACGACCTCGATCGTCCCGGTCTCACGCGTGTTCGTGATCGTGCACTCGACTTCGTCCCCGTACGCGACCGTGAAGCCATGGGTCGTCGCACCGGCGGCGCCGTCGCCCTTTGCACCGCACGAGATCTGCGAGCCGTAGTTGTCGAGGGACGTCCCCGTGCCGGCCGCCTCGCCGACCGTCGCGTTCCCGAGCGGCACGGTCACGAACCCGGTCGTGCCGTTGTTCCCGGCGTCGTCCTTCGCGGTCGCGCCGTTCACCAGGAGGTCGAACTTGCCGGGATCGTTCGCCGGGCTCAGGAGCTTCGTCACCTTGACGCGCGGCTTGCGCTTGTTCGTGACCGTGCAGGTCACGGGCGCGTCGCCGACGGTGACGTCGATCGTCGAGCCGGCGACCTCGCCGGCCTGGTCACCGGTGCAGTCGACGAACGCGTCGAACCCGCTCGGCACGGCCGCCTCGCCGACGTTGACGGTCGTCCCCGTGTTGAGGCTCTTCGAGAACGACTGTGTGTCCGCGGCGCCGAACGCCTGCGTCGAGGCACCGATCTTGAGCGTCACGGCTCCCTTTGCCGCCTCGGGCAGCCAGACCTTGTTCACCGTCACCTGGCCCTGCTTGCGGGCGTTGGTGATGACGCAGGAGACCTTCTCGCCGTACGCCACGCCGAAGCTGTGGGTCGCCGTCTGCGAGCTGCCCTTGCCCGAGTCGCAGGCCACGGCAGAGGTGTAGAGCGCCATGTCGGTCGAGCCGTTGCCGGCGACCTCGCCGACGGAGACGGACGCGGACGGGGAGACGTAGACGAACCCGGTCGTCCCGCCGTCACCGGCGTCCTCCTTGCGCGTCACGCCCGCGATCTGGAGGTCGAACCGGCCCGGATCGGCAGCTGGCTCGAGCTTCTTCGTGACCTTGACCTGCGGCTTCTCCTTGTTCGTCACGACGCACGTGACCGGCGCCACGACGTTCGTCAGCGACCTCGGCCCGGTGTAGGACGCGTCGCTCTCGCCGCCGCAGCGGATGAACGCGTCGTAGTTGGCCGGGACGGCCGACTCGCCGACGGTCGTGCTCGTGCCCGCCTCGATCGCGACCGTATGGGACGCCGGCTCGGCCGAGACCGTCTTCGTCGAGCCGCCCACGAAGAGCTGCACCGGCGTCACGGTGCCGACCCAGTCCTTCTCGACCGTGACGTTGACCGTCTTCCGGGCGTTGACGAGCGTGCAGACGACGACGTCGCCCTTGCCGACCGTGACGTTCACCGAGCGGCCGGGGGCCGATGCGACGTAGGACTGGCCGTTCTTCGTGCAGGAGTAGCTCGAGTCGTACAGATCGCCGTCCGCGGCGGTGCTGAACGCCTCCGAGACGGTGTAGGAGCCCGTGTCGACGGTCAGCTGACCCGTCGTGCCGTCCGCGCTGAGCGTCGTCTTGGTCGCGCCGTCGAGCTGGAGCTCGATCTGCTTGTGGGTGCCGCTCCCGACGAAGTCCTTCTTGATCTCGATCGAGCCCTGCTTGCGCGTGTTGACGAACGTGCACGTCAGCGGCTGGGTTCCGACCGCCAGCTGGCGCGAGTACACGCTCGCCTGCGGGGCGCCGTCGCCCGTGCACTGCACCGTCGTGTCGTACTGCGCCTTCTGGGCGTCGGTCAACGTCTCCGAGAGCACCTGGCTCGTGCCCGCCTCGACGGTCGCCGACACCTGGTCGTCGCCGCCGATCGACTTCGCCTGCGGGCCCGCCGCGATGGAGATCGAGGCGGGCGTTCCGACGAAGTCCTTGACGGTCGTGATCTGCACCGTCTTGCGGACGTTCAGGAACGTGCAGACCACCTCGTCGCCGTTCGCGACGGTGAAGTCCTTCGCAAGACCGTCCGAGAAGCCCGCGTCGCTGCCGTTCTTGACGCACTTGGACGTCGTCGCGTAGAGGCTGCCGTTCGCCTGCTGGAAGACCTCGGACGCCGTGTAGCTCCCGGCGTCGACCGTGAAGAACCCGGTGTCGCCGTCGCTCGAGAACGTGCCCTTCACCGTCGCGCCGAGCTTGAGGTCGATCGGCGTCCCTGTGCCGTCGAAGTCCTTGACGAGCTTGACCTGCGGCTTGCGCTTGTTGACGAAGGTGCACCGCACCGCGCCGCCGAGGCCGAGCGTGATGTCGATCTTCGCCGGATTCTGGGCGTTCTGCTGCACCGAGCTTCCGCCGCTCGCGCTGCAGTTCTCGACGGAGTCGAAGATCCACGGCGATCCCGGCGCAGACTCGGTCACGCTGTACGTGCCGGGGTTGAGGTTCTCGAAGGTCTTCTTCCCGCCGTCTCCCAGCGTGAACCCGGAGAGGCCCGTGCCGCTGGCATCGAACTGGAAGCCCTGGCCGCCGCCCGGCACCGTGCGCTTCTCGATCGTGATCTCGCCGCACGTGTCGATCTGGCCGCCGACGAAGTCCTTGAGGACCGCGTCCGTCGACTGGGAAGTGCGCGTGTTCGCGATGAAGCTCGAGAAGCACGGCGTGGTGCCGCCGAGGAGCTTCGTGACGTTCATGCCGCCCTCGAAGAAGTACGGCGACGGGACCGTGTCGCCGCCCGGAACGGTCACGTTGCCCGAGTTCGCGATGCCGCACACGTCGGCCGAGAGGGTGCCGCCGGTGCACTTCGCGTTCGACGACTCGTCCGCGATCTTCGTCAGGCCCGAGCCGTTCCACTTGTAGACGACGATGTTGGGCACGCCGCCGCCGTTCGTGAGCTCGGCGGCGACGAAGATGTCGTTCACCTGGTGGTTGCCGTCGAAGCCGCCGCTGCCATTCCTGGCGACGTTGTCCTGGAGGAACCAGAAGCCCACGTTCGCGTCGCCCGCCTGGTTCGGCGTGCGGTCCTGGCCGAAGTAGAGGATCAGCTGGCCGTTGTCCGCGTACGCGGCCGCATAGGCGTGCGCGATGTCGTTCTTCTCGGGCGTCGCCTTGGCCGTCTGCCACTGCCAGCCGGAGATCGGCAGGTCGTCCTTCGACGAGCCCCCCGTGAACGTGTCGTCGTCGGTGCCGGTTCCGTCGGTGACGATCGTCGAGTCGATCGCTCCGGTGATGGAGGACCAGTCGTCCGGGAGCCCGGACGACGCATCGGTCGCGTCGCCGTCGAGCTCGAAGTAGTTCCCGACGGCTCCTGCGAAGCCGACGAAGACGAGCGACGTCGCCGCCACGAGGGCGCCGACGCCCGCGAGAACTCCGATCCGCCTGCCCACTTGCGGGGTCGAAGCCCCGCGCCCCCTGCCCCAGAACCTCGACATCGTCCCTGCCCCCTCGTTTCGAGTCGTCACGGCCGGCTGATCGGCCACGACCACACCGTGACGCCCTTTCGGGGGATGCGATATCCACCGAACGAGTGACTTTGTCCCCCTGCACGGCTACGCCGTTCGGGGTGGCCCCGGCACAGGCCGACGGGGCCTTGCGGCCCCGCCAACCCATCCCCGAGGCATCGGCGCCCCCGGCGAACCGGGGGCGCCGATCGAGTGCCGGCTCGGGGAATCCCTAGCCGGTCACCGGAGGCTCGAACACGCCCACGACGCCGATGCGGGCGCTGTTGCATGCCTTGGCGCTCGTGATCTTGACGAGCACGATGCCGGCCTTGCCCGGCGTGATTCCGAAGCGAGCCACACCGGAGCGGTCGGTCCGGACGACCTTCGAGATGCCGGCGCCGGAGAAGGTCACCGCGACACCCGCGCGCGGGTTCTTCCGCTGCGTGACCTTTGCGAGCACGACCTGGTGCTTGCCGTTCGCCTTCACCATGCCCGGCGTCACACGCAGCACGCGGCAGACCTCGGGCTGCGGCTGCGGCTGCGGCTTCGGCTTGGGCTTCGGCTTCGGCGTCACCGTCGGCGGCAGCGAGGGGGCCGTGACGAGCGTCGACGCGTCATCGGTGTTGTTCGCACCGTTCGTGTCCTTGCCCTGGCCGGTTCCGGTCGCCGAGTTGACGTACGTCCCGGTCTGCGTGACGCGGGCCGAGACGCCGATCGTCCGCTCGACGCCGGGGCCGAGCGTGCCGAGCGAGCAGCTCAGCAGCGCCGGCGTGATGCTGCAGCTCCCGTCGGCCGGCTGGAGCGTGACCGCGAGGAACGTGACGCCGCTCGGCGCCGCGTCCACGAGCTGGACGTTGTGCGCCTGGTTCGGGCCGTTGTTCCGGATGCGGATGGTGTACGCGATGTCCGCCTGGCCGTTGACGAGCTGCACCTGCGGCGTCGCGTCCTTGATCACCTGCACGTCCATGAACTCGTCCGACGTCACCCCCGGAGGCGGCGGCGGAGGCGGATTGTGCGTCGGCGGCGGCGTCTCGTGCGGAGGCGGCGGCGGAGGCGGCGGCGTGTGGTCCCCGAACGTGTTCGTGATCGTGCAGGTGATCGTCTGGTTGGCGACGATCACGCCGTCCGAGCAGTCGTCCGAGTACGTCGTCGTGTAGCCCTCGCCGTTGGCCTCGGGCTCCGTCACGTCGTGGCTCGTGCCTGCCTCGAACGTGTACGAGCTCACGCCGTCGGCGTCGAACTGCACCGCTGCGCCGCCATCGACCGAGTGCGGGAAGTCGCCGAAGCCGACGCCGTGG
>Ga0081539_10001654_pt1 | contig 36124 bp, 35 predicted proteins | sample TabmetS4T2R2_FD_71023 | JGI IMG/M metagenome (GOLD analysis project Ga0081539, IMG submission 71023) | Tabebuia heterophylla rhizosphere microbial communities from the University of Puerto Rico - S4T2R2 | ecosystem: Host-associated > Plants > Roots > Rhizosphere ... | reverse complement strand
AGCAGCTCGCCCCCTCGCTCACCGGGGTGCGGGAGCGGATCGCCCGCGCCTGTGCGGCGGCCGGGCGCCCGACGGCGGCCGTCACCTTGGTCGCGGTCACCAAGACGTACCCGGCGAGCGACGTGGTGCTGCTCACCCGCCTCGGGGTCACCGACGTGGGGGAGAACCGGGACCAGGAGGCCGCCGTCAAGGCGGCCGAGGCGCGCGCTGCGGGGGCGGCGCCGCGCTGGCACTTCATCGGCCGGCTGCAGCGCAACAAGGTGCGGTCGGTGGTCGGCTACGCGGACGTGGTGGAGTCGGTCGACTCCGCCCGCCTCGCCGCGGCGCTCGAGCGGGCGGCCGCCCGCCGGGAGTCGCCCCTGGACGTATTGGTGCAGGTCAGCATCGACGGTGACGTCGAGCGCGGCGGCGCGATCGGTGATGATCTTTGGCGGATATCCGACGCGATCGCCGCGGCGGACAGCCTCCGGCTGGGCGGCGTGATGGCGGTGGCGCCGCTCGACTGGGACCCGGACCGTGCGTTCGAAAGGCTCGCCGCGCTCTCGGAGCGGCTGGTCGCGGCGCATCCGGGCGCTACAGCCGTCTCCGCGGGGATGAGCGGCGATCTCGAGGCGGCGATCCGGCACGGTGCGACACACGTCCGGATCGGCACATCTTTGCTCGGAATGCGAAACCCGCTGCGGTAGCCTTGCGGCGGGCAGCAAACTACATGGGTGTTGTTTTACGCGACGCGCCTCTGGCTTCCGGCTTCGCCGCACGGCGACTGGGGAAACGGGGGTGGCGCAGCGTCCGACGGCACGGCGTCGCCACGGACCGGACGTCCGCCGAGGACATTGCCGGGACGGGCAAGGGGGGGTGCGGTACGCCGAGGGGTGCGGACCGCGCAGCGGACGAAGGTGGGGGCACATGGCTGGTCGGGTTGGCGAGCGGGACGGGGTGTCGGCATGAGCGCTCTTCGGAAGGCGGGCGTCTGGCTGGGCCTCGTCGAGGAGGACGACGATCGCGGGTACGACGACCGCGGCTACCGGGAGAGCTCCTACCGGGAGCGTGAACGCTACTCCGGCGACCGTTACGCGGACGAGTTCGCCGACGATGACGACGACGTGGACGAGGAGCGTACGGTGCCGCGGTCGCGCACCGAGCGGAGCCGGCTCGGGGACCGGCTCGGCGCCCGGGAGGCCCTCGACGATCACGATCGGGTGGATCGCGGGGAGCGCGCCAGCGTGCGGTCGATCACCCGGCCGGCCGCGCCGAGCGAGCCGGCCGCGCCGCTGAGCTACGCGACCCGCGAGAACCTCGCGCTGGCGCCGCAGGCCGTGCAGGCGCCGCCGGTGCACCAGCGCCAGGCCGAGGAGGAGCAGCGGTACCAGATCACCACGCTGCACCCGACCACGTACCGGGAGGCGCGCACGATCGGTGAGCACTTCCGCGACGGCGTTCCGGTGATCATCAATCTCACCGAGATGGATGAGGGCGACGCCCGGCGGCTGGTCGACTTCGCCGCCGGGCTGGCCTTCGGCCTGCGGGGTACGATCGAGCGCGTGACCAACCGGGTTTTCCTGCTCTCACCGGCGAATGTCCAGGTCACCGCGGAGGACAAGGCCAAGATCGCTGAGGGTGGGTTCTTCAACCAGAGTTGACCCGAACGAGGGATCCACCAGCGTGCTGTCGATCGTGTTCCAGATCCTGTACCTCTTGGTCTACATCTACTTCCTGGTCTTGCTTGCCAGGTTCGTGCTGGGTGCGGTACTCCAGTACGGGCGCCGATGGCAACCCCGACGTGGGGCGGCGGCGGCACTCGAAACGGTGTGGAGCGTCACTGATCCGCCCCTCAAGGCGTTGAGGCGTGTGATCCCTCCGCTGCGCATTGGTAACGTGAGTCTGGACCTGGCTTCCCTGGTGCTGCTGGTTATCCTGTTCGTGCTCTATGCGTTCGTGCTGGCAAACTTGATCTTCTATTACAGCTAGACAGAGACAGCAGCCCCCACCGCGGCCGCGACTGACCCGAGGAGTTTCGATGCCGCTGACCCCGGCCGACGTGCATAACGTCGCCTTCAAGAAGCCCCCGATCGGCAAGCGGGGGTACGACGAGGAGGAGGTCGACGCCTTCCTGGACGAGGTCGAGCGTGAACTCGCCCGTCTGATCGAGGAGAACAACGAGCTGCGCGCCCAGGTGGAGCGCGGCGGCCGGGGTGGCGCTCCAGCCGGCCCGGGTGCCGACCCGCGACTGGCGGCGGAGCTCAGCGAAGTCAAGGCCCAGCTCGATCGCGTGCAGCGCGACAAGGCGCAGGCCGAGCAGGCGGCCCGGCAGATGCAGGCCGAGCTCGAGCAGGTGCGGGCCCAGGGGCCGGCCGGCGGCGGCTCCGCCGGCACCGGCGCCGACGGCGAGCAGCAGGCCCTGCGGGTGCTCATGATGGCCCAGCGCACCGCCGACGACCACGTGTCGGACGCGCGCCGCGAGGCCGACAAGCTTCTCTCCGACGCCCGGTCCAAGGCCGAGGAGGTCACCCGCGAGGCCCGCGCCAAGGCCGACGCCCTCGAGCGCGACGCCCGCCAGCGTCACCAGGAGGCCATGGGCGGCCTGGACGCCAAGCGGTCCGCGCTGCAGAAGCACATCGAGGAGCTCAAGCAGTTCGAGCGCGAGTACCGGACGCGCCTGAAGGCGTACCTGGAGAGCCAGCTGCGCGACCTCGACGGCCGGGGTCAGGGCCTCGAGGCCGAGATGTCGCGGGCCGACGCCGCGCGGTCGGCCGGCGGCACCGGCGGCCTCGCCGCGGCGGGCCTCGCCGGGTCGTACGGCGGCGGTCGCGCGAACGCCATCGAATCCGGGCGCTGACCTGGCGTACCGGCACACCTCGACGAGGATGAGTCATGATCGTCATTAGCCTGCTGCTCATCCTCGTCGCGGTGACGCTGCTCGTGCTGGGCCTCACCGGCGGGTCGAGCAACCTGCTCATCAGCTCCATCGTGGCCAGCCTGCTGGCCGCGGTGGCCCTGGTCGTCGGCGCGCGCCAGGCCGCCCGGCGTCCGGCCGGAGCACACCCGCCCGTGGACGAGGCGGCGGAGCCCGGTGCGCCCGAGTTCGTGGCCGAGCCGTCACCCCAGTTCGTGGCCGAGCAGCCGGTCACCGTCATCACCACCTCCGATTCTTTCCCGGCCGGCGGGGCGCCCGCAGCGGAATCGGCGAGTCCGGTCGCCGGCGATGGATCGCGCGAAGCCGGCCGCGGCTCCGCGGGGGCCCGCAGCGAGCCCGCGCTCGACGACACCGGCGCCGGCCTCGGCGGCACCGAGCCGGATCTGCCCCGCGCGGCGGACTACGACCGCGCCTCCTCCGCGATCAACGCGGCGCGCAGCCCGAACCCCGATGAGAACGCGTGGCGTACCGAGCGCGCCGCCGGATCCGGGGTTACCGGCGGGCCGGCCGGGCACGCCGAGGGCGCGGCCCTGGCCGAGGAGTTCGACGAGCCGGACGTCGACGACCCCGACGACGAACCGCTGCCCCAGGCCGTGCTCCCCGCCGACGCGGTGCGCGTCGCCAGGATGGACGCCGAGGTCCTGGTCGTCGACGGCCGCCCGCGCTACCACCTGGCGGAGTGCCCGCACCTGGTGGGCCGGCTCACCGAGGCGATCGGAGTCGACGAGGCGGTGGAGCTCGGCTTCAGCCCGTGCGGCCTGTGCCGCCCGGTAGACCGGCTGGTCAGCGCGGCCACCTCCCACTGAATCCCGCGCCGGCCCGCAGGCGGTGTCCCCGGCGGCCGTTGATCGCCACAATGAGGCATGGTCACGCGCGGCGCACCTGCTCGAGAACAGCAGCGGTTCTCGGTGCCGATTCAGATCTTGACGCTGGCAAGCACGTGACCGGCGCACTCGACCTCGCCCTCCTGCTCGGGGCCGGGGTGCTGCTGGTGGCGGTCGCGGCGGTGCGGCTCTCCACCCGGCTCGGGCTGCCCAGCCTGCTCGTCTACCTGGCGATCGGCATGGTGATCGGCGACGCCGGCCTGGGCATCCGCTTCGACGATGCGGAGCTGACCCGTACGCTCGGCTTCTGCGCGCTCATCGTGATCATCGCGGAGGGCGGCCTCACCGCCCGCTGGTCCACCCTGCGGCCGGTGCTGGGGCTCGCCGCGACGCTCGCCACGGTCGGCGTCGCGATCAGCGTCGCGGTGGTCGGCCTCGTCGTCCACCTGGTCCTCGACCGGCCGTGGCAGCTGGCGCTGCTCTACGGCGCGGTGCTCTCTTCCACCGACGCCGCCGCCGTCTTCGCCACCCTGCGCCGGCTGCACCTGCCGCCGCGACTGGTGGCCACCCTCGAGGCCGAGTCCGGCATGAACGACGCCCCGGTGGTGCTGCTGGTCGTGCTGCTCAGCGTCACCACGAAGCCGGTCCATCCGTGGTGGTACGAGCTGCTCATGGTGGCGTACGAACTGGCCGCGGGCGCGGCGATCGGCTTCGCGGTGGGCGCGGCCGGTCGCTGGCTGTTGCGGCACGCGGCGCTGCCCTCGGCCGGGCTCTATCCGATCGCCGCGGTCGGGCTCACGGTGCTGGCGTACGCCGGGGGCGCCGTCGCGCACGCCTCCGGCTTTCTCGCCGTCTACGTCGCGGGAGTGGTGCTGGGCAACGGCCGTCTGCCGCACCGGCGCGCCATTCTGGGTTTCGCCGACGGGCTCGCCTGGGTGGCGCAGATCGGGCTGTTCGTGCTGCTCGGCCTGCTGGTGTCGCCGGGCCGGCTGGGAATGGCGCTGGTGCCCGCGCTGGTCGTCGGCGTGGCGCTGGTGCTGTTCGCCCGGCCGCTGTCGGTGGTGGTGTCCGCGGTGCTGGCCCGGCCGGTGCGCGGCCCGCGCCGACCGGACAACCGGGTCGGCTGGCGGGGCAGCGCGTTCCTGTCCTGGGCGGGGCTGCGCGGCGCCGTACCGATCGTGCTGGCGACGATCCCCTTGTCGGCCGGTACGCCGGGAGCGCGGGGCCTGTTCGACGCCGTCTTCGTCCTGGTGATCATCTTCACCCTGCTGCAGGCGAGCACGCTCGGCCCGGCGGCCCGCCTGCTGGGCGTGACCGCGCCGGCCGAGGCCACCGAGGTGTACGTGGAGACGGCGCCACTGGAACGCCTGCACGCCGATCTGCTGCAGATCGACGTGGCGCCGGGCTCGCGGCTGGCCGGTGTGCACATCGACGAGCTGCGGCTGCCGGTGGGTGCGTCGGTGACCCTGGTGGTGCGCGGCGGCGCCGGTTTCGTGCCCGGGCCGGACACCCGGCTGCGCACCGGCGACGCGTTGCTGATCGTCGCGACCGCGGCGGCCCGCGACGTCGCGGAGCGGCGGCTGCGCGCGGTGAGCCGGCGCGGTCGGCTGGCCCGCTGGTTCGGCGAGGACGGGCGGGAGGAGCCGGCCGGCCGCTGACCCCGGCCCCCTCGGGCCGGCTCCGCCGGGTACACGATTCGCCGGCAGTCGATCCGCCGGCCAGGAGATTTATGATGATCGGCCGGGCAAGATCCGGTGCGGCCTGTTGTCGCTACCGTGTACGCACCGTATCCTTGCCAATCTCTGGAGTGCGCGGCTGACGTTCGGTCGCGCCGTTGCGCGGCGCGGGCAAGATCGTCGCCGGCGGCCGGCGGGGGCCGCACGCCGGTCGCCCGGGGGCACCTGTGGACAACCAGCCGGGCGGGGGCCCCGGCGCAACATCGGGAATTCCGGCCGGCGGTCCGGGCTGTCCGGTGGTGACACGGGCCGCGGCGGGGGAACCTCCGAAGGCAACTGCCGGGCGCCAGCGCCCGGCACCGACAGGGAGACAGGCGGGGCGCGGCCGGCCGGCCACGCCGCAGGTCTCGAGGACGCTGAGAGCCGCGCCCCGCGCGGCCGAGGGAGCGACGATGGCCAAGGCAACCGACACCAGGTCCGCCGCGACCGGCAGGGCTGCGACGAGGCGGACTCGTAGCGCGTCGGAGACCGAGAAGATCAGGACGGCGCTCGTCCAGCGCCGCGACGAGCTTCAGCTGGAATATGATCACGCGCTGAGCGAGATCACCGAGCTGCAGCGGGAACGGCTCGCCGACTCGGCGGGCGACGACCAGGCCGACGCCGGCACCAAGACGTTCGAGCGGGAACAGGAGATCACACTCGCGAACAATCTGCTCGAGCGGATCACACAGGTGGAGCGCGCCATCGACCGGCTCGGCGAGGGCAACTACGGTTGGTGCGAGCGGTGCGGCAACGCGATCCCGGTCGAACGGCTGGCGGCGTTCCCCTCCGCGACTCTTTGTGTGTCCTGCAAGCAGTTGGAGGAGCGACGCTGAACGCCGACGAGGCAGCGGGTGCGACCGCGGTGCACGAGTCCGGAACCGAGCCGCGGCCGGGATTCAGCGGCCCCGCCCTGGCGGTCCTCGGCCTCACCGCCGTGCTGGCCGTGGCACTCGACCAGTGGGTGAAGTGGCTCAGCACCGAAAACCTGACCGAGGGCGAGCCGGTACGGATCCTCGGCGGCCTGATCTATCTTTCGCTGCTACGCAACAGCGGGGCGGCGTTCAGCCTCGGCAGCGGGTACACGTGGGTGTTCCCGCTGATCACCCTGGTGGTGATCGGCTGGATCGGCTGGATGGCCACCCGGCTGCGTTCGGTGCCCTGGGCCGTGGCGCTGGGCCTGGTGCTCGGCGGCGCGCTGGGCAACCTGGGCGACCGGTTGTTCCGGGCGCCCGGACCGTTCCGCGGCCACGTGGTCGACATGATCAGCGCCTTCGCGCCGTACGCGGAGAAGTTCGCGGTCTTCAACATCGCCGACAGCTGCCTGACCGTCGGCGTGGCACTCGCCGTGCTGCTGGAGATGACCGGCCGCCGCCGCGACGGCGGACGCGCCGGAGAGAAGGCCGCGGAGACCGCACCGTGAGCGCACAACGCTCGCTGCCGGTTCCCGACGGCCTCGACGGCATGCGCCTGGACCAGGCCGTGTCCCGGCTGTTCGGGCTGTCCCGTACCGCCGCGGCGAGCCTGGTCGACGCCGGTGACGCCCTGGTCGACGGCGTGCCCCGGCCCAAGTCCGAGAAGGTGACCGCGGGCGCCTGGCTCGAGGTGACGCTGCCCGCCCCGGCCGCCGCGCCCGCGGTGGTGGCCGAGGCGGTGGCCGGGCTCACCGTCGTCTACAGCGACGACGACATCGTCGTGGTGGACAAGCCGGTCGGCGTGGCCGCGCACCCCAGCCCGGGCTGGACCGGCCCGACCGTGGTCGGTGGACTGGCCGCGATGGGCCAGACGGTGGCGACCAGCGGCGCCGCCGAGCGGCAGGGCGTGGTGCACCGGCTCGACGTCGGCACCACCGGGCTCATGGTCGTGGCCAAGAGCGAGACCGCGTACAGCGTGCTGAAGCGCGCCTTCAAGGAGCGCGAGGTGGACAAGCGCTACCACGCCGTGGTGCAGGGCCACCTCGATCCGCTGCGCGGCACCGTCGACGCTCCCATCGACCGGCACCCGGGCGCCGACTACCGGTTCGCGGTGATGTCCGGCGGCAAGCCGAGCGTGACCCACTACGACACGCTCGAGGCGTTCCGGGCGGCGAGCCTGGTGGACGTGCGACTGGAGACCGGCCGGACGCACCAGATCCGGGTGCACTTCGCGGCCCTGCGCCACCCCTGCGTCGGCGACCTCACGTACGGGGCGGATCCCACCCTCGCGGCCCGGCTCAAGCTGAACCGGCAGTGGCTGCACGCCCGCGAATTGGGGTTCGTCCACCCCCGTACACACGATGAGGTCCGTTTCGTCAGCGACTACCCTGACGATTTGAAGTACGCGCTGGACGTCCTTCAGGATGCGAGCTGATCTCAAGGAGCAGTGACGTGGGGCCCGCGGAACGCGTGCGGGAGCCGGCGGTACCGCACCCGGCCCTGCTGCGCGTCATGATCCGCTTCGCCGCCGCCTCGGCCGTCGTCCTCCTTCTCGGGGTGATCTGGGCCAGCCGGCGCGACGCCGTCCCGGACGACGACCCCGGCGAGCTCGTCCGGGTGGGTGTCGTGCCGGGCCAGTCGGTGGCGGGATACCTGCGGTCGTCCCGGGCCGAGCTGGCCGCGCTCACCGATCCGTCGGCGCCGGCTGCCGGCGACACCTGGGCGCTGGTCAGCCTGGACCGCTACGTCGTGCCCGGCCGCCTGCCCGACCTGCTGGCCGGCACCGCGGTGGCCCAGGCGTACCTGCGGGTGCCGCTCCTCGAGGCGCCCACCCCGGTGGTGCGTATCCCGGCTCGCCACCTGCCCGGCGACGTGGTGTCCGGCATGCTCGACGCCGCCCTGCAGCGGGACCGGGAGCGGGCGGAGTATCTGCGGCTGAGCCGTAACGCGCAGGGAGAGGACCGGAATCGCGAGCGGGCGCGCCAGGCGTACGAGTCGGCCGCGCGCACCGCGGCCGAGGAGGCCGCGGCGTACCGCTCGGGATGTGCCTGCGTGTTCGCGGCCGTGGTGCACGCGGCGCCCGCCGCGCTGCGCGTCGTCGCGGACCGCTCGGGCGTGCGGGTGGTCGATCCGGCCGCCGAGGTACGCCGGCTCGACCGTACCGAGTTCCGGCCGCCGCTGCCGGAGCAGCAGGGCACCGTGCCGCCCGAACCGTCCGGATCCACGGTCACTGTGCCAACGGTCCGAACGGACATTGTTTCGGCCACTCCCGCGCCGATACCGTCCTCCGTCGAGGTGGCTGTGACATCTGCCGCACCCGATGGCTTCCGGGTGGAGTCGAACCCGTCCGTCGCGGTCACCCAGGAGCGCAGTGCCCCACCTACGGCGACGAATGCGAATGCTGCCCAGGATTGACCGGCCGGGCCGTAGGCAGCACCCACGACGCCGTCCGGGCGTTAGATTTCTCGTCCGCGAGCCGTACGGACGGCCGATCGCCCGCGACATGGTGCCGGCATCCGATCACCGGAACTGCCGGGGATGGTCGGTCGGGCAGTGGCCCGAACGGGGTCACGTCCGTAGCCTGTCAGGGCGAGGCCCGGGCCAGGGCATCACCGAGTCGTTGCGCAGGGAGGACGAGCCGTGGACGGGACCGAGACCGGCCGGGGCCGGCCTGCGGAACCAGCCCCGCGCTGGCGGGCGCTCCTCGATCGCGCCCGGCACGGGTCCCGCGCGGCCGAGGAGCTGGCCGAGGAGGGCGTCGTCCCGCCGTCCCAGCAAGCGGAGCCGCTGCCCACCCGGCCGTCGCCGGCCGAGCGCCGCCCGTTCCACCCGCTCGAGGCCCCCGCCGCCTTCGACTCCACGCCCGCGGCGGCGTACGAGCGGCCGGAACAGTCGTACGAGCCGCGCCCGCTGCCGCCGCGCCCGATCAACCCGCTGGACCCCCGCCACCAGTCCCGTCAGGCCGAGAGCAACGGGCGGCGGGCGGGCGCCGAGCCGGAGCAGCCGTACAGCTTCTTCAGCCCCATCCGCCCGTCGTCAGCGGCCCCCGGGTCCTCCGGGCCGCCCGGAGGACCAGGAGCAAGCAACGGCACAGCACCCCTCTTCCCACACCGCGACTATCCGCAGGTGCGCGCGTCGGCGGCCGCGCCGATGCTGCGCCCGCCGGCGCCCTCGGCGCCGGCGCGCTCGAGTTCCGCGCCGGTCACGCCGGCGCCCTCGCCGGTCTCACCGGCCTCGGCCCGCATCGAGTGGCGCCAGACCCGCACCGACGACGAGCTCGAGCGTGCCGTCTCGGTGATGCGCCGCCGGCTGGCCCAGCCGCGGGTGCTGGCCTTCGCCAACCCCAAGGGCGGCGTGCACAAGACCACCGCGACCGTGCTGGCCGCGGCGAGCATCGGCAGCGTCCGTGGGCGGGGCGTGCTGGCCTGGGACGACAACGAGTTGCGCGGCACGCTCGGCCTGCGGGCCGGCAGCGCCCGGCACGCCCGCACCATCCGGCACCTGCTCGCCGACCTGCCGCACATCGAGCATCTGCACGGCGATGCCCTGCTGCAGGAGCTGGACGGCTACCTGCGGCACGCCGCCGACGCGTCGTACGACGTGCTGGCCGGCGAGGAGAATCCGCGGTTCGCCCAGCGGCTCGACCAGGCCACGGTGCGCCGGGTGCTGGACCTGCTGCGCCGCACCCACGACGTGATCTGCGTGGACACCGGCAACAACGTGGAGAGCCTCAACTGGCAGACGGTCCTGCGGATGGCCGACCAGCTCGTGATCACCACCGTGCCGCGCGAGGACGCCGCCTTCACCGCGGACTGGACGCTCGACATCCTCGCCGAGAGCGGCATGGACGACCTCGTGCGGAACGCCGTGACGCTGATCTCCTGCCCGTCACCCGGCCCGTTGCCGCTGCTCGACGATTTCGTCCGGCACTTCGCCACCCGCACCCGCACGGTCGCCGTGGTGCCTTACGACCCCGCGCTCGAGGTGGGCTCCGCGATCGAGTACGCGGAGCTTCAGCAGGACACCCGGACGGCGTGGCTGAAGGCGGCCGCCGTGATGATCGAGCCGTTCACCGGATAGGCGCGTGTGACCCTCGTTCTTGTCGGGGGGTCGGACTAGCCTGAAGCCGCTCGCGCCGCTACAACTCCAAGGGGGTCCCGGGTGTCCGACTCGTTCGTGCATCTCCACGTGCACACCGAGTATTCGATGCTCGACGGGGCCGCCCGGGTCAAGGACCTGCTCGCCGAGGCGTCCCGCCTGGGCATGCCGGCCGCCGCGATCACCGACCACGGCAACATGCACGGGGCGTACGACTTCTACAAACAGGCCACCGCGGTCGGGGTGACCCCGGTGATCGGCGTGGAGGCGTACGTCGCACCCGAGTCCCGGCTCACCAAGAGCCGCATCAAGTGGGGCCGGCCGGAGCAGAAGAGCGACGACGTCTCGGGTAACGGCGCGATCACCCACATGACGATGTGGGCGCGCGACGCGGTCGGGCTGAAGAACCTGTTCCGGCTCAACTCGCGGGCGTCCATGGAGGGCCAGCTCGGCAAGTGGCCGCGGATGGACCTGGACATCATCGCCGAGCACGCCGAGGGCATCATGGGCACGACCGGCTGCCCGTCCGGCGCGGTGCAGACCCGGCTGCGGCTGGGCCAGTTCGACGAGGCGCTCAAGGCCGCGGCGACCGCTCAGGAGATCCTGGGTAGGGAGAACTACTTCCTCGAGATCATGGAACACGGTCTCGAGATCGAGCGGCGGGTCCGCGACGGCCTGCTGGAGATCGGCCGCAAGCTCGACATCCCGCCGCTGGTGACCAACGACTCGCACTACACGTACGAGTCGCAGGCCGAGGCGCACGACGTGCTGCTCTGCGTGCAGACCGCCAGCAACATCGCCGACCCCAACCGGTTCCGGCTGGAGGGCGGCGGTTACTACATCAAGTCGGCCGACCAGATGCGCGCCGTCAACTCGTCCGACGCCTGGCAGGAAGGCTGCCGCAACACCCTCCTCGTGGCGGAGCGGGTGGACACCGAGGGGATGTTCACCTTCAAGAACCTGATGCCGCGGTTCCCCGTCCCGGCGGGCTTCACCGAGGAGGAGTACTTCCGGCACGTGGCGTTCGAGGGCCTGAAGCGCCGCTTCCCGGACGGCATCCCCGAGACGCACGTCCGGCAGACGGAGTACGAGCTCGGCATCATCATCCAGATGGGCTTCCCGTCCTACTTCCTCGTGGTGGCCGACTTCATCCAGTGGTCGAAGACGAACGGGATCGCGGTGGGTCCGGGCCGGGGTTCGGCGGCCGGCTCCCTGGTGGCGTACGCGATGGGCATCACCGACCTCGATCCGCTGCCGCACGGCCTGATCTTCGAGCGGTTCCTCAACCCGGAACGCGTCTCGATGCCCGACGTCGACATCGACTTCGACGAGCGCCGGCGCGGCGAGGTCATCCGGTACGTGACCGAGCGCTGGGGCGAGGACAAGGTCGCGCAGATCGCGACGTTCGGCACGATCAAGGCGAAGGCCGCGATCAAGGACTCGGCCCGGGTGCTGGGTTACCCGTTCGCGGTGGGCGACCGGATCACCAAGGCCATGCCACCCGCCGTGATGGGCAAGGACATCCCGCTCGCCGGCATCTTCGACGCCGACCACAAGCGGTACGGCGAGGCCGGCGAGATCCGTACGCTGTACGAGACCGATCCGGACGTCAAGAAGGTCATCGACACCGCGCGCGGCATCGAGGGACTGATCCGGCAGACCGGCGTGCACGCGGCCGGCGTCATCATGTCGGCCGAGCCGATCATCGACCACATCCCACTGATGCGGCGCGACGCCGACGGCGCCATCATCACGCAGTTCGACTACCCGACCTGCGAGACGCTGGGCCTGCTCAAGATGGACTTCCTGGGCCTGCGCAACCTGACGATCATGACCGACGCGGTCAAGAACATCGAGCTCAACCACGGCACCAAGGTCGATCTCCTGACCCTGCCGCTGGACGACAAGCAGACCTACGAGTTGCTCGCCCGCGGCGACACCCTGGGCGTTTTCCAGCTCGACGGCGGGCCGATGCGCTCGCTGCTGCGGCTGATGAAGCCGGACAACTTCGAGGACATCTCCGCGGTCCTGGCGCTCTACCGGCCGGGCCCGATGGGTGCCAACTCGCACACCAACTACGCGCTGCGCAAGAACGGCCAGCAGGAGATCGTCCCGATTCATCCCGAGCTGGAGGAACCGCTCAAGGAGGTGCTCGGCCCGACGTACGGCCTGATCGTCTATCAGGAGCAGGTGCAGCGTGCCGCGCAGATCCTGGCCGGTTACTCGCTCGGCAAGGCCGACCTGCTACGCCGGGCCATGGGCAAGAAGAAGAAGGAGGTCCTCGACAAGGAGTTCGTGCCGTTCCGCGACGGCATGCGCGCCAACGGCTACTCCGACGTGGCCATCCAGGCGATCTGGGACATCCTGGTCCCGTTCGCCGACTACGCCTTCAACAAGGCGCACACCGCGGGCTACGGCCTGGTGTCGTACTGGACCGGCTACCTCAAGGCCAACTACCCGGCCGAGTACATGGCCGCGCTGCTCACCAGCGTCGGCGACGACAAGGACAAGATGGCGATGTACCTGGCCGAGTGCCGGCGCATGGGCATCCACGTCCTGCCACCCGACGTCAACCAGTCCGCCGGGCCGTTCACCCCGGTCGGCAAGGACATCCGGTTCGGCCTGGCGGCGGTGCGCAACGTCGGCCACAACGTCGTCGAGGCGATCGCGCGGTGCCGTCAGGAGAAGGGCACCTATCAGGATTTCTACGACTTCCTGTCGAAGGTGGACGCGGTCGCCTGCAACAAGAAGACGGTCGAATCGCTGATCAAGGCCGGGGCCTTCGACTCGCTGGGGCACAGCCGCAAAGGCCTGCTCGCGGTGCACGCCGAGGCCATCGACGCGTACGCCGACGTGAAACGCAACGAGGCCGCCGGCCAGTTCGACCTCTTCGGCGCGTTCGCCGACACCGCCGGAGGCGGGGCGAGCGCGGCGACGGTCGCCATGCCGGCCATCGCCTCGGACGAGTGGGACAAGCGCGACAAGCTGGCCTTCGAGCGCGAGATGCTCGGTCTGTACGTCTCCGACCACCCGCTGGCCGGGCTGGAACAGGTGCTGAGCAGCGCCGCGGACACCTCGATCGCGTCACTCACCGAGGAGGGTTCGGTGCCGGACGGGCAGATCGTGACGATCGCCGGCATCCTCACCGGCGTGCAGCGCCGGATCACGAAGCAGGGCCGCGCCTGGGCCTCGGCCACGTGTGAGGACCTGGCCGGCGGCGTGGAGACGCTGTTCTTCCCGAACACGTACGAGGTGATCGGCCAGTACATCGCCGAGGACGCGATCGTCGTCGTCAAGGGCCGCGTCGACCGCCGTGACGACACCCCGCGCATCATGGCGATGGACATGTCGCTGCCCGACATCAGCCACAATCCGGACAGCAAGCCGGTCACCCTGACGATGCCCATCACCCGGTGCACCCCGCCGCTGGTGTCCGAGCTCAGGGAGATCCTGTCCAGCCATCCCGGCGACTCGGAGGTGCACGTCCACCTGCAGAACGGCAGCCGCACCACGGTCCTGCGCCTGGGCGCCGTCCGGGTGGCGCCGACACCGGCCTTGCGCGCGGACCTTAAGACGATCCTCGGCCCGTCGGCCGTCGCCTGACGCCTTCGCCTCCCGTCCGTGCTCGCTCCACCGCTGCGGTGCCGCTCGACCGGGCCGGCGACGGCCTTTCGAGAACCTGGCAGGATCGTGGGGTGACTCCGAGTCAGGAACCGGCGCAGCCGCAGCACCCCGGTCCGCCGCCGGTCGACCAGGCGCCGGGGGCGGTCCACTCCGCCGGGGCGTACGGGTTGGTGCCGTCGCCGGGACCGGAGCCGTACTGGCTCGCCGGCAGCGATTATCCGGCTGCGCGCGCGCGGAGATCGGCGAGGCGGCCGTGGCGGCGTACGGCTGCTGCCGCCGTGGCGAGCGGTTCGGTGATTTTCCTGCTGGGCGCGCCGCTGGGGCTGCTGTGGCACTGGCTCGCTCCGGCCGTGCCGGTCGTCGACACGGTCAACGGGGTGGTCGTCAACGACCCGTCGCCGGAGGAGTACATCGCGGCCGATGCGTGGTTCACGCTGCTCGGGCTCGGATTCGGGCTGCTCGGGTCGGTCGCCGCGTGGCTGGTGGTGCGCCGGGATCGAGGACCGTTCCTGCTGCTCGGTGTGGTGATCGGCATGCTGGGCGCCGGCTACCTGGTGGCGCCGTGGGTGGGCGAGACGGTGGGCCGCGCCGGCTACCGGCATTGGCGGGAGATCGCGGTGCCCGGGGCGACCTACCAGGCCCCACCCGAGCTGCATTCGGTGGGACCGATGCTCGTGCCGGCCTTCGTGGCGGCGATCGTGCTCACGCTGCTGGCCGGCTGGTCCAACGATCCGGATCTGGACGAGCCGGGCGCCCAACCGGGGTACGGGCCGAACCGCGCGGCCGCCTATCCGGCCGACGAGATGCATGGACCGGTGGAGCCGCCGCGCGGGTGAACCGGGTCAGTTCGGGCTGGCGGGCCGGGCCAGGTCGGACAGCGGTACGGGAACCGCGCGCACCCGGGACAGCAGTCCCGCCTCGCGGGTCAGCAGCTTGATCTCGGTGCGCAGGCGGTTCGCGGTGTCGGGTGCGGCCAGCAGGAGCTGGCGTTCGTCCGTGGTGAGCTGGGCGGTGGCGGCGATCAGGTGGGACAGCACGGTCGGATCGCCGGGCACGGCGTCCAGGACCTCGGCGTCGGGCCGGAGCAGATCGAGGTACGCCCGGAAGGCGGCGAGCGCCCGGGGTGCGAGCAGCACGGCCGCGTCGTCCGAAGATTCGTCCGGCAGCCACTCCACCTCGGCGGTGAGATAGGGCTCCGTGCCCTGCTTCACGTCGCGGATCGAGAACCGGCGGCGGCCCACCGTCATGATGTCGAACCGGCCGTCGGGCAGCTCGGTGACCTGCCGCAACTCGGCCGTGCAGCCCACCGGATAGAGGTCCTCGGCGCGCACCGGCTCGGGCTCCGGCGCGGGTCCCTCCTCGGCCGCCGGCGCCGGCGCCTCCGCGCCGCGCCGCAACGTGACCACGCCGAACTCGTGCGGGCCGCTCGCCGCGGCCGCCACCAGCTCACGGACCAGCGCGCGATAGCGCTCCTCGAAGATGTGCAGGGGCAGGACCAGGCCCGGAAACAGCACCGTGCCCAGGGGGAACACCGGCAGCCGCTCGCTCACGGTTTCAGCCTATCGGCACCCTGACCTTGGTCAACCCGTTGCCACCGGACGACCACCCGGCGCCACGGCCGGGTGTCAGGCGGATCACCGTCCCACGCGCTGGGCCGGCGGGTGCCGGTCCCGCGAGCCCAGCCCAGCGCCCCCTAGACTGGTGCGCGTGCTGAACCGGATCGACCTGCGCGGCTCCACCCGGGACCCGCGCGGCCTGCTGCCCCGTGCCCGGCTCGACGTCTCGGTCGCCGTCGAGAAGATCCGCCCCGTCGTCGAGGCGGTTCATGAGCATGGCTTCAGCGCGATCCGCGAGGCGACCGAGCGGTTCGACGGCGTGACGCTCGACCGGCTGCGGGTGCCCGCCGAGGCGATCGCCGCCGCGGCCGAGACGCTCGACGCCGGGGTGCGCGAGGCACTCCTCGAGTCGATCAAGCGGGCCCGCAAGGTGCACGCCGATCAGCGGCGCACCGACGTCACCACCCAGGTGGTGCCGGGCGGCACGGTGATCGAGCGCTGGGTGCCGGTCCGCCGGGTCGGGTTGTACGTGCCGGGCGGCCTGGCCGTCTATCCGTCCACCGTGGTGATGAACGTCGTGCCCGCCCAGGAGGCCGGCGTCGAGGGTCTCGTGGTGGCGAGCCCGCCGCAGGCGGAGAACGGCGGCCTGCCCGACGCCCGGGTGCTGGCGGCCTGCGCGCTGCTCGGCGTGGACGAGGTGTACGCGGTGGGCGGCGCCCAGGCGATCGCGATGCTCGGCTACGGGTCGCGCGGCGTCGACGCGGGCGACCGGTGCGAGCCGGTGGACGTGATCACCGGTCCCGGCAACATCTGGGTGACCGCGGCGAAGCGGCTCCTGCGCGGCACGGTGGGCATCGATGCCGAGGCCGGGCCCACCGAGATCGCCATCCTGGCCGACGACACCGCCGATCCCCGGCACGTCGCCGCCGACCTGATCAGCCAGGCGGAGCACGACCCGCTGGCGGCGAGCGTGCTGGTCACCGACTCCGAGGCACTGGTCGAGGCGGTCGAGACCGAGCTGGCCCGGCAGGTGCCGGCCACCAAGCACGCCGAGCGGGTGCGCACGGCGCTGACCGGCGAGCAGTCCGGCGTGGTCCTGGTCGACGACCTCGAGCAGGGGCTGCGAGTCGTCGACGCGTACGCGGCGGAGCACCTGGAGGTGCAGACGCGCGACGCGCGGCAGTGGGCCCTCCGGGTCCGCAACGCCGGCGCGATCTTCGTGGGCGCCTGGTCGCCGGTGTCGCTCGGCGACTACGCGGCGGGCTCCAATCACGTGCTGCCCACCGGCGGCTGTGCGCGGCACTCCTCCGGACTGTCGGTGCAGTCGTTCCTGCGCGGCATCCACGTGGTCGAGTACGACGAGACGGCGCTGCGCGACGTCGCCGGCCACGTCGTCGCGCTGGCCGACGCCGAGGACCTGCCGGCGCACGGCGACGCCGTGAAGGCCCGGTTCGGCCGATGAGCGACAGCCTGCCCATCCGTGACGACCTGCGGGGCCGGACGCCGTACGGGGCGCCGCAACTCGACGTCGCGGTCCGGCTGAACACGAACGAGAACTCGTACCCGCTGCCCGACGACGTGGTCGAGGCGATCGGCAAGGCCGTCCAGGCCGAGCTGCGCGACCTCAACCGCTATCCGGACCGCGACGCCATGGCGCTGCGCACCGCGCTGGCCGACTATCTCGGTCACGGCCTGACGGCGGCGCAGGTCTGGGCGGCCAACGGGTCGAACGAGGTGCAGCAGCAGCTGCTGCAGGCGTTCGGCGGGCCGGGGCGGACGGCGCTGGGCTTCGGCCCGTCGTACTCGATGCACCCGCTGCTGGCCGCCGGCACCGGCACCCGCTGGATCGGCGCGCTGCGTGACCCGGACTTCGGCCTCACCCCGGCCGCCGCGGTCGCGCAGCTCGAGGAGCACGACCCGGACGTGGTGTTCCTCTGCTCGCCGAACAACCCGACGGGCACCGCCCTGGACCCGTCGGTGACCGGCGCGGTGCTGGCGGCGGCGCGGGGCATGGTGATCGTGGACGAGGCGTACGCGGAGTTCGCCCGGCCCGGGACACCGAGCGCCGTCGAGCTGCTACCGGCCTCGAGCCGGCTGGTGGTCACGCGGACGATGAGCAAGGCGTTCGGGTTCGCCGGCGGTCGGCTGGGCTACCTCGCCGCCGATCCGGCCGTGGTGGACGCCGTCCAGCTGGTCCGCCTCCCGTACCACCTGAGCGCGCTGACCCAGGCGGCCGCACGCGCCGCGCTCGCCCAGCGCGACGCCCTGCTCGCGACCGTCGCGGCGATCAAGGAACAGCGCGACCGGATCGTCGGCACGCTTCGCGAGCGCGGTTACCGGGTTGCCGACAGCGACGCCAACTTCGTGCTGTTCGCCGTGTCACCAGGCGAGGCGAGCGGCGACCAGAGGGTCGTCTGGCAGCGGCTACTGGACCGGGGTGTGCTCGTCCGCGACGTCGGGCTGGCCGGATGGCTGCGGGTCACCGCCGGCACCCCGGCGGAGACCGACGCGTTCCTGGAGGCATTGCGATGAGCCGGACCGCGCGCGTCGAGCGCGTCACCAAGGAGACCAAGGTGCTCGTCGAGATCGATCTCGACGGCACCGGCAAGGGCGACCTGGCGACCGGCGTCGGCTTCTACGACCACATGCTCAACCAGCTCGCCAAGCACGGCGGCTTCGATCTCACCGTGCGCACCGAGGGCGACCTCGAGATCGACGCCCATCACACCATGGAGGACACCGCCATCGCGCTCGGCGAGGCGTTCGCTCGGGCGCTGGGCGACAAGGCCGGCATCCGGCGGTACGGCTCGGCGACCATCCCGATGGACGAAGTGCTCTGCCGGGCGGCCGTGGACCTGTCCGGCCGGCCGTACGTGGTGCACGACGAGCCGGAGCTGGCCCCGTACATCGGGCCGGTCTACCCGACCAGCATGACGCGGCACATCTTCGAGTCGTTCGGCTTCGCCGCCAGGCTGACGTTGCACGTGAGCGTGCTGCGCGCGGCCCGCGACGGCGCCCGGCCGGACGCCCACCACGTGGTGGAAGCGCAGTTCAAGGCGTTCTCGCGGGCGCTGCGCGAGGCTGTCGGGATGGATCCGCGCAACGCCGGGCAGCTGCCGTCGACCAAGGGTGTGCTGTGATCGCGATCGTGCTCTTCGTCGTCGCCGGGTTCCTGCTCGGCGGGGTGGTCTCGCTGGTCAAGCAGGGCGCCTCGAAGTTCAGCATCGGCCTGGTCGGTGCGCTGGCCGTGCTGGCCGCGGCGGGCGGCGTGGCCTGGTTGGTCCCGGGGGACAGCTGATGACGACGGTCGTGGTCCTCGACTACGGGTCGGGCAATCTGCGCTCGGCGGAACGGGCCGTCGCGCGTACCGGAGTGGACGTCACGGTCAGCGACGACCTGACGGCCGCCGCCGATGCGGACGGCCTGGTGGTGCCGGGCGTCGGGGCGTACGCGGCGTGCATGGCCGGGATCGAGGCGCTCGGCGCCGGGCCGGTGATCGCCGAGCGGGTCGCGGCGGGCCGCCCGGTGCTCGGCATCTGCGTGGGCATGCAGATCCTCTTCGACTCCGGCGTCGAACACGGCGTGGAGAGCAAAGGGCTGGGCCTGCTGCCCGGGTCGGTCACCCGGCTCGCCGCCCGGCGGATCCCGCACATGGGCTGGAACACCGTCGACGTCCCGCCCGGGTCGGCGCTGCTGGCCGGCCTGCCGTCCGACGTCCGGTTCTATTTCGTGCACTCGTACGCGGCCTCGGACCTGGCCGCGCTGCGCCGGGCCGGAGCCACCGTGACCACCGCGAGCCACGACGAACCGTTCGCGGCCGTCGTCGAGCACGGCGCGCTCAGCGCGGCGCAGTTCCATCCCGAGAAGTCCGCCGACGCGGGCTACGGGCTGCTGCGCAACTGGGTGGCCGGGCTGTAGATGTCTGCCGGGCTGTAGATGTCGAAGGAGCGCGCGCGGCGGCGCGCCGAGCGTCTCGCCGTCCTCGAGAAGGAGAGGGCCGCGCACGCCCGCAAGGTGGCCCGGCGCCAGCGGCGCCGCGAACTGGTCCGCCGGCTGACCCCGCGGATCCGCAACAGCGGACGGCTGCACGTACGCAGCCGCGGCCAGCGCGCCGGTATCGTCGTGGTGCCGCTGCTGGCCGCCGCCGCGGTGTGGATGTTCGTGCCGGAGCTCGCCCTGCGTATCGTCTTGACCACCGTGCTAGTTCTTGCGGCGCCGGCCCTGGTGGTCGTCGTGCTCGGCCGCCGGTCGTAGATCCGTCCTGGTCCTCGCTTCCATCCTGTCCTGGATCTCGTCCTAAGGAGACGCTCGTGACCCTGACCCTGCTGCCGGCCGTGGATGTGGCCGACGGCCAGGCCGTTCGCCTCGTGCAGGGCGCGGCCGGCTCGGAGACCGCCTACGGCGACCCGCTGGATGCCGCCCTCGCGTGGCAGAACGACGGCGCCGAGTGGGTGCACCTGGTCGACCTGGACGCGGCGTTCGGGCGCGGCTCGAACGCCGGCCTGCTCGCCGACGTGGTGCGCCGGCTCGACGTGCGGGTCGAGCTCTCCGGCGGCATCCGGGACGACGCTTCGCTGACCCGCGCGCTGGCCACCGGCGCGGCCCGAGTCAACATCGGCACGGCCGCGCTGGAGGACCCGCAGTGGTGCGACCGGATCGTCGGCGAGTACGGCGATCGGGTGGCGATCGGGCTGGACGTCCGCGGGCGTACCCTCGCCGCGCGCGGCTGGACCCGCGACGGCGGCGACCTGTACGAGGTGCTGGCCCGGCTGGACAAGGCCGGCGCCGCCCGGTACGTGGTGACCGACATCACCAAGGACGGCACCATGCGCGGGCCCAACCTGGACCTGCTGCGCGAGGTGTGCGCCGCCACCGACAAGCCGGTCATCGCCAGCGGCGGCGTGTCCACCCTGGACGATCTGCGGGCGCTGGCCACGCTGGAGCCGATCGGCGTGGAAGGGGTGATCGCGGGGAAGGCGCTCTACGCCGGCGCCTTCACCGTACGGGAGGCGCTGGCCGTCCTCTGAGTCGCCGGAGCTCAGGCCGCCGGCGGAAGACGGCTGCCGGTCGAGCACGGCCGGAGCGGTGTCACTACTCTGGGCTGCGTGACTGTGGCGGTGCGGGTGATTCCGTGTCTGGACGTGGACGCCGGGCGAGTGGTCAAGGGTGTCAACTTCGTCGACCTGCGGGACGCGGGCGATCCGGTCGAGCTGGCGGCGGCGTACGACGCGGCCGGCGCCGACGAGCTGACGTTCCTGGACGTGACCGCCTCGTCGGACGAGCGCGGCACCATGCTCGACGTGGTGCGGCGCACCGCGGAGACGGTGTTCATCCCGCTGACCGTGGGCGGGGGCGTGCGCACCGTCGAGGACGTGGACGTGCTGCTGCGGGCCGGCGCCGACAAGGTGGGGGTGAACACCGCCGCGATCGCCCGGCCCGAGCTGATCCGCGAGATCGCCGAGCGGTTCGGCAACCAGGTGCTGGTGCTCTCCCTCGACGTGCGCAGCCGCGCTGGTCGCAGCGAAGCCGGGCGGCCCAGCGGCTGGGAGGTCACCACGCACGGCGGTCGGCGCAGCGCGGGCCTGGACGCGATCGCCTGGGCCCGGCGGGTCGCCGAGCTGGGTGCGGGCGAGATCCTGCTGAACTCGATGGACGCGGACGGCACGAAGGCCGGCTTCGACCTGGAGCTGATCCGGGCGGTGCGGGCCGTGGTCGACATCCCGGTGATCGCCAGCGGCGGCGCGGGCGCCGTCGAGCACTTCGCGCCGGCCGTGGCCGCCGGCGCGGACGCGGTGCTCGCGGCGAGCGTCTTCCACTTCGGCGAGCTGACCATCGGCGAGGTCAAGGAGAGCCTGCGGGCGGCGGGCAACCCGGTCCGCTGACCGGCGTACGGGGGTCAGCGGCCGTCGGCGAGCCGCAGGCTGTACTCGCGGACCGCGGCGTGGTAGGTCGGCTCGTCCAGGGTCCAGTCCGCGTCGCCCGGCTCCGTGCCGCGGTTGAGCTGCGTCTGCATGGTCATCACCGCCGAGGACAGCCCGCTGAACGGCCGGGTCCGCCACAGCTGCTCGCCCGCCGGGGCGACCTCGACCAGGTCGTCCTCCACGGTGAGCAGGCCGGCTCCGACCAGGCGGCGCATCGACTCCTCCAGCTCGGCCCGGCTCGGCAGGCCGTGGTGCAGGAAGTCGGCCGCCGCGAGCACGTCGGCCAGGCTCGCCCCGGTCACCGGCAGCGCGGCGTGCAGCGCGCGGTCGCGCTCGAGGCGCGCGGCGATGACGGCGGACACGAAGACCCACGCGTCGTTCCAATGCCAATCGCCTGCGCCCATGCGGCAATGATGCCGTGCGATCCGGCGTACCCGGAAGCCAATGTGCAAGAACGCCGCCCGAGACCACTCAGGCCGATATGCCACTCAGTCCACTGCGGACCGGACCGTCGCCGGCGCCCGCGGGTATGGTGCAGAGCGGGAGGAAGAACTGCACGAGCGGGCCGATGGCCACGGCGTACGCGACGGTGCCCACGCCCACCGTGCCACCCAGCAGGAAGCCGGCGCCCAGCACCGAGAGCTCGAGGACGGTTCGCACCAGCCGGATCGACAGCCGCGGAAATCGCGCGACGATTCCGGTCATCAGGCCGTCGCGCGGCCCGGGGCCGAACCTGCTTCCGATGTAGAGGCCGGTGGCGAGACCGTTCATCAGGATGCCGCCGACCAGGTAGCCGATCCGGGCGGCCAGCGACCCGCCGGCCGGAAGCACCGCGAGGGCACCGTCGACCGCGAGTCCGATCACCACGAGATTGGCCAGCGTGCCGAAGCCGGGACGCTGCCGCAACGGGATCCACAGCAGCAGGATCGGAATGCCGAGCAGGATCACCACCCAGCCGAAGCTGATTCCGGTCACCTCCGCGAGGCCCTGGTGGAACACGTCCCACGGGTTGAGCCCGAGCCCGGACTCGACCATGACGGCCATGCTGACGCCGTACAGCAGGAGACCGGCGAAGAGTTGCGCGGTGCGGCGGGCGAGACGGTGATCTCGAAGCAATCTCATGGCTGCCACTCTGCAGGCCAATTGTGAGAGGCTGAAGTGCCAATTGGCGGGAGGTGGATGTGACGACGTCGATACGCGGGAGCCAATTGGCCCGCTTGCTGGGCCGGTGGCATGCCTTGCCCGGCCGTCACCGCAGCCCCGACTACGCCGCGCTGGCCGCCACCGTCCGCGGTCTGCTCGCCGACGGGCGGTTGCCGCTCGGCGTCCGCCTGCCGGCCGAGCGCGAGCTCGCCGGATCGATCGGGGTGAGCCGCACGACGGTCAGCGCCGCCTACCGCACCCTCCGCGAGACCGGTCATCTGACCAGCCGGCGCGGCGCCGGCAGCTGGACCACGCTGCCCCGCGGCCACCGGGTGGCCACCAGCGGGCTGTGGGCCGCCGGTGACGACGTCGACATGATCGACCTCGGCGTGGCGGCCTCCGCGGCACCGCCCGAGCTCGTTCCCGCAGCCCGCGCCGCCGCCGACGACCTGCCCCGCTACCTGGGCAGCGCCGGGTACCACCCGACCGGCCTGGTGGAGCTGCGCGAGGCGGTCGCCGCCGGCTACACCGCGCGCGGCGTCGCCACCTCGGCCGAGCAGATCCTCATCACCGCCGGCACCCAGCAGGCGCTCGACCTGGTGCTGCGGCTCTGCGTGCCGGCCGGCTCCCCGGTCCTCGTCGAGGCGCCGACCTATCCGAACGCCCTGGCCGCACTCTCCGCGCGGCGGGCCCGGATCAGCACCCACGGCCTGGACGCCGCGACCGGCTGGGACGGCGAGATGCTGCTCGGCGCGCTGCGCCAGACCAGGCCGCGGCTCGCGTACGTGATTCCGGAGTTCCACAACCCCACCGGCCACCTGATGGACACCGCGCTGCGGGAACGCCTCGTCGCCACCGCGCACACCACCGGCACCGAGCTGATCGCCGACGAGTCGTTCGTCGATCTGTCGCTGACCGGCGACCCGATGCCACCGCCGGTCGCCGTCTTCGACCGGCACTCCCGGGTGGTGTCCATCGGCGGGATGAGCAAGGGGTACTGGGGCGGCCTGCGCATCGGCTGGGTCCGGGCGTCGGCGCCGCTGGTGCAGCGGCTCGCCGCCATCCGGGTGGGCGTGGACATGGCCAGCCCGGTGCTCGAGCAGCTCGTCGCCGTGCGCCTGCTGGAGAACTCCCGCGCGATCGTCACGGCCCGCCGGGCCGAGCTGTGCGAGCGTCGCGAGGCGCTGATGGCGGCGTTGCGCGTGCGCCTGCCGGAGTGGCGCTTCGCCGTGCCGGCCGGCGGCGTGACGCTCTGGACGGAACTGGACGGGCCCATCTCGAGCGCACTCGCCCGCGCCGCCGAGGACGTGGGGGTGCGGCTCGCGCCGGGACCCCGCTTCGGGCTGGACGGCACGCTGGAGCGGTTCCTGCGGCTGCCCTTCACCCTGCCGCCGGAGGACCTGGCCGAGGCCGTACGGCGGATCGCGGGCGTGCGCCACGACCTGGAGAGCGTCGCCCGGCCGGTGTGGCGCAGCACCGCCGTGATCGCGTAGCGGCCCGCGGTGCTCAGATCTGCGCGAGCGAACCCGCGTACATCTTGTCGATCTGCTCGGCGAAGTTCGCCTCCACGCTGCGCCGCTTGATCTTCATCGACGGCGTGATCTCGCCGGCCTCGATGGTGAGGTCGCGGGGGAGGATGGCGAACTTCTTGATCGTCTCCCAGCGGTTGAGCTTCTCGTTGAGCTGCTTGACGTAGCCGCCGATCATCGCCTCGGTCTCCGGGGCGGCGAGGATCTCCTCGTACGACTTGCCGGCCAGCGGACCGCCCGCCGCCCAGCCCTTGATGGCCTCCTCGTCCAGCGAGATCAACATGGTGACGAAGTTGCGCGCCTGGCCCACGACGACCGCCTGCGAGGTGTACGGGCAGACGGCCTTGAACGTGCCCTCGATCGCCGACGGTGCGATGTACTTGCCGCCGGACGTCTTCACCAGGTCCTTCTTGCGGTCGGTGATGCGCAGGTAGCCCTCGTCGTCGAGCTCGCCGATGTCACCGGTGCGGAAGAAGCCGTCCTCGGTGAACGATTCCGCCGTCTCCGCGGGCAGATCGTGGTAGCCGCGCATCACCGGCACGCCGCGCAGCAGCACCTCGCCATCCGCGTCGATCTTGCATTCCAGATCGCCGAGCGGCTGGCCCACCGTACCGATCTTGAGCTTGCCGAGCCGGTTCACGAAGTTCGCGGCGCTGGTCTCGGTGAGGCCGTAGCCCTCCATGATCGGCAGGTTCGCCGCCGCGAAGAACTCCGCGATGTCCCGGCTCAGCGGCGCGGAGCCGCTGACCAGCACGCGCAGCCGGCCGCCGAGGCGCTGCTGCAGCTTGCTGAACACGAGCTTCTCGGCCAGCGCGTACCGCAGCCGCAGCGCGGCCGGAACCGGCTGGTGCGCCTGGTCGAGCGCGACCTTGCGCTTGCCGGTGGCCAGCGCCCAACCGAAGATCTTCGCCTTCGCGCCGCCGTGGGACAGCGCGGTCGTCACGGTCTTGTTGTAGACCTTCTCGAAGATGCGCGGGGCCGCGCACATCAGCGTCGGCTTGACGATGGCGAGCATGTCGACGAGCTTGTCCACCCGGCCGTCGACGTACGTGGGCACGCCCACGTGGATGATGCCGCAGAGCAGCGTCTTGCCGAACGAGTGGGACAGCGGCAGCCACAGGTACTGCAGGTCGGTGGACTCGAACAGGCCCAGGCTCTCCTGCGCGACGCCCTCCCAGACCCAGCCGCGGTGCAGCAGCTGGACACCCTTGGGCCGGCCGGTGGTGCCCGAGGTGTAGATCAGGGTGGCCAGGTGCTCCGGCCCGATGCCCGCCACCACCTCGTCGATCACGCCGGGGTGCTGCCGCAGGGCCGCCGCACCCAGCTTCTCGAGATCGGTGAGGGTCATCTGCGGCGGGGTCGCGCCGGTGTCCGCCGGCCCGTCGATCAGCACGACGTGGGTCACGTCCGTCTCCGCGCCGGCGATCTTGAGGGCCTGCTTAGCGTTCTCGGCGATCAGTACCTTGGAGCCGGAGTTGGCCACGATGTAGCCGGCGTCGTCGGGCTCCGTGGTGGGGTAGACCGTGGTGGTGGCCGCGCCGGCGCAGTTGATGCCGAGGTCGGCGAGGACCCACTCGTACCGCGTACCGGCCAGGATCGCCACCCGGTCCTCCCGGCCGATCCCCAGTTCGCGCAGGCCGGCGGCGATCGCCTTGGCGCGGTCGCCCACCTGGGCCCAGGTGTACCAGATCAGGCCGGTGTCACCGGCGTTCGGCACGGCGAAGGCCCGGCCGTCCGGAGTCGCCGTCACCCGCTTCAAGAACATGTCCGGAATCGAGCGGTAGGGAACGTCGAGAGCCATCGGGCGCCGCCTTACGAGCGTGTGCTGAGGAAGGACCTAAACGTACGTGTTACCGAGGAGTATTCAGGAGCGTATTGAAGGGGTGGAAGAGCTGGTGCCGCAAGGGCCGGTCCCGGCCCGTGTTCGTCGGACTCGAGTCTATCCGCACGCGACCGCCCGGATCGGCCGCGCAAACGCACCGCGAGCTGCACGGCCGGGCGGTGTGGGACGGGGACGTGCTGCCCCGCGGCACCGAGCACGAGGGGAGTTCCGGGGCGTGGGCGACCGCGCTGCGCGTGCGGTCAGAATGAGGGTGTGGACCTCGTCATCGGCCTGGACGGATCCGGCGAGAAGACCGTGCTCGTCTACCGCGCGCTGCGCGAGGCCATCGTCGACGGGCGGCTGCCCGCCGGACACCGGCTGCCGCCGACCCGGGTGCTCGCCGCCGACCTCGGGCTCGCTCGGGGCAGCGTGGCCACGGCGTACGAGCGGCTGGCCGCCGAGGGTTACCTGACCGCGCGGGCGGGCTCCGGCACGTTCGTCGCGGCCGTGCCTATGCCGCCCCGGCCGCGGCGGGCGGCCACCGACCCGCTGCGGCCGCGGGCCGGCTGGACCTCGGGCCCGCAGCCGACGAGCGGGCAGCAGCCGGCTCCCCGCTACGACTTCCGGACCGGCATCCCGGACGCGCGGCTCTTCCCGTTCGACGCCTGGCGCCGGCTGGTCGCGGCGGAGTTGCGGCGGGGCGCCAACGGCCCGGGGACGTACGCCGAGCCCTCCGGCCACCCGGCACTGCGGGCCGCGATCGCCCGCTATCTGGGGTACGCGCGATCGGTGCGCGCCACGGCCGCGGACGTGGTCGTCACCAACGGCACGCAGCACGCGCTCGACCTGATCGCCCGGGTGCTGTTGCGGCCCGGTGACGTGGTGGCGGTCGAAGAGCCCGGTTATCCGCCGGCCCGCCGGCTCTTCGCCTCGCTCGGCGCCCGCGTCGCCGGCGTGCCGGTCGACGAGGAGGGCCTGGTGGTCACGGCGTTGCCGGGCAACGCCCGGCTGGTGTACGCGACGCCGTCGCACCAGTTCCCGCTCGGCGGCGCGATGAGTCTGGGCCGCCGGCGCGCGCTGCTGGCCTGGGCCCGGTGCCGCCCCGCCGCGATCGTCGAGGACGACTACGACAGCGAGTTCCGGTTCTCGGCCCGGCCGCTCGAGCCGCTGTACAGCCTGGACACCGCCGGGCGGGTGCTATACGCCGGCACGTTCTCCAAGAGCATGCTGCCGGCGATCCGGACCGGGTTCGTGCTCGTGCCGCCGGGTCTGCGGGACGCGGTGGCGGCGGCCCGGCAGCTCGGCGACGGGTACGGGGCGCCGGCCCAGCAGGCCGCGCTGGCCCGATTCATCGACGAGGGTCAGCTGGCTCGGCACGTCCGCCGGGCCGGCAAGGAGTACGCCCGGCGGCACGCCCGGATCGTGGCGGCGCTCGGCGCGATGCCCGGCCTGCGGGTGCTGCCCTCCGCCGCGGGCCTGCACGTCACCGCGCTGGCCGAGGCGGACTCGGCGGCGGTGGTCGCCGAGGCGGCCGGGTCCGGCGTCGCACTGGACGACCTGGCCGCCTACGCGAGTTCGTCCACCGCGCAGACGGGCTTCGTCGTCGGATTCGGCGCGACCGATCCCGCGCTGATCGACGAGGGGCTGGCGATCTTCGCCGCGGTCCTGGCCCGCCACGCCTGATAGCCCATCGCGCCGGCCGCGACGGCGAGGCCGAGCAGGGCCGGCGCCCCGGTCAGCCAGAGCAGGGCGACGACCGAGACGAACGCGACGCCGGCCCCGACGCGGGACCGCCCGGCCGGCAGCAGCCGCAGCGCGGCCGCGGTGCCGAGCACGTAGACCAGCGTGAAGCAGCCGGTGACCAGCAGCATCGAGGTGTGCAGGCCGATCGGCAGGGCGGCCGCGCCGAGGCTGCCCAGCGCCACGAAGGTGAGCGACCGCCGCGGCGTGCCGGCCAGCCGGGACGGCAGCGCGCCGTCCCGGGCGAGCGCGGTGCCCAGCATCGACGCGCCGGACAGGTACGCGTTGACGGCGCCGACGGTGAGCAGCACCGCGACGATCGCGGTGACGATCCGCACCGGGCCGCCGAGACCGACCGCGAGCAGGTCGGCCAGCGGCGCCGGGCTGTCCGCCAGCGCCGGGCCGAGCACGAGCACGCTGGTCGTGGCGACCGCGAGGTACAGCAGGCCGACCACGACCACCGCGACGGCGGTGGCGCGGGGCACGTCGCGGCGCGGGTCGCGGTACGCGGCCGACAGCGACGACACCGCCTCCCAGCCGGCGAAGCCCCAGACCAGGACGGCCGCCGCGGCGCCCACCCCGGACCAGCCGTGCGGGGTGAACGGGGTGAGGTAGGCGACCCGCGCGTGCGGCACCGCGGTCAGCACGGTGACCAGCAGCAGGACGGCCAGGGTGCCGGTGAGGACGAGCTGGACCCGGCCGGACACCCGCAGGCCGAACCAGTTCATGGCGAAGACCACGCCCACCATCAGCACGAACACCACCTGAACCGTCGTCCGGCCGCCGCCGGCGACGTCCGCGACGTACCCGCCGGCGAACGCGGCCGCGGCCGGCGCGCCGAGCGGCACGGCGAAGTAGAAGCACCAGCCGACGGCCGCGGCGGTGCGTGCCCCGAACGCCAGCCGGACGTAGGTGGCGACGCCGCCGCTGTCCGGATACCGGCCGCCGAGCGCCGCGAACGTCCAGGCCAGCGGCGCGGACAGGAGGATCAGCGCGAGCCAGGCGACCAGCGACGCCGGGCCCGCGACGTCCGCGGCGAAGGCCGGCATCGAGATCACGCCGGTGCCGAGGACAGCCCCGACGGAAAGGGCCGTCCCCTGCGCCACGGAGAGGCCGGTGTGCTGCGCCATGAGGCCCAACCTACGGGCGGATTGGCTCTCCGTCTGGGCCAATCCGGCCCGGATCGATTGGGCCAATCAGATACCGAGGCGTGCGCTCCGCACGCGCCCGGCCGCCTCGGCGGGCCCGTCGACCGTCACCTGCGCGGCGCGCTGCCGCCCGGACAGGAACAGCACCAGTTCGCCCGGCGGCCCCTCGATCGTGACCTGAGGCTGCGCCCCGACGGTGAAGGAGCCGAATCCCGGCGCCCGGACAGTCGCCGGCACGCCCAGCCGGCGCAGCGCCAGCCGGCCGGTGAACCGCGCGACCCGCCAGAGCGCCCGCTGCTCGTCCGGGTCGAGATCGCGGGGAACCCAGCCGGGCCGCCCGCGCCGGGCGTCCTCGTGGTGGATGAAGAGCTCCGCGCCGCTGACGGCTTCCTCGGTCAGCGGGTTGCTCAGCAGGCTCCACCACGGCGGGGTTCGCAACTCGCGGACGATCGCCTCGTACGGCTCGGCCGTCTTCGCCCGCCGTACCTGCTCGGCGTGCCCGCGCAGGGGCGGCACGAGCTGCACCGCGACCGCGTCCGGTCGCCGGTCCCGGACCACCAGGTGGGCGGCCAGGTCCCGGGTGGTCCATCCGGTGCACAGTGTCGGCTCGTCCGGCCCGAGTCGCAGCAACAGGTCGGCGAGGGCCTCACGTTCACGTCTCGCATAGGCGGTCATGAACGTGATGGTAGACACATCGGCTCGGGTGGGACCGCTGGCGGCCGGTTCGGCAGGATGGACGGGTAAGGCCGGGATGATCGGCGGACGGTTACCAGTCAGGTAGGAAATGGGCGGCAGGGCCAGATGAGTGGCAGGGCCAGCGGCGACGTGCTGGGACGAGGGCTGCGGGTGCTCGGCCAGGCGATCCGGACCGAGCCGCGCCTGTTCACCGTCGGCGTCCTCGGGAGCAGTCTCTTCGGCCTGCTGGTCATCGCGAGCTCGTACGTGGTGGGCGCCGTCATCGGTCACGTCGTGGTGCCCGCGTTCGCCACGCACCGGGTCGGCGCCGGCGAGCTCGCCCTCATCGCCGCGGCCTTCCTCGGCCTCAGCCTGCTGCGGGTGGCCAGCATCTTCGGCCGCCGGCTCGGCGCGGGCTTCATGCAGTTCCGGCTGCAGGCCCGGTACCGGCGGGCGGTCACCAGCCGGTACCTCTCGCTGCCGCCCGCGTGGCACCAGCGGCACGCCACCGGCACTCTGCTCTCCAACGCCAACTCCGACGTGGAGGCGGCGTTCGTCCCGATCGCGCCGCTGCCGTTCGCGGTCGGCACGATCGTGATGATCGCCGGCGCCATCGTGGCCCTGTTCCTCACCGACTGGGTGCTCGCCCTGGTCGGCGTCACTCTGTTCCCGGCGCTGTTCGGGATCAACGTCGTCTACTCCCGGTACATGTCGCCCCGACAGATCCGCGCGCAGCAGATGCGCGCCAAGGTCAGCGCGGTGGCGCACGAAAGCTTCGACGGCGCGCTGGTGGTCAAGACGATGGGCCGCGAGGAGGACGAATCGCGCCGCTTCGGGGTGTTCGTCGCCGAACTGCGCGACGCTCTCATCTCGGTCGGCCGGCTGCGCGGCCTCTTCGACCCGGTGATGGACAGCCTGCCCAGCGTGGGCACCCTCGCCGTGCTGCTGCTCGGCGCCTGGCGCCTGCAGACCGGCGCGATCGACGTGTCCGAGCTGGTCACCGTCGCGTTCCTGTTCACCGTGCTGGCCTTCCCGGTGCGGGCGATCGGCTGGGTCGTCGCCGAGCTGCCGCGCAGCGTCGCCGGCTGGGAGCGGGTGCAGAGCGTGCTGGCGGCCGAGGGCGACCTCGCCTACGGCGACGCCGAGCTGGAGAACACCGGTCCCGCCGCGCTACGTTTCGCGTCGGTCGACTTCCGGTACGGCGAGGGGCCGCTGGTGCTGCACGACGTGTCGTTCACGGTCCCGGCCGGCAAGACGGTGGCCCTGGTCGGCGCGACCGGGTCCGGCAAATCCACGATCGCGGCGCTCGCCGTGCGCCTGGTCGACCCGGCCGCCGGCAAGATCGAGCTGGACGGCGTGCCGTTGACCGAGCTGAGCCAGCCGGCCCTGGCCGCCGCCACCGCGCTGGTACCCCAGGTGCCGTTCGTCTTCGACGACACGGTGCGCGGCAATGTGACGCTGGAGCGCGACGGCCTCGGCGGCGAGCAGGCGTGGTCGGCGTTGCGCCTCGCCCAGGCCGACACGTTCGTGACCGGGCTCCCCGAAGGCCTGGACACCCCGGTCGGCGAGCGCGGCACCTCGCTCTCCGGCGGCCAGCGGCAGCGGATCACGCTGGCCCGGGCGCTGGCCGGGCGCCCGCGCCTGCTCGTGCTGGACGACGCCACCAGCGCCGTCGACCCGCGCGTCGAGGCCGCCATCCTGGCCGCCCTGCGCGGCTCAGGACCAGGCGGCGATAGGAACACAACGTCGATCCTGGTGGTGGCGTACCGGCGGGCCACCATCGCCCTCGCCGACCAGGTGGTCTTCCTGCACCAGGGCCGGGTGGTGGCCACCGGCACCCACGCCGAGCTGCTGGAGTCCCAGCCGGCCTACGCCGACCTGGTGACGGCGTACGAGAAGGCCGAGGCCGAGCGGGTGGCCTCATGAGCACGGTCGCCACCGTCCGCCGTGGCCTGGCACTCTCGCCCGAGCTGCGCCCCGGTCTGGCCGGCACGATCGCGCTGGCCGTCGTGCAGATGGCCGGCCGGGTCGCCGTGCCGATCGCTGTGCAGCAGGGCATCGACCACGGCGTGCGGGCGCCCGGCGGCCCGGACCTGCGGTTCGTGGTCGCCACGGTGGCGATCACCCTGGGGTCGCTGCTCCTTTCGACCGCGGCCGGCTATCTGATGACGCGCCGGCTCTTCACCGTGAGCGAGACGGCGCTCGGCGCGCTGCGCGCTCGCACCTTCCGGCACATCCACGACCTGTCGATGCTGCACCAGCAGTCGGAACGGCGCGGCTCGCTGGTGTCCCGGGTGACCAGCGACGTCGACCAGATCTCCCAGTTCCTCCAGTTCGGCGGCGTGCAACTGCTGCTCTCCTCGGGCCAGCTGGTGGTCTCCACGGTGGTCATGCTGGCGTACTCGTGGCAGCTCACCATCGTGGTGCTGCTCGCCTTCGGCCCGGCCGTCGCGGTGATCCGGCTGTTCCAGAAGCGGCTCGCCGCCGTCTACCGCGCGGTCCGCGAGCGGACCGGCGTCATGCTGGGCGCGATCGCGGAGAGCGTCGTGGGCGCGACCGTCATCCGGGCGTACGGGGTGGCCGGCCGCACCGAGCAGCGCCTCGACACCGCCATCGACGAGCTGCGCCGCGCCCAGCAGAAGGCGCTGCGCACCAGCGTGACCAGCTTCTCCTCGGGCGAGCTGGGTGCGGGGCTGGCGCTGGCCGCAGTCGTGGTCGTGGGCGTGCTGCTCGGCGTCCACGGCGACCTGAGCGTTGGCGCGCTCACCGCGTTCCTGTTCCTGGTCACGCTCTTCATCCAGCCGGTGCAGATCGCCACCGACATGCTGAACGAGGCGCAGAACGCGGTGGCCGGCTGGCGGCGCGTGCTGGACGTGCTCGAGCTGGAGCCGGACGTGGCCGACCCGGACGACCAGGGCGAGCCGCTGCCACCCGGGCCGCTGTCGGTGACGTTCCGCGACGTGTCGTTCCGCTACCCGGGCGGCCCCATCGTGCTCGCCGACGTCGACCTGCACCTGCCGGCGCGCCGCAAGTTCGCGGTCGTCGGCGAGACCGGCAGCGGCAAGACGACCTTCGCGAAGCTGCTCACCCGGCTCATGGACCCGGTCTCCGGCGAGGTGCTGCTGGGCGGCACGCCGCTGACCTCGGTGCGGTTCTCGTCGCTTCGCTCGCGGGTGGTGATGGTGCCCCAGGACGGCTTCCTCTTCGACGCCACCGTCGCCGAGAACATCCGCTTCGCCGAGCCGGGGCTCAGCGACGAGCAGCTCGCCCGCGCCTTCGAGGAGCTCGGCCTCGACGACTGGGCGGCGAGCCTGCCGGAGGGCCTGGACACGCCGGTCGGCGAGCGCGGCGAGGCGCTCAGCGTCGGCGAGCGGCAACTGGTGGCGCTGGTACGGGCGTACGTGGCCGATCCCGACCTGCTCGTGCTGGACGAGGCGACCAGCGCCGTGGACCCGGCCACCGAGGTACGCCTGCAGCGGGCCCTGGACCTGGTGACCCGCGGCCGGACCACGGTGGCGATCGCGCATCGGCTGTCCACCGCGCAGGCCGCCGACGAGGTGATCGTGGTGGACGCGGGCCGCGTCGTGCAACGCGGCCCGCACGCCGAGCTCGTCGCCCAGGAGGACTCCGTCTACGCCAGGTTGTACGCCTCCTGGCTCGAGCAGACCCGCACCGTCTAGCGCGCCGACCTGCGACGGTCCTCGACATCGTGGACGTGCCCCCGACGGCCGAGGTGCCCGCGGCCGGTCGCGTCTGGGTGTCCGGCCGGGTCACGGCGCTCGCCGGCGACGGGGCCGCGCGGCCGCGCGGGCCTATGCCGAGGTCGAGCCCGACGGCGACCTGCTGGACGTCGGCGACGGCCAGGTGCTGCACCGGATGGACGTGGCCGAGGTTTGGATCGAGTCCCGCCTCGACGTCGACCCGGACGAATTCGCCGCGGCGAGTCCCGACCCGCTCCGCCGGATCGAGTTCGACCTCATCGCCCACCTGGCCCGTCAGCAGCATCCAACGCTGTGTCAGCGGTGCGCCGCCGGAGACCGCGCGGCGAACACCTCAGTCAGCGGATCGGTGAGGAAACGCTGCACGTTCGGTGCCATCGCGGCCACCACCGTCTCGGTGTCGGCGGTGGCCAGCGGTTCGATCCGGAGCACGTAGCGGGCCACCATGAGGCCGCCCATCTGGGTCGCGAGCAGCGCCGAGCGCATCGGTGCCTCGGCCGGGTCGAGCGTCAGCTCGCTGACCGCCCGGCGCAGGATCTGGGTGACGATGAACTCGCGCAGCAGGCGCGCCATCCACTCGTTGCTCAGCGCCGACCGGAACACCGCCAGCGCCGCCGCGCCGGCGGGCGAGTCCCACACCGACAGCGCCGTGCGGATCAGCCGCTCGCCCGCCTCGTCCCGCGGGCCGTTCAGCGCCTTGGGGATCAGCTCGCCGGGATTGATCGGCGCGTTCAGTGCGGCCAGGAAGAGCTTGTCCTTGGTACCGAAGTAGTGGTGCACCAGCGCCGGGTCGACGCCGGCCTGCGCGGCGATCGCCCGGATCGACGCCTTGTCGAAGCCTCTCTCCGCGAAGGTGATGCGGGCCGCGTCCAGAATGGACGAACGGGTGTCCTGGTTGCCGGGACGCCGCCCGCTCCGCCGTACCAATCGAGCTCCTAAGGTGTCCGCCGCCGCAGGGTCGCGGCGGCCAGGATGAGCGCGACGACCGTCGCACCGGCCACGATCACCAGATCGCGCCACATCGTCGTGGTGGCCTCGGCCGACCGCCCGACCTGGATCAGCGCGTCCACCGCGTAGGTCAGGGGCAGTGCGTCGCTTATCGCCTCCAGCCAGGACGCCATCTGCCCGCGCGGCACGAACAGCCCGCACAGCAGGATCTGCGGCACGACCACCACCGGTAGGAACTGTACGGCCTGGAACTCGGTGCGGGCGAAGGCGCTGCACAGCAGGCCGAGCGCCACCCCGAGCACCGCGTTGACCACGGCGATCAACACCACCAGCCCGCCGGCGCCGCGGGTCTGCAGGTCGAGCAGCCAGTACGCCGCGCCGGTGGCGACCGTGCCCTGCACCGCCGCGGCGAGACCGAACGCGAGGCCGTAGCCGAACAGCAGATCGAGCTTGCCCAGCGGCGTGGTGAGCAGCCGCTCCAGCGTGCCGGTGGTGCGCTCGCGCAGCATGGCGATGCTGGTGACGAGGAACATGATGACGAACGGGAAGATCCCCAGCATGGTCAGCGCGATCCGGTCGAACGTCGGCCCCGCCTTTTCGTACATGAAGTAGAGCAGGGTGAGCAGCACTGCCGGCATCACCGCCAGCAGTGCCACGGTGCGCCGGTCGTGCCGCAGCTGACGAAGAATGCGTGCGGTGGTCGCCATCGTTATCCGCAGGCTCATCGGACTGCCACCTTCTCCTGCTCGCGGATGAGGCGGAGGAACGCCTCTTCCAGATCGTGGGTCGCCGCCGCCGCGCGGATCGCGGCCGGCGTGCCGTCGCTGACCAGCCGGCCCTCCCGGATCAGCAGCAGCCGGTCGCAGCGCCCCGCCTCGTCCATCACGTGACTCGAGACGAGCAGCGTGCTGCCCGCCTCGGCCAGGGCGTGGAACTTGCCCCACAGGTCGGCGCGCAGCACCGGATCCTGGCCGACGGTCGGCTCGTCCAGTACCAGCACCTCCGGCGTGCCGATCATCGCGCAGGCCAGCGAGGCCCGGCTGCGCTGCCCGCCGGAGAGGTTCCCGACCAGTTGGCCGGACGCGTCGGCCAGCCCGACGTCGGCGACGGCGCGATCGCCCTCGGCTGCCCCGAGGCCGTAGAGGGCGGCGAAGTAGCGGGCGTTCTCCCGGACGGAGAGGTCGGCGTAGACGCTGGGCGCCTGCGTCATGTACCCGACCTTGGCCCGCAGCGCCGCGGTGCCGGCCGGCCGGCCGAGCACCGTGACCGTGCCCGACTTGACGATCTGGCCGCCCACGATCGCCCGGATCAGCGTGGTCTTGCCGCTGCCGCTCGGGCCTAGCAGGCCGGTCACGCTGCCCGCCGGGACGGCACAGCTGATGCCGTGCAGGACACGGCGTTTCCCGCGGTCCACGACGAGGTCGGTGACCTCGATCGCATTTGGCATCGCATCCTCCAAATATTTCATCAGGTGTTGAGTTCAACGGTAGATGAATTCCGGGGTGGTGTCCATGCTTGGGATGAGGATGCGTCGTCCGCCGACCGATCTCGACAGCCGGGTAGGTTCCGCCGGGGCTGGGAGTCACATTTATCGTTGTCTGTCGATCGGCTGGTGTCATCTTTCGAGCCGTCGTGCCCGCACCGGCCACGATGCTGATCAGGGGGCTTGTCAACGGGCCGCACCGCCCGCCGGACCTCGTCGACGCCGTGGCCGCTCGCGCCTGTCCGCCGATCTTGGTGGCGTCGCTTCGCCGGGACGTGGTGCGGTTTCGGTGGCGTCAGCTGGATCTTGGCGTGGTGCGCCGTGGGGGTGTGGGGAGTGTGGTCAGAATGC
>Ga0081539_10001653_pt1 | contig 36134 bp, 25 predicted proteins | sample TabmetS4T2R2_FD_71023 | JGI IMG/M metagenome (GOLD analysis project Ga0081539, IMG submission 71023) | Tabebuia heterophylla rhizosphere microbial communities from the University of Puerto Rico - S4T2R2 | ecosystem: Host-associated > Plants > Roots > Rhizosphere ... | reverse complement strand
AATCAAGAGGAATGTTTGGAGCTCCTGAAATTACAGTTGTTGTTGGTGAAGAAGTGCATGTGAGTATTTTAAAAGTATTAAGTATGCTTGGCTTTGGAAGAGATCGTGTAATTCGTATTCCTGGTGATGACCAAGGAAGAATGATTGCAGAAAAAATTCCCGTTATAAATACGCCAGCTATTATTTGTACACAAGCCGGCAATGTGAACACAGGCGCATTTGATCCTGTTAAAGAAATTTGCATTACAAGAAAAAACAAAAATGTTTGGGTGCATGTGGATGCTGCATTTGGTTTATGGGCTGCTGCTTCAAATAAAAAAAGATATTTGTTACAAGGCATAGACCTTGCCGATTCATGGGCAACAGATGCGCACAAATGGTTGAATGCTCCTTATGATAGCGGTGTTGTTTTTGTTCGTAATAAAGAAGCGCTCTTTGCGGCTATGTCATCAAGTGCTGCTTATCTTCCATCAGACATGGTGCGTGAGCCTTCACAATATGTTCCCGAAATGTCTCGGCAGGCAAGAGCAATACCTGTTTGGGCTGCGCTTAAATCGCTCGGCACAAGTGGTCTTGCAGAGCTCATTGAAAGAAATTGCAGACTTGCTGTTCACTTTGCGAATGAATTAGCCGCAGCAGGTTTTACTATTTTAAATGATGTAGTGCTTAATCAGGTGTTAGCAAGTTTTGGCGATGCAGCAGTAACAAAAAAAGTAATACAACAAGTACAGGAGGAGGGTGTCTGCTGGTGTGGCGGAACTGTGTGGCAAGGCAAAACGGCGATGCGCATCAGTGTGAGCAATTGGAGTACCACAGAAGAGGATGTTCGCCGTTCGGTTCAATCCGTAATTAAACAGGCGAAGAATGTGATGTCGTAACACAAACAGATAAATTTTGAATGAAATTTTTAACCGAGTATTTTTATGAGCCCAACTACATTGCTACTATGAAGCTTCTCTTGTGTCACTCACTTGTACGTTCTTAACATTTTTCAACATTTTTCAAAAATCCGTTGCAGTATGTTTTATACTTTAATGTTAATAGTTCTTTATCCACACCTTAAACTTAAACCTTAAACCTACACGCTACGCCTTACACCATCTACCTGCAACTTTTAAAAATAAATTTCTCATCTTTGCACCCCCAACAACGACATCTGAATATGTTTTATTCTAAAGCAGGACCATATTCAGCTTACTAAAACTCACTAAAAAAATTTCAGATGTCAACAGCAACTAAAGAGGTACGAAAAGTTACGACCAACACTTTACAGAGAATGAAAGCAAGCGGAGAAAAAATCTCCATGCTTACTGCATATGATTTTTCCTTTGCAAAAATTATTGATGGTGCAGGGATAGACGTCATCCTTGTGGGCGACAGTGCAAGCAATGTAATGGCGGGACATGAGACAACGTTACCCATTACGCTTGATCAAATGATTTATCACGCCTGTTCTGTTATTCGTGGTATTAACCGTTGTCTTGTAGTAGTTGATTTACCTTTCGGTTCTTATCAATCCAATTCGGAAATAGCGTTGGCATCTGCTATCCGCATTATGAAAGAAACCGGTGCTCACGCAGTAAAACTTGAAGGCGGCGAAGAAGTGTTGGACAGTGTAAAAAGCATTGTGTCTGCGGGTGTGCCTGTAATGGGACACCTTGGTTTAACACCACAAAGCATTTATAAATTTGGAACATATAATGTACGCGCAAAAGAAGAAGCCGAAGCAAACAAATTGAGAAGAGATGCTCTACTCCTGCAGGAAGCAGGTTGCTTTGCAATTGTGCTTGAAAAAATTCCTGCACTGCTTGCAAAAGAAGTTACGGAAAGTATAAGCATTCCAACGATTGGCATTGGTGCAGGAAAATATTGTGATGGTCAAGTGTTAGTAATGCATGATATGCTTGGCATCAACACAGAATTTAAACCGAGGTTCTTGCGTCAATATCTTAATATTTATGAACAAGTAACAGATGCAGTACAGAAGTATATTAAAGATGTGAAGAGAAAAGATTTCCCGAATGATAGTGAGCAGTATTGAAGGTTGCAAGTTACAAGTTGCAGAAATGCTACCGAGTTATTTTATTCTTTATATGCTATCTTCTTTTAACGTGTACTTCCCCAAAAATTTATAGCTTTGCGCCCGCAAATGAATATTCTGCTTAACATACAGATTTCCTATATGGCGTTTTTACGAAGCACTTGTTCACACGTTCCATAAACTATTCTTCTTCTTTTTTTGTTTCTTTTATGATTAATTATTGATACTTCAAAAACTTCTTTAAGTATCTCAAACATTCAAACATTCAAACACTCAAACATTCAAACACTCAAACATTCAAATATTCAAATATTCAAACAATCAAACAGATTTATATGTCAAATACCGTTTTAGATAACGTTCTTGCCGGTTTAATGAACCGTTACAAAAAGCGTGTGCCCGATGTTGGTGCAATTATTAACGCCATGATAAAAGAAGGCGTTATACAAAGCGATGCTGAAATTGAAAACGACCATATTGCATTCAGAACAATGGGTGTTCCGTTTCTCGGCATCCAATCGCTCGAAAAAATTTTTCTGCATTATGGTTATGAAAAACGCGACCACTACTTTTTCCCTGCAAAAAAATTAGATGCCTACTGGTACGCTCCCCCTTCACCCGAATATCCAAGAATTTTTATAAGCGAATTACGAATAAACGACCTTTCTGAAAATACACAAAACATTATTCACTCTTACACCAATGAAGTAAAAGCAGACCCGGTTACAAAACTTAATCTCAATGATGATGCTGCAGTTGACCAATTTCTGCACAGCGGCTTATGGCGAATCCCGACACTCGAAGATTATCTCGAGTTAAGCAAAGAGAGTGAATATGCTGCATGGGTTATTTACAACCGTTATTACTTAAATCATTTTACCATAAGTGTCCATAATTTAAAAGAAGGTTATAACACCATTTCTGATTTCAATGCGTTTCTCGAACGCAATGGATTTACTTTAAACGATTCCGGTGGAAAAATTAAAGGAAGTCCCGACGGTTTATTGCTCCAAAGTTCAACCGTTGCCGAAATGATTGAAGCAACTTTTGCAAACGGCATTAAACACCGCATCTCCGGCTCTTATGTAGAATTTGCAGAAAGAAAAGTGTTGAAACAATTCGAAGACTTGCCAACTGCAGCAATAAAACGCGAACACAGAAGAGAAGGCTTCGAGGCAAACAATGCCGACAAAATTTTCGAAAGCACCTATTCTTCACAAACAATAAAAAGGTAATTGATGAAATAGAGCAAATTATTGATGATTGAAGTTTCATAGATGATGTATCACTGCAAAAGTTCATTATTTAAATTACAGCCTGACCTCTCCTCTCCATGTGGAGAGGAGAATGAGAGGTGAGGTCTAACTTTATAAATTTTTCTCTATGGATTTTTTAAAAGAACTCAATGTGCTACTGGAAAACGATGGTGTTTCCACCGGCAGCGAATGGATAAAAAGTTCCGGTATTAAAATAGAATCGTACTCTCCCGTTGATGGTAAATTAGTCGGAAGTGTGATCAGCGCAGACAAAAAAGCGTATGATGAAATGATGAGTAAAGCCACAGAAGCATTCAAACAATGGCGTACATGGCCCGCACCAAAACGCGGCGAAGTTGTTCGTCAGTTTGGTGATGCTCTTCGTAAAAATAAAGTGGCTCTTGGTAAACTTGTGAGTTATGAAATGGGCAAAAGTTCACAGGAAGGCTGGGGCGAAGTTCAGGAGATGATTGACATCTGCGATTTTGCCGTTGGTCTTTCTCGGCAGTTGTATGGTTTAACTATGCACAGCGAACGTCCCATGCATCGCATGTACGAGCAATGGCATCCGCTCGGTGTTATCGGAGTAATTTCTGCATTTAATTTTCCCGTTGCAGTATGGAGTTGGAACGCAGCCTTAGCATGGGTTTGCGGCGATGTATGTGTGTGGAAACCCAGCGAAAAAACACCTTTATGTGCCATCGCCTGTCAAAAAATTGTTGCAGAAGTTTTTGAAAAAAACAACGTTCCCGAGGGTGTAAGTTGTGTTGTACAAGGTGCCCGTGAAGTGGGCGAATGGCTCGCGAATGATACACGCATTCCGTTGGTTTCCGCAACGGGCTCTACACGAATGGGTAAAGCCGTTGGCGCAGCGGTTGCATCACGAATGGGAAGAAGTATTTTGGAGCTTGGAGGTAACAATGCCATTATCGTTTCTGAACATGCCGATTTAAGTATGCTTGTTGCAGGTGCTGTATTCGGTGCAGTGGGTACTGCAGGTCAGCGATGTACAACAACAAGAAGGCTTATTATTCAGGAAAATGTATATGAAAAAACAATCGGCGTTTTAAGGAATGCTTATGCACAACTTAAAATCGGCGACCCGTTAGACCCGAACAATCATGTAGGTCCGCTCATTGATAAACAAGCTGTAGAAAATTATTCAAAGGCAATCGAGCACGCTAAGCAACAGGGCGCAAAGGTTATTGTTGAAGGTGGCGTTCTCGAGGGCGATGGTTTTGAGAGCGGTTGTTATGTTCGTCCCTGCATTCTCGAAGCCAACAACGAAATGCAAATTGTGCAGGAAGAAACGTTTGCTCCTATTCTTTATGTAATGCGTTACTCAACCATTGAAGATGCCATCGCAATGCAAAACAATGTTCCGCAGGGTTTGTCGTCGTCCATCTTTACACTCAACATGCGTGAAATGGAGTTGTTCCTTTCGCATACGGGCAGCGATTGTGGAATTGCTAATGTAAACATTGGAACGAGCGGAGCAGAAATTGGTGGCGCGTTTGGAGGCGAAAAAGAGACCGGTGGTGGTCGCGAAAGCGGTTCGGACGCATGGAAGGCTTACATGCGCCGTCAAACAAATACCATTAATTGGAGTACACAATTGCCATTGGCTCAAGGAATAAAATTCACGGTTTAGTATAAAGGTTTTATAAATTGCGGCATGCTTAAACATTTTTAAGCGCACTTGCCGCAATTTTTACATTTTAAATTTTTGATTGTCCTTAATTTTGATATGTGTCAGTTCTATTTTAAGTTCTTTTTTTATGAGCCCGGCAGAAGTTCTTTGTGGCATCGTCCCTTGCGTCGCACTCTTGTACGGCAGTAAAGCCGTCGGCACGGCGCAGCCGGTCTGACGGAATAGAAATTGAGAGAGTTTCCATCAGACCGCTTCGCATGCCGATGGAAATTCCGAACGCACAAGTCTGCCTTCGCTATGTTTCGCTTTGCTCAACACAGCTTCAGCAGATGAAGTGAGTGACACAACCGCCGATGACCAAAGAACAAAAAGCTGGCACAATAATTATAACACTAATTATAAGCGTAATTATTAAACACTAATTGAAAACGTTGCTGCATTCTGTAGAGCTAAATTCTTAAAAACGATTCACAGCATATAAGAAACAGAAAACACATGAAGAAACTCAAATTTTTAGCGGTTGCCTTGTTGCTTCTTGCCCAATTTACGTTTGCACAAAACAGCATTAAAGAATGGCACCTTCGCGACCCGCAAACGGATAACTACTACGGCATTGGCTTGCAAAAAACTTACGATTTTTTAAAAGACAAAAGTTATACTCCTGTTGTTGTTGCTGTGATTGATGGCGGTATTGATACCAATCATGAAGATTTGAAAAGTATTCTCTGGACAAACACAAAAGAAATTCCCGGTAATGGCATTGATGATGATGGCAACGGTTATGTTGATGATATACACGGCTGGAATTTTCTTGGTAACAAAGACGGCAGCAATCTTAAAAAAGAAATTGATGAAAGAACGCGTGTGTATTACCGCTTTAAAGATAAGTTTGACGGAAAAGAGATAGATACTTCCACATTAACAGACGATGAAAAATGGCAATATTACGAATGGGTTAAAGCGTCGCAACAAATGAATGTTGATGCTGATGAAAAAATGCAGATAATGATGCTTGATATTGTTTGCAAATCCTTGAAGAAAAACGACTCGGTTATTCGTGAGGAAATGAAGAAAGAGGAATATACCCGCGACGAACTTGAAAAATTTGAACCGGAAACTCAAAAAGGTAAGCAGGCTAAAATGGGTTATATTACCTGTTTAAAAATGCTAAGTGTAGGCGACGATGAAGAAACCGGAACCAATAAAAAACTCATCAACGAATTGCAGGAATATGTGGATGGAAAAAAACAATCCATAGAAGCAAAATCCACCAGACCACCTGATTACCGTGCACAAATAGTTAAAGACAATTATTACGACATAAACGACCGTTACTATGGCAACCCAGATGTAATGGGCCCAAATCCAATGCATGGCACACATGTTTCGGGAATTATCGCTGCAGACAGAAATAACAACATCGGCATAGATGGTGTGGCTAATCATGTGCAGATAATGATGTTGCGTGCTGTACCCGACGGTGATGAATACGATAAGGACATTGCACTTGCAATAAAATATGCAGTTGATAACGGTGCTAAAGTGATAAACATGAGCTTTGGCAAAAGTTTTTCGCCCGAGAAAAAATGGGTTGATGAAGCGGTGAAATATGCAGAGTCAAAAGATGTTTTGATAGTGCATGCTGCGGGCAACGAAATGCATAACACAGACAGCGTGGATAATTTCCCTAATCCCAATCTTATTACATTCAAATCAAAAGCAGAAAATTTTATTTCGGTTGGTGCAAGCAGCGATACACACGTAACTCCCGGAAAAGTAATTGCAGATTTCAGCAACTATGGTCGTAACAGTGTTGATGTGTTTGCTCCTGGTGTAAAAATATATTCAACACTACCAGGTGGAAACCAGTACGGTTATTTAAGCGGCACAAGTATGGCAGCGCCTGTTGTATCTGGTGTTGCGGCGTTGATACGTTCATATTATCCTGCTCTGTCTGCAAAGCAAGTAAAGTATGCGATTGATAAGTCAGCAGAAAATGTAACCGATACTATAACGATTACGCAACCCGGTACAGGCAAACGCGTTTCAATGAGTGATTTGTGCTCAACGGGCGGATTTTTAAACGCGTACAAAGCACTCGAACTTGCTTCTGCATTAAAGCCTGATATAAATAATAACGAGAAGAAAAACAAGAAAGACAGACCTTCTCTAATTAATTCAAAAGAATCATCGAATTAATATGCCACGCCCTGCTCCGCAAGATTCCGTAGAATTTTATCATGGCTACATTAATCATGCAAAGGGAAATTCCATTGCAGAAGTAATGACAAATCATGCTGCAGAGTTAAAACGATTCTACAACAGCTTACCGGAAGAAAAAGAAGATTATGCTTACGCTGAAGGCAAATGGACTATAAAAGAAGTGTTGCAGCATGTGATAGATGCGGAGCGTGTGTTCAGTTACCGTGCATTGCGTTTTGCAAGAAAAGATGCAACTCCGCTTGCAAGCTTTGATGAGAACCATTACACGCAACATTCTAATGCAAAAAACAGAACGCTTCAATCGTTGAAAGATGAGCTTAACGCTTTGCGAAGCGCCACCGATATAATGCTCTCCACTTTTAATGAAGAACAGCTCGCCTCGAAAGGAACAGCAAGCAACAGTCCTATTACTGTAAATGCTTTGGCTTTTATTATTTATGGTCATTTGCTTCATCATAAAAAAATAATCGAAGAAAGATATTTGTAGGTTTTGTTTTATTTTTTGGGTTACGAACTGTATTGCTACTATCATCGTCCCTTGTGTCACTCACTTGTACATTCTGAATCCTCTTCAACAAACGATAATCATCTCTTCTCAACAATCAACCAACTAATCGTTACTTTGCGCACACGATTTATTAATAACTTAATTGTCCCCCTTTAGGGGATAGGGGCATGAAATACTACATCATAGCAGGCGAAGCAAGCGGCGATTTACATGGCAGCAATCTTATAAAAGAGTTGAAGAAGATAGATGCCGGAGCAAACATCCGTTGCTGGGGTGGCGACCTTATGCAACAAGCAGGCGGCACGCTGGTAAAGCATTATAAACATCATGCGTTTATGGGATTTGCTGAAGTAGTAATGAATCTTAGAACTATTCTAAACAATCTTAAATTTTGCAAAGAAGATATTCAGCAATTTCAACCAGATGTTCTTGTATTGATTGATTATCCCGGATTTAATTTGCGCATTGCAGAATGGGCGAAACAACAACCTTACGAGCAATATAAAGTCATCTTCTACATATCACCACAAGTTTGGGCATGGAAAGAAGGTCGTGTAAAAAAGATGAAGCAGAACATTGATAAAATGCTCGTGATACTTCCTTTCGAAAAAGATTATTTCAAAATCAAATGGAACTGGGATGTAGAGTATGTTGGTCATCCATTAGTACAAGTGATAGAAAACTATAAAGCAACATACCAAAGCCAACCTTTAACTTTAAACCTTAAACCTTCCACCTTAAACCTTGCTTCTAACATTGTCGCCCTGTTACCCGGCAGCCGCAAACAGGAAATACAAAAGAAGCTGCCAATCATGTTGGAAGTAAGTAAATCATTTCCACAATATCAATTTGTCGTTGCAAAAGCACCCGGACAAGAAGATGCTTTTTATGAAGAATTGTTGAAGCCATACACCAATGTTTCATCTGTTAGAAATGAAACGTATAATTTGTTGCTGCATGCAAAAGCAGCTTTGGTAACAAGCGGAACCGCAACTCTTGAAACGGCATTATTTGGCGTTCCCGAAGTTGTTTGTTATAAAGGAAGCAACATCAGTTACCAGATTGCAAAGAGATTAATCCAGGTGAAATATATATCGCTCGTTAATCTTATCATGAATAAACTTGTAGTAAAAGAGCTGATACAAAACGAGCTCACTGCAAAAAATCTTGAACAAGACTTATCTGCTATTCTCACCAATGAAAAAAGAATCGCAGAAATAAAAACCGATTATGCTGCATTGAAAAAATTATTAAGCGAAGGTGGTGATGCTTCTGTCAAAGCAGCAAAGAGCATTTATAAATTTCTTGCAAAAGATTGGATTGCTTGAGAAGGTGGAAGGTGTAGGGTATAAGGCGTAAGGTTTAAGTGTCGAGATACTGTCTTTTCCACTCATCAAAACTTCATTTAAACAAAGGAATAATCACCAGTTTTATAATAATAATGATGAGTGCAACAATGAACAAAAGCAGGGAAATGCGGTTCATACCGTGCATGTATTTCAACCATTTTGTTCGCGGTGTGTTTGGATCACGTTTTTTGATGTATAGATATTCTGCTATTTGTCGCCAGATGCCCATTGAAAATGTTTAATGCAAAGTTAGTGACGTTAAGACTAACAGCATTGTTGATATAAGCAATTGTGGTGTTGGTCCGGCGACCAACACCCGGGGCGATCTCTTTAATTAAATTTTCATACAAAAGCTAAGCGTTAAGCTTGTAACTTGTCGCTCAAAAAATTTTATTGGGATCAAGAGAAAACATATACAGCAAAAGCCCGGTATGGTTGCAAAATCTTTTTGTATCTGCTTATGGCTATAAATGGAAGCGGAGAAGATTTGGCGGCGTTTTTAAAGAAGAATATGCAAAAGCAAAAGAACGGGAAAAATATACCGCGCATCAATGGAATGATTATGAAAATATGCAACTGCAAAAAATTTTGCGTCATGCTTTTGAATATGTGCCTTATTATAATGAATCATTTTCAAAACACGGAATAAACAGCGAGACTTTACAAAAAATTTCAACAGAAACTTTATCGCAATTGCCGGTTCTTACCAAAGAAGATTTGCGAAAGTGTGGCACAAGTTCTTTGTTAGCGGATAGGAAAGAAAAGAATGGAGAGTTTTTTGCCAGCAGCGGCAGTACCGGCACTCCTACACAAATTCTTTTTTCTCATGCCATGCACCAGCGATGGATGGCTTTGTTTGAATTACGTGTAAGAAACTGGGCTGGTGTAAATAGTTTTATTCCCCGCGGTATGATTGGTGGCAGAAGAGTTTTGCCAACATCATCAAATAAGCCGCCGTTTTACCGTTATAACTTTTTTGAGAAACAAGTTTATTTTTCTGCTTATCATATCAGTGCCAAAAATGCGGCGAATTTTTTAGAAGGAATGTTGCGGCACAATGTTCAGTATATGACCGGTTATGCCATGAGCAATTTTTTTCTTACACGATTTTTTAAAAAAGAACATTTACAAGCACCGCAATTAAAAGCCGTAATAACTTCAAGCGAAAAACTTACTGATGAAATGCGACAAGTTTTTAAGGAGGTTTACAACTGTAAAACTTATGATAGCTGGAGCGGTGTTGAAGCTTGCGGATTAATAACAGAATGCGAACATGGCAGCTTGCATATTAGTCCAGATGCAGGTTTGATTGAGGTATTAAACAAAAATATGCAACCTGTAAAATCGGGAGAAGCAGGTGAAGTATATTGCACCGGATTTATCAATTATGATCAGCCTTTGATACGATATTCAATCGGTGATTCTATTATTCTGTCTGATAAATCCTGTTCATGCGGAAGAGCAATGCCCATAGTGCAGGAAATATTGGGTCGCAATGAAGATGTAATTGTTGGAAAGGATGGAAGAGAACTGGTGCGTTTTCACAGTGTATTTAACGGAATGAAATCAGTGAGACAAGCACAGGTAATACAGGAAGATGCTGAAAATATTACGATCAAAATTGTTGCAGACGAAAAGCTGGATAGTAAAGAAGAACAAATAATGCGTGAGAGAATTATAAGTCAGTTGGGTGATATAAATATTAGGTTTGAATGTGTTGAAAATATTCCGTTGAACAAGAACGGAAAGTTTCAGGCGGTGATGTCAAAGATTAAACGCAAACATATTTTATAAGATGTGAAATACTTTGTGGGACACGTAGGACCATGTGAGATTATGGGTTGATATAATTATTTCCCACTTTGTCCCTTTTGTCCCACCAATGCAATAGAACAAGACCGATAAAAATTTAAAAGTGTAACAAATTCATGAAAATTGTTACGGTAGTTGGAGCAAGGCCTCAATTTATAAAAGCAGCGGTTGTATCAAGAGCGATTCAAAAAAGAAACACAATCAAAGAAGTGATCATTCATACAGGGCAACACTACGACACCAACATGAGTGAAATTTTTTTTGAAGAAATGCAAATTCCAAAACCGGCATACAACCTTGCGGTAAAGGAAGCGCTGCATGGCGCAATGACGGCGAAAATGCTTACCGGCATTGAAGAATTGTTACTGAAAGAAATACCTGATATGGTGATGATATATGGCGATACAAACAGTACGCTTGCTGCATCATTGGCAGCGTCGAAACTGCATATTCCTGTAGCGCATGTTGAGGCAGGACTTCGTAGTTATAACATGTTTATGCCTGAAGAAATAAATCGCATACTCGCCGATAATGTAAGCACTTATTTGTTTTGCCCAACACAGCAAGCGGTTGATAATCTAAAACAAGAAGGTTTTATGCGTGCTTTTCATAATGTGCATTTAACCGGCGATGTAATGTTCGATGCAACACTTTACTATTTTAAACAATCGAATGATGAAATTATAAAGCGATTGAATTTACAGCATCAACAATTTATTCTTGCTACAATTCATCGCGCAGAAAATACAGACAATATTCAAAACCTTACTTCAATTGTTGAGGCACTGAATATTTTGCATAAACAATATCATGTGATTGTTCCTTTACACCCTCGCACAAAAAAACTAATTAACCAATTAACCAATAAACCTGCTTTCACCATTATTGAACCTGTTGGTTATCTTGATATGCTTCAGTTGCTGCATCGTTGTTCGCTTGTAATAACTGATAGCGGTGGCTTGCAAAAAGAGGCTTATTTTTTTAAAAAATTTTGTGTGGTGCTGCGTGAACAAACCGAATGGGTTGAGCTTCGTAATAATGGCTTCAGTGACTTAGCCGGCAGCGATACAAAAAAAATAACGAATATTGCAAACGCTTTTCTGCAATCTTCATTTATTGATAAGGAGGGATTGTACGGAGATGGCAGAGCCGGAGAAAAAATCACCGATATTCTTGAACAACATACCACATGATGTGCGCATACTAATTCTCACGCAATACTATCCTCCTGAAACAGGTGCTCCGCAAAACAGGCTTTCAAGTCTTGCAAAATATCTTGCGTGCTTTGGCAATGATGTTGAAGTGCTTACTGCAATGCCCAACTATCCGCGCTACGAAATTTTTGAAGACTACAAAGGCAAAAAATATTGCAAAGAAATTTTAGATGGTATTACCGTTCATCGTTGTTCAATTTATGTGAGCAAGGATAAAGCAATGATGAAACGTCTTGCCAACTATTTTTCCTTTACCACAACATCATATTACAGCGCATCTAAGAGAATAAAACCTGTTGATATAATTATTTGTGAATCGCCACCACTGTTTCTTGGTATAACTGCCGTAATGCTTAAACGCAAATGGAAATGTAAACTTGTTTTTAATGTGAGTGATCTATGGCCCGAAAGTGCGGAAAAGATGGACATCATCAAGAACAAACTTATCATACAACGCTCTTATAAGCTTGCGAACTGGATTTATCGCAACTCAAATCTTATCAGCGGGCAAACACAAGGCATCGTCGAAGCTATTCGAAAGATGCAACCAAACAAAAAATTATTTTGGTTTCCCAATGGGGTTGATCTTCACAAATTCGATAATCTCACTCCACGTGCAAAACAAAAAAATCAATTTATATTATTGTATGCAGGTATTATTGGTCATGCGCAGGGCCTCGAAGTGATATTACATGCAGCGAATAAACTCAAGCATTATCCTGATATTCATTTTTATATTATCGGCGACGGACCGGTGAAAGAAAAACTGCTTGCATTGAGAGAAGAATTGCAAGCCGATAACGTTTCATTCATCGGTAATCAGCCTTTGCAGGAAGTAATTGAATGGCTTAAGCAATGTGATGCATACATTGTCCCTCTGCGTAAGTTGGATTTATTTAAAGGGGCAATTCCTTCAAAACTTTTTGAACCGCTTGCTGTTGGAAAACCCATTTTGCTTGGCGTTGAAGGAGAAGCGAAAGAATTATTTATAGATAAGGCAAAAGGTGGTTTGTTTTTTGAACCGGAAAATGCACAAGAGCTTGCAAATGGAATTATTAAGTTGTATAACAGCAAAGAGCTTGCACAAGAGTTAGGTAACAACGGTAAACAATACGTGAACACTTATTTTAGGCGCGATAAAATTGCCGAAGCATTTTGGCAGCAACTGCGGCAATTGTGAGTAGTGAATAGTGAGTGGTGAGTAGTGAATAGTGAGTAGTGAGTAGTGAATAGTGAGTAGTGCTCTCCCAATTAACCAATTAACCAACTAACTAATTAACGAATTAACCAATTAACCAATTTTGTTTAACCATTATGAGCACATCTTACTTTGCACATGCAACAAGCGTAATTGATGAAGGCGCTGAAATAGGTGAAGGTACACGCATTTGGCATTTCTCGCACATCATGAACGGCAGTGTTATAGGTAAGAATTGCAACATCGGTCAAAATGCTTTTATTGCAACCGGTGTTGTGTTGGGCAACAACGTAAAGATTCAAAACAATGTGTCGCTTTACACGGGTGTTACTTGCGGCGACGATGTTTTTCTTGGCCCTTCGTGTGTGTTCACGAATGTCATCAATCCCCGAAGTGCTGTTGTGCGCAGGAATCAATATCTTTCAACGACGATTGGTAAAGGTGTAACCATTGGTGCAAATGCAACGATTGTTTGCGGCATAAACATTGGTGAGTATGCGTTTATCGGCGCGGGTACTGTTGTAACAAAAAATATTCCGCCGTATGCGTTGGTTGTTGGTAATCCTTCAAAACAAATCGGATGGATGAGTGCTTACGGTCAACGTTTGCATTTTGATGAAAATGGTTTTGCTACATGTAAAGAAAGTAACGAACAGTATCAACTCGTGAATAATGAAGTAGTAAAAATTAAGTGAACCAGCTTTGAGCAGTTAGCTGCAGCTATAGGTGTTGTAAGGTTTGCAATTGCTGAATAAAGTTCGGAACGCAGAAGTGAGTGACACAACAGACGATGATAGTAGCAACGCAGTTAAGCTAATAAAAATTCGAAAAACATTCTATACATCAATCAATAAAAATGGAACCGGTAAAATTTGCTGTTGTTGGTTGTGGTCATATAGGAAAGCGACATGCGGAAATGATTGAACGAAATCCAAATTCCGAATTAGTTGCGTTGGTTGATGTAAGAGAGAAATTGAAACTTAATATAGAGAACTACCGGGTGCCTTTCTTTAACAGCCTTGAAGATTTTTTGAAATCGGGAATTGAAGTGAATGTAGTAACCATTGCAACACCCAATGGCTTACATGCACAACATGCGCTTCAATGTTTACAAGCGCAAAAAAATGTTGTGATTGAAAAACCGATTGCTATCACAAAAGCTGATGCTGAAAAAATCATTTTCAAAGCATTGAATGTACATCGTTATGTTTTTGCGGTAATGCAAAATCGGTACTCACCGCCTTCTGTATGGATAAAAGAAATGATTGAAAGTGGAAAGCTCGGAAAAATTTTTATGGTACAATTAAATTGTTACTGGAACCGAGATAAGCGCTACTATACAAAAGATACATGGCACGGTACCAAAACGTTGGATGGTGGCACATTGTTTACGCAGTTCTCACATTTTATAGATATTCTCTATTGGCTTTTTGGCGACATTGATAATATTAAAACAAGATTGCGCTCATTCAATCATCAGGAACTTACAGATTTTGAAGACAGCGGCATTGTAACATTTGATATTATGAATGGCGGTATAGGCAGCATTAATTTTTCAACATCTGTGTGGGATAAAAATATGGAGAGCAGCCTTACGATTATTGCAGAAAACGGCAGTATAAAAATCGGCGGACAGTACATGGATAAAATTGAATACTGTCATGTAAAAGATTATACTATGCCGCAACTGCCGCCAACAAATCCGGGTAATGACTATGGAGCATATAAAGGTTCAGCAGCCAATCATGGTTATGTTATAGAAAACGTAATAGATGTTATTCACTCCAACTCGGCGATTACTACAAATGCTTTGGAAGGACTGAAGGTAGTAGATATAATTGAACGAATTTACGCAGCGGCAAATACAAATCGTCAACCGTGAATGGTCAATCTTGAATAGAGTGTTACTTAATTCTACAAAAACTTCAACTTTAAATGTTATCTGCAACTCATTCAGGATTTACAAACTGCACGTGAAGTGTTTTGTCGGAAGTGGTGGATGATATTTATGTGCAATAATGGCATGTTGCACACATTCTATCAGCAAAGCTTCCCGGTCTGATTTTGCAGTTATAGGCAAAAATTGATGTTCTTCTGTTTTAAAAACATAGCGCCATGAAAACTGCGAGATGAGCCAGTCATCGAACAAATGCACTACATACAAGAATTTCAAGGGTGAGGTTGAAAGTTTTATAATTAAAATATCTGCATGATATTCGCTTTCTTCAAACTTAAACTTCACGTCTATACGAATATCCATTTAAGGGTTTTTGCTTGCAATTTAAAGGAATAAATCATAGTACATTTTTCCTTCGAAAGTTTTATAAGCTATTTAATATGCATCATGCTTTTAAACACCATTTTAAGTGTGTTTAAGGTGGAATATTTGTAAAGCAGAGTGTACTAGAACAAACGGCGAATGCATTGGCGATTGCAGGATGCTCAACAAACCCGACGGTTGTTTGCCGAGCTTCTTATACTTATGAATGGAAAGGGTTTGCTTCTTCTTTTGTTGTGTTGCAATGTATCAATATTGTACTGCTGGCAAAAGAAGGTTTAACCGGACCTGGGGTGAGTGAGGTTTTTTGTTTTTGTTTTTGTTTTGGGTTTTGTGTTTTAGTTTAAGAGTTTACGAGTTTCAATGTTTGCAAGTTCTAAAATCAACTCGCAAACTGATAAACTGTAAACCACTGCAACTTGCAAACGTTGCCGGTTATATAAATTTTGGTAACACATTTTCTTAACCAATAATTTTGCGCAAATTGTTTTTATGAAAAAAGGTATAGCGATTATTGGAGCAACAGTTATTGTTGTTGCAGTGTATTTTATTTTGTTTTATAAAAAGGAAGATAAAACCAACGATGTTCCCAAACAACAGCCGCTTGCACAAAGCAAAAACAGCGATGAATTTAATAAGCCTTTTAACGATATGCTTAACAGTTATTTTGATCTAAAAAACGCATTGGTTGATTGGGATACAGCAAAAACAAGTTCAGCTGCAAACACATTGGTAACGCTTGCAAAAAAAGTGCCTTACAACAAACTGAATGCAGACACAACAATTGTTGCAACTGCAAAAAGTTTTTCTGATAATGTTGTTGCAGAGGCGAAGGGCATTACAGGTGAAACTACCATTGAGGGCAAGCGTCGTTCATTTTATACATTAAGCGAGAATTTTTATAATCTTTTACGAACTGTGCATTACGATCAGCAAGTAATTTATCATGACCAGTGTCCTATGGCTTTCAACGATAACGAGGAGGCTTACTGGCTTTCTAACACAAGGTCAATTGTAAATCCATATCTCGGAAAGAAACACCCGCGTTATGCAAGCGGCATGGTTAGTTGCGGCAGTATTGCTGATTCTATTGACTATCGCAATCAATAATTTTTTTGTTGACTTAGCTTCATTACTGCTATTAAGCTTTCGTTGTGTCACTCACTTGTACTTGAACAAAGCTATTCAGCAAAAAACAAAGTGCTTGTAAAATTCTCTGCTTGATTTAATTACAAATGATTTTGAACAGGATAACATTCTGCACGATGAAAAGATTGGCTTTGTTTTTACTGATAATTTTTTTCTTTATACGGGTGCATGCGCAGGAAAGATTCACTTTAAATGGTTATATAAAAGATTCTCTCTCCGGTGAAACTTTAATCGGTGCAAATATTACAGTGAAAGAAGGAAGAGGTGTTGCTTCCAACCAATATGGCTTTTTTTCTCTCACATTGCCGAAAGGAAATTATGAATTGGTAGTTTCTTATATTGGTTATATTTCGAAAGTTGTTACTATAAACTTTGAAGAAAATAAAACCATCAATGTTTTACTTGCTCCGTTGTCTTCCTATTTAAATAATGTAACAGTTACATCAAGAAAAAGAGAAAGCAATGTAAAGAGCGCACAGATGGGCAAGGTTGATTTAAACATTAATACCATTAAAGCTTTGCCTTCTTTGTTTGGAGAAGTGGACATCTTAAAATCGTTACAATTATTACCTGGTGTTCGCAACGCCGGAGAAGGTAATTCGGGTTTTTATGTTCGTGGTGGCGGCCCAGATCAAAATCTAATTATGCTTGATGAAGCGGTTGTTTATAATACCGGTCATTTGTTTGGTTTCTTTTCTGTGTTTAATTCAGATGCAATAAAAAGTTTGTCGCTCATAAAAGGGGGAATGCCTGCACAGTATGGAGGAAGATTAGCATCGGTAATTGACATTGCAATGAAAGATGGCAACATGAATGAGACTGAAGTTGATGCAGGCATCGGTTTAATTGCATCACGTTTTGCAATTCAGGGACCGATAGTAGAGGACAAAGCATCTTACCTTATTTCGGCGCGAAGAACATACATTGATTTGCTTGTAAAACCATTCATTCCAAAAGACAATGCTTATCATGGCTCCGGCTATTATTTTTATGACCTTAATGCAAAAGTGAATTATAAGTTTTCTGAAAGAGACAGGCTTTATTTAAGCGGCTACTTAGGAAGAGATAAGTTCGATTTCAATAATGCAAAGCGGTCATTTAAAACAGATATACCTTGGGGAAATTCCACTGCGACATTAAGATGGAATCATGTATTCAACAAAAAACTTTTTGCTAATACATCTCTTATTTACAACGATTACGGGTTTGATTTTAAAGGGGCGCAAAACGATTTTAGTTTAAAACTTTCATCTGGCATAAGAGACATGAATGCAAAAACTGATTTTGATTTTTATGCAACTCTCGAACACAAATTAAAATTTGGGGCACAATATACCTTTCATACATTTTTACCGAGTGTGGTAAGCGGTAAACAGGACACTGTTATATTTCAACCGGCGAACGTTCAAAAAAAATATGCAAATGAATTTGCTCTTTATGTGCAAGACGATTGGGACATTGTAAGAAATGTGCGTGTTAATTATGGTTTACGTTATAGCAAATTTCAACAAGTGGGAAAATATACTGCCTACACAACAGATGACTATGGAAACAAACTTGACAGCACAGTTTATGGTAGTGGTAGCGTAGTAAAATCTTATGATGGTTTTGAACCGCGTGTTACGTTAAGATATGCTATCAACGACTACAGTTCAATAAAAGCTGCAGTTACAAGGAACCTTCAGTATATACACCTTGTAAGTAATGCCGGCACCACATTACCTACAGATTTGTGGGTGCCAAGCACCTATCGTGTAAAGCCACAAATCGGTTGGCAATATGCGCTCGGCTATTTTAGAAATTTCAACAATAACATGTTTGAATCTTCCCTTGAGCTTTATTATAAAACCATGCAAAATCAAATTGAATACAGAGAAGGATATACACCCAATACTTTAAAAGATCCTGAAGAAGATTTTGTTTTTGGTAATGGATGGAGTTATGGGGCAGAATTATTTGTAAACAAAGTAAGAGGCAGATTTACAGGTTGGGTAGGATATACACTCTCATGGACATGGAGAAAATTCCCCGATATAAATGAAGGGAAAAAATATCCAAGCAAGTACGACAGACGTCACGATCTTTCCGTTGTAACTACCTACGAGCTAAACAAAAAATGGAAGCTTTCAGCAGTATTTGTCTTTGGTACCGGCAATGCTATAACCTTGCCGGAACGGTTTTATTTCATTGATGGTGTTTTAACGCAAGAGCTAAGTCGTATAAATGCTTACCGAATGGCTCCATACCACAGGCTCGATCTTTCTGCAACATATACTCCGCAGCAAAAAAAGAAAAGAAAATATTCAAGTAATTGGGTGTTCAGTATATATAATGTGTATAGTAGGCAAAACCCATATTTTTATTATTTTGATCAGGAAGGAAGCGCACCGGAGGGAACGCTTGCTGTTAAGGCAAAACAAGTTTCTTTATTTCCCATTATTCCTTCAATAACATGGAATATTCACCGGTAAAGTACACATATTACGCGTGCTTTAATTTTTTCACTATGTTTTTTATTCGAATTAAATATCTTATGTTTGTTAGCGAAAGATGTTAAGGGTTTTTTAATTTTTGTAGAAAATACTTTACTGCCTTAATTCGTATCTTTTAGATGCGGCAATGGTTTTCACAAAAAAAGTTTTTCTTACACAAAAAGGTTTTCACAAAGAATCAAAATTATTTTTATTTTTTCTTTGAAAATATTTTAAAGAAAAAAGAATTTGGATGGAAAACACTGAATTCTTTTTTATGTGTTAAGGAAATAATAAAATCCTCTATCTTTGAAAAAAATGCCCCCTCTCAAACCGTAATAAAAACAATAAATCTATGGAAGTGAACCTTTTACCAAAACAACCCGGAGTTGTGCAAGATTCCGTACTGCACATCCACTTAGAGACTGATCATTCTCAAAAGAAAAGTATTATTTCGGAATCCCTTGAAGACAAAAAATTCCAACTCCTTGTGAAAAGAACTTTCGATATTCTTGTTTCACTTGTTCTTATTATTTGTCTTGCGCCGATTCTTATTGTTACCGCACTCTTAATTAAGCTCACATCTCCCGGTCCTTTGCTTTATTCAAATGAAAGAGTGGGTTATCGCGGAATACATTTCAGATGCTTCAAATTCAGATCAATGGTAACTGACCAAAGCATTAAAAAAACAGATTACGAAGTAGCTCTTAAACATCAGGAAAAAGGAATTCTTCATAAAGTTCAAAACGATACCCGTATTACATGGATAGGAAGAATAATACGAAAAACAAGCATTGATGAATTGCCGCAATTGTTCAACGTTTTACGCGGAGACATGAGCATCATTGGTCCTCGCCCTTTAGTTCCTTTTATGTTAAAACATTTACCGGAGTTTAAAGAAATAAGATCAATGATGAGACCGGGCATAACCGGTTTGTGGCAAATTCGTGACCGCATTAATAATACCAGTGCAGAGTTTATGATTCAACACGATACAGAGTATGTTGAAAATTATAGTCTCTTACTCGATTTAAAAATACTTTTTAAAACTCCCATCGTTGTTCTTACCGGTGAGGGAGCATATTAAAGAATTACATTGATAAAAAAATATACATTGAAAAGCACGCTTGCCCGATGGACAGGCGTGTTTAATTTAAAATCAATCATCTAAATATTCTATGATCAAAGCAGATTTTATAATAGTAGGTTCAGGTCTTACAGGCAGCACTATAGCAAGAATACTTGCTGACCATCAGCAAGAGGTTATTATTTTGGAAAGGAAAGATCATATTGCGGGAAATGTTTATGATTATAAACATGAAAGCGGTGCGATGATACACAAATACGGTCCTCACTATTTCCGTTGTGGTTCTGAAAAAATTTGGAGTTTCGTAAATCGTTTTTCTTCTTTTTATAACTGGAGCGCAGAGCTTCGTTCAAAAGTAAACGGTGAATATCTTAACTGGCCGGTTCAACATTCTTTTATCGAAAAAATTGCAGGAACAGAATGGAATCTTTTTAAAGGTGAAGCAAAAAATTTCGAGGAAGCTTGTCTTGCAAAGATGCCTTGCGAGCTATATGAAATGTTTATAAAAGGATATACTGAAAAACAATGGGGAGTAAAATGTACTGAACTTGATAAAGAATTGGCGGCACGAATTACCATCAACAAATCGAATGTAAACACATTAACTCCAAATCATAAATGGAACGCTTTGCCACGTTATGGATATACAAAAATGATAGCTAATATGATTAGAGATATTGAAGTAAAAACAGACTTCGATTATCTTGAACATCGTGATAAAGTAAGTGCGAACAAGCTTCTTGTTTTTACAGGACCAATTGATGAATTTTTCAATTATAAATACGGTAAACTAAAATACCGGGGTCAAAACAGAAAAGTTGAGTATTTGCCAAACACAGAGCAGTATCAACCCTATATACAGGTGAATTATCCAAATGCAGATGACCCACGAATCCGTACAATTGAGTGGAAACATTTAATGCACGCAGATGATAAAAAGCAGGTGAAAGGCACAGTTCTCACACACGAAACACCTTTTTCACCAGAGAGCCCGCATCAGTACGAATATCCTTTCCCTGATAAGTTCAATAAATCTTTATACGAAAGTTACAAAGCTGAAGCTGAAAAATTGAAGAACGTTTTAATCTGCGGTCGTTTGGGCGAGTATCGTTACTACGACATGGATCAAGCAATTGGCAGAGCGATGAATTTTGCTTCAGATATTTTGAAAAGGTATGAGGTGATTGAAACTGAAAAAGAGAAAGCCGCATAATTTCTACAATTCACTTTATAAAAATGATCTCTTAATGGGATCATTTTTTATTATGGTTTGTTATTGCAACCATCAATCCTCACCCTGAATAAGGACAAATTGTATAAGTCGTCGCTTCCTTACATTTTTTTTAAACTCCAATTAAAAGTGAATAAAAGAATGATGCAGATTTCTTCTATCACGTAAAAAACCATGTTCTTTGTAGTCCAATTCCAATATCTATGTTTACTCCAAAAGAAATTTTAGAAATCTTAGAGCTTGATTCAATATTAATTGACCTCGCTTTTATTGAGTTATCTTAAAGCAAATTAGTGAAAGAGTAAAACTGTGTAAAGACACAGAGAGTATGTTATGTTCTTATGTGAATTGTGAATTTATAGTATTTAATTCAAAGCATACTTGTATAAGTGACAGTGTTAAGTTCATCAGGATGTCAGTGTAAAACCACATCCAAATTATAATTTGTAAAAACGGTTAATGCAGGAGATAAATAAAAATCGTAGCGATTTTGTCAATCAAAAACTTGCATTTACCATATTTATCATTTACCTTGGTTAGATTGTTGAAAGTTCTTAAAACGGGTAAATCCTTCACATGCTGACCCAACCAAAAAAAAATATTCCTGCTATAACATGCGTCTACGCTAAAACTGTACTTGCTTCAGCGAAGCCCATATTTTCTGCTACTCTGAAGCACCGCATATCGCGATATAAAACAAGCAAGCAACTTCATTAGAAAACCGGTTTTAATAAGTCATCTTAAGGCAACACTCGCACATGTTTTATTCTGCTCACAATATGAAATCATCAAATAACAGTTTTAATCTCACAAGAAAAGAAATTGATATCCTTACTTCATTGGCACAGGGCAAGAGTTATAAAATGGCAGCGGAGGATTGTGGAGTTTCAATTAACACCGTTAGAGAGCATATCAGGAGCATATATCGCAAAATGAAGGTTCATTCAATAACCGAGGCAATACTATTGGCATTAAAACATCAACTGCTTCAACTTCCCGTGTTAGTTTATCTTATCGCATGATTATGCGATATACAAAAATCTTTATCTCCGGTAATTTATTGTACCTTAATTTTTGAAAGATCCAACCTCCTGTGGGATTAAGAATCTTCCGCCTGCCCTTTCCGGTATCATGGAAAATTGACTAAAGCGTTATTGACAAAGCAAATGCTGCAACTGCAATCGTTGTTTAATCCATTATATCCTTCGCTAACTACCCGGCTTTGTGCCATTGTGCAAAACCGTAATTCTTCATTAGTAAACCATGCAGAAAATGAAAACTCTGTTTAGGCGAAGTGTTCTTTTTTTGGTGCAAGCCATCCTGTATGCAACCTTGCTAACGGCATCAAAACTTCAGGCACAGACCGTACAGCCGCAGCAGCAATCACACACCGGTAAAACCGCAAATCAATTTGCCAATACAAAATTCACATACAAAATAATTGATGCACCTAATAAAACTTTCGGCTATGATATTTATGCCGATGGCAAAGCGCTGATTCATCAACCCTCCATACCTGCCGTTGCAGGCAATGAAGGTTTTAAAGCAAAAGGGGATGCTCTAAAAGTTGCAAAGCTTGTAATTGATAAAATGAAAAAGGGGAATGGCCACCAGCCGTAACTGTTGACGAGCTTAAAAAGCTAAACGTGATAAGATAATTCTCAAACAGAAACTCAAACTATATGAAAAAGATTTTACTATTCTGTATTATGCTTCTTGGAATAAATGCCAGTTATGCTCAGAATGATTGTATTCCCGCACCATCCGGTATGATTAGTTGGTGGTCCGCTGACAATCATACTCTCGACATAGCAGATGGTAATAATGGAACACTCCAAAATGGAGCTACGTTTGCCCAGGGTAAAGTTAATGAGGCCTTTAGCTTCGATGGAATAGATGATTATTTTGTAGTGAACGACAATTCAAACCTTGATGGGCTTACCGCTTTCACAATAGATGCGTGGATTAAGCTAGGCTCTGTGAACGGCAGGCAGGCAATTGTGTCCAAAGTACCGCATGGAGAATATCTGCTTTTAGTAAATGGCGACCGGTTAAGTTTCGAAAATCAGGCTATTGATTTTGATGCATTCAAGGGTGCTACTCCATTATCGCCGGGCGTCTGGTATCATGTGGCTGTAACTTACGACGGCTCTGACACGAGGTTGTATGTGAATGGAATACTGGATGGGCAAGATGGTACTGACTACTATTTCTCAAACGACGAACCTCTTAAGATTGGACAGCGCGGTGCCAATGATGATTACTTCAACGGACTTATTGACGAGGTAGAAATATTCAACAGGGCACTTAGCGCTTCGGAAATTCAAGCTATCTATAATGCGGGTGCATTTGGTAAGTGTAAGAATGAACCCTGCATTGCCCCACCTGCTGGAATGATTGGTTGGTGGCCTGGTGATGGAGATGCCCATGATATAGGGAGATGCAATGATGGAGCCCTGCAAAATGGAGCCACGTTTGCCCCAGGAATGGTGCAGCAGGCCTTTAGTTTTGATGGTATCAATGATTTTGTAAAAATTCCAAGGGCTTCCTACTATGATGTAGGAAATGCGGCAACCATTGATTTTTGGATGAAAGCAAATTCTGATAACCCAATGAATGCTTGCTGCCAGGGGCTTGTTACAACCGGTTGGTATAATGTGGAAATTTCTGGTGGTTACGACCCTCGGGTAGGGGTGAATTTTGGTGTAGGTACAACTACTGAGGGAGGTGGCATATCTATCGCCCACACTTCGGATGCTAATGGAGGCGGAGCCGTTGTTTCTCACGACTGGCACCACATTGCCGGCACCTATGATGGAGCCAAATTGCAGTTATATGTTGATGGGCAACCCTGGGGAAACCCAACTTTTCACTCCGGTACCATTGCTCCCATGCCTGCAGACGGCTTTATTTCAATAGGTTCAGAAGATGGAGTAACTCATTGCCAACCATGCATTGGAACCAGATATTTTAATGGGCTTATTGATGAAGTGGAAATATTCAATCGTGCTCTTTCGGCCTCTGAAATTAACGCAATCTATAACGCAGGAAGTGCGGGCAAATGCAAAGCATTACCGCCGACAGCCGATGCCGGCCCTGATCAAACAGGACAAGAAACCTGTGGAGTAACAACGGTAACGCTTGCTGGCAATTCTCCTGAGCCCGGTACAGGCAAGTGGTCAATAGTAAGCGGTACGGGCGGATCATTTGACAATGACACTGACCCGACAACGACGTTCCATGGTGTTGCAGGAAATACCTATACGTTGAAATGGACAATCAGTAATCCGCCATGTAATTCTTCTTCAGATGATGTTACAGTCACCTTTAATCAAAATCCAAATACGGCTAATGCAGGTCCTGACAGGACAGGTTCTGAAACCTGCGGGCTTACATCGCTAACACTTCAGGGTAATACACCAAATCCCGGTACAGGCAAGTGGTCAATAGTAAGCGGTACGGGCGGATCATTTGACAATGACACTGACCCGACAACGACGTTCCATGGTGTTGCAGGAAATACCTATACGTTGAAATGGACAATCAGCAAGCCGCCATGTAATTCTTCTTCAGATGATGTTATAATCACCTTCAACGAGATTCCTAATGCCCCGTCAACAACTGGTGACAGCCGTTGTGGTCCGGGTGTAGTAAATTTGAGCGCTTCCGGTTGCAGCAATGGTACACTTACATGGTATGATGCTGCTTCAGGCGGCAGCATAGTGAACACAGGTGGCAGTTACTCGCTCTATTTAAGTCAAACGACGAGCTTCTATGTATCCTGTACCAACAGCAGTAATTGTGAAGGTCTAAGGGCACAGGTTACAGGAACTATCAATGCACAGTCCACTTTCTACCGTGATGCAGATGGTGATGGCTATGGCAATCCGGGAAACACAACACAGGCATGTTCAGCACCTGCCGGATATGTTAGTGATAATACCGATTGTAATGATGGCAATCAAAATATTCATCCCGGCGCAACAGAAGTTTGTGGAAATGGCATTGATGACGACTGCGACGGCCAAACTGATGAAGGATGCAGTACATGCACCAATGCAACAAGTTTAACAACTACCAATATTACTTCAAACAGTGCTAAACTTAACTGGACTGCTTCAGTTAATCCGGCTCGCTGGCAGGTACAATTCAAGAAGGCTACGAGCACATCATGGACAAGTGTTAAATTAGCGGGATCAGCAAGATCAGTAACTATTAAATCGCTTTCTGCTAATACAACATATAATTGGCGTATAAGGGCTAAATGCGGTACAACATGGACTCCTTATTCTGCAACTGTAAGCTTTAAAACGCGCTCAGCTTCACAGCTTGAATCTATTGAAAGTATAGCTGTAGAACAATTATCAGTATTCAGGTTATATCCAAATCCAAGCAATGGGCAATTCATAATTGATCTTCATGTAGCAGGAAATATCAGCACAAATGCAAAAATTGAATTGATAAATGCGATGGGACAAACCGTCCATGCTGAAAACGCCAGTATCGGCAACGGTAAATTACAAAGGACTGTTTCAATCTCGTCTTCACTAACGCAAGGGATTTACCTGGTACGAATAATAGCTAATAACAAAACACACGTGGCAAAACTGGTTTACAGAAAATAACATTATCTCAAAAAAATCAATGCACTATTTTATCCTTACTTAAAACTTTTCCAAAATGAGTTTCTTGCGTAAACGCAATTTTAAAGTATCAGATACTTTCGTATGGTTATCCTGTATCTGTGTATTTTATAGTTGCCAGAAGGATTTTAAGAAAATAAATTTTTCAATAGATAGGAAGCTATCCAATTCCAGTTTATCTGATAAGCCCAATATTATTTTTATCGTAGGCGATGATATAGGTTATGAAATCCCTGCTATCAATGGCGGTCAGTCTTATTCAACACCCAATATAGATCAGTTAGCAAGAGGCGGAATCCGCTTTATACAATGCCGGGCTGCACCACTTTGTTCACCTTCTCGTTTTATGCTGTTAACAGGTAAGTATAATTTCCGCAATTACACTATATGGGGAGAGATGAATCAAAGCGAAAAAACTATTGGAAACATGCTCAAGGATGCAGGGTATGCTACATGCTATGCAGGTAAATGGCAGTTAGGTGGCGGGGATCAATCTATACGCACTTTTGGCTTCGACCGGTACAGTGTATGGCTTCCGTTTAAATTATGCCCCGAAAATTCGGAAGGACCAAGATATAAAAGTGCAAACATTTATCAAGACGGCGGATATTTACCAGACAGCATCACCAACAACAAATATTCGGAGGATGAATTTGCAGATTATGTCATGAATTTTATTGACAGTAACAGAACAAAACCTTTTTTTGTTTATTATTCTATGATCTTATCCCACTTTCCATTTTCACCCACACCCGACGATCCTGAATATTCATCATGGAATGACACATTGAAAAGCGATAAAACATATTTTCCCTCAATGGTTAAATACATGGATAAAAAAATTGGATTAATTATAAGCAAGTTGGATAGCCTCGGGATAGCTAATAATACTATCATTTTTTTTGTTGGCGATAATGGAACGCCGTCTAAAATTACCTCTGTTTTTAATGGCAAAAAGGTTACGGGAGCAAAAGGCACAACCCTGGAACTGGGAATACGTGTACCGTTGATATGTAAATGGCCGGGGAAGATTCAAGCGGGTGGTATAAGTGGTGATTTAATTGATTTCACTGATTTTCTTCCTACGCTTGCAGGTGTCGCAGGCATTCCTGTTCCAACAAATTATGGCACATTAGACGGTTTTACCTTTTACCCTCAATTAACCGGAATAAAGGGCACGCCCCGAACCTCTGTTTTTTGCCATTACGATCCCATGTTGTGCACTGATTCAATTCCGCTTGCCCGGTATGCTCAAGACAGCGTGTACAAACTCTATGAAACAGGCCTGTTTTACAGGTTTAAAAATGATCTGAATGAAAAAAAGCCGCTTCCTGATTCAACGCTAACAAGATACCAAAGACAAATAAAACAAAATCTCCAAAATGTAATTAACTCAATGCATAACTAAGGACTGGAGAGTTCTATTCTGTCAATCACGAGTATTTTTTTGAGATACACTACACACGTGACGCGTGTCAGTTCGTTTGATCAATGTACAATATCAAACCCTAAATCATTATCTGCTTTATATATCTCTTTCCCCAATTACCCCAATCTTTCATTCTGTCTTGTAATGTTGCGAGTAGAGTTGCGCTGCTTACTTTTTTACCTTTTACGGGTGGAACAAGATCGGTGTCTTTAATTGTTTCTGCATAAACTTTTGTAGCAAACCACGTAAGATGCTCGTGAGGAATTGCAAGCCCAAGTATCATGCCGGGCAAACCGATAAATGATTCGGGACCACCCGGCGTTACAATCGCATCTGTATAAAATGCCACAACATAAATTGAATCCATAATAAGCGCATTTGCACGACGGCATTCAAAGCCTGCTATATTGCGTGTTTCATCGGTTATCTTCCATTGAATTTTTCTTGTGCTGTCTTGCAGCAAAAATTTTTCTTCAAAAACACTTTTTTGACTTGTGCGCTGATCTTTATCAATGTCGGTAAATACAACATTGTCCTCCGCGGGTCGCTGCCAAATTTTATTGTTATCAGGATTTTCGCGACCCGGTTTAAAAATCGTTTTGTTACCATTGAATTCCAGATCGAAATAACTCACTTTGAATTTAGGCATTGTTTTTTTCCAAAGCTCTTTCCAGTCGTTATCGTCTTCGTCATCTATCTGTGCCCACAAGTTTACTTTACGCTCATACTCGATTCTACCCTGCGAAAGAAAAATTGTGTTTTGCGAATTAACTTTCGATACTGTTATAAACAGCATTGAAAAAATAAAAATTGTATTTAAAACAGTTTTCATATCGTAATTTTTATTCGCTTTGACCCGGCACTTTTATTCCTGCTTTATTAAAATTCCAAACAACAGAAAAAAGGAAATATCTGCGAATGGTGCTGTATGTATTTTGAGAAATATAGTTGCTGTTCACCGTTCTGTTAAAACCAATATTTTGATTTAAAAGATCATTCACCGAAGCTTTAATAAGTAATGCATCGCCTTTAAAAAATTTTTTACCAATCCATGCATTCCAAAGAATTACGTTGTTATTACCGAGAAATACATTTGTTTTTTGACGGAAGCTAACATTGCCGTCGCTATGTATTTGAAATTTCTTTGGAAGAAACACATCAATATTGGGATTTAGTTCAAACGTCCAGTAATTTGTTTTTACATTTTCTTGTATAGATGAAGTGCTTGTTGTATAGGTAGCATTCCCCCATATACCAAAATCATATTTTTTTTCTTTGTTTTTATTCAGATTAAGGCTGATTCTATAGCTGAAGTTTTTTGTAACGTTTAAAACATTGTTCACGATACTTACATACCTGCTTGCATCAATGCCGCCGCCGAATCCAAGACGCATATCAAGCTTTTTTATTTTGAATCCATAATCGAAATTACTCCACAAAGAGCGATTGCCATTAAGGTTCACCGATTGATAAACTTTTCTGCCAAGTGAATCAACATAATCTTTACTGCTGATGGAGTTTTGTGTAAAGGTGTATCCGATACTTGTCCAAATATTTCTTTCAGTAAGAACTTTCCAATCTGAAAAATTTATCCAGATGTTGTTATTAAATGCCGGTTTAAGATCAGGATTCCCGATTGATATATTAAGCGGATCGTCGTTAGTACGCACAGGTTGTATCTGTTGAATGGAAGGTTGCTGTGTATTTCCGTTGTAACGTAAATAAAATCTTCTCTGCTGAGAAAACTGGTACGAAAATGATGCCTGCGGATACCAGTTTACAAAATTTCTGCTGACAGAAGAATCTGTGTGCATATCTTTTTGTTCAAAACCTGTAAAGCCTACATTGCCACCGAAATTCAGTTTTAATTTCTTTTTAAAAAGATTATAATTCATTCCTACTCTATGCGTGAAAAAATTGAATTTATAATCGTTGCTATAAAGACTGTCCAATATAGTGTATTTGCCTTCGACAGATTTGTTATACGAATTGCGTTCAGAATTACTGTTGCTCACTACAATGCCATAATTAAATACAAGAGATGAAACCTTTGATAAAGGTTCGCTGTATGTTATTTTGGTATCGAACATCGTGTTCTCACTCTTGTAATTTTTATACTGATCAATAAGTTGAGTTTGAGCAAGATTTCCATCTATAAAAAAATCGTTGTGTGATTTAAGAAAACCGTCGGAAGCATTGTCGCTGTATGTTTCGCGCAGATTAATTGAGATGGTTCTTCCTTTTTTCTTTAACTTCTTTCGCCATAAAATATTGCTGTTTAAGCTTCGCTTATCTCCTACTGTTGCAAAATTTCTGTAGCCCTGATTAACAAGCGAATTATTAATATCACGGGCATCAGAAGAATCAATGGTATTTGTTATTTTATGATCGCTGCCACCATCTGCGGTTATCTTTATTGAAGATGTAGAATCGAATTGATATTCATAACTGCCATTTACTCTGTTGCGCAAGATTTTATTCGCAAAGCTTTGTTTTGCATTGTTGTAATATACAGTGTCGGGCAATATAAATTGTGAGTTGGTGGCGCTGTTTCCGTTTACATGCAATTGCAAAATTTTATAGTTGCCATTGAGGGATTGTTTATCGTCATTCCATTTATTGTTGTAGTGCAGCCCGCCTGTTTGAACTAACGGAAAACCCTGCCCATTATAATTACCACTCCATGAATCAAACTCACCCTCATTATCAGAACTAAAAAACATAAAACCACTTGTTTCATCATAGTCAAGACTGTTGGCAAAACTTTCGCCATAGTTATCTCTGTCTCGCCAGTTTAGTCCGGTTTTACCTGTATTGGAAACAATTCCGTATGCGGCAAATTTTTGTTTCTTCTTAAACATGTTTATCATTGCCTGATTATCATGGTAGCCATCTGTTCCTGCACCGGCATTTATCTTTCCAAAGTATCCGTTCTTCTTATTGTCTTTTAATTTCAGGTTGATTGTTTTTTCTTTTTGTCCATCATCAATGCCGGTAAAATTTGCCTGATCACTTTTCTTATCATACACTTGAACTTTATCAACCATATCTGCACGAAGATTTTGTGTAACAAGCGTGGGATCATCACCAAAAAATTCTTCTCCATCTACCAAAACTTTTTGCACCCTCTCCCCCTGCGCAGTTATTTGCCCATTCTTATCCACTTGAATACCCGGTAATTTTTTCAAGAGGTCTTCTACCGTTGCATCGGGCTGCACCTTAAAACTATCTGCTGCATATTCTGTTGTATCGCCTTTTACCTTTATCGAACTTATTGTTTGACGCACGATTACTTCTTTCAATAAGTTGGCTTTAAGTGTCATGGGTATTTTAAAATCAAGCGAAGAGGAATCTTTAAGATTAAAGTGGTCAACATAATCTGCATAGCCAGGATGTGTTACAAGAAGAATGTAATCACCACCTTTTAACTGCTGTAATTGAAACGAACCTTTTGCATCGCTTCTTGTAAATTTATACAGGATGGAATCTTTTGAGCGAAGCAATGAAATAATGGTGTTGGTAAGGTTTGTTTTGCTAATTGTGTCTGTAATAACTCCCTTTACCACGGCTGTTTGTGCAAAAGAAATAAGATGCAAAGCAATCAGTAAAGCAGTTAAAAATAGGGTTCTCTTCATAAACAGGAGTATAAGTTGGCCTGATAAGTTAGTCTACAAATATGCTTAAATAGATTAGCAAACTCGAGAAACACATCCTAATTTTACGTTAATGGTATTAGTGATGTATGAATGGTTTCGTAGATGAAGAACTGTGAATGATGAATAATTGATTCGCCACAGATAACTCACTCTCACCTTGTTCAATAAACGTTCCGAATGCACAAGTGAGTGACACAACAGACGATGCCACAAAGAACAACAGCTCGAAATAAAAAATCAAAACAAAAATTATCACCCTCATAAGATAACTACATGTCATCAACAACAAAGGCTACTACAAAGAAATATGAAGAAATACATTTTGTTGATTCAACAAAACCGGTGTGGAATTATTCTTTGTTTACAGAAGAAGATATAGAAAACTTTCAGCGTGGCACACAGTACAATTTGTACACATTGTTTGGCAACAAGCAATTGACTGTACTCGATACACCGGGAACTTATTTTGCGGTATGGGCACCAAATGCAACATATATAAGCGTTATAGGAAATTTCAATCATTGGAATTATGATGCTCATCAGCTTTTTGTAAGGCTTGATCAGTCGGGCATTTGGGAAGGTTTTATTCCGAATGTTGTTGCAGGTGAATCATATAAATATCACATTCATGGTTTTAGAGGATTGCGTTTAGATAAAGGTGATCCCTTTGCACATTTATGGGAGAAGAAGCCGTTGACTGCATCCATAACATGGGGAACTTTTTATGAATGGACAGACGGCGAATGGATGAAAACACGTAAACAACATAATGCATTGAATGCGCCGTGGAGCGTGTATGAAGTGCATCTTGCAAGTTGGCAGCGCCCAGATAAATTCAATGAAGAACTTTATTTCAACTACAAAGAAATTGCGGACAGATTGGTTCCTTACGTAAAAGAAATGGGCTTTACGCATGTAGAGTTTATGCCTGTTACAGAACATCCTTTTGACGGCAGTTGGGGTTATCAGGGCACAGGATATTTTGCATCCACTTCACGGTTTGGTTCGCCGCAGGATTTTGCTTTTTTGGTTGATGCATTGCACAACGCAGGCATTGGTGTGTTGATTGATTGGGTGCCTTCGCATTTTCCTTACGATGCGCATGGTTTGTTTATGTTTGATGGCACACACACTTATGAATATGCAGACATGCGCAAAGGTTATCATCCGGATTGGAACAGTTATATTTTCAATTATGCACGTGGTGAAGTAAAAAGTTTTTTGATAAGCAGCGCAAGATTCTGGTGCGACCGTTTTCATGTAGATGGGTTGCGTGTTGATGCGGTGAGTTCTATGCTGCGTTTGGATTACAGCCGCAACGAAGGTCAGTGGGAGCCGAATGAATTCGGCGGCAATGGCAATCTTGAAGCGATTGCATTTGTAAAGGATCTGAATGAAACTTTATACAGAGATTTTCCCGATATACAAACCATAGCAGAAGAAGCGACCGATTGGCCTAAGATAAGTCGCCCCACATTTGAAGGCGGTTTAGGTTTTGGAATGAAGTGGATGATGGGTTGGATGCATGACACACTGGACTATTTTAAAATGGATCCATTGTTCCGGCAATTTCATCAGGATAAGTTTACATTCAGCATGATGTATTATTATGATGAAAATTTTATGTTGCCGTTGAGTCATGATGAAGTGGTGCACGGTAAAAGTCCGATGCTGTATAAAATGCCCGGCGATGAATGGCAGAAGTGTGCCAATCTTCGATTGATGTACACATACATGTTCACACATCCTGGCGGAAAATTATTATTTATGGGTGATGAGTTCGGTGCAACGAGCGAATGGAATTATAAGACCGAATTACAATGGGAGTTGTTGAACTATGTGAGTCATGGCGGTATAAAATATTGTGTTCAAAAACTGAATGAATTACTAAGAAGCGAACCTGCTTTATATGAAAAACAATTTGAGCCCGGCGGTTTTGAATGGGTTGATTTGAATCATCGAAGTGAAAGTGTTGTATGCTATAAACGCAAAGGAACAAATCCTAAAGATGATGTATTGGTTATTTTAAACATGACCCCTGTTGTTCGGCATGATTGGGAAGTGTATGTGCATGATAAAGAAAAATGGAATGAAATTTTTAACAGCGACAGCAAAGAGTTCTGGGGCACCGGCGATGTGTATAATCCTGAAATAAAAAGCGAGTGGGCAGACAAAGCTTCAAAGACTTATAAATTGAAAGTTCATTTGCCTGCGTTGGCGGGAGTGGTGTTGAAATGAGTCGCAAGTTGCAGGTTAAAAAGTTGAAGGTTTATATGTGATGTTTAGTTTTGAATTTTTTTGCTTCTTGTTTTTTGGTTTTGAGATTTTTTAGTTGAAATTCCTTTCTTAGGTTTGCTGTATGAGCCAACTAACCATCAGCCATCGCGGACAAATTATGCCGCCATCACCAATAAGAAAACTTGTTCCTTATGCAGAAGCTGCAAAGAAAAAAGGGATAACTGTTTATCATTTAAACATTGGTCAGCCTGATATTGAAACACCACAACCTGTGCTCGATGCAGTACGCCATTCAACTTTCAAAGTGCTTGAATACAGTCATAGTGCAGGTAATGAAAGTTATCGCAGAAAACTTGTTGAGTATTACAAAAGAGTTGGCATTAATATCAATTACAATCAAATCATTATTACAACGGGTGGTTCCGAAGCGATTTTGTTTGGCATGATGGCTTGTCTTGATGCAGGTGATGAAGTAATTGTTCCCGAACCTTTTTACGCTAACTACAATGGTTTTGCAGTTGAAGCAGGTGTGAATGTTGTGCCTATAACATCACGCATTGAAAATGGTTTTGCGTTACCGCCAATTGAAGAATTTGAAAAAGTAATTACCAGTAAAACAAAGGCAATTATTGTTTGCAACCCTAACAATCCCACCGGCTATTTATACAGCCAGCAGGAGATGCAAACGCTGAAACAGATTATTAAGAAACATGGTTTGTATTTGTTTGCTGATGAAGCTTACCGCGAATTTTGTTATGAAGGAAAACATTTCAGCGCCATGCAATTGGAAGGCGTAGATGATCATGTTGTGTTGATGGATACTATCAGCAAACGTTACAGTTGTTGCGGTGGAAGAATTGGCGCATTCATTACACGCAACAAAGCTTTGCTTGATGCTGCAATGAAATTTGCGCAGGCAAGATTAAGCCCGCCCGGTTTTGCGCAGCTTGCAGGTGAAGCAGCGGTTGATCTTCCCAACGATTATTTTGATACTACAAAAGCAGAATACAAAGCGCGCCGCGATCTTATTGTAAAGCGATTGAATGCAATACCAAAAGTATGTTGTCCTAATCCCGGCGGTGCATTTTATGCGATGGCAAAACTGCCGATTGATGATGCAGATAAATTTTGCCAGTGGCTGCTCGAAGATTTTAATTACAATAATGAAACTGTAATGCTTGCACCTGCTACAGGTTTTTATGGAACAGATGGATTGGGAAAACAAGAAGTGCGGTTAGCGTATGTCTTAAATTTGAATGCCATCAATTCTGCAATGGATTGTTTGGAGAAAGCGCTCGATGTTTATCCTAAAAGAATGTAAGGTTGAAGGCTCGAAGCCCACAGTTCACAACTTATTCTACTTTATCCTCACTCTAATAACATTAAACGAATACGGGGCTGCTGCAAGATTAATATTCTTTCCTTTCACATCAATCATTGATTCTTTTGGTGAAATGTGTTGAGGGTCTTCAAATGAATTCATATCATCGAGATTTCCTTTCATTACAGTTAATGTTCCCTTCGATGCGAGTTTTTTTACACCGGTTAATGAAATAATATTTACCTGTTCTTTTGGTGATGCATTTACCAGTTTGATAATTACTTCATTTGTTTTCTTGTCAATGCATGCACTTGCATATAAACTATCTTGTCCGCCAACAACATCGTTATTCATTGTTATGGGAATTACCGTTGTGCCTTTATTGAGTGAAAACATTTTCTGCACATAATAATCAGGCGTACCATATGATTGAAGATTGTTTACCCAAATTAAATCAGGTGTCCATTGCCACCCTTCTGCATGCGCAAACAAAGGCGCATACGAAGCCATGTTTACTACATCTGCATTGCGTTCAAGTCCTGTCATGAAAGCCGCTTCCGATAATGCAGTAAGCCAATTGTTCTTATTGTTTACACTCACTGTTTTATCGCTTTGTGCAGCATATTCACCGGCAAATATTTTTGAACTGTTTTTATCATAATTATCATACCGCCTTGCATTTTGAAAGAACCATTCAGGGCGACGGTAATAATGTTCATCAATTAAATCTGCATGCAGGTTACGCAACTCGCCATTCAAATAATCAAAACGTTCACCATTAGGATCTGTGCCCGAACTGCATACCAATTTTATGTTTGGATATTTTGATTTGATTGCTTGCATAAATACTTTCAAACGCTCAATGTATTGCGGACCCCAATTCTCATTTCCAACGCCAATCATTTTTAAATTGAAAGGTGCTGGATGGCCTATATCTGCACGAACCTTTCCCCATTTTGTATTTACATCGCCGTTTGCAAATTCAATTAAATCGAGAGCATCTTGCACGTAAGGTTCAAGCTCATCCATGCGTGCAACTTCTGCAGAATTAAATTGACAAGCCATGCCGCAATTAAGAATAGGCAGCGGCTCTGCGCCAATATCTTCAGCCAATTGAAAATATTCGAAGAAGCCAAGGCCAAAAGTTTGAAAATAATCAGGTGTTGGGCGATGTGCAAACTCAAAATTCCAGCGATTGATAATGAGTTCACGATTCTCGAGCGGACCTATTGTATTCTTCCAGCGATAGCGTTGATTTAAGTCAAAACCTTCAACAATACATCCACCGGGAAAGCGAATAAAACCGGGCTTCATATCGGCAAGCAATTGTACCATATCGGCACGCATACCACCGGAACGGTTCTTCCATGTATCGCCGG
>Ga0081539_10001652_pt1 | contig 36159 bp, 26 predicted proteins | sample TabmetS4T2R2_FD_71023 | JGI IMG/M metagenome (GOLD analysis project Ga0081539, IMG submission 71023) | Tabebuia heterophylla rhizosphere microbial communities from the University of Puerto Rico - S4T2R2 | ecosystem: Host-associated > Plants > Roots > Rhizosphere ... | reverse complement strand
CCCCCGGCGCGTCCGTCCTTCGGTGATCAAGAGCGTCCCCTCTTCGACGAGGTCGATGAAATCTTCGCGATTCGTCCCGCGATAGGCGGCGATGATCTGCTCACAGCGCTCATCGAGGCGTTCGCGTTCGGCCGTCTCTTCGTAATGGCGCGCGACGCGATTGCGCCAGCGCTGCTCCAACTCATCAGGGTTGACCGCCCTCATCTCGGTCAAGATCTCGGTCAGGGCCTCGAGCATCATATGATCATAAAAGCTGCCTGTCGCCTGCTGCTGCGCCAGTTCGAGCAGCTGCTCGAAGCGTTCATTGGCGCGCGCCAAGGCCGATTCGAGCGCGCTGATCCGTTCCAACAAATGCTCTTCCAGAGTGTTTTCGATGACTTCCGAATGCGAGATGCTGTGGGGCCGCGAAATGAGCAGCAGATAGGCGCCGCACTCCTCACAATACTCGGCGTCGTTCGGATTAGCTTTTTTACAACGTTGGCAGAAAATCATAGCAACTGTCCTGAGTTCTGAATTCCGGTTGTCGCGCCAGCCGGGACTCATCACTTTATCAGCGCTCGACCGCGAGCGCCACTGCATTACCACCACCCAGACACAAACTCGCGATGCCGCGCCGGGCTTCGCGTTTGATCATCTCATATAACAGCGTCACAAGCACGCGAGTCCCGGAAGCTCCGATCGGATGTCCGAGCGCGACGGCGCCGCCGTTGACGTTGACTCTCTCCGGATCGAGTTCGAGTTCTCGCATCAAAGCGACCGATTGCGACGAAAACGCTTCATTGAGTTCGAAGAGATCGACGTCCTTCAGATTCCATCCGGCCTTGGCCGCCACTTTTCTGACGGCTTCGACCGGGGCCATCATCACCAGCTTGGGTTCGAGGCCCGAGGTCGCCTGCGCAACGATCCGGGCGAGCGGCGCACGGCCGAGTCTGCTCGCGACCTCGAGCGAGGTCACGACGGCTGCCGCCGAACCGTCATTGATCGTCGAAGCATTGCCCGCGGTGACCGTCCCGTTGGCGCGAAAGGCCGGTTTCAACTTAGCCAGCGATTCGAGGGACGAATCTTCACGCGGCCCTTCATCGACGTCGAAGATGATCGGATCGCCTTTCCGTTGCGCGATCGAGACCGGAACGATCTCGTCTTTGAACCGGCCGGACTTGATGGCGGCCACCGCCTTGCGCTGCGAGTTGACGGCGTAATCGTCCTGTTGTTGACGGGCGATCTGATACTTCTCGGCGACGACCTCGCCGGTCTCGCCCATATGCCATTGATCGATGGCGCACCACAGACCGTCGTGAATCATCGCATCAACAATCTCACCGTTGCCCATCCGATAACCATCACGAGCCTTGAATAAGAGGTAAGGCGCGTTGCTCATCGACTCCATGCCTCCGGCGACGATGATCTCGTTGTCACCGAGCGCAATCGACTGCGCCGCGAGCATGACCGATTTCAACCCCGAGCCGCAGACTTTGTTGATCGTGAGGGCCGCGACTTTGTCCGGGATTCCCGCCTGTAAGGCGGCCTGCCGGGCCGGATTCTGCCCGAGCCCTCCTTGCAGCACGCACCCCATGATCACCTCATCAACCTGCGCAGGCTCAATGCCCGCGCGTTCGATCGCGGCTCGGATCGCAAGTGAGCCGAGCTGCGGCGCGGTCAACGATTTGAGCGATCCCTGGAACTTGCCGATCGGCGTCCGAGCGGCGCTAATGATTACTGGTTGAAACATGTTCCTCGTTACCTCTCGATCTGTCTCCGAGTTGTTTTGATTAATGAGACGATTACTCATGATTGTCTCATATAATGGATTATAGCGGCTCGAAAATGTGAGTCAAACAAAGTACTCGCCGCACAAGAAAGACGGCGAAAGCTAAGTTCCACGTGACCTTCCTTGCCCTGACAGGCCCCCCTCACATGTGAATTATCTTGCGACAACTATCCGGTTATGATACTCTCCGTTTGCTAGGGCATCTCCTCACGGTGAAGTTTATTCAACCTGAAATGCCCTCAACCGCCCGTCCGTCCCCGATTTCACGGACAATAATAAATTAAAGAGCTTGAGAGCCCGCCGTGCATCAAGCCTTTATTCATATTCGACATATTTTCATAACCGGCATAATGGACTTATTCGGCCTTTGCGGCTGCTTTCTTTAATATTGATAACACGCGCTCGGGCATCAGCGTGTTTCAGATGCGTATGTACCGGCATATCTGCGTATCTTTAGATCACCCACCGCTTGATCGCCACAGAACGCTAAAGAGTTATTAACGCTGTCCGTCTCTCGCTTTGACAGATCATTGGCATGGTGCCTGCTCACGTAATTGAAGCTTAAAGCTCCCTCACTCAAGCGACACTACATGAGTGGCCAATCATAGCGAACAATTCGAGACCTCACAGTCACTGGATAACAAATCTTGATCTTGTTAGAGCGTCGATTCTCAGGAATCGTTCGTTCGGATATTTGCCAATGGGTAGATCAGTCATGAAGTCTAACCCTCACCTACGGAAAGATGTTTATGCGAACTCACATTACGAATTATTCTCGGTCTGTGGCTGGCGTACTCGCTCTGGCTGTCCTCACCTTCAGCCTGGTGGTACTGCGATCGGCTTCCGCAGCGATCTTTAATGATCCGAGTCAACCAGTGGTGGGACCCGGCGTCGCCCAGGTTGGTTCTAACGCACCGAAGAGCGCTTTGAGCAACACCAAAGCCGGCAGTGTGCTCTTCTTTCACAAATATACCAGCGATTCCGCCAATGCCTCCAACGTCAACACGCTTCTTTCGCTGACCAATACCAATCCACGTGATGGCATCACGGTGCGCTTGTTCTTCGTCCATGATTGTCAGGTCGATAGCTCATTCGTTAATCTCGCGGGCAATCAAACGCGGACGTTTCTGGCGAGCAGCGCCAATCCCGGCAAGACCGGCTATGTCGTCGCCGTCGCGGTCAATCCGCAAGGCGCTCCGTCACAGTTCAATTGGCTGATCGGCAGCGCCAGCCTGCGAGACGTGAACGGCCACGAAGCGGTTTATAATGCTGTCAGTGTCGCGAAGCGAACGGCCGGAGCGGCGCCCGTCGACGGGTCGAACGCGGCCATGAATTTCAACAATGTTGATTACGATCGTCTGCCGCAGTTGGTCGCTCTCGACAATATTCAGAGTCAAAGCGGGTCGCCTGACAATGCCGTCCGCACTGATGTTGCGGTTTACAGTCCGCTTTCCAATTTGAGCACAACTTCGACCCAGGGGTTGAAGTTCACGGCAACGGCATATGATCAAAACGTGCGAGCCTTCCCACAGGTGGTCGAGACGACCTGCGGGCTCAACGGCTCGGTCGGAAGCATCTGGACCGCACCCTCGATCGACTCCATCGTTCAAGCGGGTCGTCCGGGATGGGGAACCTTTGCCGCGGCGGCTAACGACGCGCCGGTTCCGGTGCTCGGCCTGAGTTTGAGCGACGGCGTCAGCACTCAATCTCATAATGCCCGCCAAATGCAGGCTTTGAGCTACCTCGATTCATTCACGATGAATATGCCGGTGGTCCTGCCTTCATCTCCAGCGGCCGAGGTCTTCACCGACAATCAACCTGATCCGACCGACGGCTCACAGGGAGCGGGTGAATTGAAAGCAGGAAGCGTGCTGATCTTCCCGCGCTTCACCAGCGGAACCTACGGCAGCTCGCAGATCAACATCACCAATACACATCCGACGCAGAGAGTCCGGATCAGAGTATTCTTCAGCGGCCTGGCAGATCCGGCCGCCGTCAATGAAACGATCATTTCGCTGCTCGGCAATCAAACGACGACGATCAACCCCAACAATTTTGCGCCCAACCAGAAAGGCTGGGTCTTGGCTGTCGCGATCGATGAGCGCGGCGTACCATTCGATTTCAACTCTTTGATTGGCAGCACTCAGGTTCGCGAGCAGAGTGGTCAGACGGCGGCGTTCAACGCGCTCGCGGTCGCCAAAAACTCGCCCGGACCGCTCCCGCGTGAAGGCGACGTCCAGACTACAGATCTACGGTTTAACGGCACGGATTATGATCGTCTGCCGGCGACTTTGGCATTCAGCGGACTGGCCAGCCAGCTCGACAACGTGACGACACTGGGTTATGCGCGGGCTGCGATCAGCCTGCTCGAGACCCCCAATATTCGCGGCGCGGTGCAAACGGTGGCCTACGACGATCTGCTGGTTCAAGCATCAGCGGTCGCCAGCGGTCTCGAAACGAATCTCGCCACACTGCGTCCCAATGTCACCGCTCCTCCGATCACGAGCACGATCGCTAAAGGTCATCGCGGGTGGTTCAAGCTCACGCCCGGATCGCCGATCTTTGGGTGGACCAGCAATCTCAAGAGCGCACCATTCGTCGTGTCGGGCGTCACCCAGGCCTGGACCGGCGGATTCAACGGCGGCGCGACGCCACACATTCTGGCGACAACCGACACTTTTGCGATCAAGACGGCTGCCAATAATCCGAACAATGGCACGCCGATCGCGGATTTCGAGCTGGTCGATCCCACTCCGGAAGCTCGTTCGGCAGCAGGCACCATCGTGCGCCTCGATGCCCGTCCATCATCCGATCCCAATCCGGGTGATTCGTTGACTTACGCCTGGTTTGACAATGACGTGCTGGTCTCGACGGCGCAGGTTTCGGACTATCGCCTGAGTATCGGCGCGCATACGCTCAAGCTGATCGTCACCGATGGCAGCGGCATTCCGAGTGAGCCGGCCATGGCCGATGTTCAGGTGCAGGACACGGTGGGGCCAATCATCAGCGGCATCCCGTCGAACATCATTAAGACCACCTCTTCATCGATCGGAGCTCCACTCCTGTTCCAACTACCGGTCGCGTACGACATGGTTGACGGTCCGGTCTCCGTCACCTCATCGGTCGAGCCCGGCAGCAACTTCCCGGTCGGCAGAACCACCGTCACCTTCACCGCTCGCGATTCAGCCGGCAATACGACGACCGCGACCATGGTCGTGATCGTCAGGCTGGGCATCTTCGATTTCCCGCAAAGCGGCGGCGTTCCGGGCGACAAGTTCCCGTACCTGAACAATATCAACGATCAATATGTCCTGACGACCAAGGCGCGATCAATCGCGTTACAGGCATTTGACGATGATAACGATCCTGTCACCTTCACGCTTCTCGACGCGCCGCCGTATGCGCGAATCGAGAATGCCGATCTACTCACTCGCAAGGCGACGTTGACTCTCTCGCCCAATCAGGACAGCCCGACCGTGCCTTACCTGGTTCGTATTGTCGCGACCGACAGCAGGGGCGGGACCTTTACCACCTTGCCTTTCATCGTTCAGGTCAGCGAGGTCGAGACTGACGAAACCGGCAGCGGAACTGGTCCTGGCGGCGGCGGCAGTCCGGGCGGTAACAACAACGCGCCGGTTGCAAGAGTGGCGGCGCTCCCGGCCACGGCACAAGCGACGAGTAAGCAAGGTGCGGCGATTCAGCTCGACGGATCACAATCGAGCGATCCCGACGGCGACCCGTTGACCTACTCCTGGAAGGACGGCAATCAGGTGATCGCCGATACCGCAGTCGCGAACGTCTCATTGGCGGTCGGCCGTCATTCGATCACACTCACGGTGACCGACAATCGAGGCGGCAGCAGCACGTCCGCACCACAAAATGTGCAAGTGTTGCCGCGACCGCTCTCGGTCGCCAGCATCTCACCGGCCATGATCTCGCACTCCAGCACCTTGTCGAGAACGACAGTGATCACGGTCACCGGATCCGGATTTACTCAAGGCATGCAGGCCCGCTTAGACTGTACTTTCTTCTGTTCGGGCGGATCTCAGATCAGCGTCACCGTCGACTCAGTCGAAGAGGACACGATTATTCTGTCGGCCACAGCCGCTCCGAAGGCGGCGGCGGGCAATCGCGACTTGATTCTGATCAGCCCAACCGGCGAACAGATCAAGATCTCGCGGAGTAACTTCGTACCACAATAGATGAATAGATGAGGGGTAAAGGATGAGGAACAAGGAATGAAGGAGTGGGGGATGACAGAAGGAACTTTATCTTTTTTATAAAAAGATGGTCTCCTTCCTCCCTCCTTCATTCTTCTCCTCCTCATCCCTCACCCCTTTATTTATCCGTCTTCCTTTCTTCCTCAGTTCCATGCGGGCTCAATTCCATGCGGGATTAAAGGATCAAGAATCCAAAGATAAAAAGCGAAAGTGCCTCCCTGCCTCCCTGCTCTCTCATCCCTCCACCTTTCGTCCTTTTCATCCTTCCTGGCGCTATGTATAATGCGGCAGTTCACAGCTAAGAGCAGTTTAATCGCCGTTTATGTTGGCCCCACATCGGATCGGCGATTCTCTGCCCGGCGCGGAGAGCTGGAAGTTAATGTGCCCATCTGAAGTCCGAAATTTGTCTCGACTGGATGTTTGAGTCTGTCAATCATCATTACCGCGAAAACACAAATTCAGAGAACTGCCGGCGTGCATTGGGTTGGGCGCTCAGGTTGCCACAGTAACCGGCCGCGTGCGTGACAAACTAAATGCTGCCTCGACACGAGGTTTCCTACATGGTTGGCGCTTGCGGCCAATGTGTGCCCAATGTGTATTCGAGGATCGGAAAAGATCTCACTCCCGACATGAGTACAGTCATCGACGCAGACCCGAAGACCAAGCGCGAGCCGCAAAGGACCGAGCCGGAGCAATCAAATCAAATTCACAGGATTGAGCCCTCGCGCGGATGGGTCTCGTTGAAGCTCTCAGAGCTTTGGGAATATCGTGAGCTGCTCTATTTCCTTGTCTGGCGGGACATCAAGGTCAGATACAAACAGACCGCCTTCGGCGCGGCGTGGGCCATCATCCAACCGTTCTTGACGATGCTCGTCTTCAGCCTCTTTTTCGGGAAGTTGGCCAAGGTTCCATCAGACAAGATTCCCTATCCGATCTTCTGCTACACGGCGCTGGTGCCGTGGATGTTCTTCGCCAATGGCCTGGCGCAATCATCGAACAGCCTGGTCGGCAGCTCGAATTTGATCACGAAGGTCTATTTCCCTCGTTTGACGATTCCGCTGGCGACGGTGCTCTCGGGCGTGATCGATTTTTTGCTCGCCTTCACAGTCTTACTCGGAATGATCTTCTTTTACGGCGTCACTCCGTCTTTCCAGATCATCTGGATGCCATGCTTCCTGTTGCTGGCACTGGTCACGTCGCTCGGAGTCGGCCTCTGGTTGTCGGCGCTCAACGTTCAGTTCCGCGATGTGCGTTATGTCGTACCGTTTATCACCCAGTTCTGGATGCTCGCCACTCCCGTTGCCTATCCGAGCAGCTTGCTGCGTGCCCCCTGGAGGACGATCTATGGGCTCAATCCGATGGCCGGAGTCGTCGAAGGCTTCCGGTGGGCATTGTTAGGGGTCGATTCCTCTCCGCGTCCGATGTTGATCGTCTCGTCACTGGCCGCAGTAGTGATTATGATCGGCGGCGCGCTCTATTTCAGAAGAATGGAAAAGACATTTGCCGATGTGGTCTGAGCTGGTCTCATTTCGGAAGCGGTTGGTCCGCTCGGGCAGACATCTGACGCCGACCTGGCGCTACGTCTTCAATCTGAGGTCAACCATCTCATATCGACTGGACGATCATCAAATGAACGACGAGGCGGCGCGAATCGTCGATCATTTGAACCGCCACGGCATTGCTATCTCATCGGTCGATCGATTGTTCGGCTCCGATTCCTGTTTTGAGGAATTGAAGCATGCGGTCGAACAATTGGAAACGGAATGGTCCGACCGGATCGAGCAGGCGCGAGTCGCAGCTGATCCGGGTGAAATCGGACAAAAGACCTTCATCCTGCAATTTCTCGGCGATCGTCCTGACCTCGATCCGCAGAGCATCTATGCGCGTTTCGCGCTGCAACCGCAAATTCTTGAAATTGCCAACTCATATTTCGGGATGTACACGCAACTGCGCTACTACAATGTCTGGCACACGTTGAGGACGCGGGGGCCGGCGCGCGAATCGCAGCTCTGGCATCACGACCGCGAAGATCATCTGATTCTTAAACTCTTCATCTATCTGTCGGACGTGGACGCAGGCGCCGGCCCATTCACTTATGCGCCAGGCACTCATCGTAAAGGCCGTCATCGGCGAGCGTCGGAGTCGATCGATGAGAAGGGCGTGAAAAGATGGACCGACGATCAAATGTCTCTCGTCATCCCACCCGATCGATGGATCAGGGCGACCGGCCCCACAGGCACAATCGTCTTCGCCGATACTCGCGGTTATCACAAAGGCGGGCTGGCTCGTGAACGTGACCGCATCCTTTACACCTGTCTGTTCACTTCTCCGACCTCACAGGCGCCGGAGCTTTTTCAACGTCCGAAACAGATGTTATTGCCGGCGGGCAAGGCGCAGGCGCGGGCGCTGGCAATGCCCGCGCGAGGGGTACTGGCATAAATGATGGAAAGAGGAGAGGAGCAGACGGAAAGACGGAAAGATTCATCGACTGTCGAGCGGGCGAAGATCTGGCGCGACTGGTTCGAGGATGCCGAAACCAGGTGTTTGATCGTCGGCGAGGTTGCGCAAACACACGACGGCAGCCTCGGCACTGCGCATGCGTACATTGATGCGATTGCGAGCGCGGGGGCCGATGCAGTCAAGTTTCAAACCCATCTCGCCGCCGCCGAAAGCACTCCGGACGAACCATGGCGCGTGAAGTTCAGCCCACAAGACGCGACGCGATACGATTACTGGAAGCGAATGGAATTTAGCGAAGAGCAATGGCGAGGGCTGGCCGAACACGCGGACGAACGCGGACTGATCTTTCTCTCTTCGGCTTTTTCGTCAGAGGCAGTCGAGTTGCTTGAACGGATCGGTCTCGCCGCATGGAAGGTCGGTGCGGGCGAAATCTCGAACCTTCCGCTGCTCGACCGCATGGCGCGCACAGGCAAGCCGGTGATCCTTTCGAGCGGAATGTCGAATTGGAACGAACTGGAGACGGCGGTCAACTGTGTCCGCAAGTACGGAGCGCCGGTGGCCCTCCTGCAATGTACCACGGCATATCCCTGCCCCCCCGAAAAACTCGGCCTCAATGTCATCGCCCAATTGCGCGACCGTTTCAGCTGTCCGGTTGGACTCTCTGACCATTCGGGCACCATCTATGCGGGGCTCGCGGCGGCGACGCTCGGAGCAAAGATGATCGAAGTTCACGTGGCATTTTCCCGCCAATGTTTCGGCCCGGATGTCACGGCTTCGATTACGACCGCAGAGTTGAAGCTTTTGGCGGAGGGGGTGCGATTCATCGAGCGCGCGCTGGCTCATCCCGTAGACAAAGAAGCAATGGCCGAAAGTTTGAGCGATGTGCGCCGCATCTTCGGCAAGAGCATCGTCGCCGCGCGCGATTTAAACGCGGGCATTCATCTGACCATCGACGACATCGCATTCAAAAAACCCGGCACCGGCATTCCCGCCGCCCGTTTCAACGAAATCATCGACCGCAAGCTGAAGCGAGCGGTAGCGGTCAACGCCTTGCTCTCGGAGGACGATCTTGAATAAGCGCCGAAAAGTCTGTGTCGTCTTGGTGGATCGAGCCAACTATGGGCGGTTGAAACCCGTCATGAAAGCCATCGCGGAGCAGCCGGAACTCGAACTGCAAGTGATTGCCGCGGGAACGATGGTGCTCGAACGCTTCGATCACCCGGTCAAAGTCGTGCATGCCGATGGGTTCAATGTTGACGGCGAAATCTTTATCGAACTCGAAGGTTCGACGCCGGCGACCATGGCCAAATCCGTAGGCTTTGGCGTGGTCGAATTCGCCAGCGAGTTCCAACGTTTAAAACCGGACCTCGTCTTGCTGATCGGCGATCGCTATGAAACTCTTTCGGCCGCGATCGCCGCGGCATATATGAACATCTGCATTGCGCATATTCAGGGGGGCGAAGTCTCCGGCTCAATCGACGAGAGCGCCCGCCATGCCATCAGCAAGTTCGCTCATTTTCATTTCCCGAGCACCAAGCGCTCGGCCGAGTATTTGATTCGCATGGGTGAGCGCCCCGAGACGATTCTCGGGGTGGGTTGTCCTTCGAGCGATATCGCGCGCCACCTCAACGGATCGCTCCTTCCGGAGATCGTCAACGCCACCGGCGGCGGCGGCGAGATCGACGTCAAAAAGCCGTTTCTCCTCGTCCTTTTTCATCCGACGACAACCGAATATGGCGGCGAGCGCCAACAGATGGAAGAGGTGCTCGAAGCGCTGAGGCGGTTGCAAATCCAGACGATTCTGCTCTGGCCCAATATCGATGCCGGTTCGGATCATATCAGCAAGGCGATCCGCGTCTTTCGGGTCAATTATGAACCGAGTTGGCTGCGGACCTTGACCAATCTCACGCCTGAAAACTATCTCAATGTCCTGGCCTCTGCTGCTTGCGCCATCGGCAATTCCAGCAGCTTCGTGCGCGACGCGAGCTATTTCGGAACACCGGTGGTACTTGTCGGAAATCGTCAGGAAGGGCGCGAGGTCGATCTCCACGTCACCCCTGTTCCGCCCCTGGCCGATCGGGTCTATGCCGCGACTCGCGATCAGCTCGAGCACGGGCGTTACGAGCGAAGCACGCTTTACGGCGACGGACACGTCGCCGCGCGCGTGGCCAGGGCGTTATCTGAGCTGGATCCCTATATCCAAAAGCGGCTGCACTATATTATTGAGGGAAGTTTCGAGCCCCGAGACTGATCAATCGTGGCTCGAGACCGAAGCCCGCAACTAAAGACTAGAAACCGGACATGGTCGAGACCGCCATTGCCAATCATTCACGCGAGCTGCTCGACGCGTCACGCATCCTCGGTTCGACGCGCTGGGGATCAACCGCCCGCGCCTGGTGCGTCTCATACCTGTTTATGGGGATGGACCAGATCTTCGCCTCGAATCAGGATCCGATCGCCGGGATCAACGAACTCTTCGACAATCTGACATCGTTTCTGAGAGCCGCGACGGTCAGCGGCATCAATCAACTCGGCTCGACGTTGACTCAGGCCGCAAGTGAAGACGCCGACAGCAACCGGAGAACGATTGAAAAAGTCACCGGCCAATATTACGGCCGCCTCTTTCGCGCCTTTTCATCGTCATCATTCTGGGTCGAGCCCGTCGAGCTTTTGCGGACCAGACTTGAGAGAAACGGAATCGACATTTCGCAATTGGAGCGAAAGAAGGTGTTGGATGCAGGCTGCGGTGGCGGACGTTATACCGTCGCGTGGCGATTGCTTGGCGCGGGCCGTGTCGTCGGCGTCGATGTCTCGGCGATCGGCATTGCCAGCGCGCAGCAACGCGTCAAGGAGGCAGGTCTCGACAAAGTCAGCTTTCGAAAGGGGAGCGTGCTCGATCTTCCCTTCCCCGACGAGAGCTTCGATATTGTCTTCTCCAACGGCGTCCTGCATCACACGGTCGATTGGCAAAGAGGAATTTCAGAGATCGTGCGCGTGGTGAAGACCGGCGGAATCGGCTGGCTCTACCTCATCGAAAATCCGGGCGGTCTGTTCTGGGCCGTCATTAAAGTCTTGCGCGAGCTGATGAAAGGCGAGAACCGGGAGTTCGCCAGGGTTTCCCTGCAAATGCTCGGCATCCCCGATAATCGGATATTTTATATGCTCGATCACGTCATGGCGCCGATCAATCTGCAATTACGGCCGGCCGAGATCGAAGAGTGTCTCGTTTCGGCCGGAGCAACGCAGATCAGGCGATTGAACCGCGGCGCCGATTTTGACCGGATCGAACGGATCTATCAAAATGAACCATTTGCCCAATTGAAGTACGGGATCGGCGAAAACCGCTATATTTTCTCGAAGGAATAATCAACTATGGGCGATCCTTCAGATAGTTCAGATAGTTCGGCAGAAAACTCGGCAGAAGCCTCAGCAGAAAGCCCGGCAGAAAACTCGGCAGAAGGCTCGGCAGAAGGCTCGGCGGGCAAACCGGAGAGGCGCACCCTGGGTTTAATCCCTGCGCGTGGCGGATCGAAAGGAGTGCCGCGAAAGAACCTCAAGTTTTTACATGGCAAACCGCTCCTGTCTTACACCGCAGAGGCTGCGCTGGCGGCTTCGCGACTGTCGCGAGTGATCTTGAGCACTGAGGATGAAGAGATCGCGGAACTCGGTCTTCATTGCGGCCTGGAGGTCCCTTTCCTGAGGCCCGCGGAACTGGCGCGCGATGAAACCCCGATGTTGCCGGTGGCACAGCATGCCCTGGGTATGCTCGAAGCCGCGGGCGACCGTTTCGACGCTCTTTGTTTGCTGCAGCCGACCAACCCGTTCCGGCGCCCCGAAGATATCGATGCCTGCATCGAATTACTCGAACGGAGTGGGGCCGACGCAGTTGTCACAATCTTACCGGTGCCGGTCGAATATCATCCGCACTGGGTCTACTTCGAAGACATCGATGGATTTCTTCGTCTGAGTACGGGCGCAGCGGCGCCGGTCCCGCGACGCCAGGAGTTGCCCGCCGCCTATCATCGCGAAGGTTCGATCTATGTGACGCAGCGCGACATTTTGATGGAGGGCAACAGTTTTTACGGCTCGCGTTTGATCGGCTATCCGATGAACGCGAACCGAAGCGTTAATATCGACACGATGGAAGATTGGAAGCGCGCGGTCGAATTACTCTCGAAAAGAAAGAAGAGAAGAAAGATAGACGCCGAAACGGACGACGAGTAGAGGTTGAACGTTTCGTTGCTCTTGTCTTCTTTCAGATTCGCTAACAAGGAAGAGTCAGAATGTGTGGAATTGCCGGCATCGGCGGCGTGGGTTGGACGCCGGTTCAACTTGAGGCAATGGTCAATAGCCAACGCCACCGCGGTCCTGATGGGACCGGCCTCGAAGTGTTCGATGACGGCCGGATCGGCCTCGGACACAACCGATTGAGCATCATCGACCTTTCTCCGGCGGGCCGTCAACCGATGAGCAATTACGACGGCAGCAGATGGATCGTCTTCAACGGCGAAATTTATAACTATCTTGAGCTGCGCGCGGAGCTTTCCGAATATCCATACCGCAGTCAGACCGATACCGAAGTCATCCTGGCGGCATACGAGCGCTGGGGCGAGGATTGTTTCGATCGATTCGTCGGAATGTTTGCGTTATTGATCTGGGATGCGCGAAACGACCGATTGTTGGCCGTTCGCGATCGTTTCGGAGTGAAGCCCCTCTACTATACACAGCTCCCGAGCGGTCCGCTGTTGTTCGCCAGCGAGATCAAAGCGCTGCAAGCCGCCGGCGGACGGGCGGAATTCGATGAAAAGAGTTGGGCGACATATCTCGCGCGAGGGCTGCACGAACACACAAGCCGAACGTTCTGGCAAGAGATCAACGCTCTGCCGCCGGGCCATGCTCTTTCGTGGCAACGCGGGCAGATGCAGATCCGGCGCTGGTATGACGTTGCCGAGCGATCGGGCGATGATTTCGACCGGAGGCCGGCGAGCGAAGCAGAGCGCGAGTATCTTTCTCTGTTGAATGAGAGCGTGAGGATGCGTTTTCGTTCGGATGTGCCGGTCGGAATCAACCTGAGCGGTGGCCTCGATTCATCAATCTTGCTCGGACTCGTGCAAGCAATCCAGGGCGCCGAGAGCGAGGTCAAAGCCTTCACCTTTGTGACCGGTGATCCCAATTACGATGAATTGCCCTGGGTGCAGCAGATGCTTGCGCAGACCCGGCACCCTTCGATCGTTTGCGAAATCCGCCCCGATGATGTTCCCACACTCGCCGAATCCGTTCAGGCGGCCCAGGATGAACCGTTCGGCGGCTTGCCGACACTGGCCTATGCCCGTTTGTTCGAGATAGCGCGCGCCGAAGGCGCGATCGTCCTGCTCGATGGTCAGGGACTCGACGAACAATGGGCCGGCTACGATTACTATCAATCAGCTTTGAATGGCAATCACGCCGGCACAGTCCAGGGAACGACAGAGAGCCCGGTGCGCCCGGAATGCTTAACGCCTGAATTTCTGGCTCTGGCCGAACCAATGCAGCCTCCGCAGCCCTTCAGCGACCCGCTGCGCAATTTGCAATACCGCGACGCCAGGCTGACCAAAATCCCGCGCGCCTTGCGTTTCAACGATCGCGTTTCGATGCGCGCCTCGACGGAGTTGCGCGAACCGTTCCTGGATCATCGGCTCTTCGAGCTGGCGCTACGCCAACCGCCTGAACGAAAGATTTTCAACGGCACGCGCAAAGTCCTATTGCGTCAGATCGCCCGGCAGCTGTTGCCCGCAGGAATTGTCGAGGCGCCCAAGCGTCCCCTGCAAACTCCACAGCGTGAATGGCTGCGCGGACCGTTACGTGAATGGGCGAGCGATTATCTCGAGGTTGCGCTGAGAGCCTTCGGCGATCAATGGTTCAATCCTCGGTCAGTCCGCGAAACCTGGCGAAACTATTGCAATGGGATCGGTGACAATAGTTTCTTTGTCTGGCAATGGATCAATCTGGGACTGCTGGCTGGGACTTCTAGCCGGCGCTTCTGGCCGGCGCTTCTGGCCGGCGCTTCTGACCGCAGGAAATCCGAATAAAGATGACCGATTTAGCGATTCGAATTGACGGGATCAGCAAACGCTATCGTCTCGGCGTCGGATCCAAGATGAAGTATCGGACGCTGCGCGAGACCATCGCCGGAATAGCCGCAAGTAAATGGCTGAGATCACGTTCAAAGACAGAAGACCGGCTCGGCGGAAGCGCCGGCACGATCTGGGCGCTTCGCGAGGTCTGTCTTGAGGTGGAGCGCGGCGACATCATCGGGCTGATCGGCCGCAACGGCGCGGGCAAAAGCACCCTCCTCAAAGTGCTTTCGAAGATCACGGAACCGACTTCCGGCTATGCCGAGATCAGAGGCCGCATCGGTTCCCTGCTCGAAGTAGGCACTGGTTTTCATCCGGAATTGACCGGACGCGAGAACATCTATCTGAACGGCGCGATCCTCGGAATGAAACGAGCCGAGATCGACCGTAAATTCGACGAGATCGTAGCCTTTGCCGAGGTCGAGAGTTTCATCGATACTCCGGTCAAACGGTTTTCGAGCGGAATGTATTTGCGCCTGGCATTTGCCGTCGCCGCTCATTTAGAGACCGAGGTTCTGCTGGTCGATGAGGTCTTGGCGGTCGGTGACGCGGCGTTTCAACGCAAATGTCTGGGCAAGATGCAGGAAGTCGGTGAGAGCGGGCGCACAATCATCTTCGTCAGTCATGACATGACCGCAATTTCACGCCTGGCGCATCTCTCAGTGCTGCTGAATGAAGGCCGCGTGCAGTTCATCGGACCGACTGAAGAAGCGATTCATCTTTATATCAGTCAGCCGACTGCTCAGGATGGCAACCTCAGCATGCGTCATGATCGTTCCGGCGATGGCGTCATTCGTCTGGAGTCGCTAAAGATTTACGATGCCGAAGGCAAACCCGCCGAGAGCATCCGTTCGGGAGAACGCATCACAATCGCCATCGGTTATCGAAGCCGGCTCAAGAATCTGGAATCCGCGGATCTCGTCCTCGATCTGCGGCTGACCGATGTGATGGGGCACCCGATCACAACCTTTTCGACTCGATTCAGCGCTTTAAAGGCCGGTGGTCCTTTGCCGCCGGCCGGAACTTTAACTTGTACGATTCCCAGCCTCGCTCTGGCCGAAGAGAGATACGCCATCGATCTCTGGATCAGCTATCGCAGCGCAACAGCAGATTACATTGCACGGGCCGGAGAGCTGAATGTAATGATGTTTGATTACTTCGGCACCGGTTATGCGCCGGTTAAACGCAAACACGGCGCGGCGCTCTTCAGCCACGAGTGGACAATTGATTCTCAAGAAAGTTGATACAACAATGTCGCAGAGCATTCCTTTTCCACTGAATTGGTTTAAACAAACAAAGCTCGGACAACAGATCACCAAAGCAAAGGTCATCGCGCGCAACAAAAAAGATCTGGGCACATCGGCCTCCTCGCTGGCGATGCTTTATGCCTATGATCCGGCAGCGATCGATCCCGATGGCTTCATTAAGGAGGTTCACGAAGATTACGTAAACTCGGTCTCGACCGACGACAAAGCCGTCTCACTCGAACTGGCCTATCTGACCTGGTTCGTCCTGAATACAATCAAACCCACGCTGGTCGTTGATTTAGGCTCCGGTTTCAGTTCGTTCCTGTTCCGCCTCTATCAGAGCCGGCGCGCCGCCGCCGGAGAGAATTGCCGCGTCTTCTCTTGCGATGATAACGAATACTGGCTGGAATGTACGGCCAGGTTCCTGCAAAGCAGAAATCTCTCAACTTCAGGATTGCTCTTGTGGAACAGGTTTCTGGAGGAACATGGCGATGAGCGGCCGGATCTCATCTTACACGACCTCGGCTATATGCCAGTTCGGATCAAGACGCTGCCCCAGGTGTTGAGTCTCTGCAGCAATCAAACCGTCGCGATCGTCGATGACATTCATAAAATGCAGATGAGGCAGGTGGTTTTGAATCAGATCCGCAAACGTGGGTTGCGGGGATATGACCTCACCCATTTGACCTTCGACAAATTCGGGCGATATGCCTGGATCCTAACCGCTCCCGAATACAACAACAAATATTAAATAGTCAGCACTTCATTCACTTATGATTTTGAATTGCCGGCGGCTCGATGTTGTCATGACGGCCACGCTTCGGCCGGAACTGATCGATCTGACACTCAAATCCTTCTTCAAAAATCTGCTCGGGCAATTGAATGAAGTTCGATTGATCATCAACATCGATCCGATCGGAGACGACAATTGTTCGACCGACGACATCTTGAATATTTGCCGGCGCTATTGCCGTGAGATCGTTCACCGCTGCCCCCGGCAGCCGAATTTCTCCAGCGCGGTCAAATGGTGCTGGGAGCAGCTCGAGACCGAATATTTCTTGCACCTCGAAGACGATTGGCTTTTGAGAAGGCCGGCCACTCTCCAATCCGCCTTCGATCTATTTGCGGCGGATCATGAGATCGCTTCGGTCAGATTCAATCGCTCCAATAATGCTTCAGGACAACCGGTTCCGTCTCCCGGCTTCAGCCTCAATCCGTCAATTGTGAGGAGGAAGTTTGTTGAAGAAGCGCTGCGGTTCTTCTCCTGTGAGCTCGACCCTGAAAAACAGTTCTGCGCGCTGGAGGGCGAAAAAGAAGCGGCACTCTCGCACTGGAAGTTCGTCTGCTACGGCGTGGCCCACGATGCTCCTTACGTCATCGACCTCGGAAGAAAATGGCGGAAGTTCATGAACTTCGGGAAATGGCGGCACGATGGCGGAGAGATCACCTGGCAAAACAGGCAAATGACCCGATTCAGATTTGTCCACTACCTGCAATATAAGGCGTTGCTCAGGTATTGGAAGTTTTTATAACCAAGCCGGAATAATTGATGCCTCCCAGACGTCCCGCCCTCATCAATTTCCTGACTCGCATCCCGCGATTGGGCGGGCCGGTGAGGAATGCGCACGATGCCTGGTTGCGCCGCCGGATCGACAACTATTGGCGATCGGACGATGCGGCGCGCCGGTTATTCGCGGCCCATCATCCTGTCTTAAGTGAGACGCAACGACGCGTCCTCGCCGACCTCACTGCGACCGGAATTGCTCAAGCTCACTTCGATGAACTCTTCCCCAATCGTCACTGGTGGCATGCATTGTCGGCGCAAGCGCACGAGTGGCTTGGGAGCGATCCGATCAAGGAGAAAGAGCGGAAGTATCTGGCAGATAATCATCGCGAAGCGAAATGGAAAGAGTACATCATCATGATGACCGCGGAGAGCGGAGAGATCTTCTCGATCGACCATCCGCTTCTGCAGCTGGGCCTGCAATCGACCATTCTTGATCTGGTCAACAGTTATTTTGGAATGATGGCCCGGCTTTTTCACCTCGATGTGTGGAAGACGATTCCGACAGCGAACGGCGGACCGCTGACCGGCTCACAACGCTGGCATCGCGATCCGGAAGATCTCAAACTGGTCAAGGTCTTCTTCTATTTGACCGATGTCGACGAGACGGCCGGTCCACTGCATTACATCAAATATAGCCGGCGCGGAGACAAATACGGAAATCTCTGGCCGCAAAAACTGCCCTATGGTAGTGTCGCGCCCGCCGACGAGGTAGAGGTCACGGCGCCGCGAAAAGACTGGGCTGTGTGCGCCGCTCCCGCAGGAACATTGGTCTTCGCCGACACGACCGGCTTGCATATGGGAGGTCGCGCAACCGGAAATGAACGAGTTTTTGCCACCTGGGGTTTCGCCAGCCACGGCACGGTCTGGCCCAGATATTTCAAACTGACTTCACGGATTGTGCCGGCGGAACTCTCGATGGCCGCCCGTTATGCCCTGGCTGAACGGGCCTAACCTTTATGACAAAAACAGAACAGATTAAGGTCGAGCCTCAGCTGGAAACTCCTCCGCTGCTCAAAACGGTGATCCTTTCGTCATCACTGCTGACCGAACGCATGTTGCTTTACTCAAGCCTGTTGCCCGCGCTTGAAGACCGGGCGCAAGTCGAGCTCTGGACGACATCAGATAAAAATCTGAATTTCAAAGATGAGAACGGCGCGGCTCTGACAAATGTTGAACCATTTCCCCTGATCAAACCATTCAGAGAATTCCCGTATAACCATCTGCGGCGCATGAACGAATTCGCCTGGGATTACCGGTTGCGGCCGCCGAGCCGGATCGGCGAGATGAGGCGGATCAGAGATAAAGAGACGAGACTTCACATTCGCTCGTTGAAACTGCCGGCGCGCGTGCTGGCGATGCTCAAGATGGAGAGAGTTCTCGAAGATTGGCTCGAAGGCTTACTGCTCAGCTATTCGCGCAGCCCCGAAGGCGCCGAACGCCTGGCGACGGCAATTCCAGACGTGCTCATCTCAACCGGGACCTTCAGGTTTGAAGAGCCGGCGGTCGCCGCGGCAGCAATCAAACTGGGCATCCCCACGCTGGCCTTCATCACCTCCTGGGATAATCCTTCGACCAAAAACCGGATGGTCTTTAAATACGACGGCTATCTGGCATGGTCGGAGCAAATGAAACAGGACCTCTATCACTTCTTCCCTTATATCAAAGAGGCGCCTGTTTACGTCATCGGCGCGCCGCAATTTGACGTCTTCTTCCAGCCGCGATTTTACGAGACCCGTGAGGCGTTCTGCGCCAGGTCCGGTTTGTCCGCTGAGCGGCCGATCGTTCTTTACGCGCTCGGTTCGCCCAATCTCTTTTACGAACACCCCAGCGTCTTCTATCTGGCTGAACGTATCGCGTGCGGTGAATTGGGCGATGCTCAATTACTTGTGCGCCCGCACCCGCTCCACGATCGCGGTCTCGACCTGGCGGAATTGCGTCAGCTGGGGCCGCGAATAGTAGTGCAAGAGACGGGGCAGTCCGGATTGAGTGTCCCGACGCGAGCCCAAAACGAAGAACAAATCCGAGATTGGGTCAATACGTTCCGGCATGCAGCGGTCGTCGTCAATCTGTCATCGACAGCCGCGATCGATGGCGCAATCTTCGATAAACCGGTGGTCAACCTCGATTACGATCCGGCGCCTGGACAATCAAGGCAAGCCCTCGTCAAAGAGATCAATCATGCCTGGCCCCATTTCAAACCAATCGCCGAATCTGGCGGAATGTGGCTGGTCAACAATCCGGCCGAGATGGTTAAAGCAGTCAAGACCTATCTGGCGCAACCTGATCTTCACCGGAAGCAGCGTCGCGCGATGGCCGAACGGGTCTGCGGTTTTCTGGACGGCAGCTGCGGCGAGCGAATGGCCGCGGCCTTGATCGATTTCTCTCAACAGAATAAAACTCGACTAAAAGACAGGATACGGCACAAACGAAGATAACGAACCAAACGAAATCAGAACGAATGAGAATCGTCGCGATCCTCCCGCGCGGCGAAGCGATCCGCAATTTCGCCTATACCGGCGCGCTCGACGAGTTAGCCGGCGACGCCGAGGTGACGTTGCTCTCGGTCGTCCCCAACGACCAACTCTGGGCATGGCTAGGCGAACGATACGAGCGAGCTATTCCCCTGGGCCAACATACCGACCCGTGGGTGACTCGCTTCATCCGCGAGGAACTTGATGTCGCGCACGGCCGCTGGCTCTGGTCGCGCGGAGCACAGGCCAGGTGGCAGTGGCGCGATCAGGAAGCGACGACGCCGTCGCGGTGGTTGAAGAGGACCGGGAAGAAACTCCTCTCTTACCCGTTCACCAATCGTCCCGGATTGAAGGCCCTTTCCGGCCTGGAGAGTCTGGCGAGCCGCTGGTTCCGGGCCACCGACGAATATCTGCGGCTCTTTCGTGAGTTGAAGCCATCGCTCGTCTTCAATGGTTCGCAGGTCCACAATCGCGTCGCTTTACCTGCGGTCCATGCCGCGCAACAACTTGAGATTCCGACCGCGACCTTTGTCTTCTCCTGGGACAATCTGACTTCGCAGGGCCGCATCTTTCCCTTGTCGGACTATTACATCGTCTGGAACGAGGAATTACGGGACGGCTTGCTGGAAATCTATGACTCATTGCGGCCAGAGCAGATTTTTGTGACAGGGACGCCGCAATTCGATTTTCATTTCAGGCCGGAACTCTACTGGTCACGCGAGGAGTTCTGCGCCCAGATCGGAGCCGATCCGAAGCGCCCAATCGTCCTCTACAGCACGGGCATGGCTAACCACGTCATCGGCGAACCGTGGGTAGCCGAACGAATCGCCGATATGCTCCGGGAGATGACGGAGTTCGGGCCGCCGCAATTGCTCGTGCGAATATTGCCGAAAGGTCCACAAGGCCATTTCGACGACCTCAGACGGCGACGCAAAGATATTCTCTGTCCACCGATATTCTGGGAACCGTCATGGTTGACCCCGACGCTTGAAGACACGCTGCTCTTGACCAATACACTGCGCCAGACGGCAGTGGGCATCAACATCGCCTCGACGATCTCGCTCGAACTTTGCATGTTCGATAAACCGGTGATCAATGTCGGATTTCCCCCGCCTCATCTCAATCCGGCGAAAGAATTCGATTACACGCGCTACTATGACTTTGAGCATTACCAGCCGATCGTCGCCAGCGGCGCGATTGAACTGGCCCGCTCGGAAGATGACCTGCGCCGGAAGATCATCAACGCGTTGCAACATCCTGAAGAACGAGCGCCGCAACGGGCCGCTCTGCTGCGCTCTTTTTTTGGAGATAGTCTGGACGGGCGATCGAGTTCGCGAGTGGCGCGAACGCTCTTTGAAATCGCCTCGCAGTCATCCGCGACCAGGACCGCGAAAAGACGAACGACGAAAAAATAATCGGAACGTCTTTCGTCTCTTGCGGCGCCTCGTTTGCCGCCTCTTTTTCGATCAGCAATGTCACGGTTTGAGCTCATCGCATATCGTTCCTGGTATGGGCCATTCAGAAAGCCCCTCCGGGCAATTGCGCGCCGGGTGACCGACAAAAGCTCGCGCATTGTCTGGGGGCCGCTCAAAGGACGCTGTTACTCCGGACAGGAATTGAGCTGCCGGCTGGGCATTTATGAATTGCATGTCCAGTACGCGCTGGAAGAATTGCTCTCGGCTGGAGAGACCTTCTACGACGTGGGCGCTAACAACGGTTATCTCAGTCTCCTCGGCGCTCAGTGTGTTGGAGAGAGCGGAATGGTCTATTCATTCGAACCTCTACCGCACAATGCGCGTTGCCTGGAGGCTCTGATGATTCAAAACCGGATCGATCATTACCGGCTCGTCCAGCAAGCAGTTTCGAGTCGATCTGGAACGATAGAGTTTTATCAAGATGACAAGAGCGATTCGTATACGCCTTCGCTCATTCGCAACCGTCGAAACCGGGTGATCGATGTCAGAACGACAACGCTCGATGACTTTGTTGTCGGCCATCGCCAACCGGACCTGATCAAGATGGACATCGAGGGCGCCGAGGTCATGGCGCTCGTGGGCGCAACCCAATTGCTCGCCGCTGCCAATGGGCCGAAATGGGTGATCGAAATCCATTCGCGCGAAAATGATCAGGAAGTCAGAAGGATTTTGCTCAATCACGGTTACCGTCTTCAGACGTTGCCGCCGCCCTTTCCGCGAAGACCGTATCCATCGCATCTCATCGCCTTGAAAGAAGCTTGATGCTCGAGAATTCGCCTCTCCGGCTGGAAAATGAGATCACCGTCGTGACACCGACCTTTCGCCGTCCTCAAGAGGCGGTAGAGCTGCTGGACAACCTCTCTCGCCAAACGCTGCTCCCGGCCGAACTGATCCTGGTCGATGGCGCGCCGCCGGAAGAGATCGCAACCGAAAGAGCGGTGAAACCGCTGCTCTCGGCCTTGCCCTTTCCCTCTCAGTACATCCGTCACGGCGGCGGCACAGCCATTCAACGCAATGTGGGAATCGAACGCTCGAAGACCCGATTCATCGCGCTGATCGACGATGATATTCGGCTGGAGCCCGATTTTCTTGGACAGATCGCCCGCGTCTTTGCCGGCGACGCTGAAAAGAAGATCGGCGGGATTGTCGGTTACCGGACCAATCAACATTTCGACCGTAACGTTCAACGATGGCGATGGTATCGCCGGTTACGTTTCTTCAGCACATACGAACCGGGGCACTATGATTTCGCCAGCGGATATCCGATCAATGTCAACTTGCAGCCTCCGTTCAGCGGCGTCCGCGAGATCGATTTTATGACCACTTCCTGCGCCGTCTGGCGACGCGAGGTCTTTGAAGTCGGATTGAGTTTCGATCCGTTCTTTCTCGATTACGGGATGCTCGAAGACGCGCATTTTTCGTTGCGCGCCCGCAACCGTTGGAAACTCTTGCAGTGCGGCGACGCACGCTGCCTCCATCTGCATTCGCCGCGCGGACGCCCACCAAGCCGCAAAGTAGGTTACAAGTGCGTAGTGAATTACTATTACGTCTTTCAAGACATCGTGCGGCCATTGACCTGGCGTCATCAGGTCCGCTTCTGGAGATTTCAGTTATTTGAACTGCTGCGGGTCTTCAGTTCCGCCGTCCGCCGCCGCCGCTGGTCGGATGTCATGGAGTGCTGGGGACGAATCGAAGGCATTTTTGCCGTCACACGCGGCCTGGAGAGGATCAGGGCGAACCCGAAGTCCACCAAATAGACAAATCCCGAAGAGATTACTTCGAATTTCTTCGGGACTTTCACGCTCTCCACTTAGTCTCCGAGATGGCAAGACTGGTCGTTTTTTCACATAAACCCTGTTGGCGTTCGCCGGATTCACCCACGGGATTCGCCACTGACGGGGGATTTCCTTTTCAAATGAGCGCGCTTTCGGAATTGTTCGATTCGACCGCCTTGCTTGTCCCCTGTCATCCGGCGCCCGATCGAAGTGGCGAGACCTCATTGACGGGACACAATCTATCGATCGCACCGCTGACATTCCCACCCGGCACAGGTCTGCTGAGAAAGATCGGGATGTTGTGGTGGATCCTGGTCAACAGCCATCGCATCATCCGCGCGGCGATTCACGCGGATGTTATTCATACGCCGATTCCGGGCGACATCGGAACGATCGGGATGTTGTTGGCCCTGGTTCTGCGCAAACCGCTCTTTGTGCGCCACTGCGGCAATTGGTCGTTTCAACGCACGATCGCCGAACGATTCTGGCGCTGGTTCATGGAACGCCATGCCGGTGGACACAATGTCATGCTCGCAACCGGCGGAGCGGCAGAACCGCCATCGCAGCGCAACCCCGCAATTCATTGGATCTTTTCGACCAGTTTGACCGCACAGCAGTTGGCGGATTGCCGCAAAGATCGCCGTTCATTCCGTTCGATCGATGGCCGGAATGTCCGGCTGATCAGCGTGTGCCGGCAAGAGGGATTCAAAGGAGTTGACCTGCTGTTGGAAAGCCTGCCATTGCTGATCGATGATTTTCCGGGCATTAAACAGGATGTCGTCGGCAACGGCAGCGCGCTCGCGGTCTTCAGGCAACACGCTGAAAAACTCGGCGTCGATAGTTGCGTCAAATTTCACGGCCAACTGGATCATGCGAGCGTGATCGAGCTGCTCAAAGAAGCCGATCTCTTCTGCTATCCGACCAGATCGGACGGTTTTCCAAAGGTCGTGCTCGAAGCGTTGGCATGCGGGTTGCCGGTCGTAGCGACTCCGGTCTCCGTCCTTCCGCAATTGATCGGAACCGGCTGCGGCTTATTGATCGATGCGGCCAGCCCCGAAGCGATCGCACAAGCGATCCGCCAATGCCTCTCTGATGTCGAGCGGTATCGAGCGATGTCGATCAATGCATTGGCGACGGCCGAACAATATTCGCTCGAACGGTGGCGCGACGCGATTGGAGATCTGTTGCGCGAGGCCGGCGTTTCCCTTCGTTCCGATGCTTGATCTCTCGCGGCTCAACATTGGATTCCTCGCGGGGACTCTTGGGCAGGGCGGCGCCGAACGGCAGCTCTTTTATTGGCTCAGAGCATTGAAGCAGAGCGGCGCCCAATTACGGCTCTTTTGTCTGACGAGCGGAGAGTTCTGGGAAGAACCGTTACGCGATCTCGGCATCCGGATCACCTGGATCGGTCAGCATCAATCAAGGTTATGGCGATTGGCGCGATTGATCGACGAATTACGCCGAGACCGCCCGGCAATCATTCAGAGTCAACATTTCTACACCAATCTCTACGTCTCTGCGGCGGCGCGGGTGTTCGGTCTGCGCGAGGTCGGGGCATTGCGTAATGATTGCCTCAGTGAGGTACAATCCATTGGTCAGACGATGGGAAATCTGAGTCTTCGCTTGCCGCGATTTATTGCGGCTAATTCTCAAACGGCGGTGAGCAGGGCGACTGAGCTGGGCGTCTCGAACGACCGGCTGCACCTGATTGGCAACGTCGTCGATACCGCTCACTTTATGCCGGTCTCGCGAGCCGCAAATGAGCCGGTGAGAATTGCCGCCATTGGGCGTTTGGTCAGACAGAAAAGATTTGACCGGCTGCTCTCAGTCCTTGCCCAGTTGCGCGCGCAATCTCCACATCCATTCAGAGTTGTGATCGCGGGCGACGGGCCGTTACGCGAGCGCCTTGAAAAACAGTCGGCGGAACTCAACCTGCAAAATACGGTGCGATTCATCGGGGCCGTCGCCGATTCGCGCGAAATTTACCGTGAGGCTGAGATCGTCGTCCTGACCTCTGATTGGGAAGGCACTCCCAATGTCGTGCTTGAAGCGATGGCTTCCGGACTGCCCGTGGTGGCGACAAAGGTCGGCGATCTTCCAAACTTTGTCGATGAGGGCGAGACCGGTTATCTCGCCCGAACCGAAGATGAGCAGAAGTTGGTTGCAGCTTTGCTCAAGCTGCTGCACAATCCCAACTTGAGAGAGGCGCTTGGCCGTCGCGCTCGCGAACAAATTGTGGCCCGGCATTCACCCCAGCAATTGCCCCAAAGGTTGCAAAATCTCTACGAGGCTGTGCTCGCATGAATCCAACCCTTTCACGACAAATACCCGCACACAACAAACGGTTCTCCGTTCTGGAGCGAATTCGCGCCTGGCATCCATCAAAGACGCTGGGCATGTTGCTCTTCTTCATCGCGCATGTCCCGTTGGCCTTGTTAATGATGAAATCGCCGATGGTCTCGACTGCTCATGCGCTTGCGACTTTGCTCGTGGGATTGTGGTACGCCGGCGCGAACGCAAAACCCGAATATATCGCCGGCATGGCCGCATACGTCACCGGAGCCGAAACTCTCTGGCGAATGACGCGGGCAACAGTATTTTGGGAGTTCGGCAAATATGCGCTGATCGCAATCTTTCTTGTCGCGATCGTCAGAAGCGGGCGGTTGAGAGGCCCGATGTGGACGCTCCTCTATTTTCTGCTGCTGCTGCCGTCATTGGTGTTGCCGATGACCAACGTGGACTTCGGCGAATTCCGCAATCAGGTGAGCTTCAATCTCTCAGGCCCTCTGACATTGGCCATCAGCGTCTGGTTCTTCACCGGCCTGGAATTTTCCCAGGCGCAAATCCAGCGTATTTACGCCGCTTTGATTGGCCCGACGATCGGTGTCGCGACGATCGCAATTTTTGATACGTTGAGCGCCAACAGGATCCTCTTCACCAACAATTCGAACTTCACCACCAGCGGCGGCTTCGGCCCCAATCAGGTCTCGGCCGCATTAGGACTGGGCGCATTGCTTGCCTTTCTCTTGTCACTCGATCCGAGAGCCACGCGCGGATTTAAGCTGCTGATGCGGGTGTTGCTCTTCATCCTGGCGATTCAGAGCGCGCTGACCTTTTCGCGCGGCGGCCTTTACGCGGCAGGCGGCGCGGCCATCATTGCTGTCTTTTTTGTCATCAGGTTGCCCCAAACCAGGTTCAAAATCGTCGGGGGCATCGTCGTCCTCATGCTGGTGACGAATCTCGTCCTCATTCCACAACTGGACGATTTCACGAACGGCGCGTTTACGCGGCGCTTCACCAATACCAAACTTACCGGACGAGACAAGTTGATCAGGGCAGACCTGCAAGCCTGGTCAGAGAATCCTTTGTTCGGCGTGGGGCCGGGACAAGCCAAAGCTTACCGGCAAGATTTTCGCGCCGACACTTCAGCCCATACGGAGTTCTCCCGGCTGGTGGCCGAACATGGTGTTTTCGGCCTGGTGGCAATGCTCTTGCTGTTGCTGATGGCATTGCAACATCTCAAGCGCGCCAATCCGGGACCAGGCAAAGCCTCCACCGCGGCAATGATCAGTTGGAGCTTCTTTTACATGATGACGGCGGCGATGAGGTTGGCAGCTCCATCTTTCGTCTTCGGTCTGGCCGCGGCCAACTTGATTGCGGAGGTCAATCCGGCGGCTGAAACTCCGCCGCAGCCCACTTACGAGATGATGAGGAATCGCGTCATCAACGGAATGCGGTAACTTTATTGATAGAAAAAGATCAGGGATCAGGGATCAGGGATCAGGAATCAGAAAATTGCCCGGCCCCTGAGGTAAAGCCTTCGGTCCTGCTCGTCGGCAATTTTCTCTCTGCTTCAACCGGCGTGCGCAGCGTGTGTGAAGATCTGGCGATGAGGCTCACCGAGATGGGCTGGCCGGTGATCACCACCTCTGCGAAACCGCATCGTATTGCTCGGGTCGCCGAGATGATCGGCGACGTATGGCGCCAGCGTCACAGCTATGACATCGCACACGTCGAGGTTTACAGCGGCGCGGCTTTTTTCTGGGCAGAGCTGGTCTGTGAGTTATTACGACTGATGGGAAAACCGTTTGTGTTGACGTTACACGGAGGCAATCTTCCCGTCTTTGCCGAACGCCGGCCTCGCAGGATTCGCCGCTTGATCGAATCGGCATTCGCGGTGACTACCCCCTCGGGTTTTCTGTATGAACGAATGAGCCGGTATCGATCCGATCTGACTCTGGTGCCGAATCCGATCGACCTCAGTTCTTATCATTTCACGCCACGAACGACGCCAAAACCACGGCTGATCTGGTTGCGATCGTTTCACAAGATTTACAACCCGACGCTTGCGCCACGCGTCGTCGCACGACTCATCGAGGAGTTTCCGGACACTCAGCTGACGATGATCGGCCCGGACAAAGGCGACGACAGCTTCAATCAAACCAAGAACCTGGCCGCGGATTTGGGAGTTGGACATCATATCCATTTTCCCGGCCCCATTCCAAAGCGCGAAATCTCGTCCTGGCTCGCGCGCCACGACATCTTTCTCAATACGACCAACGTCGATAACGCGCCGGTGAGCGTCATCGAAGCGATGGCCGGCGGTCTCTGCGTGGTGAACACCAATGTCGGCGGCATCCCTTACCTGCTCGAGCATCAACGCGATGCATTACTCGTCCCCGCAAATGACGCGGAGCAGATGGCGGCAGCCGTCAGGCAAATTCTGACCGATCGAGAATTGTCCGCCAGACTCTCACATCAGGCGCGCGCCAAAGCCGAGCAATATGATTGGCCGACCATCATGCCTCAATGGGAACGGTTGTTGATTGATGCCGCCCGGACATTCAAAAAATGAGTGATCTGTTGCTACGGATTTACCATCGCCTTCCCGGCTCTGCGCGGTCATTCGCCGCAAGTATGCGCGGCCTCTATCTCCGCTCGTGGCGTTATGGCGCCGAGAGCGAGGAGCTGATCGACGCCGCGTTGGAACGCGAACAATGGAGCGATGAGCAATGGCAGAGGTGGCGATCCGAGAGAATGGCCCATGTGCTGCAGCGCGCGGCGACGCACGTCCCATATTACCGCGAATATTGGATGCAACGGCGGCGAAACGGAGATCGCGCATCATGGGAAGAACTGAAGAACTGGCCGATCCTCTCAAAAGAGACGGTGCGCGAAAACCCGCTGGCGTTCGTCGCGGATGATTGCGACCCGAAAAAGATGTTTCGTGAAAGGACCAGCGGCACCTCTGGCAAACCTCTCGATCTGTGGTGGAGCCGCGAGACCGTCCGGTCATGGTATGCATTGTTCGAGGCGCGGACGCGCCGCTGGTACGGTGTGACTCGCGGTGAGCCATGGGCGATCCTGGGCGGCCAGCCGGTTGCGCCGGTCAAAGCGCAGAGACCTCCGTTCTGGGTCTGGAATGCGCCGATGCATCAGCTCTATCTTTCGTCCAATCACATCAGCCGCCGGAATGCGCCGGCTTTTCTGGATGCTCTTGAATCCTATGGCATCACGCATCTCGTGACATATTCCTCCTCGGCTTCACTGCTTGCCCGCGAAGCCCTTCAAGTTGGCCGCGACATCACCAGGATCAAGGTCGTGATCACGAACGCCGAGCCTCTTTTTCCCTGGCAACGCCAGATGATCCGAGAGGGATTGGGGAGCGAGGCGCGCGAGACCTATGGCATGGCCGAAATCGTCACCGCGGCGAGCGAGTGTGCACAAGGCCATCTTCATTTGTGGCCCGAGGTCGGCTGGTTCGAAGTCTTGCGCGATGATGACGACACGCCTTCGCGTGCGGGCGAAGCCGGAAGGCTGATCTGCACCGGCTTGTTGAACGCCGATATGCCCCTCATTCGTTATGAAACCGGCGATCGCATGAGGCCGGCAGAAGAAAATAGCCGGTGTTCATGCGAGCGCAGGCTTCCGCTCATCGGCGGGATTGAGGGCCGCACCAGCGATCTTTTGATCGCCGGCGATGAACGGCGCGTCTATTGGCTCAATCCCGTCTTCTACGGCCTGCCGATTCGCGAAGCGCAGATTATTCAAGAATCACGCACCCTGGTTCGTGTGCTCTATGTTCCGGCGCCCGAGTTCACGGCCAAGATCGAGCGCACGATCGTCGATCGGCTGCGTTCGAGAATCGGCGAGATCGAGGTGAAGCCGGAGCAAGTGACGGAGATCCCCCGAGAGCGGAACGGTAAATTTCAACCCGTGATCTGCAAAGTCCGATAAATTTGAATGAAAGAGAGTCTGTCACACCATCTCCAACGATGTTCTGAAACCAGCAATCATTTCTTCCGGATCGAACACGAAAGATGACCCACGAACTTCCCTTCGTCTCAATCGTCATGCCCGTCCGCAACGAATCCAATTTCATTGCGAAGAGCCTGCAAAGAGTCCTCGAACAGAACTATCCGTGCGATCGTTTCGAAGTCATCGTCGCGGACGGTTGCTCAACCGACGCCACCCCGTCAATTATCGAATCATTCAAACCGCGGCATCCAAATCTCAAATTGATCATTAATCCCGGAAAGATCGCGCCGACCGGGCTCAACGCGGCGATCGCTGAAGCGCGCGGCGAGGTTATCGTGCGGATTGATGGGCACTGCGAGATTGCGCCCGATTATGTCCTCTGCTGCGTCACGCACCTCAGAAACGCTCAAGTCGATGGCGTCGGCGGTCCGCTGGAGACGGTCGGCAGCACATCGACCGCACAGGCCATCGCCGCGGCCATGAGCTCTTCATTCGGCGTCGGCGGCGCCGCCTTCCGCACGGTCAAGAACAAAACGATCTTGACCGACACCGTGGCCTTTCCCGCATATACGCGCGCCATCATCGAACGCGCGGGACTGTTCGATGAAGAGCTGGTTCGCAATCAAGATGACGAATATAACTACCGCCTCCGCAAACTCGGCGCCAAAATTCTGCTGGCGGCCGATGTCAAGGCGCGATATTACAGCCGCGGAACGTTGTGGAAATTGAGCCGGCAGTATTTTCAATACGGTTATTGGAAAGTCCGCGTCCTGCAAAAACATCCACGCCAGATGTCATGGCGGCAATTCGCGCCGCCGATCTTCGTCGCCTCCCTCATTGCGGCATCATTGCTCGCTTGCTTAATACCTTTCGGACTCTATGTGCTCGCCATAATTTTTTGTTGCTATCTCACAGCGAATCTGCTAGCTTCCATTTGGACCGCTCACAAGAACCGATGGAGTTATCTGTTTTTACTCCCGGCCGTGTATGGCTCACTTCACCTGAGTTACGGTCTGGGATTCCTGGCTGGTTTAATTAGATTCGCGCATCGCTGGCGGAGGTCAATGTGAGCGATCTGCGTGGGTCCCCGTCCACGCGCCATTCACCTTCCCAAAACAGAGATCTTGATCGCTTACGCGAAGAGTATGCCAGGCGGAAAGAGCGATCGGCAGACAGCGATCTTCACACGCTGTTCAATCCCGGCGATCTCTTTCTGATCCAACAACGCCAGCGTGAATTGCTCGCTTTATTGCGTCGCGTCGGATGTTATCCGCTTGTGGGCAAGAGAATTCTCGAAATCGGGTGCGGATCGGGCGGAGTTCTCCGCGAATTCCTCTCATACGGCTCGACTCCCAGCCTCTTGCACGGAATCGAATTGCTGCCGTGGCGCGTCACCGAAGCTAAAGCCGCGGCGCCCCATCTGCCGTTGATCAACGCAGATGGACGTGATCTGCCCTACCCGGACGCTTGTTTTGACCTTGTGATGCAGTTCACAGTCTTCAGCTCAATCTTGAATAACGACGTCCGGCGAGAGATCGCAGGCGAGATGCGGCGCGTGCTTCGCCCCAGCGGATTCATCCTCTGGTACGATTTCTGGCTCAATCCAACCAATCCACAGACTCGCGGCATTCGCCCGTCTGAAATTCGCACCTTCTTTCCGGATTGCCAATATCTGTTCCGAAAGGTCACGCTTGCTCCGCCTCTCACTCGTCGTGTGGCGTCCCTCTCCTGGCTTGCCTGTTACTTGTTGGAGCGATTGCGCATTTTCAATACCCATTACTTAGCCGTCATTCGGCCCCAAATACCCCAAGGTAGGAAATGAGTAGAAAGCAACATCACTACAATTCCGAATCGCATCCTCCCTCCCCAACGCCTCTCCGATTCAATCAAATTTTTTCGCAGTTCAGGCAAACAGTCACTTGGCGAATATTGATTGGATCTTTAACAGTTATCACTTTACTCAGCGGTGTTAAAGTGATCCGGCACGGCCTGGCCGCGCCTCTTGCGGCCAGAGCGGAGCTGACCGCGAACGCCCTCACGTCCTCTCAAATTCGTCTCAACTGGCGCATTACCGGCGCCGGCACGATCGGCGGCATCGACATCTATCGCTCGTTGTCGGCGATGGGAAACTCCAAACTCGTCAGGATCGCCACGACCGTCGCAACCAATTACATCGATTCCGCGCTCGATCCCAATACGACTTACGAATATCAGATTAAAGTTAAAAATCCGGCCGGCGCCTTTGTGGTCTCTTCGAGCATCGTCAGCGCCCGGACTCTCGCGGGAACAAATGAACCGACACCGAATCCCGCGCCTCCGCCAACGCCGCCTCCGGCTCCTAATCCGGGCGATCAGACGGGCATCTATGTCGCGCCAAACGGAACATCGTCAGGCGATGGAACGCAACAACGCCCGCTCGATCTCGCGACGGCGTTTTCAGGCAACAGCAGCTTGATTCGCCCCGGCAAAACCGTCTGGCTGCGCGGCGGAACATACTCCGGATCATTCACCAGCAATTTGACCGGCACCTCACAGGCGCCGATCATCGTTCGCCAGTTTCCCGGTGAACGGGCAATCATCGATAGCGCCAGTTCGCAGGCGCCGACCCTCAACGTCAATGGCGCCTGGACGATCTATTGGGGATTCGAGATCACCAACTCAAGCCCCAACCGCGTCGATCCGCGTCCCAACGGCGTCATGATCTATGGGCCAAATACCAAGTTTATCAACCTGATTGTGCATGACACGGGCGTCGGAATGGGATTCTGGACTCCGGCGATCGATGCCGAAATTTACGGATGCGTGATCTTTCACAATGGCTGGCAAGGGCCGGCTCCTGACCGCGGGCACGGCCACGGCATCTACTCGCAGAATGATACGGGAACCAAGCGGATTGTCGATAATTTGATCTTCGATCAATATGGCTATGGCATTCATAACTATGGAGAAGCCGGCGAACTGAAAGGCTTTCACATCGAAGGCAATATAATCTTCGGCAATGGATCGTCGGCTCGACCTGATGACACGGATGATCCCAACATTCTGGTCGGCGGAGCCAAGCCTGCTGAAAGAGTCGCTCTCATCAACAACTGTACCTATCACCCTTCAAACAAGATCGCGACCAATGTCTGGCTCAATTACGGCGCCAAAAATAATAAAGACCTGGTCTTGCGAGGCAATTATTTTGCCGGCGGTGCGCCACTCAACATGAGCGAATGGATGCAAGCCACGGTCAACAATAATACATTGATTGGGACCGGCGGATTGGCGGTCGTCAATTTACCGGATGGGGTCTCTCCGTCGGCCTATAGCTGGGATTACAATACTTATCATACAAACAATTCTACGGCCGCTTCTCCATTTGCCTTCAAAGGTCAGGGCCAATCGAGCAGCTATACATTTCCGGATTGGCAGAAAGTCACGGGGTTCGACCGGAACAGCCAATTATTGAGAAGCAGCACGGCGAAACCTGCGGGCGTTAAAGTCTTCGTTCGTCCGAATCTTTACGAAGCGGGCCGCGCCAACATCGCCGTCTACAACTGGGACGGTAATTCCTCAGTCAATGTCGATGTCGGCAATGTCCTGACCGTGGGCGCGCGTTACGAAGTGCGAAATGTTTATAATTATTTCGGCCAACCGGTCGTTACCGGCACTTTCGACGGCAAACCGATCAGTCTGCCGATGACCGGTACGAAGACCGGCCCCGAGTTCAACGCCTTTGTGCTCATAACGACTTCTAACTCGACATCTTCATCGATTCCCACTCCAACACCCAGACCGAAGCGTTCACAGATCCCTCCGAACCCTAATCCAACGCCGGCGCCCTCGGACAATCCAACCGAACCGGCCACGGCGGTTCCGCTTGATCCGGAAGAACAAAAGCTGCTCGATCTGATCAACAGCTACCGGACCCTCAACAATCGCAATCCGCTCGGGGCCTCGATCAGTCTGACCGTGGCAAGCGATTGGCTAACCATCGACATGGCCGCTCAAAACTACATCAATAAAGTCGATAGTCTCGGGCGCAACCCGTCTCAACGCGCTCGAGCTTTCGGCTTTCCGGGCAGCAGTGGTCCGGTCGAAGAGGACGCGCTGGTCGCGGCGGGAGATTTGAGCGCCCAACAAGTCTTCGATCTATGGAGCGCCGCGGCTACAGATAAAGCCATTTTGCTCAACAAAAATTGGAAGAACGCCGGAGTCGCACACACACTCAATACCACAACCAATCGCCAACATTGGAATGTGACCTTCGGCTCTTATTGGGATAGGACGATCCCGCTTGCCGGCGAAGATGAAGAAGGACGCATCGATTGCAACGAAATGATCCGCACGCGGCCACCGACAGAGTCATTGACGGTCAACCATCGTTCCAGTGGGTACGGCGATGACGATAAACCTTACGATCCTGTTCATTGCGATCTCGATCGTAACCCGCGTTTGTGCTGGCACGATCCGCCTCCGCAAAGTAATACTCGGCTCAATGAACCCTCACTGGCTGAAAATCTGATCGGTACCTGGAAAGCAACATACGCGATTGGAGCCAATGGAGTCGTCCACGCCAACTTCGGCGATTTTGATCACACCGGATTCAACATCGAACTCCAGATCAATTCCGGCGGCACATCCGGCGGTACATCCGGCGGTACCTGGATGATGAAAGGTTACCGCATCTCACTCAACCCTCTTCCCATCGAGTACGGGACATGGCAGGTTACTCACGAAGCCTCGCGTAACGAAGAGATCGTCACGTTTATGCGTCAAAACGGGCTTCCGCGCGCGATCATCCGCATCCACGCGGTCAAGGGTCAATTGACCTTCTTTGCCGTTGCGGGCGGAAGAATGATGAAAAATTTTCTGTACGGCGTAGCTGCGGACGATTACCAACAAGACGACCCGCAGATCATCTTCTTACCGCAGTAAATCAAAAGGGTGAGACGCGCCGAAGATCAAGACTCGGCGCATCTCACCCTTCTTTCCGCAACCCTTCTCACTCATCTCAATTGATAACCGCTGCGGAAGCCATCGTAATGAAGGCGTTGATCTCGTCCGCCAGATCGCCATCACTGCTCAATCGCTGCATCAGAATGACTCCCGTCAATTCTTTCTGCGGATCAACGAATCCATAGGTCCGATACAATCCGCCGTGCCCATAACTCCCAATCGAATTCAATCTGAACATTCCTTCGACATTTCTGACTACAGCCCAACCCAATCCGAACCCCACACCGGGCGAAAATCCGGCTTTCAAATCACCGGTGTGAACTCTGGTCATCAGATCAGCGGCAGCTCTCGACAAGATCCGCCGATCATTCAATACTCCGCCGTTCAGCATCATCTGATAAAAATTGAAGAGATCAGGCGCAGTCGAATACATCCCACCCTCCGGCGCAGGATACTTGGCTCCAACGTGATAGATATCGAGATCTGCCTTGGTCAGCTTATCCCCTTCGAGCCGGTAGACAGAGGCGAGACGACTGTGCTTGCTTTCAGGCAAGAAGAAATGGCTGTCCTTCATCCCCAATGGGTTGAAGATACGATCCGTCATAAAATCTTCATAGCGCCGGCCGGAAACTATTTCGATAATCCGTCCTAGAACGGCCATCCCCATATTGCTATATCCCCATTTCGTTCCCGGTTCAAATTCGAGCGGACGCTTGGGGAAAGCGGCGACAGCATCAGCCAGCTCCCGGTTGCGCTTGTTGAAGAGATCTTGGAGCCCTTCAGGATATCCTCCGCCCATCCCCGAAGTGTGAGTGAGTAGATCCTGAATCGTAATCGGACGCGGTGGTTTCCTCACTTCAGTCATATCACTTCCCTGCTCGGTCTCGGCGGCTCTGACCTGCAACTTGATCTCGGCGAAGTTGGGGAGAAACTTTTGGACAGGGTCAGTAAGAGCCAGCAATCCATCCTCGACCAGAATCATTATTCCTACCGCAGTCACCGGTTTTGTCATCGAGGCAATCTGAAAGATCGTATCCACTTTGACCGGCGTCTTCGTCTCAAGATCCTGGAATCCGACCGCCGACGAATTGACGATCGAGCCTTTATAAGCAACCAGAGTGACAATGCCGGCTGCACGCCCTCGATCGACGAACGATTGCATCCGCGCGGGAATGCGATCGAGGCGTGCCAGATCAATTCCATCTTTCTTACTCGCCGGACGCGAAACGCCTTTGCCTTTCGGTTGAGACGCTTGAAAAGCCCGGACCTGCTGGCTCAACAATGCGGCGACGAGGCCAAGAATAAGGATTTTGCGCATTTCTCCCTCTCTACTTCGATGGTGATGGTCTGATGCCGTGATATTTCACGTCGATCTCGATCTTCCCTGCCCACTTTTTCGGAATCGGCTTGTCCATCGCCCAATGAATGCTGTTGATGATCAACCTTTGAAAAGCTTCGACCTGGAAATCTTCCGGATGACCCATCGTCGTCATAAAGACGCGCGCGCCGGCTTTGTTCTTCCAGGTCCATGCGACAGGATTATCGACCGGGTCTTTCCTCTCCGCATCGACCGCATGCCCGATCAGTAAGCGCTTGGCGTCTGCCGGCGGATAATTCGGAACGACATGATAGAGCCATGAACGGACATGAAAACTCCGATCGACACCGCTCAGCAAAGGATTACTCGCCTCGGCGGGAATGACCGACACATCGGTGCTCGATTTGTGGCCATAGTGATAATGGCCGCCGCCCCAACCCGGCGGCCCACCCAGATAATCCGCCGCCAGAGCATTCCATTTTTCAAGCTCGTGCCCTTTCGGATAGTTGAAAGCGTGCGTTGTCGTCCGGAAAGCGACGACCGGCT
>Ga0081539_10001651_pt1 | contig 36188 bp, 35 predicted proteins | sample TabmetS4T2R2_FD_71023 | JGI IMG/M metagenome (GOLD analysis project Ga0081539, IMG submission 71023) | Tabebuia heterophylla rhizosphere microbial communities from the University of Puerto Rico - S4T2R2 | ecosystem: Host-associated > Plants > Roots > Rhizosphere ... | reverse complement strand
GCCGGCGGGCGGTGATCGGCCGCAGGCCGGCGCCGCCCGGTGCGCCCACCGTGCTGCTCTATGCGCACCACGACGTGCAGCCCGCCGGCGACCCGGCATTGTGGACCAGCGACCCGTTCGAGCCGGTCGAGCGAGAGGGCCGGCTCTACGGCCGCGGCGCGGCCGACGACAAGGCGGGCGTGATGGCCCACGTCGCCGCGCTGCGCGCGTTCGGCGACCGGCTCCCGGTCGGCGTGGTCGTGTTCGTCGAGGGCGAGGAGGAATACGGCTCCGAGTCGCTCGACGACATCATCGGGGCGCATCTCGAGGAGCTCCGGTCCGACGTGATCGTGATCGCCGACTCCGGCAACTGGGACGTCGGCCGGCCCGCGCTCACCACCTCGCTGCGCGGGCTGGTCAACTGCTTCGTCGAGGTCCGCACGCTGCGCAGCGCCGTGCACAGCGGCATGTTCGGCGGCCCGGTGCCGGACGCGCTCACCGTGCTCGCCCGGCTGATCGCGACGCTGCACGACGAGAACGGCGAGACCGCGGTGGACGGCCTGATCGGCCGGACGGGCGCGTCGGTCGACTACCCCGAGGACAGGTTCCGGCACGAGGCCGGGATTCTCGACGGTGTCCGGCTGATCGGCGCGGGCGCGATCAGCGACCGGATCTGGACCAAACCCGCCATCTCGGTGCTCGGCATCGACGCACCGGGCACCCTGGAGGCGGCCAACGCGCTGCAGCCTTCCGCCAAGGCGAAGCTGAGCATCCGGCTGGCACCGGGAGACGACCCCAGATCGGCGTACGCGGCGGTGCAATCGCACCTCGAGAAATACGCGCCGTGGGGTGCCCGGGTAGAGGTCACGCTGGAATCCGACGCGGCGCCTTGCGTGATCGATGCGACCGGGCCGGCGTACGAGGCGGCCCGCGCCGCCTTCCGCGACGCCTGGGACGGCGTGGAACCGGTGGACATGGGCGTCGGCGGTTCGATCCCGTTCATCGCCACGTTCCAGGAACTCTTCCCGCAGGCTGCGGTCCTGGTCACCGGTGTGGAGGACCCGTACTCCGGCGCCCACGGCCCGAACGAGAGCCTGCACCTCGGTGAGTTCGCCCGGGTCTGCCTCGCCGAAGCTTTCCTGCTGAAGAACGTGGCAGCCATAAGGAGCTGACATGCACACCTGCGACGTGCTGGTGGTGGGCGCCGGCCCGACCGGCCTGATGATGGCGAACTGGCTGGTCAAGCTCGGGGTGGACGTCGTGGTCGTGGACGGCAAGGACGGCCCGACGATCCAGTCGCGGGCCCTGGTGCTGCAGGCCCGTAGCATCGAAGTCTACGACCAGCTGGGCATTTCGGACGAGGTGCTCAAGGCGGCGCACCGGGCGGACGCGCTCGCACCGGGCTTCGGCTCCCGCGTGTTCGGCCGGATCCCCCTGGGACCGGCGGGCGCCGGGGTCACGCCGTACCCCTGGATCGAGGTTCTGGAACAGAGCAAGAACGAAGAGATCCTCTACGCGAACCTGAAACGCCTCGGTGGCGAGGTGCGGTGGGGCGCTGCCGTCGAGACGCTGAAGCAGACCGGGGACGGGGTGGAGGCGGTCGCCGGCGGGGCGACGGTGCGCGCCCGGTTCTGCGTGGGCGCGGACGGCGCCAACTCGGTCGTGCGCAGGTCGCGCGACATCGCCTTCGACGGCGTCACGAACCCGCACCTCTTTTACGTGATCGACGCGGCCGGCACCGCCGGAGTGGTCGAAGGCGCGATCAACGTGCGGCCGGGTGGCGAGGACTTCCTGATCGCGTTCCCGATGACCGGCCGCGGCAACTGGCGGCTGATCGGCCTGGCCCGCGACTCCGACGGTGACGGCGAGGTGAGTGAGGGGGACGCGCGGGCCCGGATGCGCAGCGGCTACGCCGTGACCTACGGCGAATCTCGCTGGTACGCCACCTACCGGGTGCACCACCGGGTGGCCGCGAAGTTCCGCGACGGGCCGTTCTTCCTCGCCGGCGACGCCGCGCATGTGCACTCGCCGGTCGGTGGTCAGGGCATGAACACCGGCCTGCAGGACGCGCACAATCTGGCTTTCAAGATCGCCGACGTGATCCACGGCCGGGCCGGCGACGATTGGCTGGACCGGTACGAGGCCGAGCGCCGACCGGTCGCCAAGACGCTGGTGGCCACGACCGACCGGGTGTTCGAGTTCATCACGTCCCAGAAGCTGTCGTTGCGCGCGCTGCGCCGCGCGATGGTGCCGCTGATCGCCCCGATCGGTGTCCGGCTGCTGCCACGGGGAGGTGGCGCCTCTCGCTTCTTCCAGTACGTCTCGCAGATCCGCATCCACTATTGGATGGGTCCACGCGGTGGTCCGCGCGGCGTAGTGGTGGGACGGAGGCTCCCGTGGGCCGGCGGCAACTATGCGGTGCTACGGGCACTGCAATGGCAGATTCACGGGTACGGCGACATCGACGCGTCAGCGGTCGCCGGGCTGGGCATACCGGTGCACCTGTTCCCTGCGGCGCCGCGAACCGCGTTGCGCCCGGACCGCCTGTATCTGGTGCGCCCGGACGAGTTCGTGGCGGCCGAAGCCGCGCCCGCCGAAGCCATGGAGGTCTTCCGGAAGGTTCTTCCCCGGATCGGGTGACCGGGCTGTGCCGGGTGATCATTCCTGATAGGATTCGAACATGAGTTCGAATGAGGTGATCACGCGGCTCCGCGCCGCGGTCAGCGCTCTGGGGGACATCGATGTCTCCGGGTGGGACGACACCGCCCTCAATGCTCACCTGGTCGAGCTGTCCGCCGCGCTGTGCGAGGTCGACGGCGAGCTGAGCCGGGTCGCCGATGCCGTTCGCGCCCGTGGTTTCCGGGTCGTGGAGCCCATGGCAGCCTGACTTCCCGCCCTGGAAATGTCGTAGGTGGCTGCCAGGATGAGACCGTGCGATTCCTCGACCTGGCCGCCACCTCGGCAGCCGTCAGCGCGGTGTCCGGCCGGAAGGCGAAGATCGAACTGCTGGCCGATGCCCTGCGGCGGCTCGACCCGGCTGAGCTGGCGGCCGGGTCGGCGTACCTGGCGGGCGAGCTGCGGCAACGGCAGACCGGCGTCGGCTACGCGAGCCTGCGGGACAGGCCGCCGCCCGCCGAGGAGGCCACGCTCACCGTTCGCGACGTCGATGCCGCCATCGCCGAGATCTCGCTGGTGGGCGGGGCCGGCTCCCAGGCGCGGCGGCGTGAGCTGGTCGCCGCGTTGTTCGGCGCCGCCACCGCCGACGAGCAACGGCTGCTTGTCGGACTGTTCGGCGGTGAACTGCGGCAGGGCGCCCAGGCCGGGCTGCTTGCCGACGCGATCGCCAAGGCGGCCGAGGTGCCGCTGTCCGCGGTGCGTCGCGCGTTGCTGCTTTCCGGGGACCTCAAGCAGGTCGCGGTCGCGGCGCTCACCGGCGGGGCGGCGGCGCTGGCCGGCTTCCGCCTCACGGTCGGCACCCCGCTGACACCGATGCTGGCGCAGAGCGCGGCCGACGTGCCGGCGGCGCTGGTCGCCACCGGCGCCCCGGCCACCGCGGACGTGAAGCTCGACGGGATCCGGATCCAGGTACACCGGTCCGGCGACCAGATCGCCGTCTTCACCCGCAGCCTCGACGACATCACGCCCCGGATGCCGGCGGTCACCGCTGCGGTGCGGGCGCTGCCGGTCACCGACATCGTGTTGGACGGTGAGGCGATGACGCTCGACGACCGGGGGCGGCCGCGGCCGTTCCAGGAGACGTCGAGCCGGGCCGCCACGCGCGGTCGCCTGGATTCTCCGGCGGGACCGGTGCTGGTGCCCTACTTCTTCGACGTGCTGCATCTCGACGGCGCCGACCTGCTCGACGAGCCGGGACGCGTCCGGTGGTCGGCGCTGGCCGATGCGGTGCCCGGCGAGCTGATCGTCGGCCGGCGCGCGGTGCAGACCGAGCAGGAGGCGCAGGCCGCGTTCGCCGAGGCGCTGGCGGCCGGTCATGAGGGTCTGGTCATCAAGGCACGGGAGGCGCCGTACGACGTGGGGCGCCGAGGATCCGCGTGGGTCAAGGTCAAGCCGAGGCACACGCTTGACCTGGTGGTGCTGGCGGTCGAGTGGGGCCACGGGCGCCGCAGGGGATGGCTGTCCAATCTGCACCTGGGCGCGCGCGATCCACGCACCGGCGGGTTCGTGATGCTGGGCAAGACCTTCAAGGGACTGACCGACGAGCTGCTGCGCTGGCAGACCGAGCGTTTCAAGGAGCTGGCGGTCGACGACAACGGTTGGGTGGTCACGGTACGGCCGGAGCAGGTGGTGGAGATCGCCTTCGACGGGGTGCAGACCTCGCCGCGGTATCCGGGTGGGGTGGCGTTGCGGTTCGCACGGGTGCTGCGCTACCGGGACGACAAGTCGGCGGAGGAGGCGGACACGATCGACATGGTCAAGGCAATCGGCATGCCGGGCGGCGACTGAGGGGCGGGTGGAAGTTCACCGGCCGGTAACGGCGCGACCCGGCCGGTCGGAGCACAGCCGAGGAGGATCGGCGCGCCGAGGCCGTGGGATGGCCGGGCTCAGAGCGCGGCCAGGGAACGGACGTAATTGACCTGTTGGTGAATCTGCGCGACCTGGCTCTGGTCGGTTACCGGGATGCGGGCGACGTACTGCCGGGTGCCGTTGGTGACCGTGACCTGCACGGTGCCGCGCGGCACCGCCTCCTTCACCAGCAGGAACAGGAGGCTGAACACGGTCAGCACGCAGAAGCCCACGACCGCCGCGATGATCGCCCACTTCGGGATGCGCTGCTCGCTGTGCCAGTAGTCGCTGACCTGCCACGTCGACCCGGCCAGCGGGATGTCACCGGCCGGCGTGTGCACCACCGACGACGTCACACCGATCTCACCCACCTGCACGATCACCGGTCCGGCGCCGACCGGAGCGGTCGGCGGGAGCGGCGGTTGCGTCGGCGGCGGGTTGGACGGCGGACTCCACGGATCGTTCGGTAGGGAGGTCACGCTCGCACCTTAGCCGCTCCCGCTCAGGCTTCGGCGGCCACGCTCAGTCGGGGTGGTGGCGAGCGGCGGGCACGGCGGGCTGGGCCGCCCGGTCCGCCTCCGCCAGCCGGTCGCGGTGTGCGGTGGCATCGTCGCCACGCGCCTCCCTGCGTGCCTGCCAGCCGTACGCGAGCAGGGCCATCAGGGCGAACAGCCACCACTGGACCGCGTACCCGCCGTTCTGCCACGCGTCCTGGTGAGCGATCGGCACCCGCTGGAAGCCCGGATCAGGCGAGGTGACCAGCACGTACGCCCCGTACAGCGGGTATGGCATCTCCGTGGCGAGGCGGGGCACCGAGATCCGTCGGGTGTCGATCCGGCCGTCGCGCCGTTCGAGGGGCGCGGGCCGGCTCTCCGAGCGGTGGATCTGCCCCTCGACGGTGACCGTCCCGGTGGGCGGCGGCGGTGCGACCGGAGCGGCGATCGCGCCACCCTCGGCCGGCGGCACCCAGCCGCGGTCCACCAGCACCGCGGTGCCGTCCGCGAGCACCAGCGGAGTGACGATCTCGAAACCGACCGCGCCGTCCACCGTCCGGCCGCGTGCCTGGATCTCGTGCGTGGGGTCGTACCGGCCGGTCACCGTCACCTTCGTCCAGGCGAGGCCTTCTGCCGGCGCCGGTCCGGCGGTGCCCGCCGCCGCCGGCGTGGCCAGCAGGGACACGAGCGGGACCGGAGCGGCGGCCGCGGCCGCGTCGATGCGCTCATTGATCGCGCTGCGTTCCTGATACCGGTGCAGCTGCCAGTTGCCGAGGAACACCATGACCACGGCGGCGGCCACGGTGAGCGCCGCGGCGGCCAGCCAGCGTGGCGTCAGCAGGAACCGGTACACCCTTTGAGGCTACCGGGCCGCCCGGGCGGGCAGCGGGACAGGCGGCCACGGCGGAGAGCCGGGTAGGGTGCTACATCCGGTCAATCGGTTGTCCGATGTCCGGGCGGGTAACGCCGCTAGGTAGCGGGCTGCCGGGAGGGGGCCGACAATGACCGCTCAACCACGGCTGGTCATCAGCGCGCCCTCGTCGGGGCACGGCAAGACCGCGATCGCCGTCGGGATCCTGGCCGCCTTCGCGGCGCGGGGCGTGCCGGCCGCCGGTTTCAAAGTGGGCCCGGACCACACCGACGCCGCGTACCTTGGACTCGCCGCGGGACGGACCGGCCGCAACCTGGACCCGCGCCTGGTCGGTGCGGCGCGCATCGCGCCGCTGTTCGCACACGGCGCGGCCGGATCGAAGGTCGCCGTCATCGAGGGCGCGATGGGCCTGTTCGACAGCCTGACCGGGCAACCCGAGATCGACGGTACGGCCGCCGTGGCCGCCGCGCTGCGCGCCCCGGTCGTACTCGTCATCGATGTCGCGGCGATGGGCCACTCGGTGGCCGCGCTGGTGCACGGCTTCCGGATGTTCGACGAGATGGTGCATGTCGGCGGCGTGATCCTGAACCGGGTCGCCTCGGCGCGGCACGACCAGCTGCTCCGGACCGCGCTGGACGACATCGGCATGCCGGTGCTCGGAGCGCTGCATCGCGGTGATCTGCCGAACGTGCTACCCGCACGGGCGAGTGGCGCGGTGCCGGTCGCCCACCTGTCGGCGGACGCACGCCGGGCGGTGCACCGGCTCGGCGAGGCCGTCGCCACCACCGTCGATCTCGACCGCCTGATCGCGCTGGCCGGCTCGGCGCCTGCGCTTCCCGGTCCGGTCTGGTCGCCGGCCGCCGCGATCGGAGCGGTCGTGGACGTCCCGGAACGCCCGGTGATCGCCCTGGCGGGCGGCCCAGGCGTCCTCTACACGTTCGTCGAGACCGCCGAGCTGCTCACCGCGGCGGGCGCCGACGTGGTGGTGGTCGACCCGCTACGCGACGAGAAGCTACCGGCGGGCGTACGCGGTCTGATGATCGGCGCCGGCCTGCCCGAGGCGTGCACGGAGAAGCTCTCCGCCAACCGCCAGCTGTGCGAGGCCGTCGCGCGGCTGGCTCGGGCCGGTTCGCCGGTCGTCGCCGAGGGCGTCGGCCTGCCCTGGCTGACCCGGGAGCTCGACGGGCGCCCGATGTGCGCCGTGCTTGACGCGTCCGCGGCGACCGGCAGGCGGACCGTGGCCGGCTACCGGGAGGCGATCGCGCAATCCACGTCACCGCTCGCGCCGGCCGGCGCGCGGATCACCGGATACAAGCAGAATCGAGTGATCGTCACCCCGCGCGCCGGGCGGATCCCGGCGTGGACCTGGGCCGGCGGCAAGCCGGAGGGGTTCGTCTGGCACCAGGTACACGCGTCTCAGCTGGGCCTGCATTGGGCAGCCGCGCCGGAGATCGCACGCCGGCTGATCATCGCCGCGAGAAGCGTAGCCAACCGGAACGCGGCAGGCCCGGTCAGCGGCGGCGACGATCAGACGGCGGCGGTACCGATCACTCCGGGCGTCGCGGCAACCGTCGGGCGCGCCGCAATGCCCACTGCTGGAACAAACGGTGACCTGGACACGGCGGATGTCGTATCCCACCCGTAACGTGATGAGAACGAAGCTGCCCAGCCGACCGAAGGAGGACGACCGTGGCCGACCGTGTGCCGCTGGACTTCGACCCGCCGGTTCGTCAGCTGAGAGCGTTACTGCTCGGTGTCACCGACGAGGATCTGACCGCACCCACACCATGCCCCGAGTGGACCGTTGGCGATCTGCTCGACCACTTGATGGGCCTGTCGTGGGCGTTCGGCCAGGCGGCTAAGAAGCTTTCCGACGCTCCCGGTACGGCCGGCCCGCCGCCGGCACCGTCCGCGGCCAACCTGCCGTCGCATTGGCGTAGCCGCATGCCGGTGCTCCTCGAGGAACTGGCCACCGCGTGGAAGGATCCGGCCGCCTGGACCGGCACGGCCACCGCCGGGGGCGTCACCATGCCGGCCGCCGACACGGGTCTGGTCGCCATGAACGAGCTGGTCATGCACAGCTGGGATCTGGCGCAGGCGACCGGTCAGGAGTTCGCGGCCGATCCGCGGATCCTGGAGGCGCTGATCGAATTCCGCTCCCCGGTGCCGGCCGACGGGGCACCGGGGCTGTTCGGTCCCAAGGTCGTGGGGGAGGACGAGTCCACGCTGCTCGAGCAGGCGGTCGCGCTGGCCGGGCGTGACCCGTCCTGGCAGCGGACCGGCCGGCGCCGTCGCAAGGGATTCCCCGCGATCAGCGGACGATCCAGTCCGGCGGTGGGATGAACTTCTCCTTCTTCTGGCCCTTGAGCGCGTCCCGGAGGGTCTGAGCCACCGTGAACTTCGAAATGGTGCCGCGGCTGGAGCCCACCACATTGTCCGGGTTGTCCGGGTCCGCAACGAACGCCGCGGCCGCCAACTGCGGCGTGTAACCGATGAACCATGCGGTCTTGTTGCCGTCCGTGGTGCCGCTCTTGCCGGCCACCGGCCGTTTCATCTCGGCGTGCACCATCGGCGAAGTCGACCAGCCGCCGCAGTCGCCCCGGGCCGCGCCGTATCCGGTGACGCACCGCGCCGCGTCGGTCGCCGCCGCGGCCACCGCGGGGGAGACCGCCTGGTGGCAGCGCGGAGCGGCCACGTTCCTGCCCCGGTATGAGGCGGCCTTGCCGTCCGGCCGCACGATCGTCCGCACCGGCAGGGGCTCGCAGTACTTGCCCTGCGCCCCCAGGGTGGCGAACACGTTCGCCATCTCGACCGGGGTCGCGTCGCTGACACCGAGCGTGAACGAGCCCCACCCGTCGGCGCGGTCGGGCTCGGCCATCATCCGGTCGATGTCGGTACGCCACCGCAGCCCCAGCCGCTCCGCCATCCGCACCGCCTTCTCCGAGCCGATCTTCTGCTCGAGCCAGACGAAGTACGTGTTCACCGACTTGCCGAAGCCGCTCCACATGGTCTGCCGGCCGCTCATCGAGGCGCTTGAGTTCTTCGGGCACCAGTGGATCCCGCACGCCGCCGGGCCGGGCGAGGTGATGTACTTCGTCCGGAACCGGCCCGGCGCGTTGAAGGACGTGGCCAGCTTCCTGCCGTCGTCCAGGGCGGCCAGCATCGTGAAGATCTTGAAGGTGGACCCGGCCTGGTAGCCCGCCATGTCGCCGCCGCCGAGCAGCGGGTTGACGGTGTTCGGGTAGTTGCCTTTCAAACCCTGTTCGCGCTTCGCGCGGTCGGTGTGCCTGCCGTTGTGCTCCTGATTCAGCGAGTACGTCCGGTTGACCGCCATCGCCTTGATCCGGCCGGTGCCCGGCTCGATGACCACTTCGCCGTGCGCGAACTTGCTGTCCCGGTCCTCCTTGTCGAGCACGTGCTCGAGCGCCGACTTCTGGATCTTGGCGTCGATGGTGGTGACCACCTTGTAGCCGCCTCGGCGCAGATTCTGCTCGCGGTCCTGCGGCGTCGCACCGAAGGACGGCTGCTCCAACCACCAGTTGCGGAAGTAGTCGCAGAAGAAGCCCCAGTCGTTGTGCTCCTTGGCGACCGAGACGCAGTCGTTCGGGGGGGTGCTCAACCGCAGCTTGATCTTGGCCCGCTTGGCCGTCCCCGCCTGCGTGGCGGTGATCACGCCGATCTTCCGCATCTGGTCGATCACATAGTTGCGCCGGTCGGTGGCCGCCCGCTGGTTGCCGTCCTGCGCCGGGTCGTACGCCGAGGGTGCCTTGACCAGGCCGGCGAGCAGGGCGGCCTCGGTCAGGTTGAGCTTCGCCGGGGTCTTGGAGAAGAAGACTTGGGCGGCCGCGAAGATCCCATACGCGCGATGCCCGAAGTACGCCGAGTTGAGGTAACGCTGCAAGATCTCCTGCTTCGAGACGCGCTTCTCCAGCTCGATGGCCAGGCGCATCTCGCGCAGTTTGCGGACGGTGGTCTGCTCGGTGGCCTCGATGGCGTCCTTGGGCGACTTCGCGCCGTCCCGCAGCGCCATCCGGACGTACTGCATGGTCAGCGTGGACGCGCCCTGGGAGACGCCGCCGGCTTGCTGGTTCGCCACGAACGCCCGGGCCACGCCCTTGGCGTCGACGCCCTTGTGCTCGTAGAACCGGCTGTCCTCGGAAGCCACGATCGCCTGTGTGATGTACGGCGACATGTCCTGCAGCTTGGTCGGCTTGCGGTGCTCCTCGTAGAACGACGTCAGCAGCGTGCGCCCGTCGTTGGCGTACACGTACGTGGTCTGGGCGGACGGCGCCTCGCTGAGCTCCTCCGGCATGCCCTGCAGGGCGTCCGAGCCGGTCTTGACCCCGTAGCCGGCCACCGCGGCAAGCGGATAGGCGAGACCGGCGACCACGAGACCCGCGATCAGCCCGGCGCGGATGAGCGGGGCGATCCGTCCGGCTGCGGCGAGGGGACTCTTCATCACGCATCGAAGGTATGACAAAAACGCTCATATTTAGACGGAACAGCCGAAGTGGGCGGAGTTGACACCGGCATGTCCGGCCGGCCGGGAAAGACCACGAACCGCCCGGCCGCGGCGGTCTGCGCTCGGCCCGGGCTGGGCCCTGACGGGCGTTGGTTGCCGGTGCGCCACACTGCGACTGAGATGCGTTCGTGCGGACGCTCCCCGACGGGGTGAAGGAGCAGGGTGACCCTCGAATCCACGGTGGCGGCCATTCGGCCGGCCGACGAGGCGGCGATGGCCGCGGCCCGCGGCCACCAAGCCCGGCTGACCAAGCCGGCCGGATCGCTCGGCGCGCTCGAGGAGCTTTCGGTACGCCTGTCCGGCCTGGCCGGGACCTGTCCGCCGCCGCCGCCCGAGCCGGCCACGGTCGCGGTATTCGCCGGTGACCACGGCGTGCACGCTCAGGGAGTCACACCCTGGCCGCAGGAAGTCACCGCCCAGATGGTGGCCAACCTCGGGGCCGGTGGCGCGGCGGTGAACGTGTTCGCGCGGCAGAGCCGGTCGGACGTGCTGGTGGTGGACGTGGGCGTGGCGGTGCCGCCGCACGGCGGCCCGAACCTGATCGACGCGAACGTCCGCCGGGGGACCCGCGATCTGACGGTGCAGCCGGCGATGACCCGGGACGAGGCCCGCGCCGCCCTCGAAGTGGGCATCTCGGTCGCCGGATCGCTCATCGACGGCGGTGCGAAGTGCCTGCTCACCGGCGACATGGGAATCGCCAACACGACGCCGGCCGCCACGCTGATCGCGGCGTTCACCGGCACACCTGCCGAGCGGGTCACCGGGCGCGGCACGGGCATCGACGACCCCACGTACCGCCGCAAGGTCTCCGTCGTGGCCGGCGCACTCGGCCGGCACCGGGCCGACCCGGCCGACCCGCTCGGCACCCTCGCCGCCGTCGGCGGCCTGGAACACGCGGCCATCGCCGGTTTCGTGCTCGCCGCCGCCGCCCACCGCGTGCCGGTGATCCTGGACGGGGTGGTCGCCGTCTCCGCCGCGCTGGTTTCCGCCGCCTTCGCACCCGACTCGGTCGCCGCGATGGTGGCCGGTCACCGGTCGGCCGAACCGGGAGCCGCGGTGGCGCTCGCCCACCTCGGCCTCACCCCGCTGCTCGATCTGGGCATGCGGCTCGGGGAGGGCACAGGTGCGATGCTGGCCCTGCCGATCGTGGCGAGCGCCGTCCGGGTGCTGCACGAGATGGCGACCTTCGACTCGGCGGGAGTCTCGGAAAAGTGAACCTCTATCCGCTCGCGCTGCGCCTGGACGGCCGCCGGGTGCTGGTCGTCGGCGGCGGCGCGGTGGCCACCCGTCGGATGCCCGCGCTGCTCGCCGCCGGCGCCCGGGTGAAGGTCGTCTCCCCGGAGCTGACGCCCGCGCTGCGCGCGCTCGCCGATCAGCAGAAGATCGGCTGGACACCACGCCACTTCGAAACCTCCGATGTCGACGGCGCCTGGCTGGTCCAAGTGGCGGTGGACGACCCCGCGGCGGCCGCGGAGGTGAGTGCGGCGGCTGAGGAGAGACAAGTCTTCTGCGTACGTGCCGACGACCGTGACGCGGCCACCGCATGGACTCCGGCCGTGACCCGGCACGGTGAGATCACCGTGGCCGTGACGGACAGCGGCGACCGTCGCCGGGCGATGGGCGTCCGGGACCGGGTGGCGGCCGCGTTGGCGGCCGCGCCGGCACCGTCCGAGGCGCCACGCGGCGTCGCCTTGGTCGGTTCCGGACCCGGCGACCCGGAGCTGATCACCGTCAAGGGCCGCCGGCTGCTCGCCGCCGCCGACGTGGTGGTGGCCGACCGGCTGGTGCCCGGCATGCTGCTCGGCGAACTCCGTCCGGACGTGGAGTTCGTCGACGCGGCGAAGGTTCCCTACGGACCGTCGACGGCGCAGGAGGAGATCAACCGGATCCTGGTCGACCGGGCGAGGGCCGGGAAGTTCGTGGTCCGGCTCAAGGGCGGTGACCCGTACGTGTTCGGGCGTGGCGGCGAGGAGGCGATCGCGTGCTCCGAGGCGGGCGTACCGGTGCTGGTCGTGCCCGGCGTGACCAGCTCGATCGCCGCTCCCGCGCTGGCCGGCATCCCGGTCACCCATCGCGGGGTGGCGCACGAGTTCACCGTCGTCTCCGGTCACGTGCCACCGGACGACCCCGCGTCCCTTGTGGACTGGGCGGCGCTCGCGCGGATGCGAGGCACTCTGGTCGTACTGATGGGCCTGAAGAATCTGCCGCGGATCACGGAGCGGCTCATCGCGGACGGACGGGCGGCGGAAACCCCGGCCGCGCTCGTGCAAGACGGCAGTACGGACGGCCAGCGGGTGCTGCGCGGCACGCTGGACACCATCGCACGGGAGGCCTCGGCCGCCGGGATCCGGCCGCCCGCGGTCGTGGTGATCGGAGAAGTCGTCGGCATTCTGGCTTAGCCCGTTGCCCGGTGGGTACCTCGCCGGCATGGATGGGCGACCACGCATGAAGTTGTCGGGGATCGTGCTCGATTCGCCCGACGCCCGAGAGCTCGCGGCCTTCTATCACCGGCTGCTGGGCTGGACCGTCGTGCAGGACGAACCGGGCTGGGTCAAGCTGGGCGCACCCGACAGCGGGCCGGGCCTGTCGTTTCAGACCGAAGACGATTACGTCCGGCCGGTCTGGCCGGCCGGACCGGGCGACCCGCAGATGAGCATCCACCTGGACATTCAGGTGGAAGACCTGGACGAGGCCGGTGTGCACGCGAAGAAGGCCGGCGCGACGCTGGCCGACTTCCAGCCGCAGGAGGACGTCCGGGTCTACCTCGACCCGGCCGGGCATCCGTTCTGCCTGTTCCTCTGAGCCGGGTTGGCTGGCCGCGCTGCGATCGCGGGAGTCATCCCTCCCCGAGCTCGCTCAGGAAGGTGCGGGCCCACACCGCCACGTCGTGCGTACGCAGGTGGCGCTGCATCACCCGCATCCGCCGCTTCAGCTCGGCCGGCTCGGCGGCGATCGCCCGCATCAACGCTTCCTTGACGCCGTCCGGGTCGTGCGGGTTGCACAGGAACGCCTGCCGCAGCTCGGTGGCCGCGCCGGCGAACTCGCTCAGCACCAGCGCGCCGTCCTGGTCGGGGCGGCACGCCACGTATTCCTTGGCCACCAGGTTCATGCCGTCGCGCAGCGGGGTGACCATCATGACGTCAGCGGCGCTGTACAACGCGGCGAGCTCGGTCTTGGGCATCGACTGATGCAGGTAGTGCACGGCCGGCACGCCCACCCGGCTGAACTCGCCGTTGATCCGGCCGACCTCGCGCTCCACCTTCACACGCAGCGCCCGATAGTGCTCGACACGTTCCCGGCTGGGGGTCGCCACCTGCACCATCACCGCTTCGCCGACCTTGAGCTTGCCGTCGGCCAGCAACTCCCGGAACGCCTTCAGCCGTAGCTCGATGCCCTTGGTGTAGTCCAGCCGATCGACACCGAGGATCACCGTCTCGGGATCGCCGAGCTCCGCTCGGATCTCCTTGGCCCGGGCCTGCACCTTCGGGTCCGCCGCCATCCGTTCCATGTCGCGGGTGTCGATGCTGATCGGGAACGCGCCGGCCTTCACCTTGCGGCCGCCCACCTGGATGGACTGGCCCTCGTAGCGCAGGCCGAGCAGGTGCCGGGCCAGCCGGACGAAGTTCTGCGCGGCCAGCCGCTGCTGGAAACCGACAAGGTCGGCGCCGAGCAGGCCGCGCAGGATCTCGGCCCGGAACGGCATCTGCATGAACAGCTCGATCGGCGGGAACGGGATGTGCAGGAAGAATCCGATGCGCAGGTCCGGCCGCAGCTCGCGGAGCATCGCCGGTACCAGCTGCAGCTGGTAGTCCTGCACCCAGACGGTCGCACCCTGTTCGGCCACCTCCGCGGCGGCTTGCGCGAACCGCTGGTTGACCGCCCGGTACGCCTCACGCCAGCGCCTTCGGTACACCGGCGTCTCGACCGCGTCGTGGTAGAGCGGCCAGATCGTCGCGTTGGACTGGCCCTCGTAGTACTGCTCCAGCTCCGTGGCGCTGAGCGGAACCGGGTGAATGTTGATCCCCTCGAGCTCGAACGGCTCTGGTGCTTCGCCGTCCCCGCCGGCCCATCCGATCCAGGTGCCACGGTGCTCGGTGAGCACCGGATGCAGGGCGGTGACCAGGCCACCGGGGCTCGGGCGCCACTGCCGCTCACCGTCGCCCGAGGTGACCTCGTCGACGGGCAGGCGGTTGGCGACGACAACGAAGGAACTTCGCTCGGCCACGATGGGTGCACCTCCGGGTCGTTTCTGTTCCTACCGATGAGCCTACGTTGCGTATCCTCGGCCGGCTTACCCGCCGATGGCGGGTGGATGTGCTCCCCGGCCGGTGAATCTGTCGATGATCTTCCCTGGGAAGAAATGGAGGCGGGGTCGCCGGGGTTGTACCAACGGCGTCCTGAAAAGATTGGGCGTCTCGCAACGTCACCATTGATCACGGAGGTAGGCCGCACCGTGGCCCAATTCATCTACACGCTGGAAAAGGCCCGTAAGGCGCACGGCGACAAGGTCGTGCTCGACAACGTGACGCTGAACTTCCTGCCCGGCGTCAAGATCGGTGTGGTCGGACCCAACGGCGCCGGTAAGTCCAGCCTGCTCAGGATCATGGCCGGGCTGGACGCGGTGAGCAACGGCGAGGCACGGCTGATGCCCGGTTACACCGTGGGCATGCTCGCCCAGGAACCGCCGCTGAACGAGCAGAAGACCGTCCTCGGCAACATCGAGGAGGCGGTCGCCGAGACGAAGGCGAAGCTCGAACGGTTCAACGGGATCGCCGAGCAGATGGCCACCGACTACTCCGACGAGCTGATGGAGGAGATGGGCAAGCTCCAGGAGGAACTGGACCACGCCGACGCGTGGGACATCGACTCCAAGCTGGAGCTGGCCATGGACGCGCTGCGCTGCCCGCCGCCGGACGCCGACGTCAGCCAGCTCTCCGGTGGTGAACGCCGCCGGGTTGCGCTGTGCAAGCTGCTGCTCGAGGCGCCCGACCTGTTGCTGCTCGACGAGCCCACGAACCACCTGGACGCGGAGAGCGTGCAGTGGCTGGAGCAGCACCTGGCCAAGTACGCCGGCACCGTCATCGCCATCACGCACGACCGGTACTTCCTGGACAACGTGGCCACCTGGATCCTCGAGCTGGACCGCGGCCGGACCTTCCCGTACGAGGGCAACTACTCCACCTACCTGGACAAGAAGGCCGCGCGGTTGTCCGTCGAGGGCCGCAAGGACGCCAAGCTCAAGAAGCGGCTGTCCGACGAGCTGGAGTGGGTGCGGTCCAACGCCAAGGCCCGGCAGACCAAGAGCAAGGCCCGGCTGGACCGGTACGAGGAGATGGCCACCGAGGCGGAGAAGACCCGCAAGCTGGACTTCGAGGAGATCCAGATCCCGCCGGGCCCGCGCCTGGGTAACACCGTCATCGAGGTCAACGACCTGGTCAAGGGCTTCGACGAACGAACCCTGATCGACCACCTGTCGTTCTCCCTGCCGCGCAACGGCATCGTGGGGATCATCGGCCCGAACGGCGTCGGCAAGACCACGCTGTTCAAGACCATCGTCGGGCTGGAGAAACCGGACGAGGGTTCGGTACGGGTCGGCGACACGGTCCGCCTGTCGTACGTGGACCAGAGCCGGGCGGGCCTGAACGGCGACCAGACGGTGTGGGAGGTCGTCTCCGACGGTCTCGACCACCTCATGGTCGGCAAGGTCGAGATGCCGTCCCGGGCGTACGTCGCGGCGTTCGGGTTCAAGGGTCCCGACCAGCAGAAACCGGTCAAGGTGCTGTCCGGCGGTGAGCGCAACCGGCTCAATCTGGCGCTGACCCTGAAGATCGGCGGCAATGTGGTCCTGCTCGACGAGCCGACCAACGACCTTGATGTGGAGACCCTCTCCAGCCTGGAGAACGCGCTGCTGGAGTTCCCCGGCTGCGCCGTGGTGATCTCCCACGACCGGATGTTCCTGGACCGGGTCGCCACGCACATGCTGGCGTGGGAGGGCACTGACGAAGACGCCGCACGGTGGTTCTGGTTCGAGGGCAACTATGAGGCGTACGAGAAGAACAAGATCGACCGCCTCGGCGCGGAAGCGGCCCGCCCGCACCGGGTGACCTACCGCAAGCTCACACGTGACTGAGAGATTCGTCTACGACGCGGCCGTGCGCTGGTCCGACATGGACGCGTACGGCCACGTCAACAACGCGCGCTTCCTCACCCTGTACGAAGAGGCGCGCGTGGCCATGTTCTTCGTCGGCGCCCGGGCCTACGGACTGGGTTCCTTCGAGGAGGGCATCGTCATCGCCCGGCACGAGGTGGACTACCTGCGACCGGTCGACTACGGGCATTCGGTCCGGATCGAGATGTGGATCTCCGAGCTGCGGGCGGCCCGATTCACCGTCTCGTACGAGCTGTTCGACGAGGGTGTCCTGGCCAGCCGGGCCAACTCGGTCTGCGTGCCGTACAACCTCGTCGAGAGCTTCCCGCGCCGGCTCTCCGAGGCGGAACGGGACTTCCTGAAGCCGTACCTGGCATGAGCGGTCACGGCATCACCGGAGTCGCCGACGCCGGTGCCTTCCTGGCCCGGCTCATCCGGCTCGACCCGGGCGCCCCGGTGCGGCTTCGCTCGTCCGGGCAGCGGACCGCCCTCTGGGCCTGCCTTCCATGGAATGTGCTGGTCACTCGCGAGGTCCACGGGCCGGGGCCGGGTGACGCCACGGTCTCGGCCGCCGATCTGCTCGGCGTGCTCTCCCGCGGCGGCGGTGCGCTGCCCGCACGCCGCGACGCCGACTGGGTCTGGCCTCTGCCGCCGTCCGGTGGCACAACCGTGGAGACCGTGGCGGCGTCCGAATGGACCAAGTTGGCCGCCGCCGCGGCCGGTACCTTGCGCGCGGTATCCGCGGGCGGCCTCGGTGGCCGTGCGGTCGGTCAGCGCGCGGTCCGAGACGCCCTCCTGGACCACGTCGCGTTGGTCGTCACGCCGGCCGGGGGACGCCCGATCGAGGTGCCGCAGCGACTCGTCCAGGCGATCTCCAGAATGGGATTTCTGCAGTCGGCCGATGTGGACTCTCCGGAGACGCGCGTGTGCGTAGCGGGACGATGGGTAGGAATTTCTGCACCATTTGGAGTCGCGTGGCTACGCTCCGTAAAAGATTTGACCGTTATGCCGATAAAGGCTCCCTCGAATAGGTGACGCTGTATCGGCCGTCCGGTCGTGCCCTCCGGTTGGGGGGATGACCTCCGCGACCGCTACGGGTAGCGTCGGCCCCCGGGTCCACCGCTACGTCCGGCGGCGGGGCTGCTGGGGAGTGAGGTGCGCACGATGCCGTGGTGGTCATGGCGTCCCGGATCGACCAGAGGTGCCGAGCCGGGGGCCGGTGGCGAGGTGGCGTTGCAGAGCAGCGTCCGTGTCGGCGTTCCGGCGCAGCGGGAGCCCGGCCATTCGCCAATCACGGCCGAGCTGTCCACGAGTGACGAAGCCGACCAGGTCATGGCGGTGACGCTCACCCGCATCGGCAAGGCCCTCGACCTGTTGGACATCCGGTTCCTGGCAGACGGCGGCGGCAGCCTGCTGGCCATGTGGGAACGCCACGCCGTGCTGTTCACCCTCGAAGGGCCGGATGACGAGATCCTCGTGATGCGCGCCCGCCCGCATTCCACCGTCCCGCCGGACTGGGCGGACCGGGCATATCGCGTGGTGAACGAGTGGAATCACACCCGCCGCTTCTGCAAGGCGTACGTCGGCGATCCCACCGAGCGCGGACAGTTGCCCATCTATGCCGAGCTGCAGGTTCCCCTGAATTCCGGCGCGCACGACGCGTTGCTGGTGGAATTGCTCGACTGCGGCGCCGCCGTGGCCACCTCTTTCGTGGATTGGCTCCACGACGAGGGCGCTTTGCTCTGAAGCCCGTGCCTCGGTGGCGGACCCTGGGCGCCAATCGGCCGGGCCGTTGACGTCGATCTTGCACTTTCCAGGGGTCCTCGAGCGCTGCTCGCCGAACCGGCCGCCGGTCGGCCGCCCGGCACGCCGATGTGGGGAGCGCGGTGGCGGTTATGGAGCGCGGTGGCTGTTCTGACGCGCGCAGAACAGCCACCGCGCTCCATAACCGCCGTGCTGCTCCGCACCCGCGACAGGAACTCTCGGCTCTCCAGGCTGCTGTCGTTCGCGGTGGATCTCGTCGCGCGCAGCACCTACAGGTCAGGGCAACGGGAACATGCCGATGCGGCCGTGGTACTCCTTGCCCAGCTGGTCGGTGTCGGAGCCGACCAAGAGCCCGCCCGGCGTGGCGACGAACGCGCGGACGCCGACGCCGCGATCCCGGGTGGGGTTCCACGCCAGAGCCTTGCCGGTGGCCGGGCTGATCGCGCCGATGCCCACGCGGGAGACCGCACCGGGACCGGGGCCCTTCGCGTCGCTGCCGTACGGGTTGTCCAGGTAGCGCTGGTGCCCGCCCACGTAGACGGCCGCACCGGTGACCGCCACCGCGTACAGCGAGTCGCCGCCTGTCCGCTGCACCCAGGTCGGGTTGTGCTTGCCGGAGCCGGCGGTCTCGAAGCGGGCCGCCGAGTCACAGAGCTTCGTCGGCGAGGACGCCCGGCCGGTCGCGGCCACCACGAAGTACGAACCGTCCGGCGAGAACTTGACCTGCCGCAGGTACGTGTCGAAGCCTTTCATGCACGTCGGCTCGTACGCGTCGGTGTACCAGTCGGCCAGCTTCGACGTGGTGCCGGAGACGTCGAACATGGCGATCTGCGTACGGGTGCTCGTACCGGATTTGAGCAGCGCCCCGATCGCGATCAGCTTGCGGCCGTCGGGGGACAGGTCGAAGTGTTCCACCCGGGTCCGGCTCAATCCCGGCGCGGAGAGCTTGGCGTCGAACGTGGTGTCCACCGCGCCCGTGGTCGGGTTGAGCCGCGCCAAGGCGATCCGCGACGTACCGCCGATCGCGGAGAAGGTGCCGCCCACGTAGAGCCGGCCGCCCCGCGCGATCATCGCCCGGACGTCACCCCAGTTGATTCTGGCGGTGAACGTGCTGACCCGCGCGCCGCTGCTCAGGCTGACTCGGGTGAGCCCGCGCTGTGCCGTGCCGTTCACCGTCTTGAAGGAACCGCCCATGTAGACCGTGCTGCTCGGACCGGCGGTGAGCGCATAGACCGCGCCGTCGACGGCGGGTGCGAAGGGCCGGATCACCCCGTCGTTGAGGCCGTACGCGAAGACGTTGCGCCGGGCGTACGTCTGGGTCTTGGTGCTGTCAGTCACCTTCGTGAAGCTGCCGCCGACCACCACCGTGTCGCCCACCACGGCGAGGGCCCACACCGTGCCGTCCAGGACATGCGGGGTGAAGTCGACCGGATCGGCCGAGACGACCGCGGGATGCGCCTGGTCGGCGACGGCGGGGGCGGCACCCACCAGCGCGGCAGGTATCAGCAGGGCGGCGGCGAACAAGCGGCGGCGCATCGGCGGCTCCTGGGCTCGGGTCCACTATGCCCTGTATCAGGACATTAGTGAGGATCACCCGATCAACGAGTGAGCCGCGGGCGCGATGCGATCAGGGCGAATTCACCATGAAGTGCGCGGCGCGTTCCAGGTACTCCCATAGGGCCGAGTGGTGCGGTTCCGGCAGACCCAGCGAGTCGACCGCGTCCCGCATATGCCGCAGCCAGGCGTCTCGCGCCTCCGGGGTGACCTGGAACGGCGCATGCCGCATCCGCAGGCGCGGGTGGCCGCGGCTCGCCGAGTAGGTGTTCGGGCCGCCCCAATACTGCATCAGGAACAGGGTGAGCCGGTTCTCGGCGGGGCCGAGGTCGTCCCCCGGATACATGGGCCGCAGCAGCGGATCTTGGGCCACGCCCGCGTAGAAGGCGTGAACCAGCCGGCGGAACGTCGGCTCGCCGCCGACGGCCGCGAAGAAGCTCGCCTCCTCGGGGTCCCTTTCCTTGCGCGCCGGAGTCAACGGCAGCTCACCGGTTGGTGTCACCTGTCCATCCTGCCAGCCGCGCCGCCGACCCGCGGGAGGGTGTGACGCGCATTTCGATGTGGGCCGCGCAATGCCGCCGCCGCTGCGGAGGCAACGGTCGCCTCGTCGATCGCGTTTTCCACGGATCGGGCGCTCGGCCAGCGTGCCGCCGTCACCAGCATCAGCGCCGCGCCGGCCAAGCTCCACAGGCCGACCACCGGCGGCACCGAGGAGCGGTTCGCCAGTGCCCCGGTCAACAGCACCGCGCCACCCTGGCTGAGCTGCAGACCCTGCTGCACCACGCCGAAGGCGCGGGCCCGGAAGCCGTGTGGCAGCGCCAGCACGAACAGGGTGTTCAGCGTCGGCATCAGCCCGCCCTGCGCCACGCCGGAGAGCATGGTCAGCAACACCACGACTGGCACCGCCGGCCTGGCCAGCGCCGGCACCAGCACCAGCGGGGCGGCCACCGCGAGCGGGCGGATCAGCCGGTGACGCAGGGCGGGCCCAGCCAGCCGGCCGACGATCAGCCCGCCGATCACGAACCCGACCGGCCCGGCCGCCATGATCATGCCCTGGTCGAAGCTGCGCGACGTCTCGTCCGGGTGGCCTTGGGCCGCCCAGGCCGCGGCCAGCCCTTCCGGCACGATGGCGAACGCCGACATGGAGCAGGCCAGCAAGGCGATCGACCGCAGGATGCGGCTGCCGAACACCAGCCGGAAGCCGGCCGCCGTCTCCCGCAGCAGGTGCTTGCGTTCGGTGGCGGTGCGGGCGGCCGGCCGGTGCCGCACGCCGGCCAGGACCAGCGTCGCCGACAGGCCGAACGCCAGCGCGTCGACGCCGATCGCCAGGCGCGGATGCACCGCCGCGACCAGCGTGGCCCCGGCCAGATAGCCGATCACCTGGGCGGCCTGCATGGTGGTCTGGTTCGCCGCCATCGCCACCGCCAGGTGGGCGCGGCTCATCATCAGCGGCAGCATGGCTGACCGGGCGGCCTGCGTCGGCACACCGCCGAGCGTGATCAGGAAGAGCACCAGGACCATGCCGAGGATCGGTAGGCCGGGAACGAGCAGGACCGGGATCAGCGCCATGCGCAGCAGGTCGCAGACGACCATCACCCGCCGGTACGGATACCGCTCGGCCAGCGCGGACAGCGGTGGACCGCCGAGCAGCCAGGGCAGGTAGCTCACCGCGAAGGCGGCCGCGGACAGCAGCACCGACTTGGACTGCTGGTAGACCAACACGGTGATCGCGGCCCGCGCCACGTAGTCACCCACCCAGGACGCCAGCAGCGCAACGTACACCGCGCGGTACTCGCTGAGGGCGAACAGATCCCGGAAGGTCGCCGGGCGCTCCGCCACGGTCACGGAAGCCGCGTTTTCGGCCGCACGTGACCCGGGTCGGTCGTCGGACACCAGGCCCCCCATCGCTCGCGGCCGGTCGACGGATCGCGTCGGCGGCCGTTCACGTCCACGGGCGAGCCCGGCGCGAACGTGACGCTGCAAGTGCAGATGCTCTGTGCAGAATTCTGCCGGATCGGCTGAGCGGTGGCTAGGGCGGACGGCACGATTATCGGCCATTCGGTCGAGGGCCGACCTCCCCTTTTCGATGTACCCGCAGGTCAGGTGGCTCCGGCCGGTTCGCCGCCGCGCTCGCCGTTCGCTCCGTACGGCGCGGCCGGCCGGGGCAGGATCCGGGACGCGGCGATCCGCTCGGAGATTCCGGAGTCCTCCAGCGCCTCGGTCAGCGCCCGGCGCAGTTCCCGCTCCACCGTGATCTGCCCGTCCGTGGTGGTCTTCGCGATGGTGCGGATGGTCGCGCCGTCGACGGTCATCGTCTCCACGCCGACCACGTCCGGTGGCTCCAGGAACTCGGTTGCGTGTCCCGGATCGTCGGCCACGCTCTGCGCCGCGGTCCGTAGTACCCCGATCGCCTGTTCGGAGTTGACGAAGCCGATCGGGATGTCGATGACCACCATCGCCCAGCCCTGGCTCTTGTTACCGACCCGGACGACCTCACCGTTGCGCACGTACCAGAGCACCCCCCGGCCGTCGCGCACCGTGGTGATCCGCAGGCCGACCGTCTCGACCACGCCGACGGCGTCGCCCAGGTCCACCGTGTCACCCACGCCGTACTGGTCCTCCAGCAGCATGAAGAGTCCGGCGATCAGGTCTTTGACCAGGCTTTGCGCGCCGAAACCGAGCGCCACGCCGACGATGCCGGCACTGGCCAGCAGGGGTCCCAGATTGAAGCCGAACTCGCCCACCACCAAAAGCACCGCGATGGTCGACACCACCGCGGTGACGAAGCTGCGCAACACCGACCCGATCGCCTCGGCCCGCTGCCGGCGGCGCTCCGGGATGAACTGGCCCTCCTCGGCGATCTGCGTGGCCCGTTCCTTCAGCGGCTTGAGCAGGGCCGGCATGGACGCCCGCGAGGTGCTGTTCGTGAGACGCCGGATCGCACGGTGGATCAGCCAGCGGATCAGCATCGCGGCCAGGATGATGCCGATGATCCGCAGCGGCTTCACGATGATCACGTAGCTGCTGTTCGCCAGCCACTGGCTGTCGGTCAGCTCATAGACGCGGCTGCACAACGCATCGGTCTTGCAGCTCTCGGTGACATTCGGCGTGGTGATGATGATGTCGGGCGAGGACGGACTGGGAGCCGGGACTTCGGATAGCACGGGGATCCACCGTACCGGCTGGGAACCGGACATCCTCGCACGGGACCTCAGACGTTTACTCCAAGGCCACAGATTGTGCTCGCAATTCCGTCATTCATCAGGGACTATTGGCGCACGGACGCCGGAGATCTCCGGCGTCTGCAACTGACGTCAAGAACCTCGGGAGCGGTTACAAGCAACACACGGAAAGGTGATCGCGATGCCTGACATACGACCCACAGTGGGCTCATCCGCGTTAGTACTGAACGCTACCTACGAGCCGCTGTGCGTCGTATCGGTGCGTCGAGCGACCATCCTCGTCCTGACCGCCAAGGCCGAATGCGTGTCCGATGGAGACGGGCTGCTGCACAGCGCCCACCACGTCCTACCGGTCCCGTCGGTGGTCCGCCTGACCCGGTACGTGAAGGTGCCGTACCGCAGTCACGTGGGTCTGTCCCGCCGCGCGATCTTCGCCCGCGACGGCGGTCGCTGCGCCTATTGCCGCGGTTCGGCGGAGACCATCGACCACGTCTTTCCGCGTAGCCGAGGCGGCCTGCACGCCTGGGAGAACGTGGTGGCCGCGTGCGCCAAATGCAACCACAGCAAGGGTGACAAGACCCCTGCCGAGCTGGGCTGGCGCCTGCACCAGCCGCCCGCCGCCCCGCGCGGCGTCGCGTGGCGGGTCCTCGGCCATCGCACGCCGGACCCCCGGTGGGCGGACTGGCTGGACCTGCCCGCCGCCGCCTAGGCGGCCCGCGCGGGAGCACCGGCCGGCCGGCAGCGGCACGAGTCAGGGTTCGGTCCGGGTGAGCGCGGCGAAGACGATGATGTTGTCGCTGTAGCCCCGGCCCTCGCCCAGCCAGGTGCCACCGCAGGTGACGAGCCGCAGTGAGGGACGGGAGTAGTCGCCGTAGACCCGCTCGATCGGGAGTTTCTCCTTGCCGTAATTCTCGATCGAGTTGACCTCGAAGACAGCCACCCGGTCGTCCTCGCGGAGCACCTCGATGGTCTGGCCGGGCTTGAGTTCGGCCAGGTCATGGAAGACCGACGGGCCGGTGCGGGTGTCCGCGTGCCCGACGATCAGCGCGGGGCCGAACTGGCCGGGGGACGGACCGTCCTTGAACCAGCCGGCCTCGTTGTGGCGCTTCAGCGGTGGCACGTCGACCGAGCCGTCGCCGGTCAGCCCGACCTGGAGGATCGGCGCCTCGACATCGATCGCCGGAATGGTCAGGCGTACCGGGCGGCTCGGGTCGAGAACCGGAAACTCCAGCGGCGGCGGCTTGTCGGGACCGCGGAACCAGCCGGTGATCGGGAACCCGGTGGCGTTGCCCAGGCCCATGCCCACGCAGAACAGGCCGATGAAGACCAGCGCGGCGGCGATGAGTCCGATCGGGATCGGGCGGCGGCCGCGGATCGGGCGCGGGGCCGGCAAAGGGCGGCGGCCCGGGGAGCGCCGGCCCGGGGGGCGGCGGGCCGGCGCGTGTGGCGGAGCGGGCAGGCGCCGCGGCGGATCGACCACCTCGGCGGGGCGCCTGCGCACCACCGACTCCGGCATCCGCGGGCCCGGGACAACCCGCTCGGGCAACACCGGGCGGTCCACAGTGGCCCTCAGCCGAGACGACGGCGCCGGAGCGACACGACCGCCAGGAGCAGGCCCGCGGCGATCGCGGCCACGCCGCCGCCGATCAACACGGGCGTGGACCGTCCGGGTGCGGTCCCGCCGCCGCCGGTTGCCGGTCCGCGGTCGGGTGCGACCTTGGCGACCACGTGCAGGATGGTCGTCGCGGTCTTGCCGTCCGGGCAGCGCAACGTCACCTCATAGTCGTCCGGGCGGGTGGTCGCGGCGATGCGGGTGGTGGCGGTCAGCAGACCCAGGTCGGGTTTGACCTCGACCGAGCCGAACGGCTTGGCCGACACCGTCGCGGCCTGTAGGTTCTCGGTGCAGCTGGCCCGCAGTCCGATCTCGTCTCCGGCCGGGGCGGTGCTCGGGATGGTCTCCACGTACAGGGCCGCAGCCTGTGCGGGCGCGGCGCCGACTATCAGGACGGGCAGGCCCACGGCTAGCATCGCCGCCAGGACAGCCGGGGCAAGCAGCGCGGCCGGGCCGTATGTGCGCATGTGCTCTCCCTCCTGCCGCCGAGCGGTACGAACTCTCCGGACGGCCGTGAGGATGATTTTCGCACCCGCAGGCCGGTTACGCGTAGATCTCGACCGCGTGAGTAGAGACTTCCGACCCGGCGCTGTGGGATGACCCGGTCTCCGCTACCGTGATTGACGTTCGGATCATCGGTATTTCCGACGCCTGGGGGCGTTCAGGTTGTCAGTCTTGAGCACCGTTCTGATCTTCGCGGTCCTCCCGGCCGCGATCGTGTTGGTGATCACCGCGCTCGCCCGGGCCGGCAGCAACACCAACCGCCCGACCCGGCGCTACCGCCCGGGCCGGCCCTACGATTTCACGCCGATCTGGCTGCTGTCGTCGCCTGCCCAGGTCGGCCCGGCGCTCAGTGGCCGGGCGGCCGAGCGGCCGGAGCAGCGGCCGGCGATCGAGTCCGGCATCATCGAGGATGCCTCGGGGCAGCGGGTGCTGCCGGGTCCGGTGGGAGGCGCAAGTGACCGTTGGTGAGGCACACGACCAGCCGCTTACCGCGCTCGACAAGCCGGGCGGCCCGACCCTGTCGGCCGAACCGGGGCTTCAGGTCGACGCCGCAGGCGATGCCGTCCTCGACGGCCCCTTCAACACCCGTCAGCTGCTCCGGCTGGACGAGGCCCTGCGCGTCGCCGACCGGCAGACCGGGCTGACGTTCAGCGTCTACGTCGGAGTGCTCGAGGAGCCGATCCGGGAGCACGCCGAGCGGCTGCACAAGCAGCTTGAGAACTCGGATCGCGCGGTACTCGTGGCGGTCTCGCCGAACCAGCGGGTGCTGGAGATCGTGACCGGGAACCAGGCGCGGAAGCGGATCTCGGACCGCGACGCCAAGCTCGCCGCACTCTCCATGGCGGCGTCGTTCGCGGGGGGCGACCTGGCCGGCGGGGTGCTGTCCGGGCTGGACCAGCTGGCCACGCACGCCGGCCGGCATTAGGCAGTCGAGGCGACCGGGCCGGAGAGTCGGCCGGGCCGGAGAGACGGCCGCCGGCCGACCCGAACCGGGTACGGCCGGCCTCAGAGGCTCGCCGCGCGGTGTGCCGACTCCGCCATGTCTCTCTGGCGCGCCTTCAGTGCGCGCACCACACCGTCGCGGCCCTCGGCGACCAGCCGCCGCAGCGACGGGTTGTGCTCAGCCGCCGCGAGCCAGGCGTCGGTCGCCGCGACCGTGTCCTCGCTGACCTGGTACGCCGGGTACGCCATCATCACGAACTCCTGGGCCGGCTCGCTGTCCGACCGCTTCCACACCTCGTCGACCACCTCGAAGAACCGCGCCGCGTAAGGGGCGGTCAGCTCCACCTGGGTGGACGCCTGGAAGCCCTGCAGCAACGACCGATGCAGCCAGTTCGGCAGCTCCTCGGGGCCGGTCAGCTGCGCCCACACCCGGGCCTTGTTCTCCACGGTGGGCAGCAGTGCCCGGGCGACCGCCGCCTCCCGCTCACCGCTCGCCGTCCGGTCGCCGTCCAGCTCACGGCCGATCTCCGCGTCCGTAGCGGCACCCAGCTTGGCCAGCGACTGCAGCAATGACCAGCGCAGCTCGGTGTCCACGGTGAGTCCCGGCGGCACGCCCTCGCCGGTCAGCCAGCCGCGCAGCACGGCCAGGTCGTCGGTGCTACGCGCCGAGGCGAGGTACCCCCGGGCCCAGGCGAGCTGAAAGCCGCTGCCCGGCTCGGCCGCGTCCAGTGCGGTGCGAGCGGTCGCGGCCAGTAGCGCCCAGCCGGTCGGTGCCCAGGCCGGGTCGGCGTACATGGTCAGCGCGGTCTGGGCCTGGCGCAGGGTGGCGGTGGTCAGGTTGATGTCGCGCTCGGCGGGCAGCCCGCTGCAGACCAGCGCCACGTAGTCGCGGGTGGCCAGCTCGGCGTCGCGGAGCATGTCCCAGGCCGCCGCCCAGCACAGCGCCCGCGACAGCGACGACTCGAAGCCCGCTATGTGCTGCACCACCGTGGTCATCGAGCGCTCGTCCAGGCGCAGCTTCGCGTACGTCAGGTCGTCGTCGTTGAGCAGCAGGACGTCGGCCGCCGGCAGGCCGGTCAACGCCGGGACGTCGGTGCGCTCGCCGGTGACGTCCAGCTCCAGCCGGTCGCGCCGGACCAGGCGGTCGCCCTGCACGTCGTACAGACCCACGCCGATGCGGTGCGTGCGCAGCGTGGGATAGGCGGCGGGCGCTTCCTGCTGCACCACCACACTCGCGTACGAGCCGTCGGCGCCCACCTCGACCACCGGCCGCAGCGTGTTCACCTGCGCGGTCTCCAGCCACTGCGCGGCGAACTTGCGCAGCTCCCGGCCGGACGCCGTCTCCAACTCGGTCAACAGATCGTCGAACGTGGCGTTGCCCCAGGCGTACTTGGCGAAGTACGCGCGCAGCCCGGCCAGGAAGGCGTCCAGCCCGACGTACGCGACCAGCTGCTTGATCACGCTGGCACCCTTCGCGTACGTGATCCCGTCGAAGTTGACCTCCACCGCCTCCAGGTCCGGCATCTCGCAGTACACCGGATGGGTGGAGGAGAGCTGGTCCTGGCGGTAGCCCCAGTTCTTGCGGATGGACAGGAAGGTGGTCCAGGCGTCGGTGAACCGGGTGGCGTTGGTGTTGCACCAGTGGCTGGCCCACTCGGCGAACGACTCGTTCAGCCACAGGTCGTTCCACCAGCGCATGGTCACCAGGTCGCCGAACCACATGTGCGCCATCTCGTGCAGGATCGTGTTGGCGCGCTGCTCGTACTCGTAGTCGGTGACCTGGGACCGGAAGATGTAGTACGCCTCGGCGTGCGTCACGCAGCCGAAGTTCTCCATCGCGCCCGCGTTGAAGTCCGGTACCCAGAGCTGGTCGTACTTGGGCAGCGGGTAGCGCACGCCGAACTGCTCGTGGAAGAAGTCGAAGCCCTGTTTCGTGATCAGGAACAGGTTGTCGGCGTCCATGTGCTGCGCCATCGAGGCCCGGCAGAAGGCACCCAGTTCGATCCCGTCGTGCGAGTCCCGGACCTCGTGGTACGGCCCCGCGCAGATCGCCGTGATGTAGGTGCTCATCCGCGCGGAGGTGAGGAAGTGCACGGTCTTGGCGCCCGGGCCGGCCGGTGACTCGCTCTCCACCGGCATGTTCGAGACGACCTTCCAGTGCGCCGGCACCGTGGCGTGCCACGTGAAGACGCTCTTCAGGTCCGGCTGATCGAAGCAGGCGAAGACTCGCTGGGCGTCCGCCGTCTCGAACTGCGAATAGAGGTAGATCTCCTTGTCCACCGGGTCCATGCTGCGCTGCAGGCCCTGCCCGCTCGCCGAATACGCGAAGTCGGCCTCCACCTGCAGGATGTTCTCGGCGGCCAGGCCGGTCAACGTGAGACCCTGCTCGGCCGACCAATCCGAGACGTCCACCGGTGACCCGTTCAGCACCGCCGATCGCACGCTCGACGCGGCCACCTCGATGAATGTCTCCGAGCCGGGCTCGGCGCAGGTGAAGGTGACCCGGGTGACCGAACGGAACGTGTCCTCGCCGGGATTGCCGGACCCGTCGGTGAGGTCCAGCGCGATGTCGTACCCGGCTATCCGGAGCACGCGGGCCCGCTCGGCTGCCTCGACCTGGGTCAGGTTGCGAACTCCGGCCACGACCACTCCATTTCCGTTCCACGCTGGTGTGGAGACCCGGCGGCCCCCGTCGGAGAGCTTTACACGTCACCCTATGCTCCCCCGGCGTGGCGCCCGTCACCCGGACCCGGGCAGTCGGCCCGTCCCCGAGAGAGGATGGCGTCATGACTGAATTCGAAACGGTCGATATGTGGTTCGATCCGATCTGCCCCTGGGCCTGGATGACCTCCCGCTGGCTGCTCGAGGTGGAGAAGGTCCGCCCGCTCGGCGTGCGGTTCAACGTGATGAGCCTGTCCGTGCTGAACTCCGGCCGCGACAACCTTTCGGAGGAGTACCGGGAAAGGATGGCCAAGGGCTGGGGACCGGTCCGGGTCTGCATCGCCGCCGCGGAGGCCGCCGGGCCGCAGGTGCTGCGGGACCTGTACACCGCCCTCGGCACCCGGATCCATCTGCAGAAGTACGAGCTGGACGAGCCGCTGTACACCGAGGCGCTGACCGAGGTGGGTCTGGATCCCGCGCTCGCCGACGCGGCGACCAGCGGCGCCTGGGACGATGCGCTGATCGCCAGCCACAACGCCGGGATGAAGCCGGTCGGCATCGACGTCGGGACGCCGGTGATTCACGCGCCCGGACCGGTGGACGGGGAGACCGTGGCGTTCTTCGGGCCGGTGGTGACGCCGGCTCCCAAGGGTGAGGCGGCGGGAAAGCTCTGGGACGGCGTGCTCCTGGTCGCCGCGACGCCGGGCTTCTACGAGCTGAAGCGCTCTCGGGAGGTCGGCCCCATTTTTACCTGAAAGCACCACCCGGGCAGGCCGCGGGTCGTTGGATGGGTGCAGGGCTCCATCCACTCGCGGAGGCTGACATGGCCGAGACCGACACCGTTGCCACGTCGACGATCGCCGTCCACCGGGGGGCGTGGTCGGATCCGACGCTGGCGGCGATGGTGGCGCCGCCGGTGATCGTGTCGAGCATGCCGGTGGAGCATCCAACGGACGCGTGGCGCCGGATGGAGACCTGGCGTCGGGCGCAGTTAGCTCGGTCACGGGGCAACATGCCCATCGGACGGCACCGGCGGCCGCCACGGTAAGTTCGCGCCCATGACGGTCGTTCACCCGATCTCCCGGGCCTGGATCACCACCGGCGGCACCGGCGCGCAGAACTACGACGAGTTCGCCGACGACGCGGAGATCACCGCGATCATCCAGGCGAACCCCAGCAGCGCCCTGGCCATCGAGATGCCCCACCGGGCGCCGGGTTCGGTCGGTGGGTCCTTTCTCGACGCCCTGCCGGAAGCGATCACGCGGCTTGCCGAGGAACGCGCCAACGGCAGTTACACCCCGGCCGAACACGTGGTGGCGCTGTACCGGATCACCGCGCCGGGCGAACCCACCGCGTACGGGCTCTGGTGCATGGTGGACACCGACCAGATCTCCACCAGCGCCGACGAGCCCGGACTGGTGATCCGCAACGAAGACGTGTTCATCGCCAAGGTCCGGGAGCGGGTCGCGCTCGCCGACGCCCTCGGTACGCTGCTGTCGCCCGTACTGCTGCTGCAGACCGCTCGTGGCGACGACCTGCACGCCGCTCTGGAGGCCGCCACCGATGCGGCCGGTGCGCCCACCGCGACCGACCGGGACCAGAACGGCCGCACCCACGCCATCTGGGTCGTGCCCGAAGGGCCGGTCCAGGATGACCTGATCGCGCTCGCCGGCGGCGGCGAGCTGGTGGTGGCCGACGGCAACCATCGCAGCCTCGCCGCGCAGATCGGTAACCTTCCGCGCTTCCTGGCCGTCGTCACCACGCCCGCATCGGTCTCCATCCAGCCCTACAACCGGCTGGTCAGCGAGCTGCCGGTGCCGGCCGGAGAGCTGCTCGCGCAGGTGGCCGCGGCGGGAGCCCAGGTCGAGGCGCTGCAGCGCGACGCGCAGGTGCCGGCCAAGGGCCACATCGAGTTGTACGTGGATGGGCGGTCTTATGCGGTGGCCATGCCGCCCGTCCGTGGCGCGTCCGCGGTGGACAACCTCGATCACGCGCTGGTCGAACGTGTGGTCCTGCGGGATGCGCTCGGCCTCGATCCCGGTGATAAGCGGATCTCCTACATCGGGGGTGACTATCCGACCGAGTGGCTGCGCGGCGAGGTCGACGCCGGGCGTGCCGAACTGGCCATCTTGATCGCGCCGGTGACGGTCGAGGACTTCGTCGCGGTGAATCTGCAGCGACACAAGCTGCCCCGCAAGAGCACCTGGTTCACCCCGAAGGCCCGCGCCGGCCTCGTCCTCGCCCAGCTCGACTGAGCCCACCGCTGCGGAAGGCAAGGCAACCGCGTTATGGCGTTACACCCGCAGGTCATCGCTGCCGCTGCGCTGCGGCGGCGGCCGTCCGCCGAGATGCTGGCCGCCGAGCCGGCGACGCAGCTACGGTTCATCCGCGACGCGATGGAGGAGTCCAACGAGGCCGAATGCGGCCCGGAACTGCCGCTTCCCGTGGTGGTCGAGGTGGACGCGGACGGGGTTCCGTGCCGGTTGTACGCCAAGTCCTTCGGCGCACCGGTCCTGGTTTACGTGCACGGTGGTGGGTGGTGTTACGGCAGCATCGAGACCGTCGACCGGTTCTGCCGTCGGGTGGCCGACCGCTCCGGTTGCGCGGTGCTGTCGGCGGGCTACCGGCTCGCCCCCGAGCACACCTACCCGGCCGCGCTGGAGGACGTCGAGACGGTCCTGGCGTACGTCCGCAAAGAGGGCACCGGCCTTGGTGTCGATCCGTCCCGGCTGGCCATCGGGGGTGACAGCGCCGGAGGGCAGCTCGCCACGGTCGCGGCCCGCCGGCAGCGCGACGCCGCCATGCCGCTGGACTACCAGGTCCTCATCTACCCCGCCATCGACCCGCTGCTGTCGTCGCAGTCGTACGACGAGCTCGGCCGGTACGGCCTCGATCGGGCCTCGCTGAAGCTGGCCTGGGACGCGTACGTGCCCGACCCGGCGCAGCGTTTCACCCCGGATGTCTGGCCGATGGCCGCCGACCTGACCGGTATGCCACCCACGCTGATGATCACCGCCGAGTACGACGTGCTTCGCGACGAGGGTGCCGAGTACGCCGACGCGCTGATCGCCGCCGGCGTGCCCGTGGTGCACGTCCGTTACGCCGGGATGAACCACGGCTTCCACCGCAAGCTGGCGGTCATCGACGCGGCCCGTGCCGCGGCGGATCAAGTTGCCGCCGCGCTGCGCGCAGCCCTGACGTTCTGACAGACTCTGCTCATGCGCGTCTACCTCGGTTCCGACCACGCCGGCTTCGAGCTGAAGAACCACCTCGCCGAGCACCTGCAGAAGCAGGGCCACGACGTCGTCGACGTGGGCCCGCACGTCTACGACCCCGAGGACGACTATCCGGCGTTCTGCCTCACCGCCGGAGCCAAGGTGGTGGCCGACCCGGGCAGCCTGGGCATCGTGATCGGTGGATCCGGCAACGGGGAGCAGATCGCCGCCAACAAGATCGCCGGGGTTCGCTCGGCGCTGGTCTGGAAGGTCGAGATCGCCCAGTTGGCCCGCCAGCACAACGACTCGAACGTGTGCAGCATCGGCGCCCGTGAGCACACGCCGGAGGAGGCGGTCGCGTTCGTCGACGCCTTCCTCAGCACGTCCTTCTCCGGCAATCCGCGCCACCAGCGGCGCATCGACCAGCTCGCGGAGTACGAGCGCACCCGTGAGCTCCCGCCCCTGCCCATTGCCTGACAGACCCGTCAGCGGTTGCGGGGCAGCTCCTCGCGCGGGGTCCAGTTGCGCCGCACGATGATCAAGCTCGCCTCGGCGTCGGCCACCTGCTTCTCCGAGGGACGCGCGGCGTCCCGAGCGCGCAAAGCCGCGCCCAGGCCGACCTGCGACGAGCCGGAGCCGACCAGACCGCGCAACCCGCGTTCCGGCTCCTCGGCGTCGGTACCCGCTCCGGAGATCGGTCGCGTTCGTACCGGCCGGCCGGGGCGCGGTTGCTCGTCCGCCGGGTCCTCGATGGCTGGCCTCGGGCCGTCGGCGAAATCTGCGGGGACGATGTCGGTAGGTTGAACGATGTCGATCGACTTGGTCGGCGGCGCCGGCGCCGGCACGGATGACGAGGGGCGCAGGCGGCGGCGCCGGCGTTCGGGTTCGCCCATGTCGACGAACTTACCGTCAGAACACCTCCGTGGGATTCGGCATCCGGTGCCAGCCGAATGCCGTGGACGCCCGGCGCAATGCGCCCGGTGTCCCTTCGTGTACCCGCCCGGCGGCGGCGAGCGCGGCCAGTGTCGGGCCGCCGAGATACGCCGCACCCAGCTCCAGCACCGTGCAGGCGAGGTCGGCCGGCGCGTCGGTACGCGTACAGCGGGCCGACTCCGGGCCGCCGGTGAGTCGCCAGCGGCCGGTGTTCTGCGGCAGCAGCGGGTCGGTCACGTCCAGGACCACGTCGATCTCCGTGACGTACCGGCGTGCGCCCAGCGCGCCCGGCAGGTCCACGATCCGCACCCAGAGGCCGTCCATGACCCGGCTGCCGAGGCGGCGCGGCTCATCCACCACGTGCTGCAGCGGCTCGTCGATGGCGAGGAAGCCCACCTCCGCGGTCCGGGCCAGGTCGATGGTCAGGAGAAACCGCCACAGGGCCGAGTACGCCGCCGGATCGGTCGCCACCACCTCGCGTACGTGCACCGTGGCGTCCGGACCATGCGCGTCCCACCGGCCCTTGGTGCGCCACAGCGCGTATCCGGTCGGGCCGTGCGGGGTCTCGTGCACCACGCCGCGCAGCGCTGTGCCACCGTCGCGCACCGCAGGCAGGTCGGTCAGCACGAATCGCCACCACCGGTCGTCCCGGCTCGACCAGCCGGTCCGCTCCGGACGCAGTTGCTCGTAGACCTTCGCGAAGTCGGCGATCGCCTCGGCCGGCTCGACCATCCTCAGGCGGCCGACCGGCCCGGCCGAGGGAGCGGCGGGCAGCTGGATCTCCCGGGTCATGATCTCGGCGGAGAGACGCTGGGCGGCCATCCCGTACCCGTACCGGGGATAGATCTTGGTCTCGCTCGCCCAGAGCACCGCGATCGGCTCCCGGCCGGCCGCCGCGACCTCTCCCAGCTGCCGTCGCATCATCCGGTTCAGCAGACCCCGGCGGCGGTGGGTCGGCGCGACGCCGACCAGCGTGACGTGCGCGGCCGGCAGGATCGCGCCGGGTACGGTCACCTCCCGGCTGTACGCAGCCGCGTGTCCCACGATCAGGTCGCCGTCGATGGCGACCAGCGAGCGGTCGGGCTCGAAGACCGAACCCTCGACGCCTCGCATCTCCTGCTCGTCGGAGCTGTGGAAGACAATGCCGAGAAGCTGGGAGATCTCGTCCCAGTCATCGGCCGCGCCGACCCTGATGGCGATATCGGAGTCCATCGCCCTTGTGTAACGGACCCGGCACGCCACGGCGAGCGATTTGTTGCCTCGCTACTCTCGATAGGGGCGGCGTTCGGTCGTCGCGTCTGTCTTGTCGCGTTGGACTACTGTCGCGGCGGATCACCGCCACCGACGGGCAAGTCCGGGAGGAGCATGATGCCGGAGCAACCGCAGTGGTCGGAGCGGACGCTCGACATGCCGCCGCAGGACCCCTGGGCGGAGCCCCCGACGGCCGCCATGCCGCCGGGTGAACGATCCACCCCGCGGTCCACGCCCGTCGAGTCGCCGCCCAGGGTGCCGGCTGCGGAGCAGAGCCCGTTCTCGCGCGGCCGGGCGCAGGTCAGCCCGCGTCCGCACACCCGGCCCTTCGCCGCCGACCACGAGCCGACCGGCACCGGCTGGCCCGGCGCCGAGCCACCGCCGCAGCGCCGCTCGATCGGTTGGCAGCTGCGTGAGCTGCGCCGCGGTGGCGAGTGGAGCAGCGCGGCCCTGCTGTTCGCGTTCGTCTGCTGGGGTGTCTGGGCCATCTCCACCGACGGTGACCTGACCACTCCGGTGGTCGTCTTCCTGCTGAGCATCGTCGTGGCCGGCGGTCTGTTCGCCCTTTCCCGGCTGGTCGGCCGGGTGGTACTGGAGAAGCAGCTCGGCCGGGTCCGCCGGACCGCCCGCGGTGCGCACATGGTCGCGGCGCTGTTCCTGGCCGGGGTCGGTCTGGCGCACCTGCGCCAGACCGAGTGGGTGATGGACGCGTACCGGTGGGTGGTCGGCCTGTTCTGAGGCTGTCCCGCCACGGGAAGCGCCAGGGGGTCTCAGCTGACCGGTTTGCCGCCGGTCACACCCAGCACCTCGCCGGTCGTGTAGCTCGACTCGTCGCTCGCGAAGTACACATAAGCCCCGGCCAGCTCGGCCGGCTGGCCCTTGCGTCCCGTCGGTGTGTCCTCGCCGAACGACTCGACCTTTCCGGACGGCATGGTCGCCGGGATCAACGGCGTCCAGATCGGGCCGGGTGCGACCGCGTTGACCCGTACCCCCTTGTCCGCGAGCTCTTCGGCGAGGGCCTTGGTGAACGCCACGATGCCGCCCTTGGTCGTGGCGTAATCGAGGAGCGCCGAGGAGGACTGATAGGCCTGAACGGAGGCGGTGTTGATGATCGTGGCACCCGGCCGCAGGTGCGGGACGGCGGCCCGGCACAGCCAGAACATCGCGTACAGGTTCGTCTTCATGACCCGGTCGAACTGCTCGTCGGTGATGTCCTCGATGCCGCCGGGTTGGGCCATCTGGTACGCGGCGTTGTTCACCAGGATGTCCAGCCCGCCGAGCTCGGACAACGCCCGGCCGACGATGGCGCGGCAGTGCGCCTCGTCCCGGATGTCACCCGGCACGGTCACCGCCTTGCGGCCGGCCTTCTCGATCAGGCGTGCGGTGTCCTGCGCGTCCGGCTCTTCTTCGGGCAGATACGAGATCAGCACGTCCGCTCCTTCCCGGGCGAACGCGATCGCCACCGCCCGGCCGATGCCGGAGTCGCCGCCGGTGATCACCGCCTTGCGGCCGGCCAGCCGGCCCGAGCCCCGGTAGCTCTCCTCGCCGTGGTCCGGTCGCTCGCGCATCTCGGTGGTCAGTCCGGGTGGGTTCATCTCATCAGTCATGAACTCCGCATGCCCAGGCTTGGCGCGCGGAAACCGTGGGTACGCCCGGCGGCGTGTTTGATGAACGTGTGGGCGTTGTGATGATCACTTACCAGCGGCGCGAGGAGGCGCTGGCGTCGGTGGCACGGCTGGTGAATCTGCCGGAGCGGCCTCCGGTGGTGGTGATCGACAACGGTTCCAGGGACGGCACCGCGGCCGGAATCCGAGCCCGCTTCCCGGGCGTGCGGGTGGTCGCGCTGGGCGACAACCTCGGCGCGGTGGGCCGCAATGTGGGCGTCCGGCTTCTCGGTACGCCGTACGTGGCGTTCTGCGACGACGACACCTGGTGGGAACCGGGCGCATTGACCCGCGCGGCCGACGTTCTCGACTCCGATCCACGGGTGGCGCTGCTCAACGCCCGCATCGTGGTGGAGCCGTGCGGCCGG
>Ga0081539_10001650_pt1 | contig 36218 bp, 30 predicted proteins | sample TabmetS4T2R2_FD_71023 | JGI IMG/M metagenome (GOLD analysis project Ga0081539, IMG submission 71023) | Tabebuia heterophylla rhizosphere microbial communities from the University of Puerto Rico - S4T2R2 | ecosystem: Host-associated > Plants > Roots > Rhizosphere ... | reverse complement strand
GAGACTCCCGCTGCTGAGGCAGGTCTGCCCGCTGGCGTTGTTGTAGCTGCTCTGCCGGACGTTGTTGATCGCCGCCTGCAGCGCGCCGTCCACGTCGTAGTCCGTCTGGGCGCGCTCGGCCAGGACCGTGGCGGCGTGGATGTTCGACGCGCTGTAGGTCAGCAGCGAGCCGACGACCAGACCGATGCCGGTCACGAACATCAGGGCCAGGATCAGCGCCGTGCCGCTGTCGTCCCGCCGCTTCCGGGTCCACCTCATGATGTCCTCCTGTGGCCGGTCAGCCGGGCGGTCAGGTCGCCGCTGCGGCTGGTCACGTCGACGCTCACGGTGGCGGCGGAGGCGTCCCCGCAGCTCACTGTGCCGCCGGCGGCGTTCTTGCACGCCACGGTGGGGTTCACCGTGGTCGAGATCAGCCGCGCGACGGTGACGTCGCCGGTCTGCGCGAGCGACGCCGTGGTCGCGCCTTCACAGGTCAGCCGGTGCAGAACCCGGCTCGCCGCGCCGTCCACCGTCGCCGATCGCAGCACGTAGGTGATCACCACCTCGCTGGTGGCGAGCGACGAGTTGTTGAACTGCTGCCCACGCAGCTCGAGCAGGAGCGGATCGGATCCGCACTCGGCCGTGCCGCTGACGGCGAAGGACTGGGCGCCGGCGACGTCGTCGGCCAGATAGGAGGCCGCGGTCTGCAGATCGCGCGACTCGCTCAGCCGGGCGTCCGTGGTCTTGTCGGTGCCGAGTGCGGTGAACATGGCGGCGGCAACCGCCGTGACGAGGACGCCCAGCACCGCGATTGAAATGATCAGCTCGATGAGCGTGAAGCCGGCGTCGTCGCCGGGCCCGCGCCACCGGGTCAGTCGTCCGGTCAGCATGCCGACGCCGACACGCACGGACGCCGCACCACGACGTTCATCTCCTGGGTGATGCCGGGCCACAGTGAAGCGGGAGCGGTCACCGTCACGTGCACCCGTTGGATGCCCTGATCGGTGCCACACGTGGAACTCCACGCCGTACCGCTCCAGTACTGCACGCTCTGCACCGTGGCGGTGTAGCCGGTGGGCAACGACGACGGTGCCGGGAACGACGACGTGGTCGCGCAGTTCACGTAGTGGTAGCTGCTGGTGGTGTCGTCGGTCGTCGCGGCCAGCGACTCGGCCCAACTGCGCAGCGTCGCCTGTGCCCGCGCCTGGCTGCGATTCATCGACGAACTGTCGACCGCGACGACCAGCGCGCCGAGTATCGCGGTGACGCCGAGCCCGATGACCACCATGGCGATCAGCAGCTCGATCAGCGTCTCGCCCGCGTCCCGAACGACCCCCCTCGGCGTTGTCACGAGAGGTGCGCCGTTCGGAAGATGTCGTACATCGCGGAAACGAGCGCCACCGCGACGAACCCCACGATGCCGCCCATCACCGTGACGACGACCGGCTCGATGATCGTCGTGACCTTCTTAATCTTGTAGTCGAGCTCCCGCTCGTAGAAGGCGGCCGCCACCTCCAGCTGGCCGTCGAGCGTCCCGGTGTCCTCGCCCACGCGGATCATCTGGCTCGCCACGCCGGGGAAAAGCCCGGTGCGCAGGATCGGCGCGGCCAGCCCGGCGCCGCGGATCATCTCCGTGCGGGCTTCGCCGAGCTTCTCCTCGAAGACCCGGTTGTTCAGGCTCTCGGTGGACACCCGCATGGCTTCCGGCAGCGGGACGCCAGCCCCCACCATCGACGCCAGGATGCGGGTGAAGCGCTCGATCAACGCGTAGCGCAGTGTCCCGCCGATGACGGGAATCGCCAGCAGGAGCTGATGCCAGCGCTTGCGGCCCCATCGCGTCCGGGCCATCACGAACAGCGTGAGCACCGTCCCGACGAGGATCGAGACGATGAGCCACCACCACTGGCCCATGAACCGTGTGGTGCCCAGGAGCGCGCGGGTCGTCCAGGGCAGCTCCGCGTCCAGGCTGGCGAAGAAGTCCTCGAACTTCGGCAGGACGAAGACGCTGAGGATCACCACGGTGACGGCCGACATGGCGGCCACGATCGCCGGGTAGGTGAGCGCGCTCTTGACCTTGCGGCGGGCTTCGAGGTCGCGCTCCAAGTACGTCGAGAGCTGGTCGAGGACGACGTCGAGCCGGCCGGTCAGCTCCGCGCTGCGCAGGATGCCGCGATAGAACGTCGGGAAGTCGTGCGGATGCCGATCGACGGCGTCCGCCAGCGTGGAGCCGGCGCGCAGGTCGTCCCCGATGGCCGTCATCACGTTGCGGACGGCCGCCTTGTCGGACTCCTCGGCGAGCGTGCCGATCGCGTCCAGGATCGGGATGCCGGCCCGGATGAACGCCCCGAGCTGACGGCTGAGGTGCATGAGATCGACCCGCTTGATTCGCGCGGGGGTCAGGTCGATCTGCGTCATGCCCTTGCGCGGAGCCAGCTGCGTGACCCACAGCTGCCGCTCCAGCAGGGCGAGCCGAGCCTCGGCGAGCGTCCCCGCGCGATGCACACCGCTGGTGACGCTGCCATCGGCGGTCGTGGCGACGTAGGCGAACTTCGGCATGGGTTCCTCGCAGGTGCTCAGTCAGGTGGTCGGTGGGGTTTCGGTCGGGGTCAGAGCGTGTAGATGGCGCGGACGATCTCGGAGATGGTGGTGACGTCCTCCTCCACCAGCCGCACGCCCTCGGCGCGCAACGAGCGCATCCCCTGGTGGATCGCCAGCTGGCGCATGGCGTCGTGCGAGGGGTGCGGCTGCACGATGAGCTCGCGCATCTCCTCCGAGACGGTGAGCAGCTCGTAGACGCCGACCCGGTCGGAATAGCCCGTGCCGGAGCAGAAGTTGCAGCCCTCGCCGGCCCAGAAGCCGTCGGTCGCCGTACCGCCGGCGTCGTGGAAGAACGCCATCTCGTCCGCCGTCGGCCGGTACGGCACGCGGCAGTACCGGCAGGTGCGCCGGACCAGCCGCTGCCCGACCACGCCGATCACCGAGGAGGCCACGAGGAACGCCTCGATGCCCATGTCCAGGAACCGGTACAGCGCGGAGACCGAGTCGGTCGCGTGCAGCGACGACAGGACGAAGTGGCCGGTCAGCGCGGACTGGACGGCGATCCGGGCGGTCTCGACGTCCCGCATCTCACCCACGAGGATCATGTCGGGGTCCTGGCGCAGGATGGACTTCAGCCCGTTGGCGAAGGTGACGCCGGCCGCCTCGTTGATCTGGATCTGGTTGATCGAGGGGAAGACGTACTCCACCGGGTCCTCGATCGTGGTGATGTTCCGCTCCGCGTCGTTGACCTCGGTCATCGAGGCGTAGAGCGTCGTCGTCTTGCCGCTGCCGGTCGGCCCGGCGCAGATCACCATGCCGTACGGCGAGCGGATCATCCGGCTATAGCTCTCGTGGGTGCGCCGCGGCATCCCGAGGTCGCGCAGCCGGTACAGCGGGCGGCTCTTGTCCAGGATCCGCATTACGACCTTCTCACCCCAGATCGTGCCGGTCGTGGCGACCCGGATGTCGATGGCCCGCTCGTCCACCGTCATCGCGATCTGCCCGTCCTGCGGACGGCGCCGCTCGACGATGTTCATGCCGCCCATGATCTTGATGCGGCTGGGGATCGCGGACGACATCTCGCCGGGCAGGGTGAGGACGTCGTGCAGGGCGCCGTCGATCCGGAACCGGACCCGGACCTGGCCGTCCTGCGGCTCGATGTGCACGTCGGACGCGCGGTCGCGCAGCGCCTGGGTGATGAGCATGTTGACGATGCGCACGATCGGGGCGTCGTCGCCGCCGGCGTCGTCGACCTCGGCGCGGTTCGTGCTGGGCCGGGCCTCCTGGGTGGCGGAGAACGCGGCGACGTGCCGGTCGACATCGACCAGCGCCCGGTAGGTCCGGTCGATCGCCCGCCGCACCTCGACCGGCGAGGCGAGCAGCAGCCGGACCGGCCGGCCCATCGCCCGTCGGGTCTCCTCCTGCACGGCAGGATCCGCGATGGCGACATCGAGGACGTCGGCGTGGCCCGGGCCCTCCGGGGCCAGCGGGATGGCGCTCAGCCCACGAGCAATGTTCTCCGGAAGCAGGATCGGCGCCTCGGGGTGCGGCGCGCGGCGGCGCAGGTCGGCCAGCGGCAGCCCGGCCTGCACAGCGAGGGTGGCCACGCGCTCCTGCTCGCCGACGACGTCCGCCACGGTGAACGGCTGCGCCGGCACGCCGGGCACGGTGTCCTGCCCCGGCGAGACGGACACCGTCAGCCCGCCGGTCGACAGGGACAGCGGGGGTGCGTCGGGCTCGATGGCCGAGGAACGTCCGAGGCGCATGCACCACTCCAAGGAGAGAGTCCGGGGCGCCCGAGCTTGAGGAACAGGCGCTTCGGCACCGTAAGGGCCCGATGGCGCCCGCTCGGCCCGAACGCACGCCCTGTCACCCGCGTGGCGGGCGACCGGATCACCTACCCGGGTGACGCTGGGTAGCCGAATGGCTGATCATCCCAAGTGGCGGTTGAGCTCCAGGTTCAGGTGATTCGGCGCGCCCGGACGGAGCCGGACCGGCACCCCCCAGTCCTGCTGATAGAGGTGACAGGCGGCGTGCGAGTCCGGATCAGCCGTTTCGCCGGGATCGGGTGTGTCGCACGCCGCGACTCGGACGCTGACATGCAGCACGGGGTCAGGTGGCAGCGGATCGGGCACCGTCTGTGATGCCGCGTCGGCGGCGAAGACGAGGTCCCGTTCCAGCCCCGGAGCGGTTCCGGCGCCGGACAGCAGCAGGCCGGACGGTCGCAAGTCGACGCCGAGCCGGGCCGGGTCGCCGGATCGGTCGTCGAGGCGCTGCCCCGCGGGCGGGGTGAACCGGATGGACAGCCGGACCGGGCCGGGCGACAGCTCAACGGGCGCACGGGAAGCACGGCGCTGTTCGCCCGAGATGCGCAGTTCGCCGGAGGTCGCCGGCACCCGGACCAGCCGGTGCGCCGCGGACTCCACCACGACCACGTCGTCTGGCCCGACCACCGGAGCGGCCGCCGTCCCCGCCGCCAGGCCGCCAGGCTCGGACAGCCCGCGGGCGAGCGTGCGCATCTGCGCCATCGCCGGGTCGTACCGCCGAACGGCACCGTTGAAGGTGTCCGCGACGGCGATCGACCCATCGGCCAGGACGGCAACATCGAGTGGGTGCTGCATCAGCGCCTCGTGCCGCGGACCGTCCCGGAACCCGAAATCGAACAGGCCGTGCCCCACGACGGTGCCCACCTCGTACCCGCCGACCGGCGAGCGCCGCAGCCAGCGCAGGGAGGAGGTCTCGGCGTCCACGATCCAGAGCGTCCCGCCGTCCCGTTGGTCGCCGTTCGCGACGGCCAAGCCCGAGGGCTGGGCGAACCAGGCGTCCGCCGCCGGGCCGTCCACCAGGCCTTCGTTGCCCGTCCCGGCCAGGACGGCGACCGACCCGTGTTGGCGCTCGACCGCCGGGACGAAAGCCCACAGCTGATGGACTCCAGCCATGGCAACGGCGACGAACCCGTTGAACCACGCGACATCCCACGGACTCGACATCGGCTGACTGAGCGCCGACCGCTGCATGCCCTGCCGTAGTTGCTCACCGGTGCCCGCCAGCGTGGCGACGTAGCCGTCGGACAGTCGGACGCCGCGCAGGGCATGGTTCGCGCTGTCCGCCACGACGATGTCGTATCCGACCGCAGCGGCGACCTCGGCCGGCATGAGCGTCATACCGAGCGGCCGGTCGAAGCGTGCGGCGTTGGCCGGGCCGTCGACCAGCCCCCGCACTCCGGTGCCGACGTGCAGGAGCTCCGTCTCCAGGTCCGGGTCGAGCAGGACGAGCCGGTGGTGTGCGGTGTCGGCGACCAGCACGGCGCCATCCGGTAGGGCATGGCCGCTGGGGAGGGCGGCCGCGGGCGGGCAACGCTGCGGCGGGAGGGCGATGGCCTTACCGGGGTAACGCAGCCGGCGCCGCGCGGTAGCCGTGGGGACGGCGAGATCGTCACCGCGACGGAGGGTGCCGTCGAGCTCGTGCCGACTGACCAGCTCATCGACGAGCCGGGACAGGGCGACGGCATGGCCCTCGCCCGTCAGGTGCGCCACGACGTATCCGAGCGGGTCGACGACGACCAGTGTCGGCCAGGCGCGGGCGGCGTAGGCCTGCCACGTGGTCAGGTCGGCATCATCCAGCACGGGGTGGTCGACGTCGTAGCGCTCGACCGCTGCCGCGAGCGCCGCCGGGACGCCTTCGTGGGCGAATTTCGGTGAATGCACGCCGATGGAGAGCAGGACGTCGCGGTATCGGTCCTGTAGTGGCCGCAGCTCCTCGATGACGTGCAGGCAGTTCACACAGCACGACGTCCAGAAGTGCAGCAGCACGATCTTGCCGCGCAACTCGCGCACGCGCAGGGGCCGGCCGCCGGTGTTCAGCCACCCACGCCCTACCAGTTCTGGGGCGCGTACCCGTGCCGGCGCCCCGCGCGTCGCCATGCTTGCAGTCAACACCGAGGCCCGGAACCGCCGCCTGTCGATCGGGCAAGGATCCACCTACCGCGCAGTGTCGCGGATTGCTTGATCGGCCCTGGTTTGCTTGATCGGCGGGGGCTTCAGGTGAGGTGGGCGGCCCGCACGCGCTGCGCCACGATCTGGGCGAGCCGGCGTGTCTCGGCAACAACCGCTGTTGGGGGCGACGTCGCCGCTCCGTCCTTGATCTGGACGCCGACGAGCACGTCCCCGACGCGGACCAGGCCGAGCGACGTGCCGGGCGAGGTCGCGAGCCAGCGCTGGTCACCGGCGGCCCACCCGGCGGTGGAGACCGGGCGAGGCTGGTCGGCCCAGTGACACGCGCCGGTCCCGCCCGTGACCGCGTCGAAGAGCGTCGTGGCGCGTGACTGCCACACCGTCACGACGAGCCGGATCTCGGCCCCGGACGCCTGCCGCCAGGTCCAGGCGCGGCCTGCGTCCGGGCGAGCACACGTGGCCCCGGGAAGCGGTCCGACGTGCACCGTCTGGCCGGTGTCCTGCACCAGCGTCGCCCCCGTGATGTCGGCCGGGTGCAGGTCGACGGAGTCCGGGATGTGCCGCGCGCCGGGCGACACCAGGACGGCGGACGGCGGCGAGTAGGTCGCCTCGGGCCGGAGCAACTCGTACCCGAGCGGAATACCGGCGACGACGGCCACCGCCAGGGCAGCGGCGCTCAGACGGCGGGTCCGGATCCGCCGGGCCCGGGTCTGGGCGCCGCTCACCAGCGAGGATGTGTCGACCGGCCCATCGCCCAGCGACCGCAGCGCGCCGTCCAGGGCATCGGCCAGGGCGGAAAGCTGCGTGCCGTCCGGATGATTGCCGGGGCCGGGATGTCGGCCCGGGCCGCTGTGACCGGGCTCCGGCATGGCGGGTCACTTCCCCTCTGGCTCATGGTGCAGGTCGGCGGGGCTCGCCGTTCGGTTGCGGAGATTTGCGCGACAGCAGCCGCGTACGCCCTTACCGACGCATCCAGCGGCCGAAACGTTGCACGGAGGCCGGGGCCCATCGCCGCCAGACTCGGCGAAAGTGCCGAAGACAACGGTGTCTGGGGTCCAAATCAGGACTTCTGCCGAGTCTGGCGGCGCCCGTCTCCGGACTCACTCAAGCAACGCGGGCGTGACCCAGGGTTCGCCGTGGACGGTGTGCGCGAGGAACGCGAACACGGTCTCGTACCAGATCTTGGCGTGCTGCGGGGTCAGCACCCAGTGGTTCTCGTCGGGGAAGTAGAGGAACTTGTGCGGCATCGTGCCGTCGGGGGCGCCGGACCGGGCCGCCAGTTCCGCCCACAGCCGCAATGCCTCACCGATCGGCACGCGGTAGTCCTTGTCGCCGTGAATGATCAGCATGGGCGTGGTGATCCGATCGGCGAACAGGTGCGGGCTGTTCTCCGCGGTCATCGCGTCGGTCATCTCGCGGCGCCAGTAGTAATAGGCGTCGGTCGTCGGCCCGAACTGATCCAGCGCCCAGAGGCTCGCGTGGCTGACGATGCCGCGGAACCGGTCGGTGTGCCCGGCCACCCAGTTCGCCATGTAGCCGCCGAACGAGCCACCCATGGCCGCCGTCCGGGTCTCGTCGATGTCGTCGCGCGCCTCGGCGGCGTCGGTGAGGCGCATGAGGTCCTCATAGGGCGCGGAGCCCCAGCGGCTCCAACCTCGCGCGACGAAGCTCAGCCCGTATCCGGTGGACAGCGCGGGGTCCGGCAGGAGGACGGCATACCCGCGGGCCGCCGCCAGCCATGGGTTCCACCGCCAGGACCAGCTGTTCCACGAACCGAGCGGGCCGCCGTGGATCCAGACGAGCAGCGGGACGCGATCCGCTGGTCCGGCCGACGCCGGCAGCACCAGCCAAGCGCGCAGGGGGGTGCCGTCCAGGGCGGTCGTCTCGACGGCGTCCAGGCGACCGGGCAGCGCCGGCTCGGTGATCGGCCCGCGCAGCCGGACCGGCTGCTGGAGCGCGGACGTGGCGTCCAGCCGCACCGGAGCAGGAGTCGCGTCCACCGCGGCCCGCAGGGCGTACACCGTCGCGCCGTCGGGCGAGACGCGGATGTCGGTGTAGGCACCGTGGTCGCCGGTCAGCCGGGTGACCCGGTCGCCCGCCGGATCCTGATCGGCGTCCAGATCGATGCGGAACGCCGGCGAGGTCCCCTGCTCGTCGGCGGCCACCACGATCGCGGAGCCGTCCGGCGTCCAGCAAGCCGGCGTGGCGGGCCAGCGATCCCAGCCCGATGCCACCTCGCGCATGCCGCCGGTACTCAGATCGAGCAGGCCGATCCGGAGGTCCTGCGCCTCGCCGTCCGCGGCGCGGCGGTACACGTGCAGGGCCACCGATCGACCGTCCGGCGAGACCACGGGCGCGGCGTACTCGTAGTCCGGGTCGTCGAGGAGGACGCGGCGCGCGCCGTCCGCCGTGCCGATGGCGACGAGCGCGTACCGCTCGGAGCCGAACGCCTCGGCCGTGATCCAGGAGACGACCACGGTTGCCCCGTCCGGCGTGACATCCCAGGTGCTGTCGGCGCCGATGGCGCGACCGACGTGTCCGGTGAGGTCGTGCAGATCCAGCCGTGGCTCGGTCGTGTCCGGCTCGGCGGGAAGCTCGTCGACGACCGCGTCCAGCCCGGACGGATCGGCCACGAGCAGCCGGCGGCGAGCGGGTCCGAGGTCGCTGTCCCAGTACCGCACCGGGTAGGACTCGTGCAGGATCGCGGTGACCTTGCGTTCCTTGCGGGCCGCGCGGCGCTTGGCGTCGTCGTCCCCGCCGCCGGAAGCAGGCAGGGTCGGGGAACCAGCCACGATCGTGCCGCTCTCCCGGGCCACGACGACACCATCGATGCCGCCCGGCCGGGTGCCGACGATGCGCGCCTCGCCGCCGCCCGCCGGGAGCAGCCACAGCGCCGCGGGCGGTTCATCGTCGGACCCTGCGGTGTCGGTGGTCGCCTCGGCGTCGGGGCGGGCGGACACGAACAGCAGCGACCCATCGGGAAGGAACGCCGGCGCGGACTCGCCCTTCGCGCCGCGGGTCAGGCGCCTGGCCGACCGCTCACCTGCGGGGTCGACCTCCCACAACGCTGTGAGGTGGCGCGTGCGCTGCGGATTCGGCGCACTCACCGAGAGCACCAGCCGCGACCCGTCCGGTGCCATCGTCAGGCCCGTGATCCGGGGCAAGGCGATGTACTTCTCCAGGTCATGGAACGGCGTCCCCGCGTCGAGTCGTGCGGGTTCCGGAATCGGCGCGCTCACAGCTTCCTCGCTCACCGTCCTTTCGTATCACGCCCTACGGCCTGCTCTGCCGCGCCTCGCGCTCCTGCTGCCGCTGGTCGCTCGCGGCGAGCCGGGCCAGCATCGCGTTGTACGCCACCAATTCGGCGTCGCCATCACGATCCGCGGCACGATCCCGGCGCCGCGCCTCGCGCTCGTCCGACCGGGCCCACTGGATGGCGATGATCAGCGCCATCAGCAGGGTCGGGAGGTCTCCGATGCCCCACGCGATCCCGCCGCCGAGCTGCTGGTCCGCCAGCACGGACGCGCCCCAGGTCCGGCCCAGCTCACCGAAGTAGCCGGACGCGAGCACGGTCGTGCCGTTCATCAGGGCCAGACCGAAGAACGCGTGGAAGGCCATCGTGGCGAACAGCACCACGAGGCGAAGCGGATACAGCGGCCGGTGCGGCAGTGGGTCCGTGCCCATCAACACGTCGACGAAGACATACCCGACCAGGAGAAAGTGCAGCGCCATCAACTCATGGCCGACGTGCGTGGTGAGCGCCAGCTCGAACAGGGGGCTGTAGTAGAAGATCACCAGGCTGCCCGCGAAGAGCACGGCGGCGACCGGGGCGAAGGTCACGACGCGCAGGAAGCGCGAGCCGAGAATCGCCAGCAGCCACTCCCGCGCACCGCGGGTCCCGTCGTCCCGGGCCCGCAGCGCTCGCAGCGCGAGCGTGATCGGCGCGCCCAGGACGAGCAGCATCGGCACCGCCATGCTGAGCAGCATGTGCGCCACCATGTGCGAGCTGAACAGAACCCTGCCGTAGACGGCGGGCGGGCCCGAGGTCACGTAGACCAGCAGCGCCAAACCGCCGAGCCAGCCCAGGGTTCGGGGCGGCCCCCAGCTGTCCCCCCGCGATCGCAGCCGGCGCACGCCGGCCAGGTACAGGCCGACTCCGAGCGCGGCCACCAGGAGCCACAGGAGATCGGGCCGCCATTCGGTGAGCCAGCGCGTGGCGTCGAGTCGCGGCGGCATCGGGTAGCCGGTGCGGGACTGCGCCAGGTCCACCGGCACGGCCGGTGCACCGCCCGACGGCGGCGCGGACCGGCTCAGCGCCGCCGCGAGCCCCAGCGCCACCGCCATCACACCCAGCTCAACGCCGACGAGCCGGGCGAAGGCGCGCGATCGCCCGGCCTCGAGAGCGGGCAGGACCCGGCGCCGTTGCCACCACCCCGCAACGCCGAGCGCGAACAGCGCCGCCGACTTGGCGAGCACCACGGCGCCGTAGCGGCTGGCCAGTCCGCCGACGCCGCCCAACCGCACCCAGGCGCTGACGACCCCGGAGCCCGCGACGGCGAGGAACGCCCACCCGGCCAGCCGGGAGAACCGCCGGGCGGTGGTGAGGAGTTGCGGTCTCGTCAGCGACGGCCGTATGAGAACGAGCGCGGCCAAGCCCCCGGCCCATGCACACACGGCCAGCAGGTGCAGGCCGAGCGCCGTCACCGCGGTCTCGTGATCGCTCGACCCGGCGGCATGACCGGCCAGCGCCGGCGGCACCAGCGCGACGAAGGAGAGGACGGCGAGCCACCCGGCGGACCGGACGGTCGAGGCACCCGCGGCCAGGATCCCCACCGCCGCGGCCACGACGGCGGTGACGGCGAGGCCCCGGCCCAGGTCTACGTCGCGGACGAAGGCGATCAGCTGGTCGCCGAACTGGTCGCCGCCCACGGGCTGGCCGGCGGCGTCGGCGAAGGACAGCACCAGGAGAGCGACGGTGACGGCGGCCCAGGCCGTGCTCGTGACCGCGGCGGCCATCAGGGCCACAGGGTTGGCGCGCGGCGTCTCCCGGGTGGACTCGCGGGACACCGGCAGGACGACGGCGGCCAGCACCAGCAGTCCGACCGTCAACGCCGCCGTGACGTCGCCGATCGCCCGCGCGACGACGATTCCCCAGCGCACGGCCGGCCCCGGGTCGGCGAGCAGCAACGGAGCCGTCGCCCCCGTCAGGTCGGCGGCCACGAGCGCCACGAACATCGCCAGCGCGACGAGACCCAGCGCGACGGCGATGCCGCGGCTCGCGCCGCGGGTCACGGCCCGCCGGTCGACGCTCGCGGGACCGGACACGCCGTCACGATAAGCCTCGGCCGGCCGGGACTCGGCGTGACCTCGTGCCGCTCCTGGTTTGCTTGATCGACCCCGGTTTGCTTGATCGACCCCGGTTTGCTTGATCGACGGCTACGGGGGAGGCAAGGAGGGGCGGGGGTCAGAGGCGGCGGTCGGCGAGCACCGGGAACTCGGTCCGCCACTTCTCCACGGCCTCCACGTCGACGTCGACCACGAGGACCTGCTCCCCGTCGCCCGCCTCCGCGAGCACCTCGCCGGTGGCGGACACGACCTGGCTGCGGCCGCCCATCGCCACCCCGGCGTGCGTACCGGCGGTGTTGCATTGGACGACGACGCACTGGTTCTCCACGGCGCGGGCCCGGCCCAGCAGGGTCCAGTGCTCCACCCGCCGCGCCGGCCAGGCAGCGGGCACGACGAACACGCGCGTTCCGGCGTCCACCAGGCGGCGGTACAACTCGGGGAACCGCAGGTCGTAGCACGTGGTCAGCCCGAGCGTGACGGGACCGGCCGAGGTGGGCAGCACCGCCGTGACGACGTCCTCGCCCGGCTCGAGGAACGCCGGCTCGCCACCGGCGAACCCGAAGAGGTGAATCTTGCGGTAGACGGCCTGCACCGCGCCGTCCGGCCCGATCAGCACGGAGGTGTTCCACCGGCCTCGGCCGCGCGGCCCCCGCTCGCCGGGTGGGGCGTCGTCCGTGGCCCGCTCGATGATCGATCCCGCGTGGACGGTCACGCCCGCAACGCGCGCCGCCTCGGCGATGGCCCGGACCGTGGGCCCGTCGACCGGCTCCGCGTGCTCCGCCCAGCTTTGGTAGCCGAAGCCGGTCGGCGCCCACAGCTCCGGGAGGACGACGAGATCGGCGCCGCGCTGCTCGGCCACCAGGGCGGCAACGCGGGCGACCCGGTCGGCCACCGGCTCGTCGTCGCCGTACCCGATCTGCAGGACATGCACGCGCATGCCGTTACCTTACGAGCGTCCAATCGCCTTTGCGGCCCCAGGGGGCGGTGGTCAGGTGATCTCCAACATGCGTCGAGCGGGTAGCTGCACGTTGACCTTCAAGGCGCTTTACTCACCAGAGGCCGCTTTACTCACGGAAGGCCGCCATGTAAGCGCTTCCATGGGCCGGATCGTGCGGCTTTGAGTGAGTAAAGCGGCATTCGGTGTGTAACGCAGCGCGGCCTTAGCCACACGATCACCCGAGCCACGGCTAGCCGGCGCCGAGCCCTCGGCAACCACGCCCGACCAGCAACGAGCCAGCGGCAACCACGCCCGACCAGCAACGAGCCAACGACCACCACCGACCCCGGCGCCGACCAGGGCCAAACCACCGGGTTGCGCCCGACGGCGGAAATATCTGCGTGCGGCAACTAGTTGCGTGTAGCATCTAAGTGCTTGGCGGTGCGATGAGGCGCGCCCGGCATCCCCGCAAACTCTGGAGGACGGACCATGACCGAGACCCGCGTCCCGCTCGACGCGCCGTCGGCCGGGCCCGTCGACGAGCCGGCAGTCCTGTCCGGCGTCGAGCGATTGACCAGTGAGCTGGGCCGGTACAACCGGCTCGCCCACCGGCTGAAGGCGCAGCTCAGCGCAGGGGCCCCCACCGGCCTGGACTGGGGGGCCTTCACGTTGCTGATCTTCCTGGTCAAGAATGGGCCGCAGCGGCAGGGCGAGCTCGCAGAGTTGGCGCTGCTCGATCCGTCGACGGTGAGCCGCAGGGTGCAACAGCTGGTTCAGCTCGGCTACGTCGAGCGCCGCCCGCACCCCGTCGACGGTCGCGCCGTCCAGCTGGCCGCCACACCGCCGGGCGAGGCCATCTTTGAACGCATCGTGGCGCGCCGGCACGAGCTGATGGCCGGCATCCTCACCCGATGGCCGGGTGAGGACGTCGATGCGCTGTCCCGCTTGCTGGAGCGGTTGAACGACGACCTGGAGATCTACCTGCCGTCGCTGCAGCGCACGTCCGCCACCGATCCGCTACCGGAGTTTCCCCCGTCCGACGCCAAGACCAGGAGGCCCATGAACAGGAGCAGCTCATGAATCCACCAAGCACCGGGGCACCACCCACGACACAAGGAGCGCCCATGTCATCCGCCACGTCCGCCGCGGAGACCCCCGCGTCGGCCCAGGCGTCCTCGGCCGCCGCCGAGACGGCCAGTCCCGGCGGCCCCCTCTTCACTCACCGTCAGATCCTTCTGGTCCTCAGCGGCCTGATGTCGGGCATGCTGCTGGCGGCGTTGGACATGACCATCGTGTCCACGTCGATCCGCACCATTGCCGACGACCTCAACGGCCTGAGCCTTCAGGCGTGGGCCACCACCGCGTACCTGATCACCTCGACGATCGCCACGCCGCTCTACGGCAAGCTGTCCGACCTGTACGGCCGCCGGCCGTTCTTCATCGCCGCGATCAGCATCTTCATCGCGGGCTCCGCCCTCTCGGCGGCGGCGACGTCGATGTACATGCTCGCCGTTTTCCGCGCCATTCAAGGGATCGGCGCCGGCGGCTTGTTCTCCCTGGCGCTGGCCATCATCGGCGACATGGTCCCGCCGCGGCAGCGCGCCAAGTACCAGGGCTACTTCCTCGCGGTGTTCGGAACGTCGAGCGTGGCCGGCCCGCTCGTCGGCGGATTCTTCGCCGGACAGAGCACGCTGCTCGGCATCACCGGCTGGCGCTGGGTGTTCCTGGTGAACGTCCCGATCGGCCTGATCGCGCTCACGATCGTGGCCCGGGTGCTGCACCTGCCGCATCGGCGGCGCAACCACCGGATCGACTACCTGGGCGCGCTGGCGTTGTCCGTTGCGCTGGTCCCGCTCCTGCTCGTGGCCGAGCAGGGTCGCGAATGGGGCTGGGGCAGCACCGGCTCGATCACCTGCTACCTGATCGGCGTGGTCGGCGTCGTGCTCTTCATGCTGGCCGAGCGGCGTATCGGGGACGACGCCCTGCTGCCGCTGCGGCTGTTCCGCGGGAAGACCTTCTCCATCGGGTCCGTGCTGAACTTCCTCATCGGCATGGGGATGTTCGGCGGCATGGCCGCTCTGCCGCTGTACCTGCAGATCGTCAAGGGGCACACCCCGACCGAGGCAGGGCTGCTGCTGCTGCCGATGATGCTCGGCGTCATGAGCGGCTCGGTGATCTCGGGTCAGTTCACCGCGCGCACAGGTCGGTACAAGGCCTTCCCCGTCAGCGGCGCGGTGCTGCTGGTGCTCGGCATGGGGCTGCTCAGCCGGATCACGGTCGACAGCTCGATGCTCAGCATCGATCTCTACGCGCTGATCTTCGGTCTCGGTCTCGGCTTCAACATGCAGACCCTGGTGATGGCGGTGCAGAACGCCGTGCCGCCGCAGGACATGGGGGTGGCGACCGGCTCGGCGACGTTCTTCCGTCAGATGGGCGGCACCCTGGGCACGGCGGTGTTCCTGTCGGTGCTCTTCAGCACGGTGGGCGACCGGATCGCCGATGCCATCCGCGCCGCGTCCGGCACCGCGTCGTTCCGCACGGCCCTCCAGGATCCGGCCGTCCTGGCCAATCCCGCCAACCGGTCGGTCGTGGAGATGATCCAGAGCCACGGCTCCACGCTCGCGGGCGGCACGATCAACGACTCGTCGTTCATCTCCCAGCTCGACCCGCGGTTGGCCAGACCGTTCCTCGTCGGGTTCGCCGACTCGATCCAGTCGGTCTTCCTGCTCGGGGCCGGCGTCCTCGCCATAGCGCTGGTCGTGGTCCTGTTCCTGCCTGAGGAGAAGCTGCGGACCCAGTCCGGGATCGAGGCGCGGCAGGCGCAGGAGGACGCCGCAACGGCTGCGGCAGCAGCGGCTGTCTAGGCGTTCCCCAACCCGCACCACCCGAACGGCTGATCACCAGGCCCGGCGCGCTGTCCGAGAGCGCGCCGGGCCTCGCCGTTTTGCCCGATTCCTGCACCGGTCCCGTTACGGCACGGCGTCAGATGCGCCCGATCGGGTGACGCTCGGACGGGTGGCGCCCATTGCGGTCGGCAGCCCGCCTCGCATCGCAGGGTGCCCGCCTGCATCGGCGGGCGTACGCCGAACGGGCGTCGGTCGTGGCGCTCGGGTGATCAGGCGTCACGCCTCTGGCGAACAGGACACGCCGCTCCTGATTCTGACTACGGAGTGAGTTCAACCGATCACTCTGTGGCACAGTCCGAGGGAGGGCGACGTGAAGGCAGCCGTAGTCGCGAAGGCAGTTACGTCGTTGGGCAGCGTTGCGGCGCTGGTCGCCGTGGTCGGCGCCGGCACCAAATGGTGGTGGTGACGGAAGGGGGCTCCGGTGATCATTCCGGTGATGGGGGTGCTGGCGGCACTGCTGCCGGCAGCCTTCGGTGGACGCTTGTCCAGGCTGGCCGGGTTGCGGCTGCGCGGGGTCTGGTGGCTGTTCGCCGCCCTGGGCGCACAGATCGCCATCCTCGAGGTGTTCAACGACGACGGACGGCCCGCGCTGCTGCGGGTCGTCCACCTCGGGTCCTACGCGGTAGCGGGGGCCTTCCTGTTCGCCAACCGCCGCCTGCCCGGGCTGTGGCTGCTCGGCATCGGTGCGGCAAGCAACGCCATCACCATCGCGGTGAACGGCGGGGTCCTTCCGGCGTCCGCCGACGCCATGCGGACGGCCGGGATACCGGTCGCCTCCGGCTTCATGAATTCCGGCCCGGTCACGGACCCGCACCTGGCGTTCCTGGGTGACGTCTTCGCCATCCCGGCGTCCATTCCGCTGGCCGACGTCTTCAGCATCGGCGACGTCCTCATCGTTCTGGGCGTCGCCCTGGCGTCGGTCCGTGTCTGCGGCACCCACTGGACCCGGCCATGGGAGCCGTCACCGGCCGCGCCTGTGGGGCGGCATCGAATGACGGCGCGGGAGCGGGTGCTGAGCGCGGCGCACCTTCCTGTGCCCGGGCTCTGATCGCAATCTCGTGTTCTTCCCGCCAAAGTGACCCCTCACATGGGTCACTTTGGCGGGAAGGACGTGGTGGTGGTCGCAGGCGGACGCGGACCGCACGCGCTGGTGCGGACGCAGCCGCGGCCGGGTCCCGCCGCTCACGGTGATGCGCACCACGGGCTCGACCGGGGGCAGGACGACGACCACCGTTCGCACGCTGGGTTTACGGATGGTTGCCGGCGATGTAGGCGGGGTCGGTCCGGCGTCCGGGAGGGGCTGCGCGAGCGCGGGCCGGCCCGGTGGGACGATCGCGTCCTCGGGCGGGCGGAAGAGCGGCGGCATGGCAAGCCGGGGAGGCGCGCCGTCCCTTCCGGGGAGCACCGCGCTGCCCGAGACGACGAGTGCCAGGACCGCGCCGCTCACAACCGTGGCGGACAGCGCGGTCGGGACGAGAATCCCCGGCGCTCGTCGAGGCTCGCGACTCATGCTCGCACTATGCCGGACAGTGACCAAAGGACTACGCAACGCGCAGGCTGGTGGGCGTGAGTCCCCCCGAACGGAGTAATCAGAGGGCGAGCTACGCGCGGGCGAGGGCCAGGTCGGGGTGCTCCAGGACGGCGGCCACGTCCGCGAGCACCCGACTGCCCAGTTCGCCGTCAACCATCCGGTGATCGAAGGTCAACCCGAGCTGGACCACCGAACGCGGCCGGACCCGGCCCCTGTGCACCCACGGCATCTGCCGGACCTGGCCGACCGCGAGGATCGCCGCCTGGTCGGGCACCAGCAACGGCGTACCGCCGTCCACGCCGAACACCCCGATATTCGTGATCGTGATCGTGCCGCCGGTGGTATCGGACGGCGCCGTCCGCCCGGCCCGGGCGGAGGCGACCACCTCACCGATGGCGGCCGCGAGTTGCGGCAGCGTCATCCGGTCGGCATCGCGCACCACGGGCACGAGCAGCCCCCGCGACGTGGCGGCCGCTATCCCCAGGTTGACGTAGTGCCGGACGACGATCTCCCCGGCATCCTCGTCCCACCGCGCGTTGACGTCGGGATGCCGCCGGACGGCGATGAGCAGCGCCCGGGCAACCGCCAGCAGCGGCGACACCCCGACGTCGGCAAATTCGCGATCGTGTCGTAGCCGGTCGAGCAGCTTCATGGTGCGGGTGACGTCGACGGCGACCCACTCGGTCACCTGCGGCGCGGTGAACGCGCTCGACACCATGGCCTTCGCGGTCGCCCGGCGAACCCCGCGGACGGGGACACGGCTTTCGCGCGCCGCACCGTCCTCGACTGCGAGTTGCGGCCGTGGCTGGGCTTCGGGCTGGGCCTCGGGCTGTGCCGCGGCGGCCGTGACGTCGTCCCGGGTCACCGTCCCGCCCGATCCGGTGGGCGTCACGGTGGCCAGGTCGACGCCGAGGTCCTTGGCCAGCCGGCGAACCGGCGGGGTCGCCAGCGGCCGGTGCGCGCCCGGCTCCCGGGGGGCGGGCCGGGACGGCGCCGCGGCCGGTTCGGCCCGAGCCTCACCGGGGGCAGGCAGTGTCACGAGCACGCCACCCCGGGACCGGCGACGCCTCAGCTGTCCCGTGCTCGCCACCGGGCCGTAGCCGACCAGCGTCGGCATCGCGCCCGCGTGGCCCCGCTCCTCGACCGAGGTTGACACCGGCGCCGGGCGCGGCGCATCCGCGGGCGGCTCGGCCGCGGAAGCCGGAGCCGACGCCGTCTCCGGAGCCGGCCCTTCCTCGGACGGTTCGCCGTCTCCCGTGGACGGCTCGCCGTCTTCGTCGGCCATCGCGACCGTGATGATCGGCGTACCCACCGGCACGAGCTCCCCCGGCTCCACGAGCAGCCGCTCCACCACGCCCTCGAACGGGCTGGGCAGTTCCACCAGCGACTTGGCGGTCTCGATCTCCACCACCGGATCGTTGATCGCCAGCCGGTCGCCCGGCTTCACCCGCCAGTTCACGATCTCGGCCTCGGTCAGGCCCTCGCCGACGTCGGGGAGCCGGAACTCACGCGTCGCCATCCCCGCCCCCTCAGTAGGCCAGCGCCCGGTCGACCGCTTCCAGCACGCGATCGGCATCCGGCAGGTAGTCGTGCTCGACCTTGCTCGGCGGGTACGGGATGGCGAAGCCACCCACCCGCAGCACCGGCGCCTCCAGGTGATGGAAGCAGTGCTCGGTGACGAGAGCCGCGATCTCGGCGCCCGGTCCGAAGCTCGTGACCGCCTCGTGGACGACGACGAGCCGGCCGGTCCGCCGCACGGACCCGACCACGGTCTCCAGGTCGAGCGGGGACAGCGACCGCAGGTCGAGCACCTCCAGGGACGTGCCCTCGCCGGCGGCGATCTCCGCGGCCTCCATCGCCGTGCGGACCATCGGCCCGTACGCCGCGACAGTCAGGTGCTCGCCCGGTCGCACGACCCGGGCCGCGTGCAGCGGCGGCGCTTCGGCATCCTCGTCGAGCTCGGCCTTGTCCCAATACCGCCGCTTGGGTTCGAAGACCAGCACTGGATCGTCGGACCGGATCGCCTGCTGGATCATCCAGTACGCGTCCTGCGGCGACGCGCAGGAAACCACCCGTAAGCCGGGCGTGTGCGCGAAATACCCCTCCGGAGACTCGCTGTGGTGCTCCACCGCACCGATGCCGCCGCCGAACGGCACCCGAATGACGACGGGCAGCCGCAGCGCGCCTTCGGAACGGTAGGCGTGCCGGGCCAGCTGCGTGATGATCTGGTTGGTCGCCGGGAAGATGAACCCGTCGAACTGGATCTCACACACCGGCCGGTACCCGCGCAGCGCCAGGCCGATCGCCGTCCCGATGATTCCCGACTCGGCGAGCGGGGTGTCGATGACGCGGTCGTCGCCGTAGTCCTTCCGCAGCCCGTCGGTCACCCGGAAGACGCCGCCCAGCGTGCCGACGTCCTCCCCCATCACGATGACGCGCGGATCGGCGTCCATCGCGCGGCGCAGCCCGGTGTTGATGGCTGCGGCCATGCTGACCTTGCTGATTTGCTTGCTGATCTGCTTGCTGATCTGCTTGCTGGTCGGCTCAGCCATCACCGCACCCCCCCGGCCGCGAAGCCCTTGCGATATTCGGCGTACCACGCGCGCTCGGCCGCCAGCGTCCCGTGCGGCTCGTGGTACACGTGATCGAACATCGTCTCCGGAGCGGGCGGCTCCAGGGCCAGGCATTCCCGCCGCGCGCGGGCGCCGACCTTGGCGGCCTCGGCGTCCACCTCCGCGAAGAACGCCTCGTCGGCATGCCCGTTGCGGGCCAGATAGGCGCGGACGCGCTCGATCGGGTCGCGCAGCCGCCACAGCTCGACCTCGGCCTCGCTGCGGTAGCGGGACGGGTCGTCGGACGTCGTGTGCGCGCCCATCCGGTACGTGAACGCCTCGATCAGCGTCGGCCCTTCACCGGCACGGGCACGGTTCAGCGCGGCCCGGGTGACGGCGTTCACCGCCAGGACGTCGTTGCCGTCGACCCGCACGCCGGGGAAGCCGAACCCGGTGGCGCGACGGTGCAGCGGCACGCGGGTCTGCCGCTCGTTCGGCTCGGAGATGGCCCACTGGTTGTTCTCGCAGAAGAACACCAGCGGGACGTTGAAGACGCTGGCGAAGTTCATCGCCTCGGAGACGTCGCCCTCGGAGGCCGCGCCGTCGCCGAAGTAGGTGATCACGGCGGTGTCGCGGGCCGGATCGCCGGTGCCGACCGCGCCGTCCCGCTGGACGCCCATCGCGTATCCGGCGGCGTGCAGCGTCTGCGCCCCGATGACGATCGTGTAGAGGTGGACGTTGTGCCGGTTGGGGTCCCAGCCGCCGAGGCTGGTGCCGCGGAACATCGGCAGCAGCTCCACCAGGTCCATGCCGCGCGACCAGACGACTCCGTGGTCGCGGTAGGTGGGGAAGGCGTAGTCCTGCGGTGCCAGGGCCTGACCCGAGCCGACCTGCGCGGCCTCCTGCCCGAGCGAGGACGCCCAGAGACCGAGCTGACCCTGCCGCTGCAAGGAGACGGCCTCGCCGTCGAAGCGGCGGACCAGGACCATGTCGCGGTACCACGTACGCAGCCGGTCCGGATCAGGCCGATCCGGGTAGCCGGGGTGGGCGCTGAACTCGCCCTCAGGGGTGAGCAGCTGAACCGTCTCGGGGTCGATCTCCGGCTGAGTCGCCGGGGCGCGACTGGTCGTTTCGTTCACTTCGGCTCCTACGCCAGGCCGTTCGCGGGATCGCCGCGACGAGCAGACGGTCGGTGGCAGCCGGTCCCGCCGGGGTGTGGCGGGGCGACTGCCATGCCGTGGCATTGACCACGGCAGCTCCACGGTATCCGGGTCCCGTGTCGAAGGCTAAGCCCAAACGGGGTGCGTCCACGGTCCACCGCTAGGGTCCCGCCGCACCGGGCGAATGCCCGCCTTGTGCCCGCAGCCTGCCGCAGATGTCGATGAGCCGGTCGTTGGCCTCGGGCTCCGCGACCGTGCACCGCACGCCGTCCCCCGCGAACGGCCTGACGGACAGGCCGGCCTGCATGCAGGTATTGGTGAAGTCCATCGTGGCTTCGCCGAGCGGGAGCCAGACGAAGTTGGCCTGGGAGTCCGGCACCGGCCAGCCCTGGGAGCGCAAGGCGTCCAGCACCCGCTTCCGCTCCGCGACCAGGGACTCCACCCGCGTGAGCAGCTCGGCTTCGGCGTTCAGCGAGGCGATCGCCGCAGCCTGGGCGACCACCGAGACGCCGAACGGAACGGCCGTCTTGCGCAGCGCCTCCGCGACGGGCGGGCGGGCGACGGCGTATCCGACGCGCAATCCGGCCAGGCCGTAGGCCTTGGAGAACGTCCGCAGCACGGCGACGTTGGAGCGATCACGGAAGATCTCCAGGCCGTCGGGGACGTCCGGGTCCCGGACGAACTCGCGGTACGCCTCGTCGATGACGACGAGGACGTCGTCGGGGATCCGGTCCAGCAGCCGGTGGAGTTCCTCGCGGTGCACCGCCGGGCCGGTGGGGTTGTTCGGGGTGCAGATCAGGACGAGCCGGGTGCGGTCCGTGACGGCGTCCCCGAGTGCCTCGAGGTCGTAGCGGGCGTCCAGGTCGTAGCGAGCGTCGCTGGTGAGCGGGACGGTGACCGGCCGCGCGCCCGCGATCCGCGTCATGATCGGATACGCCTCGAACGAGCGCCACCCGAAGACGACCTCGTCGTCCCGGCCGGCGGAGGACAGCGCGACCTGGCTGAGCAGCGCGACGCTGCCCGTGCCGACGGCGACCTCCTCGGCGGGGACGTCGAACCGCTCGCCGATGGCCTCGACCAGCGCAGTGGCGGCCGGATCGGGATACCGGTTCATCCGCGCGGCGGCCTCGGCGACGGCCTCCAGGACGCCGGGCAGCGGCGGGTACGGGTTCTCGTTCGAAGAGATCTTGTACGGCGTCACGCCGGGAACGGGGACCGCGGGCTTGCCCGCCCGGTACGGCGGGATGTCGTCGAGCGCATCCCGCAGCCGCGGACCGGTGACCATGCCGCCACTGTATGGCCGGGGCACGCGATGCTCCCGTCGGCCACCGTTTCACGCTCGGTGCAAGCGCTTCCACGGTGGCTAACGGGAGCATCGCGCCTCGTCGGCTGGGTCGATCGTCCGGCGGCGCGCCGATCAGAAGAGAAGCGGCGACTAGTGCACACTTGTGTCCATGTCGGAGACTGTGGTTATGTCGGAGACCTTGCCCATGACCGTCGCTCGCGGGCGGTTCGGCTCGCTGGTGCGCCGGGCGGCGCATGGTCGGGAGCGCATCACCATCACCGACCACGGCTCCCCGGCCGCGGTCCTGATCTCAGCCATGGAGCTTGAGGATCTCGAGGATGCCCTGGCTGTTGCCCAGGCCCGGCTACGCGAGGCGGCCGGTGAGACTCAGCGCATTCCGCATGACGAGGTCCGCCGCCGTCTGGGCCTCGAGGTGTGACGTACGCGATTACCTGGGAACCGTCTGCCGTCGACCTCGCCAGCCGTTTCCTCGCCGACGATCCCACCGGCTTGCGTGCTCTCGTTGCCGCGCTGGACGCGTTGGCCGATGACCCGCGGCCGTCCGACGCGTTTCCCTTCGGCGCTACGGGACTGCTGCGGCTGCGGGTCGGCCAGTACCGCGTCATCTATGAGGTCGAGGACGTTGCGAAAGCGGTGGTCGTGATGCACATCGGCCGGAGCGCGTGACGCCGGCCGGCGCCGATGTCATCAGGCCGACGGCACGCCGCGGGGCAGCAGGGCGCGGGCGGTGATCGCCCCGCCCTCGACCTTGACGTCGAACCGCGGCTGCGGCGCGACGGCCGGTCCGGTGACCACCCCGCCGTCGGAGAACCGGTAGGTGCTGCCGTGCCAGGGGCACCGGACGCAGTCCGCGCCATCCTTCTCCAGCAGCGTGCCCTCGCTGAGCGGGCCGCCGAGGTGGCCGCAGCGCTCCGCCAGGATCTGCACCGTCTCACCCTGCCGGAGCACCACCACGGGCGTGTCGTCGACGTACTTCTTCCACAGCCCGCCGTCCGGTAGTTCCTCCAGCCGACCCACGTAGTGCCAGTCGCCGGGAACGACGTACGGAGTCTCCTCGGCGTGCGAGGGTCCGGCCGCCCAGCGGTACGCCAGGTGCCCCCCAATCGCGGCCGACGTCCCGGCGATCGCCGTCCCGGCCAGGCCCAACGTCCGGCCGGGCCGGTGGCGCCCGGCCACCCGCAGCGCCCATGACGCGGCCAGCAGGCTCGCCGCCGTCGCGTTCCCGGCCGCATGCACCAGCCCGATCCGCTGCTGATCGCGGCGCAACTGCGACCAGTCGACGGCGCCTGCCGCGACCGCGGCCGGTGCGGCGGCGAGGCCAGCGCCGAGCAGCAGCGTCGACGCACGCTCGCAGGCGGAACGGGTGTCCGGATCCGCGGCGCCGATGGCGACGACGTCGAGGACGGCGGCGCTCGTCCAGGCACCGACCGGCACCTGCGCCAGGGCGGGGTGCAGCGGGTGCCCGAACCACGTGCCGTGCAGCAGGTCCCGAACCCCCTGCGGCAGTCGCCGCACGACGGCCGACAGCGGACGGATGATCCGGTCCAGGCCTGCCAGATCGCCGACGGCATCGACAGGTCGCATGAGCGTCATGCCCTCAGGGGTGCCCGGCGCCGCGGCGCTCAAACGTCGTGAACATCATCCCGGGTTTGGCCCGGTCGCGACCGGGCATGGACGGGCCATGACGGGAACCGATCGCGTGACCGTGGTCGTGATGTCGCACAACCGCCGCGAGGAACTGCTGTGCACTCTGCCGCGGCACGAGGCGCCGGTGATCCTGGTGGACAACGGCTCGGGCGACGAAACCCCGGCCGCGGTCCGCGCCGCGATGCCGTCGATCGAGGTGATCGAGCTGCCGCACAACGCGGGGGCAGTGGCCCGCAACGCCGGTGTAGAGGCGGCCCAGACGCCGTACGTCGCGTTCGCCGACGACGACTCGTGGTGGGCGCCGGGAGCACTGCGCCGCGCCGCGGGCGTCTTCGACGGCCACCCGCGGCTCGCTGTACTCGCGGGACGCATCCTCGTGGGTGAGGACCGGCGACCGGACGACGTCAGCGCGCACATGGCGACGGCGCCCCTCGGCCGGTCCGCCGACCTTCCCGGCCCCGATGTCCTGGGATTCGTGGCCTGTGGCGCCATCGTCCGTCGTTCGGCGTTCCTGGCGGCCGGCGGGTTCGACCCGGTGGTGCACTTCCCGGGCGAGGAGGAGCGGCTCGCGCTCGACCTCGCGGCGCTCGGCTGGGGCCTGGCCTACGTGGACGACGTCGTGGCGCACCACGTGCCGTCACCGAGCCGCGGCAACGCAGGCCAGCGCGCAGTGCTGATCCGGCGCAACGCCCTGCTGACGGCGGTGATGCGGCGCCCGTGGCCCGTCGTCGCAGCGGAAATGGCCAAGGCGCTCGCAGCGGGCGGAGCGGAGCGGAAAGGGGCGCTCGCCGCCCTGCCCCGGCTGCGGGCGGCGATGGCGCGCCGGCGACCCGTCCCGCCGGACGTCGAGGCGATGATCCGCACCCTGCGGACGGGGTAGATCGAGCGGTGCACGAGAAGCGCTACTCCCCGCGCTCGACCGCCCGTAACCCGGGGTGAACGGCGAGAGCAGCGCTACGGAGCGTCCGTGTAGCCCAGTAGGGGTCGGGTAATGGGTCCACCGCTCAGGAGGCAGAGCGTCCGGAGCGAACGGATCTAACCGGCCGATGGGCCGGAGAAGGAGCGAAATGACCTTGCGTGTGCTCGGGGTCAACGCGGTCTTCCACGACCCGTCGGCAGCCCTCGTCGTCGATGGACGGATCGTGGCGGCCGCGGAGGAAGAGCGCTTCAGCCGCCGCAAGCACGGCAAGCGGCCGGTGCCGTTCTCCGCCTGGGAGCTGCCGGATCAGGCCATGCGCTGGTGCCTGCGCGAGGCGGGGCTGACGGCGGGAGAGCTGGACGCCGTCGGCTACTCCTACGACCCCGGTCTGTGCCGGCCCGCGGCCACCATGGGTCTTGACGATCGCTGGGACCACGTGCGTACCGACTACGCGCGCCGCGCACCGCAGTTCCTGGCCGACGCCCTCCCCGGGCTGGACCCGGCCACCGTGCATTTCGTCCCGCACCACGTAGCCCACGCGGCCTCCGCCGGCCTCGCCGCACCGCACGCCAGCAGCGCGTGCCTGGTGCTCGACGGGCGCGGCGAGCAGGCCTCGCACCTGGCAGGCCGGTATGTCGGATCACGGTTGGAGACTCTGGCAGCGCAGAGATTGCCGCACTCCCTCGGTCTGCTGTACGAGGAGCTGACGGCGCACCTGGGGTTCCTGCGGTCCAGCGACGAGTACAAGGTGATGGCGCTGGCGTCGTACGGAAAGCCGCGCCACCTCGACGACTTCACCGCACTGGTCCGGCCCACCGGCGACGGCGGATTCCGCACCGATACGGTCGACTGGGCCTCCTTTACCCCGGCGCGCCGACCCGGCGAACCCGTGAACGAAGGGCACGCCGACCTGGCGGCCTCCGTGCAGCGCCGACTGGAGCAGGTGCTGGTGGCGCTGGCCGGTTGGCTGCACGAGAAGACGGGCGAGCGGGTGCTCACGATGGCTGGTGGCACGGCGCTCAATTGCGTGGCCAACTCGGTGATCCTGCGCGAGACGCCGTTCGAGGACGTCTGGGTGCAGCCGGCGGCCGGAGATGCCGGGACGTCGCTGGGAGCCGCGCTGCATTTGTCCGTGGCGCTGGCCGCGGGTGAGTCGGCGGCCACCGGGGAAGTGCCGGGCCCGCAGCCGATGACGACGGCGGCGCTCGGCCGCGGCTGGAGCGACGCCGAACTCGCCGACGCGCTACGGCAGGCTCGGTTGCCGTTCAGCACGCCGCAGAACCTGTCCGCGGTGGTGGCCGATGCGCTCGCCGCGGACGCCGTGGTTGCCTGGTTCGCGGGGCGCAGCGAGTTCGGCCCGCGTGCGCTCGGCCATCGCTCGCTGCTGGCGCATCCCGGCCACCGGCACAACCTGGAGCGGCTGAACGACGTGAAGGGGCGCGAGCAGTTTCGCCCGGTGGCGCCATTGGTGCTGCTGGAGCGGGCGAAGGAGATCTTCACCGGCCAGCTGCCGAGCCCGTACATGCTCTTCGTGCACGACGTCGCCCCGGAGTGGAAGGACCGGATCCCTGCCGTCGTGCACGTCGACGGCACAGCGCGGATCCAGACCGTCGACCGGCAGACGGAGCCCGTCGTGGCCGCCCTGCTGGAGGAGTTCGAGGCACTCACGGGCCTGCCCGTGCTCATCAACACCAGCCTCAACACCGCGGGCCGGCCCATGGTCGACAGCCCGACCGACGCCTTGGAGCTGTTCGGGTCCACTCCGGTGGACCTGCTGGTGCTGGGCGGCCACGTCGTCCGGCGGCCGGAGGCCTTCGCCTCATGACCGCGGAGGGCAGCGACCCCGTGACGGAGGCGGAATGGACGGTGGTGATCCCGTCCATCGGCCGTCCGAGCCTGCACCTCCTGCTGGAGTGTCTCGCCGCCCAGGACCGCTATCCGGGCGAGGTGCTCGTCGTCGACGACCGCCCCGCGGGCGGCGCCAGGGCACCGGGGCCACCGACCGTCACGCAGTCCTCGTTCCCGTTCCCGCTGCGCGTCCTGCGCAGCGGCGGACGCGGCCCGGCCGCGGCGCGCAACCGCGGCTGGCGGGCGGCCCGCTCGCCCTGGGTCGTCTTCCTGGACGACGACGTCGAGCTGCCTCCGGGCTGGTCGAGCGCCCTGGTGTCCGATCTCACCCAGGCCGCACTCGACGTCGCCGGGGTCTGCGGGTGGATCGACGTTCCACTTCCGACCGACCGGCCCGCCACCGACTGGGAGCGAAGTACAGCGGGCCTGGAAACGGCCCAGTGGGCCACCGCGGACATGGCGTACCGGCGCGCCGCGCTGAGCGCCGTCGCCGGATTCGACGAGCGGTTCCCTCGCGCCTATCGCGAGGACGCCGACCTGGCGCTGCGCGTGCGGCAGGCCGGGTGGGCGCTGCGCCGCGGCGATCGCCGGGTGACGCATCCGGTCCGGCGCGCCGGACGGTGGGTGAGCCTGCGGACGCAGCGGGGGAACGCCGACGACGCGCTGATGCGCGCGCTGCACGGGCGGGGATGGCGGGATGACGCCCAGTGCCCGCCGGGGGCGTTGGCGCGTCACGCCGGGACGGTCGCGGCCGCCGCCGGTGCCGTTCTCGCGCCGGCTCTCCTGCGCGCCGTGGGGTTCAGTCCCGCGGCACGACGTGCCGTGGCCACGACAGGCGCCGTGACCTGGGCGGCCCTGGCCGGCCGGTTCGCCTGGGAGCGGATCGCGCCGGGCCCCCGAACCCGTCGTGAGATCGGCACCTTGCTCGCCACCAGCCTGGCCATCCCGCCGGCGGCGGTGGCGTGGCGGCTCACCGGCGCCATCCGGCATCGCGGGGCACAGCCCTGGGACCCGCGGCCGCTCGCGGTTCTCTTCGACCGTGACGGCACCCTGGTGCACGACGTCCCGTACAACGGGGACACCGCCAAGGTCCGACCGGTCGACGGCGCCCGCGAGGCGCTCGACCGGCTGCGGGCCGCGGGGCTGCGCATCGGCGTGGTGACCAACCAGTCCGGTATCGCTCTCGGGCACTTCACGGCCGACGACGAGCGAGGGGTGGCAACCCGGATCGCGGAGCTTCTCGGGCCGTTCGACACCTGGCAGGTGTGCCCGCACGCGGCGCTCGAGGGCTGCCGCTGCCGCAAGCCGAAGCCCGGGATGATTCGCGCGGCGATGCGCGAACTCGGCGTCCCGCCGTGGCGGACCGTGGTGATCGGCGACACCGGGGCTGATGTCGAGGCGGCGCTGGCCGCCGGCGCGCGGGCGATCCTCGTCCCCACCCCGGTGACGCGCGAGAAGGAGACGCGGTCGGCCCCCGAACTGGCGGCAAGCCTCGGCGCGGCCGTGGACCGCATCCTGACCGCCGCCGCGCCCCTTCCCTTCCCTGGGTCGATCAAGCAAACCAGGACCGCACCTGCACGCGGATTGCTTGATCGGCGGGTATTGGTTGATCGGCGGGGTGTGTCGTGAGCCGGCGGGAGGTGCTCGTCGTCCGGACCGACAGCGACGGCGACGTCCTCCTGTCCGGCCCGGCGATCCGCGCAGTGGCCCGGGACGCGCGGGTGACCGTGTTGGTCGCCCCCTCCGGCGCGGCGGCCGCCGCGCTGCTGCCCGACGTCGCCGACGTGATCGTGCACCCGGTGGCCTGGTCGGGCTACCGGCCGCCGCCGCTGGACGCGGCGGCCACGCTGGCTCTGGTCGACGACGTCCGGGGCCGCCGGTTCGACGCCGCGGTGGTGCTCACGTCGTTCCACCAGAGCCCCCTGCCCGTGGCGCTGCTGTTGCGGCTGGCCGGCGTCCCGCACATCACCGCCGCCAGCGGGGACTACCCGGGCTCGCTGCTGGACGTGCGCCTGGCACCGGTGCGTGCCGGGGATCCCCGGCACGAGGTCGAGCGGGCACTGGACACCGTGGCGGCGGCCGGGTTCCGCCTCGACCCGCACGATGACGCCCGGCTGGCCGTGCGCCGGCCGCTGCCCTTGCCACCCGACGTCCCGCGGAGCGCGCTGCCGCGGCGCGGATACGTGGTGGTGCACCCCGGCGCATCCGTCCCGGCCCGCGCCCCCGGCTCGGCGACGGCCGCGGCCATCGTGCGCGCTGTGGATGCCGCCGGCTGGCCCGTCGCCGTTACAGGCGGTCGGCCGGAGACGGACCTGACTGCGCAGGTCGCCGGAGACGCCGCCGTCGACCTGGGAGGGCGCACGACCTTCCCGGAGCTGGGCGCCGTTCTCGCCGGTGCCGCCTGCCTCGTCAGCGGCAACACCGGCCCGGCTCATCTGGCCGCCGCCGTCGGGACCCCCGTCGTCTCGCTGTTCGCGCCCGTAGTACCGGCCGCCTGGTGGCGTCCGTGGGGCGTCCCCCATGTGCTGCTCGGCGACCAGCACGCCGCCTGCCGCGACTCCCGATCCCGGGAATGCCCCGTGCCCGGTCATCCCTGCCTGTCCACCGTCGACCCGAGCGACGTCGTCGAGGCCGTCGCGACCCTGACCGATGCGCGCAGGGTGCCGGCGGCGGGACGGAGCGCGTCATGAGAGTCCTCTGCTGGCACGTGCACGGCTCCTACATGACATCGCTGGTCCAGGGGCCCCACACCTATCTCATCCCCGTCCTGCCCGGACGTGGGCCGGACGGACGCGGACGCGCGCAGACCTGGGACTGGCCGGAGTCCGCCGTCGAGATCCCGCCGGACCGGCTGCTGGACGAGGACATCGACGTCGCTCTGCTACAGCGCCCGCACGAGCCGGACCTGGTCGAGGAATGGACCGGCCGCCGACCCGGCCGCGACCTCCCGGCGGTGTACCTGGAGCACAACACCCCGCGTGGGGACGTCTCCGGATGGCGGCATCCACTGGCCGATCGCGACGACATCCCGCTGGTCCACGTGACCGCGTTCAACGCGGCGATGTGGGACTCCGGGCGAGCTCCGGTGCACGTGATCGAGCACGGGATCCCGGACCCCGGCGAGCGGTACACGGGCGAGCGGGAGTCGCTTGCCGTCTGCATCAACGAGCCGATCCGGCGCTGGCGGGTCGCCGGCACGGACATCGCCGCCCGGATCGCGCGCACGACTCCGATCGAGGTCTACGGCATGGGACTGGACGGTCTCGCCGAGCGCTTTCCCGCCCCCGCCGTCCTGGCGGGCGCGCACGAGAACCTCTCCCAGGCACGGCTGCACGAGCAGCTGCCCCGGCACCGTGCCTACGTGCATCCGTACCGCTGGACCAGCCTCGGGCTGGCCCTGGTCGAGGCGATGACCCTCGGCATGCCGGTGCTCGCGCTGGACGCCACCGCTGCGGCGGCCTGTGTGCCCGCTGAAGCAGGAGTGGTGACGGCCGACGTCGAGGCACTGGCAGCTGCCGCCAGGCGGCTGATCGCGGCTGCGGACGAGGCCCGAGCAATGGGTCGAGCCGCCCGCGAGTACGCGCTGGCCCGATTCGGTCTGGAGCGCTTCCTGGCCGATTGGGACCGGCTGCTGAAGGAGGTCAGCTGAGCCGTGAGATCGACTGAGAGATCAACACAGAGATCGGTACAGCCTGCGCAGATCATCGGGGGGAACTCATGAGGATCGCCATGGTCTCCGAGCACGCCAGCCCGTTGGCCGTACTTGGCGGTGAGGACGCCGGCGGGCAGAACGTGCACGTCGCCGCACTCTCCGGGGCGTTGGCCGCGCGCGGTCACCAGGTGGAGGTCTACACCCGCCGCGACGACCCCGAGCTGCCCGAGCGGGTGGCACTGCACCACGGCGTGGTCGTCGTCCACGTTCCGGCCGGCCCGCAGCGGGCCCTGCCCAAGGACGCCCTGGCCGAGCACATGCCGGCGTTCGGTCGGTGGCTGGCGCACCGCTGGCAACACGACACTCCGGATCTGGTCCACACTCATTTCTGGATGTCGGGTGTCGCCGGCCTGGTCGCCCGGGACGTCGTCCCCGTGCCGACGGTGCACACCTTCCACGCGCTCGGTTCGGTCAAGCGCCGCTACCAGGGGGCGGCCGACACCAGCCCGCCCGACCGGATCGACGTCGAGGCGGCGCTGGCCCGGGCGATGGACGCCGTCATCGCGACGTGCACCGACGAGGTGAACGAACTACTCGCCCTCGGCGCGCCGGCCGAGGCGTTGCACGTGGTGCCCTGCGGTGTGGACGTGCACCAGTTCACCCCGCACGGTCATGGCCAGCCGCGCAGCGACCGACCCCGGCTGGTGTGTGCGGGCCGGCTGGTGGAGCGCAAAGGCGTGGCGACCGCGATCGCGGCGCTGACCCACACGCCGCGCGTCGAGCTCGTCGTCGCCGGCGGACCGGCCGCCGCGGAGCTGCACACGGATCCGTCGTCCCGGCGGCTGCTGGACCTCGCGGAGGAGCTGGCCGTGGCGGACCGGGTCCGGCTGCTCGGCAGGCTGGACCACGACGCGCTGCCGCCGCTGTTGCGCTCCGCCGACGCCGTCGTCGCCGTCCCCTGGTACGAGCCCTTCGGCATCGTGCCCCTGGAGGCGATGGCCTGCGGCGTCCCCGTGATCGCGTCGGCCGTCGGCGGCATGCTCGACACGGTCATCGACGGCGTCACCGGCGTGCGGGTCCCGCCGAACGATCCCGATGCGCTGGCGGCGGCGGTGCTCCGGCTGCTGGCCGAACCGCGCCGCCGGGCGGCGATGGGGCGGGCCGGGGCCCGCCGTGCCGCCCGCCGCTACGCGTGGGAGCGCGTCGCCGCCGACACGGAGACGATCTATCGGCGCGTGCTGTACGGCACTGCTCCACGACGCAGCGCGCGGGTGTCGCTCCCCGCGATTCAGGGGGTGGCGGGATGAGCCGTGGACCACGATTCGGCACCCTGACCGGGCATCTCGCCGAGCTGCGCCGTGCCCTGCTCGACCTTGAACGGCAGTCCGAGGAGGTCGAACGCTGGGGGATCGCGCTGGCCGAGGTCCTGGGCCGCGGCGGGCGATTGCTTGCGGCGGGCAACGGGGGCAGCGCCGCCGAGGCGCAGCATCTGACCGCAGAGCTGGTGGGACGGTTTGAGGGCGAGCGGCGCCCGCTGTCGGCGATCGCGCTCCACGCCGACACGTCGAGCCTCACCGCCATCGGCAACGACTACGGCGGCGAGGAGATCTTCGCCCGCCAGGCGGAGGCGCACGGGCGGCCGGGTGACGTGCTGATCCTGCTGTCGACCAGCGGGCGCAGCGCCAACGTGCTGTGCGCTGCGCAGCGCGGGTCGGGGGCCGGACTTCAGGTGTGGGCCCTGACCGGCGCCGCACCCAACCCGCTCGCCGCCGTGGCCGACCGCGCCATCACGGTCGGCTCGGCCTCGACATCGGCAGTGCAGGAGGCGCATCTGGTGGCCGTGCACGCCCTGTGCGCGGCTGTCGAGCGGCATCTCACCCGGTTGGACGACCACGCAGACGGCCGGGTGAACGGCCGGGTGAACGGCCGGGCGAACGGCCGGGCGAACGGCCGGCTGGCCGACGCGGCCGGACCGGCCCGGCTGCTGGGACTCAGCGGGCTGGTGAGACCCCGATGAGTGGCCCGGTCCGCGTGCTGGTGGTCGGCGACAGCATCCTCGACCGTGACGTGCACGGCGACGTCTCGCGGGTGGCCCCCGACGCTCCCGTCCCCGTGGTTGATGTCGTCGAGCGGCGCGAACGGCCCGGCGGCGCCGGGCTGGCCGCACTCCTCCTGACGGAGAGCGGAGCGCAGGTCACGCTCGCCAGTTGCACCGGGGACGACGAAGCCGGCGCCCGGGTGTGCGAGCTGCTCGCCGATGCCGGCGTCGACCTTCTCGAGCTGGCGCGGGTGCCCCGGACCCGGCGCGTTACCCGGATCCGTAGCGAGGGTCAGTCGCTGCTGCGCCTGGACGACCAGGGATACGGCATGGAGGAGGGCGACGCGGTCGACGCCGCGGCGCTGCGGCGCGCCATCGCCTCCTGCGACGCGGTGCACGTGGCCGACTACGGCGCCGGGCTGGCCGCGCATCCCGCCGTTCGTCAGGTCCTTGCGGACAGTGGCGGGCTTGTGCCGTTGGTGTGGGACCCGCATCGACGGGGGCCGGCACCGGTGCCGGGTGCCGCTGTGGTGACGCCCAACCGGGCGGAGGTGGCGCACTTCATGCAGGCGCTCGGGTTGCGGCCCGCCTATCCCGCGCTGGAAAGCGCCGCCGAGGCGTTGCGACGGCACTGGCGGGCTGGTGCGGTGGCTGCCACCGACGGCGCCCGCGGCGTCTTCACCACGCGCGAGGGCAGCCCGCCGCTGTTCACTCCGACGCCGATGAAGGTGCCGGGCGATACCTGCGGCGCCGGAGACCGATTCGCCGGTGCGGTTGCCGCGGCGCTCGGGGCCGGCGCGGGGGTCCCGGAAGCCGTCCGAACGGCGGTGGCCGACGTCGCGGCCTGGTTGTCGCGGGGTGGCGTTGCGGCCGAGTCGAAGCAGGACACCCCGCCCGGCGCCGTGATCCTCCGCGGCGGCGAGGCACACCGGGATTTGCGGGAACTGCCGCCTGCTGCGGCGGCCGTCCGGACCGGCGGCGGCACGGTGGTCGCCACCGGCGGCTGCTTCGACGTCCTGCACGCCGGTCACGTCGCCTCACTGCAGGCGGCGCGGCGCCTCGGCGACTGCCTCGTCGTGCTGCTCAACTCCGACGACAGCGTCCGCCGGCTCAAGGGGCCCGGTCGACCGGTGCACGGCGTGGAGGACCGGCGCCGGGTGCTGGAGTCGCTGGAGTGCGTGGACGGCGTCGTGGTCTTTGAGGACGACGACCCGCGGGCCGCCCTGGCGCGCCTTCGGCCCGACGTCTGGGCCAAGGGCGGCGACTACACCGAGGAGACGCTGCCGGAAGCCGCGCTGCTGCGCGAGTGGGGCGGTCGGCTCGTTCTCCTGCCCTACCTCCCGGACCGATCGACGACCCGGATCCTCGCCCACGCGGATGCCGACGGCTGGGCGGACGGCGACGGCCACGCGGACGGCGACGGCTGGGCCGAGCCGGCCCCTTCGAGAGAGGCTGCCCCATGACACATGATCATGATGTTCATCCTCAGGCCGGTCCTGTGCTGGTAACCGGCGGTGCCAGCGGCCTGGGCGCCGCCGTCGCGACCGCGGTGGCCCGGCGAGGCGGGCGACCGGTCGTCCTGGACGTGCAACAACCCCCCGAGGGCCTGCCATGGATCAAGGCCGATCTGGCCGATCCGGCCGCCGCGGAGAGCGCCGTCGCTCAGGCGGTCGAGCTCGCCGGCGCACCCGTCGGCGTGGTGACCGCGGCGGGGACTGACACGCCCGGACGGCTGGACGAGGTGTCGTTGGAGGCGTGGACCCGCGTCGTGGCGGTCAACCTGCTCGGCACGGCCGCGGTGATCCGCGCCGCCCTGCCACACCTGCGCTCGACGCGGGGCCGGGTCGTCACGATCGCCTCGACGCTCGGCCTGCGTGCGGCGAGCGACGCAACGGCCTACTGCGCGTCCAAGTTCGGGATCGTCGGGTTCACCCGTGCGCTGGCCGCGGAGACCGCCGGGGAGGTCGGCGTCACGCTGCTCGTGCCGGGCGGCATGCGCACCCACTTCTTCGACGGGCGGCCCGAGCAGTACCGGCCCGGCCCGGATGCTCAGCTGAACGACCCCGCGGACGTCGCGGAGGCGGTGCTGTTCGCGCTGAGCCAGCCCGCGGGATGCGAGGTCCGCGAACTGGTGGTGTGCGCGTCGACCGAGCCGTCCTGGCCGTGAACCCGCCCTTCGGCTGGGCTCCGGACGGTGCTGACCCGTACTGGCCCGCCCAGGATCCGGCGGCTCCCGTGCTGGTGTTGCGGGCGCTGGGACTGGGAGACGGGCTCACCGCCGTCCCGTCCCTGCGGGGTCTGCGGCGGCTGCTGCCCGGGCGGTTGATCGTGCTGGCGATGGCGCATCCGGTGGCCCGGCTGCTGCACGGCGCCGGCGTGGTCGACCGCGTCCTTCCCGCGCGTGGTCTCGGCGAGGCTCCGCCCGGGCTGGCGCTCGGCCGGCACCTGGCGGTCAACCTGCACGGGCGGGGGCCGCAGAGCCATCGCACCCTGCTCGCCGGCTCGCCCCAGGCCCTGCTGGCGTTCGACTGTCCGCAGGCCGGAGTGCCCGGTCCGCCGTGGCGTGATCCGCGCCTGGACGGCGAGCACGAGATCGCGCGTTGGTGCCGGCTGGTCGAGTGGGCAGGCGGCCGGTGCGACCCGACCGACCTCCGGCTGCCCAGGCCCGTCGTCGTCCGGCCACGCGGGCTGCCGGCGGGCGAAGTCGCCGGCGGTGAGACCGGCTTCCCGCCGACCCGTGACGTCGTGGTCCTCCATCCGGGTGCCGCCAGCGGCTCACGCCGGTGGCCCGCGGAGCGCTGGGTGCGGGTCGCGGCGGCATTGGCGGCGCGCGGGATGCGGGTCGTGGTCACCGGCTCCGCGGGCGAGCAGCCGCTGTGCGCTCAGGTGGTGGCCGGGGCCAGATTGCCGGCCGGCGCGGACCTGGCGGGCCGCATCTCGCTGGACCGGCTGGCGGCTCTGGTGGCCTCGGCGGGCCTGCTGATCTGCGGTGACACCGGCGTGGCACATCTGGCGACCGCGTACCGAACCAGGTCCGTCCTGCTGTTCGGCCCGACCTCGCCCGCCGCCTGGGGGCCCACGATCGATCCGCACCTGCACGTGACGGTGTGGCACGGCGACGCCGAGTACCCGGGCGATCCGCACGCGGCGACGCCCGATCCCGCACTGCTGCGGATCACCGAGCACGAGGTGCTGCGCGCCGTGGATGCCGTCCAGTCCACCCCGACTCAGCGGTTTGTACCGCGCCGGGCCGGGTAGCTAGGACGCGTCCCGTACACCGGAGGAGGAGCCCGTGGCTGAACCGCACCGCAACGACGACGACCTGATCACCGAGCTGGTCAAGGACCATCGCGAGGTCGAGGAGCTGTTCGCGGCGTACGACACTTCATCCAGCCCGGACAAGAAGGGCGACGTCGCCCGGGAGATCATCACCGAGCTGGTCCGCCATTCGGTGGCGGAGGAGATGTGGCTGTACCCGGTCGCCAAGCGGGCACTGCCGGACGGCGAGCAGATCACGGAGCACGAGATCGCCGAGCACGCCGAGGTCGAGCGCCTGCTCAAGGAAGTGGAGCGGCTGGACCCGGCCGAGGATGCGGCGTTCGAGGACAACATGCAGATCGTGATGCGCGACATCCGGCATCACGTCGAGGACGAGGAACGGGACCTGTTCCCGCGGTTGCGCGAAGCGCTGGACGCCGAGGAACTGGCGAGCCTCGGCGAGAAGGCCCGGCTGGCCAAGCGGACGGCCCCCACACATCCGCACCCGTCGGCCCCCGATCACCCGCCGGCGAACCTCGTTCTCGGGCCACTCACCGGGATTGTGGACCGGGCGCGCGATCGCTTCTCGCGCGCCCGCAGCTAACCGCCTGCCCGGACGGTGGGACGGCCGGCCCGGCCTGGCCGGGC
>Ga0081539_10001649_pt1 | contig 36245 bp, 30 predicted proteins | sample TabmetS4T2R2_FD_71023 | JGI IMG/M metagenome (GOLD analysis project Ga0081539, IMG submission 71023) | Tabebuia heterophylla rhizosphere microbial communities from the University of Puerto Rico - S4T2R2 | ecosystem: Host-associated > Plants > Roots > Rhizosphere ... | reverse complement strand
TGGCCTGTGGCCGTACGGTGGTATGCACCAACGTCGGCGGCGTGTCCGAGGCGGTCGCCGACGCCGGCATCGTTGTTCCACCGCGGGATATCGCCGGTGTAGCGGCTGCGTGCGTTCGATTGTTGACCGACGACAACCTGCGCCATCGTCTCGCCGGTTTGGCGCGCGAGCGCGTCATGCAGCAGTTCACGCTGCAGCAGTCATTGGACGCGTACCGCGCGCTGTATGAGCGCCTGACGGCGCCCAGCGGGGCCACCACCCTGCCGCGCCCCCAACCCGCGCGAGCGCGGGCAACGGTAGCCCGCGCGTCCGGAAAGATCCGGGTTTCGAACCGCACCGACGCTGGTGGACAGCTCCCTTCCCGGGCCGCTATAGGGCGCGCGCCAGTGGTCGCCGTCGGCCGGGCAGGCATTCCCTCCGTCCGATTCCCGTCCGATTGCACCGGCGCGGCCGAACCGGTGGCAGATGGATCCAGCATCGAGCCCGCTGGGCAGACGGAGGGCGCTCCGGCCGTCGACCTGGCCGAGGTTGGAGGAGGATCATGAGCCAGCTTGAGGCGGCTGCCATCACGACGAGCACGCCGCGAGCCGCGGGATCAGCTCGAGTTCCGGCCGGCCCAGAAACGCCGGAGGCTCGCGCCGGCAACGCCCTCTCCATGCGACGGCCCGCAGACCAGCACGGTCCGCTGGACGAGGTTGTTGAGCGCGTCCGCCGGGACGCGTGCGACGCGGTCGACGCTTTGCAGGTTGCCGCGCTGCTGGAAGCGGAGGGCGTGACGGATCAGGTCGCCAAAACGCAATACGGTTTCGGCGACGTGTTCGGCATGGCCGACGCGGTGTATCGGCGCCTCGGCGGACTGCATCTCGCCGTCCGACTGACGTCCCGTGCCCACGGGGGTCGGCGTCAGGCCTGGCGCGATGCCGCGCACGGCGTTCTCTATCTCTTGCCGAGTGCGGTATTCCCCGCCGTGCTCGCGTTCGTGGAACGACCATCCGTCAACGCCGGCCTGGTCGTCGCCGGTGGAGCCGGCTGGCTGCTGGCCGGTGTAGCAAGCTGGTTTGCGTATCAGCTGCTCGGCCTCGGCGACGGTCGGTCGGCGGCCCGGGTACTGCTGTGGTTCACCGCCGCAGGGCTCGTGGCCGCGGCGTTGCTTGGAGCTGGGGTGGCGGCAGCCACCCACGGCAGCGGCCGAGTGATCGCTTTCGCCGTCGGTGCCATGGCCTACCAGATGAGCAGCATGCTACTGACCTTCTATCGCCTGGAGGCGTGGCTTGCCGCCACGATGGCACCGGGCGCGGCGACCGGCCTCGGCTATGCCTTGGCCGGCCAGCCGTCGTTGCGCCTGGCTTTGACCGCGGGCGCGGTCTCGGTCAGCGTGACTCTCGTGCTGGCGGTGCTGTGCGTGGTGCGCTCCCTCAGATCCGCGTCCGCGGCAAAGCAGACCCACCCGCTCCGCACGCTGCTCGGTGGACGGGTCACCGTGTTCATGCTTGTCGTGGTGTACACGGCACTGTCCGCGGTCTACCTTCTGCACTCCCAGGTGCCCTACCTGTTGGATCGGTTCGACATCCTTGTCACGGCCGTTCCGCTGATGCTCGGGATGGGCGTCGTGGAGTGGCGCGCCCGCCGTTTCACAGAACTGGCACGTGAGTTGTTGCGACGCGTGCACTATCCTCGCGAGTTCATCCGGCGGATCTGGCTCCTGCTGGTCGCGAACGTCGTCGCGTGTACAGGCGTCGCGGCCCTTGCCGCGACGGCTCTCCTGGTCGTCCTGGACCGCTTGGCGATGCTCAGCATGGCCGCCGCCACAATGGCAGCGGGATACGCCGTCCTCGCCGGCGCCTACATGGTCACGTTCGTCCTGGCAGGTCACGGTAGATACGGGTCGCTGTCGGCGGCGTTGGCTGCGGCTGTGGCCGTTCATCTGGTCGGATCGGCGATTGTGCGAGTGGGATCCGCCGCGCTCACAGATACGACGGTGTTTCTGGTGAGCGCGGTAGTGCTCCAGGTGCTCCTGTTCCTGGCCATGATCCCGGTAGCCAATCAGGTATGGCGACACGCATAGAGCATCACAACGAAGAGACCGGGCTTGGAATCAATAGGAAGGTGGCAACGATGCACGCGGTGATCCTGGCCGGTGGCAAGGGTGTGCGGCTTCGTCCATACACGACCGCACTGCCCAAACCGCTGGTGCCGATCGGCGACCGCTACGCCATCCTGGAGATCGTTCTTCAGCAGCTGGCGGCGTACGGTTTCACGTCGGTGACCCTGGCGATCAATCACCTGGGTTCGCTGATCCGAGCGTTCGTTGGGGATGGATCGCGCTGGAACCTGGAGGTCTCCTATGTGGAGGAGTCCAAGCCCTTGTCGACCGTCGGTCCGCTCTTCGGACTCAAGGACCGGCTCCCTGACCACTTCCTGGTGATGAACGGCGACGTGCTCACCGATCTGCCGTACGGCGATCTCCTACACTCGCACGCGCTGGCCGGTGCTTCGTTGACGGTCGCCACTGCTGTGCGAACGGTCCACATCGACTTCGGCGTGCTCACGATCGAATCGCAGCGACTGCGCGGGTTCACCGAGAAACCGACCTATCAGTATCGGGTCAGCATGGGTGTGTACGGCATGTCACGCGCGACTCTGGAGCCTTATCCCGAGGGCCTGCCTTTCGGATTCGACCAGCTCATCGTCGACCTACTCGAGCGGCGCCAGTACCCGGCCAGCTACGACTTCAGCGGCTTCTGGCTGGACATCGGACGTCCGGAGGACTACGACCAGGCAAACCGGGACTTCGCCCGGCTTGAGCCGATGCTCCTGCCCACCCTGCACGAGGCTGTGGCATGACACGGGTCCTGCTCTTCGGCGCCTCCGGGTTCCTCGGCCGCCACGTCCGCGAAGCAGTGCAGACCCATCCTGGTATCAGCTCAGTGAGCTGCCCGGGCAGGCAGCGCCACGACTTGGTACGCGGAGAGTTACGCGAGCTCGTGGACCTGGTTTCCGCCGAGCAGCCGGAGGCAGTGGTCAACTGCACCGGCCGGTTGGATGGGAACGACTACGACCTGGTCATGGCCAACACCGCAGCGACGGCGAAGCTGATCGAAGCGGTGGCAACGGCCGCACCCCAGGCACGCCTGGTGAGACTGGGATCTGCCGGCGAGTACGGGCCGGTGGCTCCACGACACCTGGTTCGCGAGGACGATCCGGCCGCGCCCGTCAGCGAGTACGGCATGACTCACCTTGCCGCCACCCGCCTGGTTGAGATGGCCACCGCGGCAGACCGGGTAGACGGCGTGGTACTGCGCGTGTTCAACCCGATCGGTGCCGGGATGCACTCGGAAAACGTGCTGGGACGCTGCGCCGTGCTGCTACGGGAAGCCCAGGCGGCCGGAGCCGGGGAGATCACGCTCGGCTCGCTCAGCGCCTACCGCGACTTCGTCGACGCCAGAGATGTCGCGGCGGCGGTGTTGGCTGCGATTCTCACACCGAAGCTGCCGGAGCGGGTGTTCAATGTGGCCAGCGGTGTGGCGGTGCCGGTACGGGCCGCCGTGCGGCTACTCGCCGACGCTGCCGGTTTCGCCGGGGAAGTCCGGGAGGAAGGAGTTGGATCGGACAGGTCTGCGGCGGTGAGCTGGATGCGGGCGGACATCAGCCGGGCCAACAGGATCCTCGGATGGTCCCCCGCACATGGGTTGGCCGACTCCATCAAGGCCGTGTGGACGGCGACGGAAGCGTGATCGCAATACGCCCGAAGGCTCACAACCGGCGTCCACGGCCCGGCCCGCTGGCGGCGTTGGTCGTCACGTCGTTGGTCGCGGTCATCGGCACGGTGAGCTACTACTGGCCGAGCGGAAATGCCACCGGCGGATCGCCCGGGTCGGTTGATCCGGTGGGGTCCGTTGACGCGCGGCGCGACGGCCTGGGCACGGTCAACGGCTCCGCATCGCCGACCGCTGATGGCAACCGATCCACCGCTCCAACGCCCGCCCACCGCGGGTCCAAGGTGGGCGTGGCAGCCGGCGACCTTCGGATCACCAGTTGGGTGTATCAACTCCAGGACTATCCCCATGGTCGGCTGGATATGCTCGCCCGTTCCCCGCATTCGCTTGCCGTGATCGACTTGGCGCGCGACGCCTCATCAGATTTCTTCCGTCGCGACGAGATCGAGCGGTTGCACCGATCCGGCAAGCGAGTGCTGGCCTACTTCGAAATCGGCAGTATCGAGGATTTCCGGCCGGAGTACTCACGGCTCCGAAAGGACAACCGTGATCTCATCCTGAACCGCTGGGTGGACTGGCCGCAGGAGTACTTCGTGCGGTACTGGGAGGAACGGTGGTGGGATCAAGTCGTACGACCGCGCGTCGACCAGGCGCTCCGGGCCGGCTTCGATGGCGCCTACCTCGACACACCGTTGGCCTACGAGGAGATCGACCTCGCTCTCGTACCCGGTCTTGACCGCAGCGCACTGGCTCGCGCGATGGTTCGTCTGATTCAACGCATCAGTAGATACGCCAAGGCGCGGCAGCCGCACTTCTGGGTCTTCCCACAGAATTCTCCTGAGCTGCGCAATTATCCCGGCTACACCACCGCCATTGATGGCATCGGCATGGAAGAGCTGTTCTATCTCGCCACCGACCTTCCGTGCACCGAAGACTTCTGCGCGGAGAACCTGCAGAACGCGCGGGCTCTACGCCGCGCCGGCAAGCTCGTTCTGGCCGTGGACTATGCCCAGCGCCCGCGCAACATCAAGGCAGCCTGTGCCCGGTACGCGAAGGAAGGATTCGTCGGCTACGTGACCGTACGTGATCTGGATCGGATCAGCCCATCGTGCAGCTGATCCGTACATTGTGGAATGGCGGGACACCCGCTGGTAAGGAGAAGTAATGCCCAAAACAATCGGCGTGGTCGGAATGGGCTACGTGGGCTTGACTCTGACCGCCGCTCTGGCCCGCAAGGGTCACGTCGTACACGGCGTAGACGTGCAGCCCAACGTGCTCGACTCGTTGGCGCGGGCACGGCCACATATCTTCGAGCCGGGCGTAGCTGAGGTGTTCGCCGAACAGATCAATAAGTCGATCTTCGTAGGCGAAAAGCTGCCTGCCGGAACCCTCGACGCCGCTGTGCTGTGTGTTTCCACTCCCATCGACGAGCACACCCACCGGCCCAACCTTTCGAACCTGGCCAGCGCCGCCCGTCAGGTGGCCGACTGGTGTGGCCCGGAGACGTTGGTGGTCGTGCGGAGCACGGTGCCGATCGGCACAAGTCGGCGGGTGGTCCTGCCGCCGCTCCTCCACGCCTGGGGTCACGCTCGGCTGGTGATGGCGCCCGAGCGGACGATCCAGGGACAGGCATTGCGCGAGCTGGTGGAGCTTCCCCAAGTCGTCGGTGGCTTGGACGAGGAAAGCCTGCAAGCCGGCGTGGAGGTCTTCGAGGGGTTGGCCCGGACGCTCGTACCGATGTCGAGCCTGGAGGCGGCCGAGATGGTGAAGTTGGCCAACAACTGCCACACGGACCTCATCTATTCCTATGGCAACGAGCTTGCGTTGATCGCCGAACGGCACGGCCTGGATCCGCTTGAAGTCATCCAGGCTGCGAACGTCGACTATCCCCGGCCGGACCTCGCCAAGCCTGGTTACGTGGGAGGTGGCTGCCTGTCCAAGGATCCCTATATCATGATCAGCAGTGCGGGAGAGACGGAGCCGTTCCTGATCGGCCGAGCCCGCGCCCTCAACGAGTACCTCCCCGAGCACGTGGCCACCACGGTGGTCGATATGATCCGCCGCCAGCGTGGAGACACGCAGGGCGCCGTGCTCGCGGTACTCGGCTGGGCGTACAAGGGATGGCCTCCTACCGACGACATGCGCGGGACGCCGATCGCCGCCATGATGCCGGTGTTCTCCGAGGCGGGGCTGACCATACTTGGGCACGACCCGATGGTTTCGGACGACGTGATCCGACAGTACGGCGGTGAGCCGGTCAGCCTCGACAAGGCATTCAGTGAAGCGGACGCCGTGCTCCTGATCAACGATCACCCTGACTATCGGGCGTTGGAACTGGGCTCTCTGCTCGCCGATCGCCAGCCCAAGGTGATCTTCGACTCGTGGCGGATCCTGGATGAGCATGCCGCGAACAATGCGGGGATCCGTTATGCCGGCATCGGCTACCAACCAGCGGCCATCGGCACGTCAGGAGCGCTGTCATGAGGACTCTCCTGCTTGGCGGTGCCGGCTTCATCGGTCTGCACCTGGCTCGCCGGCTGATCCGCAACGGTCACACGGTCACCATCGTCGACGACTTCTCCCGCGGGCGTGACGACCGCGAGCTGGCGGCGGTACAAGAGCATCCGGCCGTCGCGGTGCGGTCGGGCGATCTCACCACCGCGGGCACCTGGGCGGAACTTGAGCATGGCTGGGATCAGATATACCTTCTCGCCGCCGTGGTAGGGGTGCGTAACGTGGTGGCTGATCCGGCCCGCGTGGTACGGATCAACTCGCTCGCAGCTCTGCACCTGCTCGACTGGGTGGAACCGGGCTGCCGGGTGTTTTTCGCCTCGACGAGCGAGGTTTATGCCGGCGGCGTCGATGCGCACCTCGTCGAAGTACCGACGCCGGAAAGCGCACCGGTCATGATCGCCGATGTCACGGCCCCCCGCTTCGCCTACGCCATCAGCAAGCTTCTCGGCGAGGCGGCGTTCATCCACGGCGGTCGGGCGCGCGGCGTCGACGCGGTCGTCGGTCGATTCCATAACGTGTACGGCCCCCGGATGGGAGCCGACCACGTCATACCCGAGATGGCTCTACGCGCGACGCGAGGCGAGGATCCGTTCCGGGTGTGGGGCTCTGACCAGCATCGCGCTTTTTGCCACGTGGATGACGCAGTGGAGGCAATGCTGCGGCTGATGGACTGTACCGAGGCAGCGGGCGAGATCGTCCACATCGGAAATGACAGCGAGGAGACCAACATCGCTGATCTCGCCAAGCTGGTACTCAGAATCAGCGGCGTTCACGCAGCCCTGGAGCCGGTGGCCGCCCCGCCTGGCTCGGTGACCCGACGCTGTCCTGACCTCACCAAGCTACGTCGACTGACCGGTTTCCAACCCGCGGTTGGTCTCGAAGACGGTGTACGGCAAACCGTCGACTGGTATCGCCGCTGGTGGCAGGCATGAGCCTGCAGCCGATCTGCTTCTATTACGGCGCCGGAAGGCTCGACGAGCTCTGTCGCTATCGGCGGGCTGTCCTACAGCCCGACTTCTTCACCCCCGACGAACTGCGACAGCTCACCCACCACGGAGTCCAGCCGATCGGGTATATGTCGCTATCAGAAGACCACGGTCCACCAGCTCCCTGGCAACGCGACGACCGCAACCCCGATTGGGGTGGTGCACTGGTCCGGGTAGGACATTCTGGGTGGGTTCAACATACCGTTCGGCAGGCGAAGGATGCCCTGTCCAAGGGATTTGCCGGACTGTTTCTCGACACCCTCAACATAGAGTTCACCCATCCTGAGGATCTGCCTGACCTGGTCGTGCTCATCGCAGCTATCCGGGAGGAGGCAAAGGGCGCCTATCTGCTCGCCAATCGTGGCTTCGCACTCCTACCACGACTGGCGGACTTCGTCGACGGGATACTGTTCGAATCCTTCTCGGTGCGATGGGTCAACGACGGGTACGCCCCGTGGCCGGCCGACGCGCTCGAAGTCCACGCCCAGATGGCCGAGCGGTTACTGAATTCCGATCTCGACCTCTACGCCCTCGACTATGCGGAGTCGGCAGCCCTGGCCGACTTCGCGCGGCGCCGGGCACGCCAATTCGGCCTTCTGTCATTCGTTGGCGATCGGACCCTTTCCCGCATCTGAGCAGGTTGGTCCCCGGCGGCCCGGGGACTCGGCCGGTGCCTACTCGCGCAGCACCCGGGCGGCCGACCTGCTCGGATGGACCGCCGAGCACACCCTCGAAGAAGGCATCTACGACCCCCTGACCTGGTTCGACCAACGCGCAACGGTGCTTCCCGACCTACAGTAGACGCGGGTCACCGCAGGTGATCGGCCTGCTTATCGCGATACCGCCCGCCGTGGGCGGTGCCTGGGCCAACCGCGCCTGGTCTGACGTTATCCCGTTCGCCGTGGGCCGTGCGGGACGTCACACCGCCATGTTGTCACACGCCGGACCGGTGCCCCGTCCGTACGAGTGAGACCCACGAAAGGGATGAAGCCATGAGGGTACTGCTCGCCGGCGCCTCGGGCGCCGTCGGAACACCGCTCACCCGGCAGCTGATTGCCGCCGGCCACCAGGTCGTCGGCATCACCCGCAGCCAGGCCAACGCCGAGCGGCTGCGCGCCGCTGGCGCCGAGGCCGTGGCGGCCGACGTCATGGACCGCGAGAACCTGCTCACGGCCGTGCGCGACGTGCGGGCCGACGCGGTCATGCACCAGCTGACCGCGCTGCGCACGACGAAGATCCGGGAGGCGATGCAGGGCACGAACGCCCTGCGCACCACCGGGACGGCCCACCTCCTCGCGGCTGCCCAGGCAGTCGGCGCCCACCGCTTCCTCATCCAGTCGATCGTGCTCGGCTACGGCTACCGGGATCACGGCCCCCACGTGATCACTGAGGACGACCCGTTTGCCGAACCGGCGCCCGGCCGGTTCGGCTCCGCGATTACGGCCCTACGCTCCGCCGAGGAGCAGGTGTTCTCGGCCGACGAGGTGGAGGGCATCGCGCTGCGTTACGGCGCCTTCTACGGCCAGGACAGCTTCACCCGGATGATCATCAACCTCGTGCGTAAGCGCCGGCTGCCGGTGCCCTCGTCCGGCGGCGGGTTCGTCAACTTCATCTACCTGGAGGACGCCGCCGCCGCGACGGTGGCCGCCTTGGAGAAGGGCCGCGCCGGGCAGGCGTACAACATCGTCGACGACGAGCCGGTGCGCTGGGCCGACTATCTGGACACGTTCGCGGCCGAGCTCGGGGCGCGCCGGCCGTGGCGGGTGCCCACCTGGATGCTGCGAGCGATCCCGTACCTCCACACGCTCATGACCACCTCGATGCGCGTCTCCAACGCCAAGGGTAGACGCGAGCTGGGCTGGGCTCCGGCGGTGTCGACCTACCGCGAGGGGATCCCGCTGCTGGCGCGGGCGAGCGGCTGAGCGGGACAGGACGCGGTCGCCGCGGCCCGGCTGCTGGCCGGCCCGTTGCTCGACCACCGGCTCAGCTCCAGGGCCCTGGCCGCCGTGCAGACCCGCCGTACCTTCCCGACCGTCGGCACCCAGCTCGCGCAGCGCCTGGTCCAGCGCGGCCTGGTCGGTCGCGCGCTCGGCGCCGACCGGCCGGTCCGCGCGCCGCTGCCGTTGCGCCTCGTGAATCGCGTACCGGCGGTGCAGGCGCTGCCGGCGTGGCTCGTCGGAGTGGGGCTGCGCCCGGAACACGTCGTCGAGGTCTCCGCTGAGCAGGAGGCTCGGAGAATGATCCCGGTGGTGCGCGCCGGTCAGGGCGCCCTAGTCACTGAGTTGGACCGGTCGACAGGGACCGAAGTGCGGCGCGTAGTTGGCTGCGGCGGGTCACGCCGAGCTTGATGTACACGCGCATCAGATGATTGTCAACGGTGCGGCGGGATAGGAAGAGTCCGTTTGCGATCTCGCCGCTCGACGTGCCCGTGGACGCCAGTTGGGCTATCTGACGCTCCCGGTCGGTCAAGGTCGGAATGCACAGGTTCAGTCCCGGCGTGCTCAGGTCGGGGTCGCAACGGCTCAGGTACTCCATGCGTTGTGTTGTGGCCTCGGCGGTGTGCGCGGAACGGGTCCGGCGTCCCGCCTGGACCGCGGTCGTTGCCGCCTCGGCGGCGAAGAGCATGAGGCCGAGTGCGGCGAAGTCGGCGGCGACCGCCAGTAGCGCGCGAATGTCGCCCGCTGCGGCGGCCTGGGCGTGTCGGGCGGCCACCGGTGCGAACGCCCCATCGACTTGGCCGGTCAGCCGCGCCAGCGGCTCGACCGCCTCGTGTGGATGGCCCAGCCGTACGAGGTCGTGAAGCGCGAACACCTCGTAGGCCGTGAACCCGTCAGCGCGCAGCCGGTCGAGCAGGCGCCGGAGCACGTCGATGCTGCCCTGCTGGTTGCCGCTCGCGGTGGCCGTCCAAGCGCGTGCGAATTCCAGGTGCGGGTAGAGGATCGACATGGTGGGCAGGTGTTGTTGGTCGGCCTCGGCCGTGGCCGCCACTGCGGTCCGCGGGTCACCGGCGAGCGCGGCCGCATGGGCTAGTTCCGCGCAGGCCAGTCCGGTGAAGATGCGTCCGGTAATGAGCCGAGCCCGGGCCAGCCTCGCGTACCGGACGGCGTCGCGAACCCGTCCGCGTAGCCGGCAAGCTTGGGCCCGCACCACGGTGAGGTAGCCGGAGCCGAGGTGGAAGTCGCCGGTTTCGGCCATGCCGGCGTACTCGTCGGCGATCACGGCGTCGACGGCCGGAAGGTCGGTAGCGAGGATCATGGCAGTACCGCAGGCTACCTCAACCGCTAGCTGGAAATAGGGCATTTCACTGCGCCATTGGACGGCGTCCGCTTCGATTGCGGCCATCTCCCGCATCGTGCGCGTCGCCTCGCCCTGAGCGGCGCGCAGATGCCCTACCGCGCTGATGGACACAGCCCGGTGTCCGGCGTCGGCGACCGGGCAGGCCAGCACTGCGTCGACCAGCTCCCCGAGTCTGGCTTGGTCGTTGTGGTGCACCCGCATCATGGCCTCGATGGCCTGGACGCGGAACCGGCCCGCGGCGGGAGGCAGTTCTTCGGCGGCCGCGCGTACGGCATCGCGAGATGACTCGTCACCGAGTCCCCAGTAGCTGATGATGCCCCGAGACGCGTGCCAGCGGGCCCTTTCGCCGTCATGAGCAATGAGTGGGGCGGCCCCGTCCAAGATGCGGACGGCCTCGTCCGCCTGACCGGCAAACATCAGCAGGACGGCGAGTGTCTCGCTGGCGTCGAACCCGCCGCCGGCCGCCAACGCTGCCCGACCCAACCGCGTGGCGAGGGGAATGTCGTAGGAGGCGAAGGCCTGCCGGCAGGCTCTATACAGCAGCTCCGGGTCGTGGGCGGTGCCGCTGTCCAGCCGCCAGGTAGCCACTCGGAGCAAATCGTCGCTGCGCCGCGCCCCGGTGGCCTCAACCAGGTGGGCCAGGTGGGCGAGCAGGCGGCGGGCGCGGGTTGCCGGACACCGTTGACGGGCCACCTCGCCGTAGATCGGGTGGGTGAGCCGGACGTTCGACCGACGGCCCTCGACGGCCAGGTGGACCAGATGCCGCTCCTCGGCGAGTTCGACCGCCTCACTCAGCCCGGCCGCCGACAACAGCGCCAAGCCGATAGGCTCGCCGAAGGCGACATACTCTACGGCCGTACGAACCTCCGGGGACAACAGACCGATCCTCGCGTCGATCACCTCGGAGAGGCTCGGCGCCAGGCTCAGTCGGCCGGTCCAGCGCCACAGTCCGTGGCTTTGCTCTATCTCTCCCGTCGCGCGGGCGGCGAGGACCAGCTCACGCAGCAGCAGGGCGTTGCCCTGAGAGAGGCGCCAAAGTCGGGCAACGGACGCGGTGTCGACATCGTCGCCGAGGACCTGCGCGAGCAGGATACCGGTATCCGCCTCGGTCAGCGGTCCGAGGTCGAGGCGGTCGACGACGCCGCCGGTCCACAGTGCCCTTATTGGCTCGGGCGCAGCTTCCCCGCTGCGTACCGTGGCAAGCAGCCGGGCGTGACCCGATTGCACCATGAACGAGACCAACGCCGCCGAGATTGGATCGAGCAGGTGCGCATCGTCAACGGCGAGCACGATGTCGCCATGCGGACGCTGCAGTCGCAAGTTGTCCACCGCCCACCGGAGCAACCCCGCTGGGGACAGCCCAGGAGGCTGGTCGGCAGGCAACACCTGGGCCAGTGCACCGAACGGCAGGTTTGCCGTCCCGGCAGTGGCGTTCGCGGTCAGTACCATCATCCGGCTCCGGTCGAGCACGGCCACCCCTTCATGCAGGAGCCGGCTCTTGCCTATGCCCGCGACGCCCCCGAAGACGAGACCCTTGACCTCTGTGCCAGATCCGGTCGCGCACTCGAGCAGCCGCGCGAACTCAGCTCCACGGCCGACCAAGCTCCATCGGGTCTGCACACCCGGACCATCGAACACGATGGCTGGTGATAAACGGACAGGGCGTGCGATGATCACGGCGACACGATGCCGAGTTGAGCAACGCTCGGGGTGCGCAACTGAGTAATGCCCGGCCTAGCGTCCGCGTATGACCGCTGCGCCCAGCCCGATCACCGCGGGAGAGTACGACGCCGGCCGCCATCTCGATGCCATGTCGTTGGGCGGCAAAGGCCAGCCGGTGTCCAGACCGAACTCATGCCCGGCCGCCGGCACCGTCCATCACCATGGCCAGAGGCGACCTGTCCGGGCGTTCATGGCAAATCTCGGGAGCATGGAACGTATCTTGCTCCACGCCCCCGTCGCCGTCTGGGCGACCGTGGGCCGCAGTCCAGCCGGGAGTCCGAGGAGGACGTGCACTCAACCACGCAACAAGGTGCACCGGTGACACTGCTTCGCCAGCTGCCGCTCATCGCGCTTCTGGCACCGTCGCATCGAGCAGGTGCGCCAGGTACTCGTGCACGAACCGGATGCTGATGCCGCCCTCGCCGACGGCGGAGGCCACGCGTTTGACAGATCCGTGCCGGACGTCGCCGACGGCGAACACCCCGGGCAGGCTCGTCTCGAGCGGACGCGGCAGGCGTTCCCGGCCCTCGACCGGGCCGGTCGGTGTGACGTCCTGCCCGGTGAGCACGAATCCCTTGGCATCCCGGTGGATCGACGCCGGCAGCCAATCGGTGCGCGGCATAGCCCCGATAAGGACGAACAGCGCACCGGCCGGCACGTTCCTAATCCGGCCGGTGGTGGCGTCGGCCAGGACCAGCTCCTGCAGGCGTTGCTCGCCGTGAGCGTCGACGACGGTGGTGTGGAGTCGGACGTCGATGTTGTCGGCTGCCTCGATCGTCCGGACCAGATAGTCGGACATGCTCGCCGCGAGCCCGCCGCCGCGCACCACCATGGTCACCCTCTCGGCGTACCTCGCCAGGTGGATGGCCGCCTGCCCGGCGGAGTTGCCTGCGCCGACAACGTACACCTGCTGGCCGGCCATCGCGGGGGCCTCGGTAATGCCGCCGCCGTAGAACACACCCGCGCCGACCAGCGCCTCGATGCGGGGCACCGGCAGGCGCTGATAGCTGGCCCCGGTCGCCAGCACCACCGACCGGGCGCTGATCTCGACGCCGTCGCGCAGCACCACCAGTCGCCGGTCGCCGTCGGCCCGCAGATTGGTGACCTCGCGCAGCACCGACGTTTCCGCTCCGAACGACCACGCCTGGTCGAGGGCCCGGTTGCACAGGTCCGCACCGCCGATGCCGACCGGGAAGCCGAGGTAGTTGCGGATGAGGGAGCTGGTGCCGGCCTGGCCGCCAATGGACTCCCGGTCCAGGACCAGGGTCCGCAGCCCTTCCGAGGCGGCGTACACCGCCGCGGACAACCCGGCCGGTCCGGCACCGATCACCACGACGTCGAAGAGGCCCTCGATCGAGGCGTGCCGCACACCGAGGGCCACCGCGATCTGCTCGTTGCCCGGATCGGCCAGCACCAGCCCGTCGAACCGGACCAGAACAGGGAACGGACCGGCCGACCGGCCGACCCGGCGTAGCAGGGCCCGTCCCTCGTCGGACTCGGTGGTGTAGAACGCGAACGGGATGCCACCGCGCTGCAGCAGGTCACGAATCTCGTACGACCGCGGCGCCCAGTGCCGATCCACGACAGACACCACAGTGGACCGGTCCGGGTGTCGCTGCTGCCAGTCCCGCAGCAGGTCGCTGACCAGGCCGTGAAAGCTCTCGTCCGGGCTGCGCACGGGAGTGACCGCATACCGGTCTATCCGCCCCTCGGTGATCAGCCTGAGCACCGGCTTGGACGCCGACCGGTTGCTCCACGGGATGAGCAGGACCCGCTGGGCGTGCGGATGCAGGTCGTGCGCTCGCCGCAGGTACTCCACCCCGGTCATCTCATCCGTTTCGCTGGCGGCGAACAGGATCAGAACGGCGGCGTCCGGGGCCGCCCGCAACGCCGCGAGCCGGTGCAGGCCGGATGCGGGCGAATCCGTGCAAATGATCTCGTAGTCGCGGGCGTACCGGTCGGTCAGCTCCCGCTGGATCAAGCGCAGGACGTCCGGCTGGTCATGCACCGCCAGCAGCACCGGCTTGACCATCAGACCTCCTCAGGATCACTTGGCCAGCGGTTGTTGGCTGCGGACCGCGGAGACGACGTCGAGGATCGCCTGGGTGGTGGCGGCGGCGTATTGCTGCTCCCCGACCAGCCCTTCGTGGGTGGCGCCGGCGATGACCCGGTGCACGCTGTCGGTGGACAAGGTGGCCAGGTGGTTCTGCGCCGGTATCCAGTCGACATTCTGTCCGATGGGGGCGGTCAGCACGAGCAACGGCTTGGCGCCGAAGTCGGTCAGGGCGCCCGCCTGGTGCACCGCGGCCGAGGCCTGGACGTACTCGTCGATGGTGCTGCGCAGATTGCTGGCGGTGGCGACGCGGGCGCGGACCTCGGCGTCCGACCGCGGCGGCAGGCCGCCGCCGGCGAGCTGGGCGTACAGCCGGGCCAGGCCCAGCCGGGCCGAGGCCGACGCCAGCGCGGACAGCCGGCCGATGAGGTCGGAGGAGCCGGTGTCGCCGGACGACACCCGGCCGGTGGTCGGCGCCGGGTTCGGGGCGGTGGAGTCCACCAGCACCAGGCCGGCGACCTCGTCGGGGTAACGGGCGGCGAAGGTGAGCACGTAGAGGCCGCCGAAGGAATGGCCGGCCAGCACGTACGGTCCGGGAACGCCTGCGCGGTGCAGCAGCGTGTGCAGGTCGGTGGCGATGTGCACGCCGTCCTGCGGCGTGTCGGCGGGTTCGCTCCAGCCGCGGCCGGCCCGGTCGTAGACGCAGACCTTGGTGTTCCGGGCCACCGCCGGGGTGATCCAGCCCAGATTCGACGACATCTCGCCGCCGCCGGCTTCGAGCACCACGGTCGGGCTGCCCGACCCGGTGCAGTTCAGGTGCAGCCGATGGCCGCCGACGTCGATCAACCGGCCGGGCATCGGGTAGGCGCGGGCATCCGCCGCTACCCCCCACGTCTGGTAGCCGCCGCCGATCGCCGCCAGCCCTACCAGCGCGATCACCGGGTAGAGCAGCCACCGTGCGCCGCGGCCGCGCAGCTGCCGGCGGACCCGGACGATCGTCCAGATGGCCACCGCCAGCATGACCGGCGGCCACACCCAATCGAGCACCTCGCGAACGGAGGAGCCGAACCCCAACAGGAGCAGACCGCCCAGTCCCATGACGGCTGCGGGGGCCGCGGCCCATCGTTGGGGTTGGTCGGTGAACCGCGCCGACAGCACCGCCAGCATCGCCCAGCCCAGCGCGAATCCGCACAGCACCGCGCCGGTGACGGCGCTCTCCCGCGCCGGGACCAGAGGCGCCGCGACGAGCACGAGCGCCGCGACGACTCCGGTGGCCAGCGACCCGGCCACGATCCACCCGATGTGTCCACTCGGCCCCGGACCAGGCCGGGACGGACCGTGCTCGCCCTTGCCCTCAGGGGTCGGGGTGGGCGTGGGAATGGCAGTCATGATCGACTCCGATCCATGTAGCGGGCGGCTCCTCCGCCCGGACAACGGTGCCGGCGTGGAGATCGTCCTGGAGCTCGATGACCGGGACGAGGTCGCGGCGCTGCTCCGCCGCTGGTTCACCGCTCCACCTCCATCGCGCCGGGATTGCTGCCCTCAGTGCCGTCAGGCTCGGGACGGTCGGAAAGGAGGATGGCCTGGTAGCCGGCGCGGCGGACGGCCGTCTGTATGGCGGTGGCGTCTGATGTGCCGGTGACGCTGAGGGTTCGGGTGTCCAGGCGTGCCTCGACGGTGCGGACGCCGGGGACGTCGCTGACGCAGGCGCTGATCGCGCGCACGCCGTGACGGCTGCTCATCTGCGGGATGCGGAACCACTGCGCTATCACCGTCTGGTTCTCCTGCTCGGTGCTCATGGAAGCGGCCGGTTGAGCTCAGCGTTGCCGGTCGTGCTGTCGAGGCGCTGACCAAACGCTGCCGAGCCGCGAGGCGGCCGATGCGCCGACGGGGCTAGGCGTCCGGACCGAGAAGTGCCCGGGCCCGCGCGGCGGCGCGGTCGATGTCGTGCTGTTCCAACGGTGTGGCGGGGCGCCGGGCCTCGGCCCGCCACCGGGCGGCCGTTCCCAGCAGGGTGGCGGCCGTCGGTGCGTCCCCGCGTGCCGCGGCGACGCAGGCCAGTCCCTCGATCGCCACCGCACGCGCGGCGGCGCCGACGTGCCCGGCGTCGGTGGCCAGCAGCAACGCGTGGTGGTGCTGCCGTTCGGCCGCGGCCAGGTCGCCGGCCGACTCCGCGACGAACCCGAGGCCGCTGGTAGCGGCCGCGGCCCAGTCGCGGACCTCCGGCGCCGCGAGCATGCCGAGGGCGGCGGAGAAATGCCGTTCGGCGGCGGTCAGGTCGCCGCGGGAGCGGGCAAGCAGGCCCTCGCCCAGCGCCGCGAGCGGGCTGCCCTCGGCCCCGAGCTCGCGCGCGGCCACGGCGGCCTCGGCGAACAGCCGTTCGGCCCGGTCCGGGTCGCCGAGCAGCAGCGCGATGTGGCCCATGTTGGCCAGCAGGTACTGGATGGTGTTGGCCATGCCGACCCGGCGGCCCTCGACCAGTGCCGTCTCGTAGGTCTGCAGGGCCGCGTCCAGCCGGCCGGCCCGGTGCAGCGCCAGGCCCAGGTGGTACTGGATGGCGGAGGTGCCCCAGTGGTCGCCGAGGCGGCGGAACACGGCCAGCGCCCGGTGCGTCAGCTCGGTCGCTTCGTCGAGGCGCCCGGCGACGCCGTGCAGCTCCATCTCGACGAACAGCACCAGCGCCTGACCCCACTGGTCGCCAGCGCCGACGAACTGGTCGTTCGCTTCGGCCAGCATGCCCAGCGGCGTGGCCGCGTCCGGGCCGCCGATGCCTTCCACCGCCATCAGTGTCCGCGACATCGCCGCCCGGTGCTGCTCGCCCAGCGCGGTGAACATCTCCCAGCTCTCCCGCGCCGACGGCGCGCACTCCGCACTCGGATGCACGATGCACGATCGCGGGCGCGCCACGACGGCGTGGCCCTGCAACGCCCGCGCCCGCGCCGCCGGCGGGCCCGCGGTGGCGGCGGCGAGCATCGCGGTGACCTCGTGCCGGCCGTCCTGATGACTGGCGAAGTACCAGAACCAACCCAGGGCGGCGACCAGGCGCAGCCCCAACTCCGGTTCCGCACCGGCGTGGCCGCGGCACCAGGCCAGCGCCACCCGCAGATTGTCCCGTTCGGTGGCCAGCCACCGCAGCCACCGGCCTTGCTCCGGCCCGCGCAGCAGCGGCTCACCGCGCTCGGCGACGTCGGTGTAGTACGCCGCATGCGCCCGGCCCACGCCCTGGTCCTCGCGGGCCTGCGCCAGCCGTTCCGCCGCGTAGTGACGCAGCGTCTCCAGCATTCGGAACCGCACCGCCTCGCGATGGTCCGCAACGACGAGCGACCGGTCGACCAGGCCGCCAAGCAGGCCGACGACCTCGTCGCGGTCGATGCCGCCGCCCGTACACACTCGCTCGGCGGCGTCCGCGCCCCAGCCGCCGCGAAACACCGACAACCGGCGGAACAGCACCTGCTCCGGCCCGGTGAGCAGCTGGTGGCTCCACTCAACCGCGGCCCGCAGCGTACGCTGGCGCGCCTCGGCGGTGCGCGGACCGGCGGTCAGCAACCGGAACCGATCGTCGAGCCGGGCCGCCAGCTCCCCGACCGCCAGGGTCTTCACCCGGGCGGCGGCCAGTTCCAGGGCCAGGGGAATGCCGTCCAGGCGCCGGCACACCTCAGCCACCGGCTCCGCCGTCGCCGCGTTCAGCCGGAAGGTCGGCAGCACCGCCCGGGCACGATCCGCGAACAGCCGCACCGCGTCATACGCCGGCACCTCCTGCGGGGTCGCGTCCGGCGGCGGGATGTCCAGCGGCGGGATGGCCAGCTGCACCTCGCCGGGCACGGCCAGCGGCTCCCGGCTGGTGGCCAGCACCCGCAGCCGATCGCAGGTGACCAGCAGGCGTTCCACCAGCACCGCGGCGGCGTCGATCAGGTGCTCGCAGTTGTCCACCAGCAGCAGACACGCGCGCTCGCGCAGGAACCGGACGAGCCGGTCTTCGACGGTGCCGCTGCCGTCGGGTACGCCGAGCGTGTCGGCGCAGGCTGGTGGAAGGTGCTCGGGGTCGGTGACGCCGGCGAGGCGGATCAGCCACACCCCGTCGACGTACCGGTCGGTGACCCGGGCGGAGGCCTCGACGGCCAGGCTGGTCTTGCCGGCGCCGCCGGGACCGGTCAGCGTCACCAACCGGTTGCCCCGCAGCAGGCTACCGACCTCGTCCAGCTCGCGGCCACGGCCGACGAACGAGGTTAGCCGGGCCGGCAGGTTGTGCTGCGCGGTCGGGCGAACCCGGGCCGGCGGGTTCAGTTTGGCATCCTGCCGCAGGATCGCTTGCTCCAGGGTGCGCAGCTCGGCCGACGGTTCCAGGCCCAGCTCCCCGTCGAGGGTCTGCCGCAGCCGTTGGTACGCCGCCAGCGCGTCGGCCTGCCGCCCGGACCGGTACAGGGCCAGCATCAACTGGCCGTGCAGCCGCTCCTGCACGGGGTACCGGGCGGTGAGCTCTTCCAGCTCGGCGACCAGCTCGGCGTGCTGGCCCAGCAGCAGACGCAGAGTGTTGCGCTCCTCGATGGCCGCCATCCGCAACGCGGTCAGCCGGTTGATCTCCGCCCGGGCCCAGTCCTCCCCCGCGAACTCGGCCAGCGGGTCGCCTCGCCATAACGCCAGACCCTCGTCGTACAGGGAGATGGCCTCCAGCGGCGCGTTCTGATCCGCGCGGCGCCGAGCCTGTTGCACCAGCCGGATGAACCGGTGCGCGTCCACCCGCTCCGGGTCGATGTCGGCGACATAGCCGGGCCGGCGGGTGGTCACCAGCGCCTGGGGAAGGCCGGCATCGGCCAATACCTTCCGCAACCGCGAGATGCGCCCTTGCAGCGCGTTCGCCGCGTTGCCGGGCAGGTCCTCACCCCACAGCGCGTCCACCAGGGTGCTCGCCGGCACCACCCGGCCCGCGTTCAGCAGCAGCAGCTCAAGAACCGCCCGCTCCCCGCCCGCCGGCAGCGATCGGACTTGGCCGTCCACGATCAGGTCGAGCGGACCAAGGATGCGGAACTCCACGACCCCTCCGGCAACCGGTGACGCACCGATCCTCACCCGGACCGACCCGCATGGCAACCGGCAAGGGCGCAGCGCCCGCGCTCCGTCTCTGTCAGCGACATGTCAGCGGCTCGACAGTGCTGCCGGGCATGGTCGAGGCGATGTACGACGTGGCTCGTGCAGCGGGCACAACCAGGAGGGCAGTCGCATGGTGCAACTGGCCATCGAGAGCGAACCGCACCCGCCGCACGGTGGCATCGACTGGAGAAAGTGGATCGAGACAGCTTCGCCGGCCGCGTTCAAGGGTGCCGTATCAGGCAAGATGAGGGAGGCAATCGTGGACCATCACACTGCCCACGGCTCACCAGAATTGGTCGAGTCGTTTTCCACCGATCCCACCGGACTGCCGGAGGCCACCGGACCGGCGCTGGTCGAGCTCGCCGACGGCGACCAGCTGGATCTGCGGATCGCCGCGGTCGCCAAGCGCCTGCGGGACACCACGGTACGGATGCTGGGCTACAACGGCTCCATCCCCGGACCCACCCTCAAGGTTCGGCAGCACTCGGAGATCATCGTCCACGTCACCAACGACGGTGATCTGGACACCACGGTGCACTGGCACGGGCTGCGGCTGGAGAACAAGTACGACGGGGTGCCCCACGAGACCCAAATCCCGATCCCGGTCGGGGGCAGCTTCACCTACCGCCTGCAGTTTCCCGACCCGGGCCTGTACTGGTATCACCCGCACATCCGGGAGGACTACACCCAGGAGATGGGCCTGTACGGCAACATCCTCGTGGAGCCGGCGGAGCTCGGTTACTGGCCGACCGCTCACCGGGACCTGGTGCTGACCCTGGACGACGTGCTGCTCGAGGACGGGAAGATCGCAGCGTTCAGCACCACCGAAACCAGCTACGCGGCAATGGGCCGGTACGGCAACCTGCTGTTGATCGGCGGCGAGACGGACCCGACGGTGACGGTCCGGTCCGGTGAGGTGGTCCGGCTGTGGCTGACCAACACCGCCAACACCCGGGTCTTCAACGTCCGGCTGCCGGGTGCCCGGATGAAGCTGGTCGGCGGCGACAGCGGACGGGTCGAGCACGAGCAGATCGTCTCCGAGGTGCTGCTGGCACCGTCGGAGCGCGCGGTGGTGGACGTTCTGATCGACCACCCGGGCGAGCTCACCCTGGAACACCGCACTCCGCGGCGCACCTACCCGCTCGCGTCGATCACCGCCATCGACGAGGACGCGGAGCCGCCGCTGCACCAGGAGTTCGCAGTGCTGCGCGCGGCGCCGGAACTGCGGGCCGAACGGCAGCGGCTGGACGCCTGGCTGGCCGCCCCGCCGGACAAGATCCTCGCGCTGGTGGCCGAGATGGACGATCCGGCCGCCGCCCAGGCCGGCGACGTCGGGTACGCCTGTCCGATGCATCCGGAGGTGGTCAGTGATCAGCCGGGCCGCTGCCCGAAGTGTGGGATGAAGTTGCTGGCCACGGCCGCGCCCGCGGCGGCGGCCACGTACGCGTGTCCGATGCATCCGGAGGTGGTCAGCGATCAGCCCGGCCGCTGCCCGAAGTGCGGCATGAAGCTGCTGGCCACGGCCGCGCCCGCGGCGGCGACCAGGTACGCCTGCCCGATGCATCCCGAGGTCGTCAGTGACCAGCCCGGCCGCTGCCCCAAGTGCGGCATGAAGCTCCTCGCGGCCACCTCGACGATGGGCGCCACCGCGCAGGGCCACGCTGCCATGCAGCACCAGGCCCACGATCACCACCCTGGAGAGGGTGAGCACGGCAGCGGTCATCACGACGACGAGGTCGGATCAGTGGCCGAGCACGGCGGTCATGGCCACCACGACGAGACGGCGCCGCAGCCCGGCCACACCGACCACGGTCACGGCGGCCATGGGCACGGCACCGCGGATGGTATCGAGTGGGAAGACGACATGGTGGCCGTGAACCGGCTGACCACCACCGCCAACATGGTGTGGAAGTTCGTGGATCGCACCCCGGGCGCGGTCGGCACCCCGATCAACTGGCGGTTCCGGGTGGGGGACCGGGTCAAGATCCGGCTGGTGAACGAGATGGACTCCGACCACCCGATGCATCATCCGTTCCACCTGCATGGCGCCGGGCGGTTCCTGGTGTTGGCCCGCGACGGGGTCGCCGAGCCGAATCTGGTGTGGAAGGACACGGTGCTGGTACGCACCGGGCAGACCGTGGACATTCTGTTCGACGTCACGAACCCGGGTCTGTGGATGGCGCATTGCCACATCGCCGAGCACATGCAGAGCGGCATGATGTTCAGCTTCACGGTCGCCCGGGAGAACGGTGCGGTGTGATGAACGACCAACCAGAGGTGGCAGCGCACGACCTGACCCCGCAGGGTTTGCTGGATGTGGTGGTGGTCGGCGGCGGCCAGGCCGGACTGGCCATGGCCTGGCATCTGCGACGACAGGGGATGCGGTTCACGGTGCTCGAGGCCGGCCCCGAACTGGGTCACGTATGGCGGGCCCGGTGGGACTCGCTGAAGCTGTTCACACCCGCCCAGTACTCATCGCTGCCGGGTATGCCGTTCCCGGCTCCGACCGACACTTACCCCATCAAGGAGGCCGTCGCGGACTATCTGCGGGTCTACGCGACGGCCTTCCACCTGCCGGTCACGCTCAACGCCCGGGTGACCGACCTGCACCGCGTCGGCAACACCTTCGAAGTCCGGGCCGGCGATGCCGTCTACCGGGCCCGGCAGGTGGTGGTGGCCACCGGACCGTTCCAAATTCCCTTTACTCCACCTCCGGCGCAGACGCTGGACCCGTCGGTGACTCAGCTGCACAGTGCCGCCTACCGCAACCCGCAGGCCGTACCGGACGGGCCGGTGCTGGTCGTCGGCGGCGGGAACTCCGGCTTCCAGATCGCCGAGGAACTGGCGGCCAGCCGGCAGGTCGACCTGTCCATCGGCGTCCGGGTTCCGACGCTGCCGCAACGGCTCCTCGGCCGGGATCTGTTCTGGTGGCTGACCCGGCTGCGCTTCTTGCGGGTGAATACCACCACCCGGCTTGGCCGTCGGCTCCGGGCCCGCGGCGAGTTCATCATCGGCAGCAACCGGCGTCGGCTGCGCCGTGCCGGGGTGCGGTTACGGCCGCGGCTGATCGATGCAGAGGGGCACCTGGCGCGGTTCGCCGACGGCGGCACATTGGACATTCGCACCGTGATCTGGGCGACGGGCTTCCGGTCCGACTACTCCTGGATCCACGTTCCCGGTGTGCTCACCGATGGGAGGGTGGCCCACCGGCGTGGGGTCACCGAGGTACCTGGCCTGTATTTCCTGGGCCTGTCCTGGCAGCACAGCCGCGGCTCGGCCCTGCTCGGCTTCGTCCACGACGACGCCGCCTACCTCGCCGACCGCGTCGCCGCCGGCCGGCACGCGGCCCCCGCGGCGAAGGCGGAAGCCGGGCGCCCTAGCGGCACCGCCGTTCAGTAAAGCGGTAAACAGCGATCACACGAGGTGTGGCATGAAGATGACCAATCGAAGTTCTAACGCCGTCCGCAGTCGCGTGGCGCTGCGCCGCCTCGCCCGGCGTCTGCGCGGCGTCGGGCTGTCCGCGGCCTGGCTGGCCGGAGTCGGGACCGCCGGGGCGGTGGTGTCGATGCGAACGGCCTACCCGCGGGCGCCGCAAGCCACCCCTTGCCAGAGCCGGCCGCCGGCCAGGCCAGTCCCGGAGGGTCGGCTGGCCGTCGCGGTGGTGCTGGGGGCCAGCGGGTCGGTCATCACCGACGCCCTCGGGCCGTATGAGGTCTTCGCCCGCTCACCCCGATTCTTCGTCTACACGGTGTCGGCCAGCCGCCCGACCGCCATGCTGGCGGGTGGGCTGGCCGTGGTCCCCGACTACTCGTTGGACGACGTCGACCAGGGCTTGGCGCCCGAACCGGACGTGGTCGTGGTCCCGGCCGTGGCCGCCTCGAACGGCAGGAAGGAAGCACCGCTGCGCGAGTGGCTCACCCGCCGGGCCGACCGGGGAGCCCACCTGCTGGGCGTGTGCAACGGCGGCCGGCTGCTCGCAGCTACGGGCCTGCTCGATGGTCGACGGGCCACCGCGCACTGGTCGGCCATCAAGGGCCTCGAGCGCAGCCGCCCCCAGGTCGGCTGGGTCCGCGGCCAGCGCTATGTCCAGGACGGCACCATCACCACCACCGCCGGGGTGACCTCGGGGGTGTTCGGCGCCCTACGGCTGGTCGAACAGCTGGCCGGCGCCGACGAGGCCCAACGGGTCGGCCAAGAGCTGGCCTACCCGGGCTGGTCGCTGCACGGCCCCACCGAGATCCGCGCCCAGCGATGGGCACCACGTGATCTGGCGTTTCTGCTGGCCGCGGCCTTCCCGTGGTCGCGGCCAACGGTCGGGGTCGGCCTGGTCGAGGGGGTCGGCGAGCTGGAGGTCGCCGCCCCGTTCGAGGTCTACGCCAGCTCGTTCGCGGCCCGCACCGTCCCAATCGCCGCCGAGGCCACCGTCACCACCCGACACGGCCTGCGCCTGGTCGCGCCCGCCAACGCCGACGCCCTGCGGATGGACCGGCTGGTGGTGCCTGGCGTCGGCGCCATCGAGGAGGTTGACGCGCGGCTGCCGGCGTGGGCCGCCGACCGCGGCCTGAAGGTCGAGCTCCCCAATGGTGGGCTGGCAGCGGGCCAGTTCAGCTACGACACCATGCTGGGTGACCTGGCCAGCCACAGCGACCAGACCACCGCCCGGGTCACGGCCAAGACCATCGAATACCCCACCGAGCAGCTCGAGCTGGCTGGGGCCGGCTGGCCGTGGCGGCCCACCGCCCTGTTGGCCCTCACCGCCGCAGCCGCCATCGGCATTGCCCTGCTGCCGGCGGCCACCACCCGACGGAGCCGCCGATGACGGCCGCACCAGCGCCCAACCCCCTCGCGGGGCGGCGGTCGCTGCGGGCACCGGTGCTGTGGGGTGTCGTCTGGGGCGTCATCCAGGCCGCGGCACCACTCGGCTTCTGGTGGCTGGACCCGGCGACCGTCTACGCGCTCTCGCTGGCCCTGATCGCGGCGGTCTACATCGGCTTCGCCGTAGCTGACGGACGCCCCAGGGTCGTCGCCGTCGAGGCCGGGGTCGCCGCCGTCTTTGTGATCGTTGGCGCGGCGGGGATCACCGGACCGGCGTGGCTGCTGGTGGCCGGCTTCGTCGGCCATGGGTTCAAGGACCTGTGGCAGCACCGGACCCACTTTGTGGCCAACACGCGCTGGTGGCCGCCGTTCTGCCTGGTCATCGACTGGGTCGCCGCCGCGATCCTGGTTGTGCTGATCGCCGTCGGCGTCAACTTCTACCACTAGGTGCATGGTGCGTAGGTGGATGACCCGGTACACGCCGGGTGCGGACCGCAGCGCCTGCTCGATCGCGGCGATCTGCTCGGGCACGGCCGCCTCGCCAATTATCAGGCTCTTGGTCTCCACCGCGAGGAGCACCGGGACCTGAGGCACCTGCACGCCGGGTGGCCGCTCGCCGCTCACAGCGGTAGTCAGCTTGGGCTTGCCGCGGGCGCAGGAGGCAGGGGCCTCTGGTGCGGTATGGCCTCGACCGTGCCCGTGTGCGTGGTACCAGACCGGGTGGGTGTCCTGGCCTAGCCCCAATGCCGGGTAGTTAAGGCCGTGGTTTGGTTGTCAAGTGGCGTGTTGATGCCGATATGGGGAGCGGGACTCCGGTAGAGAGGTTTGTCCGCCAAGACGAACCTCACCGTTTGGAGTCCCGCTGTCTGCCGAGTCTGTCATTACCCGTGTGGTCAGGGTGGCATCGGGTCGGTTCGCGCCGGGTCATCTGGGCGAGTTGACCCGGCAGGTGCCGTTCGAAATGGTCGACGCGGTTCTGGCGGAGACCGCGGCGGTGCAGCGGCGGGTGCGCGCCGTGCCGGCCCGTGTCGTGGTGTACCTGCTGCTGGCCGGGTGCCTGTTCGCCGAGCTGGGCTACCGGCAGGTGTGGCATCGTCTGGTGGCCGGGCTCGCCGGCCTGCCGGTGGCCCACCCGACCGAGGCGGCGTTGACCAAGGCCCGAGCCCGGCTGGGCCCGAAACCGTTGCGGGCGCTGTTCGACCTGCTGCGCGGTCCCGCCGCCACCATCGCCGATCAGGTGCGGTGGCGCGGGTTGCTGGTATGTGCCGTGGACGGCACCACCCTGACCGTCGCCGACGGCGCGGCGAACCTGACCCGGTTCGGCAAGCACCGCGGCGGCGCGACCGGCGGGTCGGCGTATCCCTTGTTGCGGCTGGTGACGCTGGTGGCCTGCGGCACCCGCACGGTCATCGACGCGGTGTACGGACCGATCAGCATCGGGGAGACCGGGTACGCCCGGCGGCTGACCGGCAGCCTGCACGCCGGGATGCTGCTGCTGGCCGACCGTAACTTCGCCGCCGGTCCGTTATGGACCGCACTGGCCGGTACCGGCGCGGAGCTGCTGGTCCGCGCCCGGACCGACCGCCACGGCCCGCGGCTGCCGATGCTGCGCCGGCACCGCGACGGCTCGTACCGGTCGGTCTTCGGCGGTCGCCCGGTCCGGGTCATCGACGCCGAGATCAGCATCACCACCACGGCCGGCCCGGCCACCGGTGTCTACCGGCTGATCACCACCCTGCTCGATGACCGCCGGCACCCGGCCGCCGAGCTGATCCGGCTCTATCACGACCGCTGGGAGATCGAAACCGCGTACTTGGAGATCAAGTCCAGCATCCTCGGCGGCCGGGTGCTGCGCGCCCGGACCCCGGCCGGGATCGACCAGGAGATCCACGCCCTGCTGGTCACCTACCAGATCCTGCGCACCGCCATGTGCGACGCCACCAACAGCACCCTCGGGCTGGACCCGGATCGGGCCAGCTTCACCATCGCCCTGCACGCCGCCCGGGACCAGCTGGTGCAGGCCGCCGGCGTCATCGCCGACACCGTCATCGACCTCGTCGGCGCCATCGGCCGGCTGGTGCTGGACAACCTGCTGCCCGACCGGCGCCTACGAACCAACGCCCGTACCGTGAAACGAGCCATCTCCAAATACAACGCCCGCGGCCCGAACATCGATCGGCGCACCTACCAGGCCACCATCGCCATCAACATCCTCGCGGGCAGCTTGACAACCGATCCGGAACCTTAACTACCTGGCATTGCGGCTAGTCCTCGTCCTCCGGGTCGAGGTTGGCCTCCTCGCCCAGGACGAACGCCTGCATCGCGAGCTCGTCGCCGGACGGGGACACGAACGCGGGAAGCTCCGCAGGCCCCAACTCCAGCACGTACGACCAGAACTGCCGGACCGCCTCGGCCGGCGTCGGCGCCTCGACCGGCAGGTCAACGCTCACCAGCCAGGTACGTCGGTCCCGGTCACGGCCGAACGCCGCCGCCATCCGCCGGTAGTCGTCGAGCTCCAGCGCCGTCACGGTCTCGGACAGCGTCAGCTCGTCGGCCGGCACGGGTTCGTCGAACGCCCGGCGGGTGTACGCCACCAGCAGCGTGTCATCGCGGACGTCCCGGACGGTGCCCAGTGCCACGGCTCGCGGCGGCTCCCCGGCCAGCAGCAGCACGTCGTCGCCGGCATCCGGCCCCTTGCCGGGAACCGCGACGGCATCGTGCTGTAGCAGCCGCTCGGCCGCCCACGTGTCCGCCGGGATGCTCACCGCCCACTGCGCCATAGGCCCATCCCATCACGCCAGCCCCGCGTAATCGCACCTCGGCGTCCGTCCTCCCACCCCCACCCTTTCCCCGCGATCTTGGAGTCGTGGTTACCCTTTAGCGGCTTTTCGCCCGCTTTGCTCCAACCACGACTCCAAGATCGCGGAGAGAAAGCTCGGTCGGGGCGGAGGCGCGGGATGGGGATTGGGTGGGGTGGAGGCGGATCAGCGGCCCTCGAAGGCCGGGCGCTGCTTGGCCACGAACGCCTCCACCGCATTCCGGTGATCGGCCGTGCCGCCGCAGATCGCCTGTGCCTGCGCCTCCGCAGCCAGCGCGTCGGAGAGGGTCCCGGCGTCACCCACGGACAGCTCCCGCTTGATCGCGCCGTACGCGACGGTGGGGCCCGCGGCCAGCCGGGCTGCCAAGTCCTGCGCCACCGGCAGCACCTGCGCGTCATCGTCAACCAACCGAGACACCATGCCCAGGCTCAGACACTCCTGCGCCCGTACCGGCTCGGCGAGCAACAACAACTCCAGCGCCCGCGCGTGTCCGACGATCCGCGGCAGCGACCACGACACGCCCGTGTCGCCGGCCAGACCGACGTTCGCGAACGCCATGAGGAACGTCGTTCCCGGACCGCCGATCCGGAAGTCGGCGAGCAAGGCGAGCGACGCCCCGGCGCCGGCGGCGGCGCCGCGGACCGCCGCCACCACCGGTTTCGGCATGTTGACCAGCCGCTGTGCGATCGGGTTGTAGTGCATCCGCACGGTGTCCAGGTCGGTCCGGCCGGATGCCAGCGTGGCGGCATGTTCCCGGAGATCTTGACCGACGCAGAACGCCCGGCCCGCGCCGGCCAGCACGATCGCCCGGCAGGAGCGGTCGCTCTCCAGCGCGGCGAGCGTATCCCGCAGCGCCTCCTTGAGGTCCACGTCGAGCGCATTCATGGCGTCCGGGCGATTGAGTGTCACGGTGACGACGGCGCCGTCGCGGTCGACGAGCAGGGAGTCGGTCATGTTTCTGAGAATCCCACACGGCCGCCGCGGTTCACGGCTGTCAGGCATCGCTCGACGTGCCGGTCCGCGGCCGGCCGCAGACGGGCGGCGTGCTTGTCGAAGAAGGACGCCGCGGCCGCGCCCGGCCAGCGTGACGGCAGCAGCGAAGGTGGCAGCTGCGGATCGCGGAAGAGGAACGACCGCCAGGCGTGCACGAGGCGGAACCGGGCCGCGTAGGCGTCCTCGTCGCTGCTGCGTGCGGTCACCGGCGTGACCACGGGACGGAGATCGGTCACGAAGTCGGCGTACGAGCGGCCGATCTCGTCCAGATCCCAGGCGCGGGAGACCACCTGGGCGGCCCCGGAGAGGCCGGCGGTGTGCGCCGCAGTGAACCGCTCGAACCCGATGCCGAGATCGGTGAGCACCGTGTCGACCTCGTCGACGGCGCGAGGCGCGACCCAGGCGTGGTCGCCGAGCATGCCGTAGCCGAGGTAACTGAGCCGCCGCGCGTCGCGCCGGGATATCGGCCTGCGTAGCAGGACCAGATCGAACCGGCCGTCCCAGTTCACCCGCCCGGTCCGGTAGACCCGGGCCGCCGCTTCGTCGAGTCTCCGGGCCGCCTGGGGTGTCAGTAGATACCCTGGTCCGGACACCAGACGCAGCGGGTGCAGCCAGCCCTGCCGGACCATCCGGGACACCGCCGTTCGAACGGCGGGTGGCGCGATGCCGAGCGGTGCAAGCAGTTTGACCAGGGCGGCGACTGGCGCCCGGCCGCCTCGCGGGCGGAGGTAGTCGCCGTAGAGGTCGAAGAGGGCCGACCGCGCCTGCATGACCGCACATTGTGACAGCCCCAAAGACGATATGCTAGACGGTGTCACATCCGCCCGGGCTGAGTTTGGGTTCCTCGGTGTTCATCAGGGAAAATGTTTGATCGGCACGGTGGGCCGGGCCGCGTGACAACGCGGTGGGTCTTCATGGCCGCCGGTCGGGAGAGGTACGGCGTCGGGTGGGGCTGCGCACGCGACGTTGATGCTGGGCTGGTTGACGGGCAAGTGGCGTGGGGCAACCCACCGACCCTGATGTAGGTCTGAGGGGAGACAAGATGGCGGCGATGAAGCCGCGGACGGGCGATGGTCCGCTCGAGGTCACCAAGGAGGGTCGGGGCATCGTCATGCGTGTCCCGTTGGAGGGCGGTGGCCGTCTCGTCGTTGAGATGACTCCAGACGAAGCCAACGCGCTTGGCGACGCGTTGAAGTCGATCGCGGGCTGAGGTTCCGCGAGCCCGCCGGTACGGTACCGCCGCGCCGGCGGGCTTTCCATGTCTGCACCGGGAGGCCATCCTTCAGTGTTCGCGATCCGTCTCGCCGCCGAGTCGACCAACGCGACCCAGGTGCTGCCCGCCGGCGCGCCGGACGACGACCCGCAGATCGCGGCCCATGATCGGCGCGCGGCCACGTCAGCGCTTGACAGCCGCCAGCAGGCCCGAGCCCGTGGGGATCACAGCGGGGATCCAGGCGTCCGACTCGCGGATCGTCCTGAGCGTCTCCCGGAGCGTCACCGTCTCCAGGTCCCGGGCGGCCGGGTCGCCGATCCGGCCGCCGGCCAGCGCTGCGCTCAGGACCAGCGCTCCGCCGGGACGAAGCAGACGCAGAGCTCCCTCCGCGTAGGCGGCGACCTCGGTGCGGTCCGCGTCGGCGAAGACCATGTCGTAGACACCGTCGGCCAGGCGGGGCAGGACATCCAGAGCGCGGCCCGTGATTATCCGGGTACGCCCCGCCCGGTAGCCGGCGTCGAGGAAGACGCGCCGCGCAACGCGCTGGTGCTCGCCGTCGGCGTCGATCGTGCTCAGTACGCCGTCGGCCCGCATGCCGCGGAGCAACCAGAGGCCGCTGACGCCGGTGCCGGTGCCGATCTCCACCACGGCCTTGGCGCCGCCCGCCGCGGCAAGCAGCCGTAGCACAGCGCCGGCGCCCGGGCTGACGGGAGTGAGTCCGAGCTCCCTGGCGAAGTTGCGGGCGGCCTGCAGGAGCGCATCCTCGGCGGCGTACGCCTCGGCGAACGCCGGCGCCGGTGACGCCTGCGCTCCGAGCGGGCCGGCTGCAGTGACGATGACGACCTCCCTCGCGATGCGCGGGTAAGAGTAAGGCCAAGCGATCCTCACGGCGAACCGCACCGGGCGGATGACTCCACCGATCCGTGTCATTCTGGGGGTGGAGCTGAGCTCCTTTCGGCGCCTGGACCTCCGGTCGGCGCGGAAAACCAGGGGAGGAACACGGGTGAGCCGCTCCCCGGGGACGAGTGGAGGCACGAACGTGACCGACGGCTGGAACTGGCGCCAGCCCCCGCCGCCGTCAGCCGGTTCGCCGTGGTGGTCGGATGCCCTCGCGGACCCCTGGCGGGATCCGTACGCGCCGTCCGCTGTCGTCGTCCCCACCGCCGCGGAGAACACCGGTCCGCGGCCGGAACGTGTGACCGATCCGGACGCCCCCCGCCGGGGGCTGGGCCCGATCTTGGTGATCTGCTTGGTCACGGCACTGCTTGCCGGTGGGCTCGGCGGTACGCTCGGCTACGTCTTCGCGATCCGCAGCGGTCTGGGAGCCGGCGCGGCGTCCGCGCTCGGGGCGCCGTCCCAGGCGCCGCCCGCCGCCGCCAACCGGGCGCCGGAATCGCTGGCCGGGGTGGCGAAGAAGGTGCTTCCCAGCGTGGTCACCGTTCACGTTCCGAACGCCATCGGCTCCGGATTCGTGGTGTCCCGGGACGGCTACGTCATCACCAACGACCACGTGGTCGAGGGCAGCAATGACACCATGTCGGTCTCGTTCAGCGACGGCACGACGACGTCCGCGAAGGTCGTCGGCCGCGACCCTGAGTCGGACATCGCGGTGATCAAGGTCACCAAGCCCAACGCGACGCCCGTTCAGCTCGGGAACTCGGACTCGATCGCGGTGGGCGATCCGGTGCTCGCGTTCGGGTCACCGCTTGCGCTGGTCAACACCGTCACCGCCGGCATCGTCAGCGCCCTGGACCGGACCATCAAGGCCGGCGAGGGCGGCACCACCCGCTACTACGCGGCGATCCAGACCGACGCCGCGGTCAACCAGGGCAACTCCGGCGGCCCGCTCGTCGACGCGAGTGGCAAGGTCGTCGGCGTCAATTCGGTGATCCGCTCGATCGGAAGCACCGATACCGAGGCCGGCAACATCGGGCTGGCGTTCGCCATCCCGATCAACCAGGCCCAGCGGGTGGCCGCGGACATCATCGACACCGGAAAGGCCCGTCGTACGGTGATCGGAGCCGATGTCACCGACGGCGGCACGAGCACCAGCGCGGGGGGCGCCCGGCTTCGGTCGGTCGAGCCGGGCGGTCCTGCGGCTGCGGCTGGCCTCAGAGCCGGGGACGTGATCACCAAGCTCAACGGTCACGTGCTGGAGGACGGGACCGACCTGATCGCGCTGGTGCGCAAATACCCGCCCGGCTCGGTGGTGTCGGTCAATTACCGCCGGGGATCGAGGGCCGCGACAGCGTCCGTGACGTTGACCGCCGACGCGAAGTAGTAGGAGGAACGCCGGAGTGTTCGAGAACCTGAACTGGTGGGAGATCGGCGGCCTGCTCCTGCTGGCTTTGTTGATCTTCGGCGAGCGTCTGCCGAAGGTCATCGGCGATGGGCTGCGCATGCTGCGCGGCCTCCGGGCGATGGCGCAGAACGCGACCAACGACCTGAGCCGGGAGCTCGGCACCGACATCCAGCTGCAGGACCTGCACCCCAAGGCGTTCATCCGCAAACACCTGCTCAGCGAGGAGGACGAAGCTGCCATCCGGAAGCCGCTGCAGGGCCTGCTCGACGATGTGAAAACCGATTTCAGCGGCGTGAAGGCGGATCTCGACGACGTGGCAGCGGCCGCGGACCTGAAAAGCCGCCATGACGACATCACCGCCGCGGTGGAGAAGCGCCCGCACCGATACGACCTGGACGCGACATAAACGCACGCCCCCACCACCACCACCACCACCCCAAATTCCCCGCGATCTTGGAGTTGTGGTTGCCCTTACGCGGCTTTGCGCCAGATTTGTTCCAACCACAAGTCCAAGATCGCGGAGGGAGTGTGCAGGGGCGACAGCGAGGCAAGCCAGCTCAGTGGCGGGTCACGGTCAGGCCGAGGGGCTTGCCGACCAGGGACTCGCGGCGGATGGCCATCCGGGCCGCCACCGCGTCCAGCGCCTGCGCTGCCGGTGCGGCCGGGTCGGTCAGCACGATGGGTGTGCCGGCGTCGCCGGCCTCGCGCACCCGGGTGTCCAGCGGGATCTGCCCGAGCAGTGGCACCGACGCGCCAACGTCCCGGGTGAGCGACTCGGCGACCGTGGCCCCGCCGCCCGCACCGAACACCTCCATCCGCGAACCGTCCGGCAGCTCGAGCCACGACATGTTCTCGACCACGCCGACCAGCCGCTGATGTGTCTGCAAGGCGATGGCACCGGCCCGCTCGGCCACCTCGGCGGCCGCGATCTGTGGCGTCGTGACCACCAGGATCTCCGCGTTCGGCAGTAGCTGCGCCAGCGAGATGGCCACGTCACCAGTGCCCGGCGGTAGGTCGAGCAGCAACACGTCCAGCTCGCCCCAGTAGACGTCGGCGAGGAACTGCTGCAACGCCCGGTGGAGCATCGGGCCGCGCCACACCACGGCGGCGTTGCCGGCGGTGAACATGCCGATCGAGATCACCTTTACGCCGTGCGCCTGCGGCGGCATGATCATGTCCTCGACCCGGGTCGGCCGGCCCGTCACGCCGAGCATCCGCGGGACGGAGTGCCCGTAGATGTCCGCGTCGATGACGCCGACCGACAGTCCGCGGTTGGCGAGCGCCGCCGCCAGGTTCACGGTGACGCTGGACTTACCGACCCCACCCTTGCCGCTGGCCACCGCGTACACCCGGGTCCGTGAGCCGGGCTGGGCGAACGGGATGACCGGCTCCGCGGCGGCCGACCCACCGCGCAGACGTGACTGCAACGCCTGCCGCTGCTCGGTGGTCATCACGCCGAAATCGATGGATACCGCGGTGATCCCGGGGATCCGGGTTAGTGCGGCGGTGATGTCCGCGTTCAGTTTGTCGCGCAACGGGCAGCCGGACACCGTGAGCAGCAGCTCGACCGTCACACGACCGCCCGCGACGGTAAATCCTTTGACCATGCCGAGCTCGGTGATCGGCCGGCGGATCTCCGGATCGTCGACGGTGGCGAGGGCCGCCTGAACGGCCTCCTCGATGGTGCTGGCGGGTGCGGACATGCGACCGATCGTACGTCGCGGTCAGGTCCGTTCCTCCTCCCACTCCTTGCGTTCCAGCTTCTGCCGGCGGACCGCGGCTTCGTCCAACTCGTCGGCGAGCCGGGTCAGCTCCGAGCGCAGGAAGTCGCGAGTGGCCACCTCGCCCAGGGCGATGCGCAAAGCCGCGATCTCCCGCGCCAGATACTCCGTGTCGGCCTTCTGCATCGCGGCCCGGCGGCGGTCCTCCTCCATCGCCAACCGGTCCCGGTCCGCCTGCCGGTTCTGCGCGAGCAGGATCAACGGCGCGGCGTACGACGCCTGCAGGGAGAGGATCAAGGTGAGGAACGTGAACGTGTACGGGTCGAAGCGCAGGTGCCGCGGCGCAAGGGTGTTCCAGGCGAACCAGCCGCCGATCACCACCGTCATGTAGACGATGAACTTGGCCGTGCCCATGTAGCGGGCGATGCTCTCGGACCACCGGCCGAACGCCTCGGGGTCGAACCGCGGCAGGCGGACCCGGCCCGGCTCGAAGGGCTGGTCCAGCCGGTCCGGCCGGGGCTCGGTCATGTCGTGCCTGCCCTAGGCATGCGCTCGTGGCCCTCGCTTCGCTCGGTGCGCTCGCTCATGCTTCCACTCCGGGCAGGATGGGCTCACCGGCCGCTTCCTCGTCCTCCGCGGCGTCCCGGTCGCGCCAGTCAGGCGGCAGGGAGTGGTCCAGCACGTCGTCGACCGTGACAGCGCCGACCAGCCGCCGTGCCCCATCCACCACCGGCATGGCCACCAGGTCGTACGTCGCCATCCGCCGGGTGATCTCGGTGAGGCCGGTGTCCGGGTGCAGGGGGTCGAGATCGCTGTCGATCAGCCCTCCCAGGATCGACGACGGCGGCTCGCGCAGCAGCCGCTGGAAGTGCACCATCCCGAGGTACTTGCCGCTCGGCGTGGACATCGGCGGCCGAGCCACAAAGACCTGGGCGGCGACGACCGGGGACAGCTCCGGCTCCCTGATCCGGGCGAGCGCCTCGGCCACCGTGGCGTCCGGCGGCAGGATCACCGGCTCCGAGGTCATCACGCTGCCCGCCGTGCCGGGGCGGTAGTTCATCAGCTGCCGGACCGGCGCGGCCTCGTCCGGCTCCATCAGATCCAGCAACAGCGTCTGCTCCGCCTTTGGAAGCTCGGCGAGCAGGTCGGCGGCGTCGTCCGGGTCCATCCGTTCCAGCACGTCCGCGGCCCGTTCCCGGTCCAGCCGGGCCAGGATCTCGACCTGGTCGTGCTCCGGCAGCTCCTCCAGGACGTCGGCGAGCCGCCGGTCGCTGAGCGCGGCCGCCACCTCGTTCCGCCGCGCGTCCGAAAGGTCCTGCAGGGTGTTTGCCAGATCGGCCGGCCGCATCTGCTCCAGAACGGCGAGCAGGTTCGAGGTGCCCTGCGTGTCGGTTGGGCCGATCAGTCCGCGGACCCGCCCGTACTCGGCCTGGTGGACGTGTCCGCGGCGGGCCAGCCGGCCGGTGTGCTCCCGGACCGCGACACGGGTAACCACCCATTCGTTGCCGCGGTTCAGTTCCATCGCGAGGTCGACGACGGTGCCGGGCGTCTCCTCCGGTTCGATCGTCACCCGGCGGTCCAACAGATCGCCCAGAACGAGCAGCTCGTTCGGCCGCTTCTCGAAGCGCCGCAGGTTCAGCGTGCCGGTGCTCAGCACCACCGCCTCGGCGTCCATCGACGTGACCCGGCTGATCGGCAGGAAGATGCGCCGGCGCAACGCCATTTCGGCGACCATGCCGACGACCTGCGGTGGCCGGTTGGTGGTACGGAGCCGGATCACCGCGTCCCGGATCCGGCCCACACGGTCGCCATTGGGATCAAAAACGGGCAGGCCGGCGAGCCGCGCCAGATAAACCCTCGTGCCCATGGTCACGGGTTCAGCCTAGGTTAGGGTCCGGTCATGTCCACCGTGGCGTACGAGATCGTCGACGTGTTCACTGATCGGCCCTTCGCCGGCAATCCGCTCGCGGTGGTGTTCGGGGCCGAGGCGCTGGCGGGTGACCAGATGCAGTCGCTGGCCCGGGAGTTCAACCTCTCGGAGACGGTGTTCGTGCTGCCGCCGACGTCTGGTGCCACGTACCGGGCGCGGATCTTCACGCCGGACGCGGAACTGCCGTTCGCCGGGCACCCGAGCGTCGGGGCGGCGGTGACGTCGGTGCGCCGGGGCCTGGCGGCTCCCGGCCGGCTCGTCCAGGAGTGCGGGGCGGGTTCGCTGCCGATCGACGTCACCGAAACGGGCGCTGCCCTGCTCACCGGCGGCACACCCACGCTGGGTCCGTCCTTGGACGCCGCGCCGCTGCTGTCGATGGTGGGCCTCGCCGCCGAGGATCTGGTGCCCGGCGCTCCGCCTCGCCGGGCCGGTTGCGGTCTGGAGTTCACGTTCCTTCCGGTACGCCGATCCGCGCTGGCTCACAGCTGGGCCGACCCCGCGGCGGCAGCGAGCCTGGGTGTGCCTCAGATCAGCGTGTTCGCCTGGGACTCGGGGGACCGGTCGGCGTACGCCCGGGTGTTCTGTCCCGGGCTGGGCGTGCCGGAGGACCCGGCCACCGGTTCGGCCGCGCTCGGACTCGGTGTCTGGCTGGTGGCGGTGGGATGGTTGCCGGCCGGCGGTGTGTCGTCGTACGCGGTGCATCAGGGCATCGAGATGCGCCGGCCGTCGCTGCTCGAGTGCACCGTGACGGCTGTTGAGGGTGCTGCTACGACCGCCACGGTGTTCGGTCACGTGGTCCCGATCGCCCACGGTGAGATCGCCGTCCCTCCGTTCGTCGGCTGACCGACCCTCGTCCCGCTCCCTTCCCGCGCTCTTTCTTCCCCGCTCTTTCTTCCCCGCGCTCTTTCTTCCCCGCGCTCTCTCTTCCCCGCGATCTCTCTTCCCCGCGATCTTGGAGTTGTGGTTAGCCTTTTGCGGCATAGCGACCGGTTTGCTCCAACCACAACTCCAAGATCGCGGAGGTCAGGGGCGGCGGCGGACCCGATGCAGGGGGGACGGGGGGGGGACCTCGACCC
>Ga0081539_10001648_pt1 | contig 36250 bp, 42 predicted proteins | sample TabmetS4T2R2_FD_71023 | JGI IMG/M metagenome (GOLD analysis project Ga0081539, IMG submission 71023) | Tabebuia heterophylla rhizosphere microbial communities from the University of Puerto Rico - S4T2R2 | ecosystem: Host-associated > Plants > Roots > Rhizosphere ... | reverse complement strand
GCGCATGAAGATCGAGGCGACGGCAAAGGGCGCCGTTTGCTCGACGCGCCGCCAGAACTCGCGCAGGCGCGCCATGCGGTTTTCCGGCGTGTTGCCGGCGATCAGCGCGCCGTTGATCGCGCCGATCGACGTGCCGATCACCCAGTCGGGCTCGATGCCCGCTTCGTGCAGCGCCTCATACACGCCGGCCTGATACGCGCCGAGCGCGCCGCCGCCCTGCAGCACGAGGACCACCTGCCCCTTAGCGTGCGGATCGGTAGAGCGGTGCGGTGCGTTCATGGTTTGCCTCCCTTGTGTGCAAGCGGGTCGCGAGGAGAGCCGCCGCCGTGAGCGCGGCGCCGATTCCCGCCACGCACGCGCGCCAGCCATAAGCATCATAAAGCGCGCCGAGCGCGGCGGCGCCGACGAGCCCGCCAAGGAAATAGCTGGCGAGATAGAGCCCGCTTGCCGAGCCGCGGTCGGTGGTGGCGGCGCGCCCGACGAAGCCGGTGGCGCTCGCCTGCGCGAAGAAGGTGCCGATGCCGATTAGCGCGAGACCGGCGAGCACCAGCGGCAGGCTCGCCGCGAGCACGAGCGGCAAGCCGGCGGCGGCGAGCGCGAGCGCCGCCCAGATCGTCGGCCGCGTGCCGTAGCGCGCGATCGCCCGCCCGGCGAGCGGCGTCGTGAGGATCGACGGCGCAAAAACCAAGTAGACGAAGCCGAGCGCCATCATGCCGAGCGCGAGCGGGGGCCGCACCAGCACGAAGTTCACGTATGTGAACGTGCCGATGAAGGCAAACAGGATGAGAAAACCAGTGGCGAACGCCGCGCGCAGCCGCGCATTGCGCAGGTGCTCCGCCCAGTACGCGAGCGGCGAAGCGGCCGGCATCGCCGCGGGCTGCGTGCGTGCGAGAGCAAAATGCACGAGCGCGGCACCGCCGAGATTGAGCAGCGCGAAGAGATAAAAGTTGCCGGCGAGCCCGAGATGGTCCACGGCTGCGGCGGCCACGAGGCGGCCGACGAGGTTGCTTGCCACATTGCCCGTGATGTAGGCGGCGAACGCGCCACCGGCCTCGGCGGCGCTGCACTGCTCGGCGAGGTACGAGAGGGTAAGTGCGAACGCCGTTGACATGAACAGGCCCTGCAGCACGCGCAGCGCGGCGAAGGCGCCGAGCCCGGGCGCGTGCGCGAGGAGGACCGTGGGCACGGCAAGCGCGGCGAGCGAGAGCATCACTCCGCGCCGGCGCTCGATATGCCGGCTGAAGAACGCGACCCCGAGGCTACCCACTGCCATGCCGAGCGTCGCCGCGTTCACCGCTAGTCCCATCGCCGCCGGGCGTACGCCGTACGCCGCGGCGAGCGAAGGGAGGATCGCCTGCGTCGCGAAGAGATCGACCAACGTGAGAAACGCGGTGGTGGCAATGAGCGCGGAGCGCGCGGCGGCACGCATGGCTACATCATCTTCTCGTGCATCTTGTCGGCAACCGGGAAGACGTCGACCGAGATGAGCTTCGAGGGCACGCTGCCGTGGTTCTGCCACCAGTGCGACGTGCCGTTCTTCTCCGCCGCCACGTCGCCCGCCTTGTGCACGATCGGCACCGCGCAGCTGCTGGCGTATTCCACGACTTCACCGGTGACGATATAGATCATCGCCGGGCGCTCATTGTGGCTGTGCCACGGCACGATCCCGCCGGGCTCGATGTTGAGCTCTCGCAGGCGGAAGAGGCGTCCCTCCAGCGCCACAGGCTCCTTGGCAAGGTCGGTGCTCGCGCGCACGACATCGGTGACGCCTTTCGCGCCGTGCGTCACCATCGCCTGGCCCTTGCCGTCGGCGACCCGCTTGTCCGCGGGGCACTCGCCGGCGAACGCGGAGATGGAAAACGCCGCGGCGACCGCGGCAACGACGGGCAGAGCTTTCATGGCTTACTCCTCGAGTTGGGTTAATGGGCCGTCCAACCGCCTTCGATCGGCAGCACCGCGCCGGTGATCGAGGCGGCTTCATTCGAGCAGAGAAAGCCGGTCAACGCCGCCACCTCCTCCACCGTCACAAACTTCTTAGTCGGTTGCGCCGCCAGCAGCACGTCGCGCACCACGGCTTCTTCGCTAATGTCGCGTGCCTTCGCGGTATCCGGGATCTGCTTCTGCACGAGCGGCGTGAGCACGTAGCCGGGGCACACCGCGTTCACGGTGATGCTCTGCTCCGCCACCTCGAGCGCCACCGTCTTGGTGAAGCCGGCGATGCCGTGCTTCGCGGCGACATACGCCGATTTGTAGGGGCTCGCGACGAGCGCATGCGCCGAGGCGATGTTGACGATGCGTCCCCAGCGCTTGTGCTTCATCGCCGGCAGCGCGGCGCGCACCGTGTGGAAAGCGGCGGAGAGGTTGATGGCGATGATCGCGTCCCACTTCGCCACCGGAAAATCGTCCACCGGGGCGACATGCTGGATGCCGGCGTTGTTGATGAGCAGATCGATGCCGCCGAACTCCCGGCTGGCGGATGCGACCATCGTCGCGATCGCCTCGGGCTTGCTCATGTCGGCGCCGTCGTAGACCACGGTGACCTTGTGCCTGGCCGAGAGGTCGCGGCGCAGCCGCTCGATCTCCGCGGCATCGCCGAAACCGTTGAGGACGATATTCGCCCCTTCGGCCGCGAGCCGCTCGGCGATGCCAAGGCCGATGCCGGAAGTGGAGCCGGTGATAAGCGCGGTCTTGCCCTTGAGCATGGTGGCCTCCGATGGATGCACCATGAGTCGGCACTACCGCGCCTTCCTTACGCCTCGGCGCGCTGTAAGGGAACGCGCGCCGCCGGCGACTACGTCAGCTTCGTCTGAGCACCTGTCCCGGCCGCGCGCCGGTCGGCTTTCCCTCGCGCCAGACGATCGCGCCATTGACGATGACGGTATCGATGCCCTTCGCCGGCGCGATCGGTCTTTCGAAGGTCGCGCCCTCGTCGATCTCGCCCGCGTCGAAGATGGTGATGTCGGCCGCCATGCCGGGCGCGAGCATGCCGCGGTCCTTGAGGCCGAAGGTGCGCGCCGGCAGGCCGGTCATCTTGTAGACCGCGGTCTCCAGCGGAAAGAGGCCGAGGCCGCGCGCGTAATGGCCGAGGACGCGAGGGAATGTCGCCCAGAGCCGCGGATGCGGCGCGGCGTCGTGCGGCAGGCCGTCCGAGCCGATCATCGTGTGCTCGAAGGCGAGGATGCGCTGCACATCCTGCTCGGACATCGAGAAGTAGATGGCACCCGCGGGCAGCAGCTCCTCGACGCCGAGCTTGAACTCGCGCCCAATCTCCTCGAGGTCCATGCCGGCGACCTCGGGATGCGGCTTCGACCAGGTGACGAGCGTCTTCGTCGCCACCGCGGCGCGGCCCGCCGACAGGATGGTCGACGAGGCACAATAGGGATAGCAGTCAAGCCCGATCGGCTGGCTCTTCATGCGCGCTTCAATCAGCGGCAGCGTCTCCGAAGAGCGGCCATGGTTCGGCGCGCCGGCCACCTTGTGATGCGAGATCACCACCGGCACGCCGACCTCGCGGCCGATGCGAAACGTCTCCTCGAGCGACGCGAGCACGTTGTCGCCCTCGTCGCGCATGTGCGTGACGTAGAGGCCGTTCCTCTCGGCGAGCGGCCGGCAGATCTGCACCACCTCGTCGGTCGGCGCGGCGCGCGCCGGCTCGTAATAGAGACCCGTGGAGATGCCGATGGCGCCGGCGGCGAGCGCCTCGTCGGCGAGGCTTCTCATTTTTGCGATCTCGGCCTTCTTCGCCGCGCGCTCGAGCTTGTCCATCGTCTGCACGCGCAGCATGGTGTGGCCGACGAGCAGCGCGCAGTTCGTGGCGGGCGGATGCGCGACCAGCTCCTCGACGTACTCGCGAAAGGTCGGAAAGCGAAACCACCCGCCCGCGTCGTCGAGGAGGTCGAGCGGCGGTGTGACCGGCGCCGGCATGCCGTTGGGCGCCGGCGCGAGCGAGCAGCCGCAGTTGCCGGCGACCACCGTGGTGACACCCTGGCTCACCTTCGGCGCCATGTCCGGCGCCGAGAGCATCAGCCGATCGTCGTGGGTGTGCGAGTCGATGAACCCGGGCGCGACGATGCGCCCCGAGGCATCGAGCTCGGCGTCGGCGCGTGCGTTGTCCAGGCGCCCGACGGCGGCGATGCGACCGCCGGCGATGAAGATGTCCGCTTCGTAGCGCGGCGAGCGCGTGCCGTCGATGACGGTGGCGTTGCGGATCACGAGTTCATAGTCCATGGGTGAATGCTACCCTGCGCCATGCGAATGAACGAACTCAGCGCCGCCGAGGCGGCGCGCGGCCTGGAAGCGAAAGAATTCACGAGCGAAGCGCTGGTGGCCGCCTGCCTCGAGCGCATCGCCGAGCGCGAGGAAACGGTGCGCGCGTGGGCCTATCTCGACCGCAACGCTGCATTGGCGCAAGCGCGCGCGCTCGATCGCGCACCGCGCCGCTCGCGAGCGCACGGCGTGCCCTTCGGCATCAAGGACATCATCGACACCGCCGATTTGCCCACCGAGTACAACTCGCCGATCTATCGCGGCCACCGGCCGAAAGCCGACGCTGCATGCGTCACGCTCCTCAGGCAGGCGGGCTGCGTGATTCTCGGCAAGACGGTGACCACCGAGTTCGCCAACAACCATCCGTCGCAGACGAGGAATCCGCACAATCCCGCCCATACGCCCGGCGGCTCCTCCAGCGGCTCCGCCGCCGCGGTCGCCGACGCGATGGTGCCGCTCGCGCTCGGCACGCAGACCGGCGGCTCGGTGATCCGGCCCGCCGCCTACTGTGGCGCAGCCGCGATCAAGCCGAGCTTCGGCGCCATCAACCGCGCCGGCACCAAGTTCCTCGCCGAATCGCTCGATACCCTCGGCGTCTTCGCGCGCGGCGCCGAGGATCTCGTGCTCGCCATGGAAGTCCTCACGGGTCGCGCCGCCTCATCGGTAGCGGGGACGCCGCGCATCGGCCTCTGCCGCACGCCGCGCTGGGAGGTCGCCGATCGCACGGTGCAGTCAAACCTCGAGCACGCCGCCCGCACGCTGGCGAAGGCTGGTGCCGCGGTGCGCGACTTCGAGATGCCGGCGGGCAGCGCCGAGCTCTTCGACCGGCACAAGGTCATCATGGGCTACGAGACGGCACGCGCGCTTGGCTGGGAATACGTCCACCATCGCGAAGAGCTCAGCGCGACGCTGCGCATGCGGCTCGACGAAGGCTGGAAGGTGCCGCGCGCCGACTACGACGCGATGCGCGAGCACGCGCGCCGCTTGCGGCGCGAGCTCGCCGAAGCGCTGCGCGAAACCGACTTTCTCCTGACGCCCGCCGCGCCCTCGGAAGCGCCCGCGTCGCTCGCGAGCACCGGCGATCCGGTGTTCAACCGGGCGTGGACGCTGCTCGGGGTGCCGTGCGTGACGCTGCCGTTCGGCAAAGGGCCGCACGGCCTGCCGCTCGCCGTGCAGCTCGTCGGCCGCCGTGAAGCCGACATGCCGCTCCTCGCCTGGGCGGACTGGGCGGCGAAGGCGCTCGCTTAATTAACGTCGGCTGCTGGCGGCGATCAGCTCGCGGCGGATCTCGGCGAGCTTCGCTTTCACGCGCGCGGCGTTCTCGGGACCCATGCGCAGGAGGATTTTCTGCCCGGCCGAGCGCGTCTCGAGGTCCGGATCGGCGAATTCGTAGAGCACGCGCGGCCGCAGCAGCTTCGGCGCACCCGTGATCTCGGGAGTGGCAATCAGGTCGTCGAGCGCGTCCATCAGCCGGTCGTTGAAATATTGGCCGGGAAAGCCGAGCTCTTCGTAGGCGCGCTGGAACAGAGCATAGGCGCGCGCGTAGCCCGCGATGAGTGCCTTGGCGTCGACCGCCTCCAGCACGCGCACGTAAGCCACGTAGCGCGCGTAGTTGGCGCTGTCGATCAGCGTGTCCTCGGGGCGCGTCACGGCGGCGAAGGCGCCCGGCACGGCGTTGATCGGCATGGCGCGCGTCGGCGCCGTGCGCCGCGGCAGGTTGTCGACCGTTGCGACGATGCGCCGCACGAGCTGGTAGGGCACGACGAAGTCCGCGAACGCCTTGCCGCCGATCAGACCGGCGAGCGAGTCGCGCATCATCGAGTCGCTGTTCTCGAGCGTCGGCAGGCCGCCGGCCGGCTCGGCCGGCGTGGCGAGCGGATGGCGTATGGCGGGTGCCGCCTCCTCGGGCGCCGGCGCAGGCGCCGGAGCCGCCGCGCTCGGGACCGTGGGCGGCGCGGCCGGCTCGAGCCACTGGCGGAAGGTCAGCGCGCCGAGCCAGGCGGCAAGGCCGATGGCGGCGACGGCGTACCAGGGATTAAAGCTGCGCGGGGGCCGGATGTAGGGCCGGTCCTCATCCTGCACGGACCACTTTTCCACGGCGCACCTCCTCTGCCCGGCTTAGGCAGCGGCGGCGGGCGGTAGTTCGCCGCCCGCGGTTTGCCGCGCGCCGCTCCAGCCGTCCTACGCGCTAGCGATAGACGATATCGCTGCGGCGGTTCTCCGACCACGACGTCTCGTCGTGTCCGGCCGCCTTCGGCTTCTCCTTGCCGAAGCTCACCGTCTCGATCCGGTCGCCGGGAACGCCGAGGATCGTCATGCGCTTCATCACCGCATCGGCACGGCGCTGGCCGAGCGCCAGGTTGTACTCGGAACTGCCGCGCTCGTCGGCGTTGCCCTCGACCTTGACCTTGATCTCCGGATGCTGCCGAAGGTATTGAGCGTGCGCGTCGACGAGCTTGGCGCTGTCGGGCTTGATCTCCGACTTGTCGTACTCGTAGTAGACGCTGCGCGCCTGCGGCATGACGTTGCCCCCGCGCGAGGTCGCGGCGAAGCTCCCGCTCGGACCTGAGCGCGTCGCCGGCGCGGCGCTCGCGCTCGGCGATGACGCGCTCGGCGCCGGCGCGGGCGCGGAGTCGGTTTCGTTGCTGGACTGGGTGGCACACGCGGCAAGCGTCGCCACGACGAGCAGGGCGAAAGAAGTCTTCATGATTGGCTCCCTTTTTGTTGGTGCGAGCATTTATTATCCTCCAAAACATATTTGGGCAAATATGAAGAAGAGCGCACGCGGCCCGGCCACGGCCGATCGCCGCCGCATGCTCGATGTCCTCGAGCAGTTTCGCATCATCGTCAAGTCGATCCGCCGGCACTACCAGGACGTCGAGCGGCGCGCCGGCGTGAGCGGCGCGCAGCTCTGGGCGCTGGCGCAGGTCGCCGGTCAGCCTGGCTGTCAGGTCGGCGAGCTCGCGCGCGCCCTCGCCATCCATCAATCCACCGCGAGCAACCTGGTCCGCAGCCTCGCCGCGCGCGGCCTCGTTTCGCGCGAGCGCCGCGGACGGGATCTGCGCCAGGTGCACCTCTACGCGAGCGCCAAGGGCTCGCGTCTGCTCGCCGCCGCGCCGCGGCCGCTGATCGGCGTGCTGCAGCAGGCGCTCTCGGAGCTGCCGACGGCGCGCCTGCGCGCGCTGCAGGCCGAACTCGCGCACCTCATCGCCCGCATGAGGGGCAAGCAGGTCGGCGCGGCGCGCGCCCTGCCGCTCTCAGAGATGTGAACGACCCCCGCTTTCGCGGGGGCGAGCGCCTGGAGAATCAGTTCGGCACGAAGCAGTAGGTGAGGCCTGCGCCGCCCGAGGCCTTGAGCTGGTCCTGGCTGCAGCCGCGCGAGCCGTGCGACGAATTCCACGACTTCATGTGCCAGGTGTCCTTGAGCCCGGCGCGGTCATGATGGCCGACGATCGCCGAGCCCTCGCCGCTCTTCGTCCAGTTGCCGCAGGTCGTGTCGCCGCCGGCGGTAGAGAAGCGACCTTGCGGATCCGAGCCGGTGAGGATGTCGTGCTCGTTCGGCTGCTCACCGCGTCCCTTGATCGGCTGACCCTTCTCATCGAGCGCCGTCTGCTTGTTGATGTTTACGCCCTCGGAATGGAGGTCCTCCACGCTCTTCGCCACCATCACGCCCTTGGCGTTGTACCAGGGGCCTTTGCCGATGCGATCGCGCGCGCTCACGCCGGCGTCGCCGCCGGGGAGCGCCGTGCTGAGGTACGCCTTCCAGTTCGTGTGCTTCGAGCCGGCCGCGCTTGCGAGCGCATTGCAATGCGCGTCGGCGCCCTCCAGCCCGCCAAGGTTCGCGCCGTTTCCTTTGCCGGTGCTCGTGACGAAGAACGTCATGTCGTGCTTCTCGCCGCCTTGCTGCATGGCCGAACATGCGGCCAATGCCAGTGTTGCTGCTGCAACCAGCGCCCTACGGTTCATCTCTCCTCCTCAGGAAAGGGTGGTGGGGGCGCCAACTATAGCGCCTCGAGCTCCCGCTGAAGGTAGGCGCGCACCGCCGGATCGGATTCCAGACCGATCGCCCGCCGATACGCTTCGGCGGCCGCTGCTACCTTGCCTGCGCGCGCGAGCAGGGCGGCGCGTGCCGCCCAATACGGCTGGTATTGAGCGAGGCGCCCATCCCCTTCGAGCGCGTCGAGTGCGGCGAGCGCTTGAGCGAGATTCCCCGCTTCGGCGATCGCCACGGCGCGGTTGATCGCCACGACCACCGAGCCCGTGAGGGCGAGGAGCCCGTCGTAGAGCTGCACGATGGCCGGCCAGTCGGTGGTGCCGCTTAGGCGGCGTGCGGCGTGTGCCGACTGCACGGCCGCCTCGAGCTGAAAGCGGCCGAGCGCGCCCATCGCGCTCGCGCGCCGCAGCAGCTCTTCCGCCTCGTCGATCAGCACGCGGTCCCAGCGCGCGGGATCCTGCGCCGCGAGCGGCACGAACTCGCCCGCGGCGTTTCGCCTCGCGTCGCGCCGCGCATCGGCGTGCAGCATGAGCGCGAGGAGCCCGAGCGCCTCCGGCTCGCGCGGCAAGAGCGAGGCCACGAGGCGCCCGAGCCAGATGCCCTCCTCCGCCAGATTACGCGCCTGCGGCTGCGTGCCCGCCGGATCGGCCCAGCCCTCGGTGAAGGCGGCATAGATCGCTTCCAGCACCGCATCCAGTCTTTCCGTGAGCTCGTCCGGCTCCGGCACGCGAAACGGGATGCCGGCGTCGCGGATGCGATTCTTCGCGCGCACGAGGCGCTGCGCCATGGTCGAGGGCGCGACCAGGAACGCCGAGCCGATCGCCGCCGCGTCGAAGCCGAGCACCGTCTGCAGCATGAGTGGCGCGCGCACGCCGGCGTCGATCGCCGGATGCGCGCAGGCGAACATGAGGCGCAGCCGCTCATCGGGAATGGGCGCGTCGCCTGTGGCCGCGTCCACCAGCTCTTCGGTGAGGAGCACCAGCGTCGGCTCGGCCTCGGCGCCCGTCTGGCGGCGCCGGGCCGCGTCGATCAGCTTGCGGCGCGCCACGGTGAGCAACCACGCTTCCGGCGTGCGCGGCACGCCTTTCGCCGGCCATTCCGCGAGCGCGGCGGCGAACGCCTCCGCCAGCGCATCCTCCGCCGCGGCGACGTCGCGCGTGCGCGCGGCGAGGAAGGCGACCAGCTTGCCGTAACTCGCGCGCGCGACCGCTTCAGCGGTCTCTCTTACGTCCACACCGGCCGGACCTCCACCGCGCCGTACGCCGCCGTCGGATGGCGCTTGGCCCAGCCGAGCGCGGCCTCCAGGTCGGGCACCTCGAGGAGGAAGTAGCCGGCGAGCTGCTCCTTCGTCTCGGCGAACGGGCCGTCGAGTACGCTTTCCTTGCGTACCGTGCGCGCCTCGCCGGTCGGCCGCAGGCCGCTGTGCGCGACCAGCACGCCCGCTTGTTTCAGCGCTTGCACATAAGCGGTGAACGCGCCATGCAGCCGCCCATACTCCTCGCGCGGCCAGCGCTGCATTGCCTTTTCATCCTGGTACATCAGCAGGAGCACTTGCATCGCTATTGCCCCCACACCGGCCGCACCTCGATCGAGCCGTACGCGGCGCCCGGGCAGCGCTTCGCCCAGGCGAGCGCCCCGTCGAGATCGGGCACCTCGATCAGGTAGTAGCCGGCGAGCTGTTCCCTGGTCTCGGCAAACGGTCCGTTCAGCACGCTTTGCTTGCCTGCGGGCGAGCGCACGGTCGTCGCGTCGCTTGTCGGCCGCAGGCGGTTGCTACCAACCCAGACGCCGGCCTTTTTCATCGTTTCGGTGTAGGCCTGATAGGCGCTGACCGTCTGGCTCGCCGCCTCCTTGGGCGCATTCAGCATCGCGGTCTCATTGGTATAAATCAGCAGCAGGTATTGCATGGCGTCTCCTTCGGTTGTCGCGGGCGAGTCGCGCCGCTACGACAATGACGTTCGGCGGGGCGCCATTTCGACAGGCCGGAATTCGGGGTCAGGCCCCTAATCAGTCGATCTTCGCGCCCGAGCGGCGCACGACCTCGGCCCACTTCGGCGTTTCCCGGCGCACGAGCGCGAGGAACTCCTCCGGCGTGCTGCCGTCGATCTCGCTGTCGAGCTGGCGAAAGCGCTCCACGAGCGCCGGCGCCGCGAGCGCGCGGCGGATCTCGGCATGCAGCCTGGTCACAATCTCGCGCGGCAGGCGCGCCGGGCCGATGACGCCGCCCCAGGAATTGGTCTCGTAGCCCGGCACCCCTTGTTCCGCGATCGTCGGCACATCGGGAAACGATGCAGCGCGTTTCGGCGACGAGACGCCAATCCCGCGCACGCGCCCCGCCTTTACGTGCGGCCCGATGGAAGGCACGTTGTCGAACATCACCTGGATCTGCCCGGCGATGAGGTCGTTGATCGCTTGCGCGCTGCCCTTGTACGGCACGTGCACGATCTCGACGCCCGCCATGTTCTTGAAGAGCTCGCCGCCGAGGTGCCCGGTGGTGCCGTTGCCGGAGGAGCCGTTGGTGAGCTTGCCGGGGTTCTTCTTCGCGTAGGCGATGAGTTCCGCCACCGTGCGCACCGGCAGATCGTTGTTCACCGCGAGCATGTTGAAGACATGCGTGACGTTCGAGACGAGCGTCAGGTCCTTCTCCGGGTCGTAGGGCAGCGTCGCGAGGAGCGAGCGATTGATCGCGAGCGAAACGATGTTGCCGTAGCCGAGCGTATAGCCATCGGGAGGCGCTTTGACGATGTCCATCGTGCCGAGCACGTACGAGGCGCCGGGCTTGTTCTCGACGACGAAGGCCGCTCCCATCTGCTGGGACATCTGCTGCAGCAGGATGCGCATCAGCACATCGGGCGAGCCGCCCGGTGCCGACGGAATGATGAAGCGGATCGGCTTTTCCGGATATGCCGCGTGCGCCGAAGCGGCGAGAGCAACCAGGGCTGCGAGGACAAGGCGTTTCATCGCGCTATTCTCGCGCCATGCGCCTCGCCTGGAGCTAGCAACCCGCGCGGCTCGATTGCTCGAGGACTTGCTGCCGGCGAAGCGCGAGCTGATCGGCCTCGCCCGTGGTGCGCGCCCCGCGCACGGGCTGGGCGCCGAGCGGCCGCTTCGCCGTTACCTCGGGCGGCGGCGCGGTCGTGCCTCTTTCCTCGCGCACGGCGCCGAGCGGCTGCGCGAGCGCGGCGCTGGCTGCGAATGCGAGCAGGATTAATGGCAGCAAGCGGCGCATGCACGGCTAGCGTAGCACTGCGCATCGGGTTGCGGCGGTATGCTCGCGCGATGCGTCTCCATTTGCTTTTGCTCGCCGTGCTCGTCGGCTGCAGTTACTTCCAGGATCCGACGCAAGAAGAAGCCACCATCGTCGCGCCAGGTCATTTTCAGGCGGGCGCCGGCGTGATCGACGCGGTGGGGGTACTGCCCAACGCCAACCGCAGCAACACCAAGCGCTCGAGCACCGGGCGCGCGCCCGATCCGAATCTCTATCGCTTGTCGCTGCGCATGGATGCGGGCGGCTTCCAGCAGGTGGACATCGACAACGGCACTTTCATGGCCGGCGAGGCGGTCGAGCTCACCAACGACGGCCGCGTGGTACGCATCAGCGGCACGAGCCTGAATCGCGTGCTGCACTGAATTCGGGGTCAGGCACCAAACTAGTTTGTCATCGGTCTTGAGGAGGACTTCATGAAGTTGATCGCATTTCTTTCCCTCGTGTTTGCCCTGTCGGCGAGCGGGGCGGACTACCCGGCACCGCGTGAAGGCAGCTGGACAGTGCCCGACTTTCGCTTTCACACCGGCGAGGTGCTGCCCGAGCTCAGGCTGCACTACACGACGGTCGGCGCGCCGGGCGGCGAGCCCGTCGTGCTGCTCCATGGCACGACGGGATCCGGAACGGGCTTGCTGACCCCGGCATTCGCCGGCGAACTCCTCGGCCCCGGCCAGCCGCTCGACGCGGCGCGCTACTACGTCATCCTTCCTGACGCCATCGGCCACGGCAAATCGAGCAAGCCCTCGGACGGCTTGCGCGCGCGCTTCCCGCGCTACAACTACGCGGACATGGTGAACGCGGCCCAGCGGCTGGTCGCCGAGCATCTCGGCGTGAAGCATCTGCGGCTCGTGCTCGGCAATTCGATGGGCGGCATGCAGACGTGGATCTGGGCGCAGGAGTTTCCGCGCATGATGGACGTGGCGGTGCCGATGGCGTCGCTGCCGGTCGAGATGGCGGGACGCAACTGGGTCATGCGCCGGCTGATCATCGACTCCATTCGGCGAGATCCGAAAAACGCGCAGTTCGCCTCGGTCTTCTATGCCTTCGCCACGAGCGGCGGCAACCAGGCGCTCTACAAGGCGGCGCCGACGCGCGAGAAGGCCGACCAGCTGCTCGATGCGCGGCTCAAGGCGCCGTTCAGCGCCGACCCGGACGATGTGCTCTACCAGTGGGACTCGTCTCGCGACTTCAACCCTTCGGGCGGGCTCGAGCGTATCGAGGCGACCCTGCTCGCCATCAACTCGGCCGACGATGAGCGCAACCCGCCTGAGCTGGGGGTGCTCGAACGCGAGATGAAGCGCGTCAAGAATGGGCGCATCCACGTCATTCCGGCGAGCGCCGACACCGCTGGCCACGGCACCACCGGGCAGGCGAAGTGGTGGAAAGACGCGCTCGCCGAGGTGTTGAAAACCGCGCCGCGCGCCGGCCACTGAATCCGAGAATTCGGTGCCTGACCCCGAATTCGGCGCTGGGGGCTAGAGGCTGGGGACCGGCGTGGATTTGGAGTCCACGCCCGGTCGAGGTGGGGAGGGAACCGCGCGAAGCCCCAGCCACCAGCCCGCAGCGCCGAAGCCTTACGCAGCGAACAAGCGCACGACGAGGAAGGACACACCGCCCACGACGGCGCCGGTGGCAAGCGCGGCGCTGAGCGTGAAAGCGAGGTCCTTCAGGAATTGTTTAGCGGTCACATGCATGGCGCCATTACAGCGGCGGTCGCGGCGCCCGAGCGGCGCGCATCGGGGCGAAGCGCCGATCAATAGTGGCAAAGCGCGGGCAGCGCGGATTTCTGCGCCGCTCGCGCGAGGCGTTGCTCGTATAGTTCGCGCCATGGCCCGCACCGTGGCGATCGTCGAGGACGACGCGGCAATCCGCGCGAACTACGCCGACATCCTGAAGAAGCACGGCTACCAGGTGAGCACCTACGCCGACCGCAAATCGGCCGCCGCCGGCTTTCGCACGCGGCTGCCCGATCTCGCGCTCCTCGACATCGGCCTCGCGGATGAGCCCGACGGCGGCTTCACGCTTTGCCGCGAGCTGCGCGCGATGTCGGCGGCGCTGCCGATCATCTTCCTCACCGCGCGCGACAGCGATTTCGACCTCGTCTCGGGCCTCCGCATGGGCGCCGACGACTACCTCACCAAGGACGCCGGCATGCCGCAGCTACTCGCGCGCATCAGCGCCCTCTTTCGCCGCGCCGATCTCCTGCGCGAGCCCCCGGCGAGCGAGGAGGTGCTCGAGCGCGGCGCGCTGCGCCTCGACATGAAGCGCTTCCAGGCGACCTGGCGCGAGGCAAGCGTCGATCTCACGCTGACCGAGTTCTGGCTCGTGCACTCGCTCGCGCGCTATCCCGGCCACGTCAAGGATCGCGAGAGCCTGATGCGCGACGCGCACATCGTGGTCGACGATGCCACCATCACCTCGCACGTGAAGCGCATCCGCCGCAAATTCCAGGCGGTGGATCCGAAATTCGCCGCCATCGACGCTGTCTACGGCCTCGGGTATAGATGGAACGCCTGAGGCCGCGTTGAAAGGCCGCTGGAAAAGTTAAATGCGCCTGACGCTGCGCGCGCAGATCGTCCTGGTCGCGCTCGTGCTCGCGGTCATTCCGCTCGTGGGCTATGTGCACGTGAAGCAGATGGAGCGGCTCCTGCGCGACGGCCAGGAGCAGGCGCTCCTCGCGACCGCACGGGCGATCGCCACAGCGCTGCACGACCGGCCGCAGCTGCTCGATCTGCGCGCCGGGCAGCCGGCGAGCGGCGAGATGGAGCTCGTCCTGCAGAGCCTGGCGCGCGCCGAGTCGCGCATCTGGATCGTCGACCGGCAGGGACGCCTCCTTGCGCTCGCCGGCGATCTCAAGAAGCGCGCCGACGAGCCGCCGCGCGATGCGCTCGCGGCGATGGTGCACCCGGTGGCGATGCTCGTGCTCGAGCGGCCGACCGAAGACTTCGACGACTCGCTGCCCGAAGCCGAGATCGCCGGCAGCGCGGTGGTGGCGAGCGCGCTCGCCGGCGTGCCGGCGCGCCGCTGGCGGCGCTCGCCCGATTCGCGCGCGGTGATCCTCTCTGCGTCGCATCCGGTGTGGACGGGCGACGAGGTGATGGCCGCCGTGGTGGCGGAGGAGACGACCAACGCCACGCGCTCGGCATACAACCGGGCGATGGAGCAGGTCGTGGGCGTGACGCTCGTCGCCTTCCTCGCCGGCGCGCTCGCGCTCCTAGCGTTCGCGTCGCGGCTCTCGGGGCGGCTCGCGCGCCTGCGCGACGAGGCGGAGGCGGCGATCGACTCGCAGGGGCGCGTGCGCCATCTCATCGCCGGCTCGACTGCGCGCGACGAGATCGGCGACCTCTCGCGCAGCTTCTCCACCGTGCTCGGGCGGCTCGCCGAGTACAACCGCTATCTCGAGGCGATGGGCGGGCGCCTCTCGCACGAGCTGCGCACGCCGATCGCGGTGGTGCGCTCCTCGCTCGAGAACCTGCGGCTGCAGCCGCTGCCGGCGGACGCGGGCGTCTATCTCGGCCGGGCAAACGACGGCCTTCGGCGCCTCGATACGATCCTCACCCGCATGAGCGAGGCGACCCGCCTCGAAGCCGTGGTGCGAAGCCAGCCGCGCGAGCGCTTCGATGCGCGCGAGGTGGTGCGCGGCTGTACCTATGCCTATCCGCAGCGGCGCTTCGACCTCGACGTGCCGCCCGAGGCGGTGTGGCTGCGCGGGGCCCCGGACCTGTACGCGCAGATGCTGGACAAACTGGTCGCCAACGCCGTCGATTTCGCCACCGGGGACGAGCCCATCCGCGTGCGCCTGGAAGCGCGCTCCGGCGAGGGCATCCTCACCGTGTCGAACCGCGGCCCGCGCCTGCCCGAGTCCATGGCTGGCAAGCTCTTCGACTCGATGGTCTCGGTGCGCGCGGGCGGCGCGAGCGGCGAGCCGCATCTCGGCCTCGGGCTCTACATCGCGCGGCTGATCGCGGAGTTCCACGGGGGCGCCGTGCAGGCGCTCGACCGTGAGGACGGCTCGGGAGTCGTGATGAGGGTGCGGTGTCCGCTCGCCGACTAATTCTGTACGTCGTACAGATCTTCGCTGCGGCCAGCGCGTATGCGCAGTATCCGGAGAAGCCGATACGCCTGGTGGTCGGCTTTACGGCGGGCGGGCCGACCGATCTGCCGGCGCGCTACATCGCCGAGCGCCTCGGCGAGCGCGTTGGCCAACGCGTGGTGGTCGAGAATCGTCCCGGCGCGGGCGGGCAGATCGCGACGCAGGACGTGCTCGCAAGACCGCGCGATGGCTACAACCTGCTCCTCTGCACGCACTTCGAGGGAATCAATCTCGCCATCTATCGCAATGCCGCCTACAAGCTTTCCGACATCGCGCCGATAACTCAGATTTCGCGCTACTACTACGGCGTGGTTGCCGCGAACGAGGTGCCGGCCGCCGACTGGGAGGGCTTCATCGCCTACGCGCGCGCCAATCCCGGCAAGCTGAACTACGGCATGGTGGGGCGCGGCTCGGCGCAGGAGATCCTCGCGCTCGAGCTCGCGAAGCTCACCGGCATCCGCATGACGGGCGTGCCTTACAAGGGTGGCGCCGATGCGCTCAACGACCTGATCGCCGGCCGCGTGCACTTCTATGCCTCGCCGACGCTCGCCGTGCTGCCGCAGGCGCGCGCCGGGCGAATCCGGCTCCTGGCGGTGACAAGCCCGGAACGCCTGGCGGTCGCGCCGGACGTACCGACGGTCGTTGAGAAAGGGCTGCCGTTCGTGCGCTACGGCTGGCTCGGTTTATGCGCCGGTGGCGGCACGCCGGCCGCGGTCATCGGTCTCCTCAACCGCGAGACCCGCGCGATCGTGCAGTCGGCGGACTATCGCGATTTGATCGAGAAAGCGGGATCGCTCGCCGTGTCGTCGACACCTGACGAGCTGGCGCGAATCCTCGCCGAGACCTACGAGCAGACGGCGCGCGTCGCGCGCGAGTTCGGCCTGCAGCTATGAATATTTCGTACTTCGTACGGATTTCGGGCACGTCCGGTGCTACCGTGACGGACCAGAGACGCCCATGCTGACGTACGCCGTCATCTTTCTGCTGGTGGCCATCATTACGGGCGTGTTGATGCTGAACGGCACGATCGGGCCGGTCATCTTCTCCCTGGCGCTCGCGCTTTTCCTCGGGTCGGGCTTCGCGTACATGCGCGAGCGCTACCGCGGCCCACGCCGCTGATCACGGCTCCTCGGCGTCGAGCAGGATGAAGGCGATGCGGCAGGGGTCGCGGCCGCGATTCACCCACGCGTGGTTGGTCGCCTGCTGCACGAGCACATCGCCCGCCTTGAGGTGCACCTCGCCCTCGTCGAGCAGCATGTCGATCTCGCCCGCGAGCACGATCGCGTAATCGAGCGTGCGCGTGCGGTGCATCATCGGATGGCGCGGCGGCAGGCCTTTCTTCGGCGTGTCGGCCGCGCCGACCACGCGCTGCATGGTGTTGAGGTCGAGCCGCGCCACGCTCTCGGGCTCGGGCATGAACTCGACGATGCGAAACACCGTGCCGCCCTTGGGCGGCGTAAGTCCGGTTTTCGTCTTGCCCCTGTCCGCAGTCGATGAGAAGTCGGGAAGGCTCTTCTCGGTCACCCAGATGTTGGCGACATAGTTCGGCGGCCGCACGCCGGACATCGGCAGGCGCTCGTCGAGCATCAGCACCGCTTTGCCGCTTTCGTCGAGCTTCGTCACGACGCGGCGCACCTGCGGCGCTTCCTTCTGCTCGGCGATGACATGGCCCGCGCCGAAAAGCGCCGCAGCGAGCGCCATGCAGGCAAATTCGCGTTTCATACGCCTCTCCTCCGTGTGGTATGGCGATAATGCCACCCGCCATGAGCGCCGTGCTGCCGCTGCGGCAAATCGACGAGCTCCCGGGCCCGCGCGGCCTGCCGTTCCTCGGCAATGCCCTCGAAGTGGATTTGGCGAGCATCCATCTCGCCGCCGAAGAGTGGCGACGCGACTACGGCGACTTCTTCCAGATGCGCCTCGGCTCGCGGCGGTTCCTGGTGATCGCCGACGCCGATGCGATCGCCCGCGTGCTGCGCGACCGGCCCGACGGCTTCGCGCGCACGCCGCGGCTCTCGGCGATCGCCGACGAGCTCGGCTTCGCCGGCCTTTTCACGGCGAGCGGCGAGCGCTGGCGCCGGCAGCGGCCGATGGTCATGGCGAGCTTCGACCCTGCGCATATCAAGACCTATTTCCCGGCGCTCGTGCGCGTCACCGAGCGCTTCGCGCGGCGCTGGCGGCGCGCCGCCGCCGAGGGGCAGGCGATCGAGCTGCAGGCCGATCTCATGCGCTACACGGTCGACGTGACCGCGGGCCTCGCGTTCGGCGCCGACATCAATACCCTCGAGTCGGACAGCGAGGTGATCCAGAACCACCTCGACAAGGTGTTCCCGGCGGTGTTCAAGCGCGCCATGGCGGTCGTGCCTTACTGGCGCTGGCTGCCGAACTGGCGCTTGGCGCGGCACCTGCGCGCGCTCGAGCGCGCGGTCGACGGCTTCATCGCCGCGGCGCGCGCTCGCCTCGAGGCGGATCCGCGCCTTCGCGAGCGGCCCCGGAACCTGATCGAGGCGATGATCGCCGCGCGCGACAACCCGGCGAGCGGCCTCACCGACGCGGACGTCGCCGGCAACGTGCTGACGATGCTCCTCGCGGGCGAAGACACCACCGCCAACACGCTCGCCTGGCTGATCTATCTCCTCTCGCGCAATCCCGGCGCGCTCGCTCGCGCGCGCGACGAAGTGCGCGCGGTGCTCGCCGGCGCGGCATTGCCGGCGAGTCAGGAGCAGGTGGCCCAACTCCATTACACCGAGGCGTGCATCCACGAGACGATGCGTCTCAAGCCCGTGGCGCCGCTCATCATGGCGCAAGCCCTGCGGCCGACGGTCATTGCCGGCATCGAGGTGCCGGAACGCGAGCTCATCATGTGCCTGATGCGCCCGGCGCCGACCGACGAGCGCCATTTTCCGAATGCCGGCGCGTTCGACCCGTCGCGCTGGCTCGAGCGCGAGCGCGCCGCGGCCGGCAAGCGCGTCTCGATGCCCTTCGGCGCCGGCCCGCGGCTTTGCCCCGGACGTTATCTCGCGATGCTCGAAATGAAGATGGTGAGCGCGATGCTCCTCGCCGGCTTCGACATCGAGGAAGTCTCCACGCCCGACGGCCACGAGCCGCGCGAGCACCTCGCGCTCACCATGTCGCCGGTCGGCCTGCGGCTGCGCCTTCGCAATTCGGGGTCAGGCACCGAATAGAGTTCGGGGACGGAGCCCGAACTCAGAGCCGCAGCAGGCGAACGCTTCTCGTCAGCCGCCCGTCCACCATGGCCGCATGCGCGATGCGCACTCGCCCCGGCGCCCAGCCCGCGAACTCGGCGGTGCCGACGCCGGGTGCGGCCGCTACCGGCGGCACGACGCGCAGCGTCCAGCGATTTTTCTGCTTGCGAAAGAGCCACAGCTCGCGCCAGCCATCGGTGGGTTGCACCGCGACGGCAAGCGCGGTGCCTTCGCGATTGGCGACCGCGGAGGCCGTCCAGACGACGCCATAAGTGCAGCGTTTCGCAAGCTCGCCGCCTGCGCCATCGACGAGCGAGACGCAGCTCTGCCCTTCTTCGCGCGCGGCGATCGAGATGCGAACGACGCCCTTGCCGGGCTTGAGCGCTTGCGCTAGCGCCACGCGCGCGGCACCGACGCGAAGCTCGGCATCGATATACGCTCGCCGATCGATCTCCGCGAGCTCGTCCCGATCGACCGCCGCGAGCGCCTGCAGCGCACGCTCGCCCGCGGCGCGCGCATCCTCGCTGCGACGCGCCCGCTGGTACGCGACGCTCGACCAGAGCGCGGCGCGGCGGATGTGCAGCCGGTTGCGCATATAAGCGGGCAGCTTCGCGCCCTCGAGGGCATCGAGCCGCTCGGCGAGCGTGATGTCCGGCTTCGTGCACCCCGGCTCCGAGAGCGCGAGTAGCGCGCGGGCGCGCTGCTCTTCGTTCGCCGCAAGCGCCAGGATCTTGCGGTAAGCGGCGCCGTCGTAGCACAGGCGCACGCGGCCGTTCGCCTCCACTGTCACGAAGCGCACGCCGTATCGCGCCACCACCTCGACGTGCCGCGTGGGCTTGCGCGCGAGGCGCTCCGCCATGACGCCGAACGCTTCCAGCGCCTCGACGCCTTCGCCACCGCCTAGGCGCTCGGCCGGCGCCGCCTCTATATAGGCGGCGGCGATGGCGATGCCGAGCGGCTCGGCACCGGGCACCGTGCGCAGGAAGCGCAGCACGGCGAGCAGATCCGGCGCCTCCTCCGCCGCAAGCCGCAGGCGGCGCACCTGCGATGCGCGCACGTAGCCGCCGCGCTCGCGCGTGTAGTCCCACACCGCGAGGTAATCGAGCCGCTCGCCACGCACCTCCAGCGTCTCGCCCTGCGCGAGCAGCGCGAGCGGCCGCGCCGAGGTACCGGGCAGCGGGCGCAGCGCCGTGTCGTCCTGCACGACGATGGCAAAGCCCTGCGCCGATGCATCGAGGGCAATCACGAGCAGCAGAAGGCAAAGCAGGCGGCTCATTGCTTTGGCCCTGCGCCCAGCAGCGTCGCGCCGATGAAGCCCGAGTCCGCCGGCGGCGGCGCGATGATCACCTGGATCTTGTCGGACAGCTTGTCGGCGAGCGTTTTTTGAATCAGCAGCGGATGGCGCGAGACCAGCGCACCTTCGCGCTCCATCTGCTCCGCACTCGCCTTGCCCACTTTCTGCAACCGATAAGCCTCCGCCTCGGCCAATCGCTCGCGCGCCTTGGCCTCGCCATCGGCTTCAATACGCCGCGCTTGCGCCGCGCCTTTCGCGCGCCGGATGTTGGCGACGCGATCGGCCTCGGCCTCGAGCTTGCGCTGCTCGATCTGGCGCTGCTTGAGCGGCAGGACGTGCTTCATCGCCTCGTCCTGCCCGCGCGCCGCGATCACCTGCTCGAGCGCCGCCGCTTCCGCCGCCTTCTCACGACGCACGCGCAGCGCTTCGGCCTCGAGCTCGCTCTCGCGCACGCGCTTCTCCTTGAGCTCCAGCGTGAAGCGCATCTTCTCGCTCGCCAGCTCTTCGGCGAGCAGCGCGTCCAGGCCGCGCTTGTAGTCGGCCGGCAGATCGACTTTGCCGATAAGCACATCGCGCAAGACAAGGCCGTCGGCCGCGAGCTTGGGCGCGAGCTCCGTCTCGATCGCCTGCTGGATCTCGGCACGCTTGCCGGAGAAGATCTCGCGCACCGTGTAGCGCGCGAAAATTTTGTACACCACGCTGTTCACTGCCGGCTGCACGACGTCGGCACCGACATCGTCCGGCAGGCGCGTCCACACCGCGCGCAGCCGCGCCGCATCGAGCGCATAGCGCACAGAAACGTCCACGCCGATCGATAGTCCCTCCACCGACTGAAAGGGCGCCGCGGCGTCGGCACGGGTGCTATCGGCCGGCTTATACACCTGGTCGCGCAGCGAGAAGACACGCACTTCATGCACCGCCGGCAGCGCCAGCACGCTGCCGTCGCGCCATTCGTCCACCGTGCCGGTAAGGCGATTGAGGCGCAGGCCGAGCTCGCCTCGCGCCACGGCCTTGACCGGCGGGTTGCGATACATCGCATAGCCGAGCGCCAGGAAGATCACGAGCGCCACCCACGTGACACGCGCCGCGCTGATGGCATTGACGGACGCGCGCACCGCGCGCAACAGCAAGACTTTGATGCGTTGGAGCATGGTCTCCCTCGAGGTGGACGCGAGCATTGAAGCCGGGCCGCCGGGCCTGGCGAGGGAGCGGCGGTGCAAAGGCGCCGGCCAAAGATGGCGCAACACAGGCAACAACGCGGTCAACCGCGATGTCGCAACGGCGTTTCACCAGAGATGCAGGCGCCTACTCATCGCCAAGCAATCGAGCCGCGGATTTTGCTCATACGTGGCCAACGCGTGATGCTGGACCGCGACCTTGCGTCGCTCTACGGCGTATCCGTGAAAGCGTTGAATCAGGCTGTAAGGCGCAATTTCGAGCGCTTCCCGGCCGACTTCATCTTTCAGCTGGACTGGCAGGAAGCCGAACGTTCAAGGTCACAATTTGTGACCTTGAACGGCCCAGCGGCGGCCGGCGCACGAGGCCGCAACGTCAAGTACCGACCTTACGCGTTTACCGAGCAAGGGGTAGCGATGCTCTCATCCGTGCTGCGAGGTCAACGAGCCGCGCAGGTAAACGTGGAAATCATGCGAGCATTCGTGCGCCTGCGGGCGTTGATTAGGCATAACGACGAATTGGCCAGACGGCTGGATGCTATGGAAGCAAAATACGATGGCCAGTTCAAAGCGGTCTTCGATGCCATTCGCGAACTTATGCAGCCGCCGACGCGCTCGTCGAAGCGGTCCATCGGGTTCGTATCGCAGGATTGAGAGTCCTATCATGGGATTGACATTCGAACGCGCACGTCTACAATGCGCGCCCTCTTGCACACGGAATGGAGCGATGAACCGGCTTTTTAGAGATGCGCCGAAGGAGACGAAGATCGCGTAGCGCGCATTGCGCCCATCCGCAGCCCGGACCGCGCAAGCGCTCCGGGCTTTTTGTTTCCGGTGCGTCAACGCCGATGCAAGGACGGCGTTAAGGAGAAACGATATGCCACGACATTTTGACGACATGACGATTTACCCGGGCGCGAAGCGCCCGTTGGATGCGATCGCGCTGTGCGAGGACAACGCTCGCGCGTCCGGAATGGAGGAAGCCGACTAGCGATTCATTCGCCAGCCGAACTCTTCAAGCCCGGGTGCGCCGCAAGGTCCCCGGGCTTTTTGTTTTCCATACCCCGCTGGCGGAATCGGCATACGCGCATGCCTCAGAAGCATGAAGTTCCGGGTTCGAATCCCGGGTGGGGTACCAGATTTTTGTCGCGCGAGCGAATGCGCTCGTGCTTTGCTCTTTTACAACTCGGATGTGGCAAAGAAGCCCCCGCCGCGCGGTAGCAGACCCACGTCGACCATCGATGGGCCGCGCGGCGGGGTGGCGAGGGTTCCCGTCGTCTATTCCGGTTCAATTCTGGCCGGGACCGCCAACATTTCGCTCGCTGTAGCGCAGCGGCCCGCGCGCGTCGTTCGGGACGACGAGGACGCAGGTTCGAATCCTGCCGGCGAGACCACCGATTCCTCTGTAGCTCAGCGGACAACAGAGCGCGCGGCTACGACCCGCGAGGTCAAGGGTTCGATTCCCTTCAGGGGTGCCAATCAAGGCGCCGTATCTCAGAAGAAAGAGTCCCCGCTTGTCGAGCGGGAGCGCGCGGGTTCAAGTCCCGCCGGCGCCGCCATTTGACTTGCCGCGCGGCGTCTGGCGCGGCGGACCGTTAATCCCGGCGCGTAGCTCAATTGCGCGAGAGCAGCCGGCTCTTAACCGGCAGGTTGCAGGTTCAACTCCTGCCGCGCCGACCAACGATGCTCGGTTAGCTCAGTCGGAAGAGCGCCTGTCTCACACACAGGAGGGCGATGGCTCGATCCCATCACCGAGTACCAATACGCTTCTCAAGCTGATCTGGTGACAGCGCCGGTTTGAAAGTCCGGAGAGCTCCGCTCGAAACGGAGGGGAAGCACCAACGCAGACGGGGCGTAGTTCAGCGGAAGAACGCCGGCCTCTGAAGCCGGAGGTCGCTGGTTCGACTCCAGCCGCCCTCGCCCTCATTTTCCCGACGACGCCGGCCTAGCTCATCCCTGATAGAGCGCCCGCTCGATAAGCGGGAGGTGCGTGGTTAGAGTCCACGGGCCGGTACCCGCATTGTCCAGTAGCTCAATTGGCGGAGCGGCGCGCTGTTAACGCGACGGCTGCAGGTTCGACGCCTGCCTGGACAGCCAGTCAATGGTGATCTTGGTGTAGCGCGAAGCACAGCGGAGCGTGAATCCGCAGGCGCCGGTGCGAGGCCGGCAGATCATCCCAGGTCGAGATCGGGGACAGGTCCGCAATTCCGCAGATCTGAATCTCGCACCTGTCCCCGATTTCTCTTTGCCACATCCCAGCAGGAATTCTTCGTGAACGCGAACGCAGCGGGCGAGGCTCGTGAGTCCTCCCTGGCGCGCTTGCCTGGAACATCGGCGGAGCGTGTACCGCGGCGCGGGAGCGATGAATGTTGGGCGAGATAGCTCAGCGGTAGAGCAACGCTCTCATAAGGCGGAGGTCGTCGGGTTCGACTCCCACTCTCGCCACCATCTGGATAGCTCAGACGGGTAGAGCAATCGGCTGTTAACCGATCTGTCGCGGGTTCGACTCCCGCTCCAACGCAGTTTGTTGACGCAGTACCGGAGCCGGCTTCGGCGCGCACGCAGCGCATCGCGTGGGCGCACCGCGCTCCCGGCCGAGAGCGCCGTGCGGCGCCTGCGGGCGATGCGGCACCAGCTCTCTCAAGTGCTGCCGTGTTCCCCCGCTTGCGCGGCGGAGCCCGCCGGGCGCCCGGGAAGCCGGAGCCTTTTTTGAGCTGAATGAAGAACGAGGAACAGAGAAGCAGGAGAGGCAAATGGAGATGAACGTGCGACTGACCGACCGTGAGCTCGAGGTGCTGGCGCGCCTCGCGCGCGGTTGCACCTATGCGCAGGCTGCCGGGGAGCTCGGCATGTCGGCGCATACGGTCGCGTCGCACGTGAAGAACCTGTACCGGAAGCTCGACGTGCACTCGGCAGCGGCCGCAGTCAGGCGAGCGATCGAGGTGGGACTGATGGAGCGAGAGATGAGTGAGTGAACGATAAGAGAGAAAGGAGAACAACAATGATGCTGTTTCGGAAGTTTCGAGTGAACAAGGACGAACGCGCGCTGCTCTTTGACCGCGGCGACTTCGTCGAGATCCTGCGTCCGGGCGAGCACCTGCGCTTCGACCCGCTGCGCCGGCTCGCCATCGAGAAGTTCGCGCTGGCGAAGCCGCGCTTCGAGCACCGACTGGCGGACTTCCTGGTGAAGGAAGCGCCGCAGCTGGTGGAGCGCGAGTTCCACGTGGTCGAGCTCGGCGCGACCGAGGTCGGCCTGCGCTACGAGAACGGCGTGCTCGCCGAGGTGCTGGCGCCGAACACCCGGCGCCTGTACTTCAAGGGCTACCTCGAGCAGCGCTTCGAGCGCATCGACATCGCGACTGATTTCCGCGTGCCGGGTGAGCTCGTGCCGCAGCTGGTGGAGTTCACCGGCAGCGGCTTCAAGGCGAAGGTGCCGGGCGCACAGGGCGTGTACGGCGTGCAGGTGCCGCAGTTCCACGTGGCGGTGCTGTACGTCGACGGCAAGCTCGAGTACCTGCTCGAGCCGGGCCTGCGCGCCTTCTTCGACTACGGGCGGAACCTGCGCACCGAGTTCGTCGACCTGCGGCTGCAGGTGCTCGAGGTGGCGGGACAGGAGATCCTGACCAAGGACAAGGTCCCGCTGCGCGTGAACCTGACCGCGGGTTACCGAGTGAGCGATGTGCTCACCGCGTTCGCGAAGCAGGCGAAGCCGGCCGACTACCTCTACAAGGAGCTGCAGTTCGGGCTCCGTGCGGCGGTGGGAACCCGGACCCTGGACGAGCTCCTGGAGAACAAGGGGCTGATCGACCAGGGGGTCGCCGAGCACATCGCGCGGCGCATCGCGGGCTTCGGCCTGGAAGTCGACTCGGTCGGCGTGAAGGACATCATCCTGCCGGGTGAGATGAAGCTGATCCTGGCGAAGGTGGTGGAGGCGGAGAAGGCCGCGGCGGCAAACGTGATCCGCCGCCGGGAAGAAACTTCCGCGACCCGGTCGCTCCTCAACACCGCGCGGGTGATGGAAGACAACCCGGTGGCGCTGCGTCTCAAGGAGCTCGAGACTCTGGAGAAGGTCACCGAGAAGATCGACAAGATCTCGGTGTTCGGTGGCCTCGACGCAGTGCTGAAGGATCTGGTGAAGATCCGGTGATGGAACTCGGCCGAGGGGGAAACCCTTCGGCCTCTTTTTTATACGAGACGCACATGAAGAACGAAAACAAGCAGCATAGCGCCTTCTCGCGCCGGGCGAATGCCATGGGCCAGCTCGTGCTCGAGAGCCGCGTCGCCAACGCATTTGAGCTGGGCGTGTCGCGCTATCCCATTTATCGAGTGCTGCGCTACGCCGCGCGCGTCGAGCTGGAGGTGCTCTTCGACGCGATCGCGCTCGACCCGGCGTGGCACGCCGAGCGCCTGAACAGCGAGGTGATGCTGATCGAGGGCGACGGGCTCTTCTGCGCCGCGTACGGCAACCGCAAGGTCGACTACTGCACCTGCTGGTTCTACATCTGGGCGGCGGACGTCGCGCGCGCAGAAGCGGCGAAGGAGCGCCTCCTCGCCAAGGCCGGCTCGACCCGCATCACCGAGCCGATGTTCGTCGTCGAGTGGACCTTCTATGGCGCGCGCGGCGAGCTCGAGAGCGCGTGGATCGAGGAGATGGCGAACGACGTCCTGCGCGATGCCGCGTACCCCGAAATCGCCGGCGGCGTGAAGGGCTTCATCGACCGCTACCTCGTCGCGCCGGAGGCGGTGCTCGTGCTGCAAGGCCCGCCGGGCACCGGCAAGACCCGCCTCATCCGCGGCATCCTCGGCGAGATGTCACGCCGCAAGAGCGACGGCGAAGAAGCGCAGGCGCTCTATACCGGCGACCCGCGCGCGCTCGCGGGCGACGAGATCTTCGTCAAGTTCATCACCGGGCGGCAGGACGCCTTCGTGATCGAGGACGCCGACCACCTGCTGAAGCCCCGCGCCGAAGGCAACGACCACCTGCACCGCTTCCTCACCATCGCGGACGGCGTCGTGCGCTCGCAGGGCCGCAAGGTGATCTTCTCGACCAACCTGCCGAACGTCGGCGACCTGGACGAGGCCCTCATCCGCCCCGGCCGCTGCTTCGCGCGCGTCTACGTGCGCAACCTCAGTGCCGCCGAAGCGCAGGCGCTCGCGGCGGAAATCGTCGGCGAAGATGCGCACAAGCTCGCTCGCGGGAGCGCGGTGCTGGCGACCGAGAACCGTAAGCGCTCGGTCGCCGAGGTGTACGCGGCGCTGCGCTAGAAAAATGGGGTCAGATCAACTTTACGAAAATGAAATCTTGATCTGACCCCAATCAATTCGTTGGTTGCCCCGGGCGGCGAACTCCTCGGGACGAGGTTACTCTGCACGCTTCGCCGTGCGCGCGAGCTCGCGCGGTGCGCCCACGACCTCCACCTCGGCGCGCCGGTCGGCGGCGAGGCAGGCGACGAGCGCGGTGTTGTCCTTCTTCGCCGGCCCGAGGTCGTCGCAATGGGCGACGGGATAGTCGGCGCCGTGCGCCTCGGTGAAGAGCATCGGCAGCGTGATCCCCTTGGTGGCGAGGTAGTTGCGCACCGCTTCGAGCCGGCGCTCGGAGAGCGAGAGGTTGTAGCGCGCCGGGCCGATGCGGTCGGCGTGCGCCATGACGTAGACCTTGTCGATCTCGTCGGGCTCGAAGCGCGCGAGGAGCCTGTCGAGCTCGGCGCGTGCCTCGTCGTCGAGCGCATCGCTGTCGAAGGCGAAGAGCGCGGCGGTCGAAAGCGCGACGCGCGCCGCCGGCATGCGCGGCGCTTCCTGCAGCGCGAGTTGCATGACGGGCGGCTCGCAGGGCTCGCTTCCCGGGGTCCAGTAGCCGGTGCGCACGCATTCGCCGAAGCCGGTCTTCAGCGGCATGCCACTTGCGGTGATGTAGTCGGCGCTATGCGCGAGCGCGCCGCCGAGCGCGGCGGCGATCAGGGTTGCGGTGAGGCTTTGCTTGAGCATCGGGCTTCTCCCATCGAGGTGTGAACGATGGGCAGATGCTGCGCGGGCCGGCGGTCGACATGCGGGCGGCGACGCGGCGAACCGACGACGCATGATGGCGAAGCGCGGGCAGTAAACTTGGGCGATGTCGATGAAGAACGTGCGCTGGTGCCGCATCGAGGTCGACGACCGGCCGGCCTACGGCCTGGTCGAGGATCCGGATGTCCTGATCATCGATGCGCCGCCCTACGAGGCGCACCGCAAGACCGGCCGGCGGTTCGTCTTCCGCGGCGCGAGGCTGCTGCCGCCCGTCACCCCGCACAACTTCTACGCCGCCGGCAGCAATTTCCGCTCGCACATCGAGTGGGCGAACCGGCAGCTCGGCCGCTCGCGCAAGGTGCCGCCGCCGCAGGCGGACATCGGCTATCGCTCGCCCAACGCGCTCATCGGCAGCGGCGCCGAGATCGTCATCCCGAAGGACGCGCCCGGGCCGCTGCACTACGAGGGCGAGCTGGTGGCGATCATCGGGCGGCGCGTCAGGAACGTGGCCGAAGAGAACGCGCTCGACTGCGTCGCCGGGTACACGCTCGGGAACGACATCTCCGAGCGCAGCTTCCAGAAGAACGACCGCACGCTCTGGCGCGCGAAGAACAGCGACACGTTCAAGCCGATGGGGCCGGTGGTCGCGACCGGCCTCGATCCGATGGACCAGGGGATCACCGTGCGGATCAACGGCAAGGAAGTGAGCTCCTACAACACCAAGGACGCGATCTTCTCGCTCTCGCACTACATCGCGCGCATAACCGCCTACGTCACCCTCTGGCCGGGCGACGTGATCTGGCTCGGCTGCGGCGGCCCGACGCTGCCCGCGCTCGAGGCGGGCGATCTGGTTGAGGTGACGAACGACGCCATCGGCGTCCTCGTCAATCGCGTGGTGCGCTCGCCGTAGCCTATAGCTGCGCGGAGCCGTGGGGTCCGTGTATCCCTGACGCCGAACTGTTACAGTGGCACGGCCGCTGCGTCTTGCGGTCAAGGACGTCTTATCGTGCCCGGACCGCTCACTCGAATCCTCACGGCTGTCGCACCCGACACGGTCGAGCGCGTGCGACGCATCCTTGCCGGCCACGAGCTCCTCATCGTTCACAACATCGACGCCGCCAAGGCGATTTTGGGCAAGGAGGACGTCGGGTTGATCTTTATCGGCGCGCGGTTCGACGAGTCGCGCATGTTCGAGCTGCTCGAGTTCATCCGCCAGCACATCGAGCACCGAAAGATTCCCATCGTCGCTGGAATCATCGTGCCCACGACGATGTCCGAGAACACCATCAAAGGCCTGGGGCACGCCAGCAAAATCTATGGCGCCAGCGTCTTCGCGAATCTCAACGACTTTCCCGATGACGACATCGGCAACCAGCGCGTGCGCCTGATCGTCGATGCGCTCATCGCACCGCCCGAGGTCATTCCCAAGGTGCAGGAGATCCTCGGCGGCAAAGCGCCGTGAAACGCCTGCCTGTGAGCCCGCTCGTCCTGCGCGCACTCGAGGTATCGGAAAAGCGGCTGGGAATCGGCGCGCTCTGCACCCGGCTCGGCACGACGCCGAGCACGATTCAGGCGTGGCGCCTGGGTGACGAAGAGATGTCCGATCGCGAGTTTCTCAAGCTGGTCGACCTCCTGACGGAGCTCGACCCGGCCTGGCTGTCCCCGCCGAAGCGCTAGCGGCAGCGGCGTCAGACTTCCCGGCGAGCCAGACGATGCGCCCGCCTGCCTTTCGTGATGACGGCAGGCGAGAAGGCGCGAGCCTTCTGGTGCTCGCCGCTAAAATCGTATCCGCGATGCAGCCCGCGGCTCGCGACTCTCCCATCGCGCGCATCCAGAGCGCCGTGCGCCGGCACATCCTGCGCGCGCAGCGGGCGCTGCGGCAGCGGCACCTCGACGACAAGGCGATCCACGACGCACGAAAGGATCTGAAACGCGCGAGGAGCGGCCTGCGCCTCCTGCGGCCGCTCGACGAGGGGACCTACCGGCGCGAAAACACGCGCCTCAGGAACGCCGCGCGCCAGCTCTCGGGCGTTCGCGACCACAAGGTGCTGCTCGCGCGGATCGGCGAGCTCCTCGCCAGGGAGAAGAAGCCGGAGCGCCGGCGGCTGTTTCTGCACCTGCGCAAGGATCTGTACAACGCGCGCCGCCGCGACTGGCGGCGGCTACGCTCCGCGACCGAGCTCGAGCATCTGGAGAGGCTCCTCGCCAACGCCGCGAAGAGCGTGCAGCACTGGCCGGCGCCGGCGCAGGTGGACGCCGACTCGGCGCCCGCCATCGCCGTGCGCCGCCTCTACCGCAAGGGGCGCAAGGCGCTCGAGCGCTCGCGCGCGGACCCGAGCGACGAATGCCTGCACGAGGCGCGCAAGCAGGCGAAGCACCTCGCGCAGGCGCTCAAGATCCTCGGCGGCGAGCCTGACTCGAAGACGGCGAAGAAGGTGCTCGGCCGCGCCGCGGACATCGACGACTACCTGGGCGACGACCACGATCTCGCGGTGGTCGAATCGCAGGTGCTGCGCCTGCCGGCGGTGTCGGACAAGCCCAAGCAGAAGCTGCGCTCGCGGCTCGAGGCCGAGCGCGCGCGCCTGCAGAAGAAAGCGCTCGCGGCGGGACGCAAGCTCTTTCGCAAGAAGGCGTGGCGAGCACTGCGGCGCGAGGCGGCGCGCGCCACGCAGGCGGACGTCAGCCGCCCTTCCTGAAGCGCGTTATCGCGGCGCGCAGATAGCGCTCGGCAGCCTGCCGCCCCTGCGGCCGGCCGGGCTTGAAGCGCCGTCCCTGCGCGAGGTTGTAGGAAACGAAGAAATGGTCGATCTGCGCGATGCGCGCCGGGTCGACCTCGTCGATGCGGCGCACCGCCGGCTTGTTCACCTCGGTCTCGGCAACGGCCAGCAGGCGATCGTTGCGGATGGTCTTGCGCTTCTCCGTCTGTCGTCCCGTGAGGACGCCGATGAGATGCACCTGCAGCAGGCACCCCGGGAAGGTCGGCGCCTCGAGCAGCACCATCACGTCGAGCGCGTCGCCATCTTCCGCCCGCGTGCCGGGAATCGAGCCGAAGTCGAACGGAAACGAGTGCCCGGCGGGCAGGATGCGCGAGAGCTTCAGCACGCCGAGCTGCTCGTCGATCTTGTACTTGTGGCGGCTGCCGCGCGGCGTATCGATGATGACGTTGACCAGGCCGCTCTTCGCATCGCGCGGCGGGATGGCGAGGAAGTCCACCGCCCGCGGGTGCAAGCGCCGTACCGCCTAGACCTCGACGCGGCGCTCCGCCGCTCGCGCGAGCGCCTCGGTGCGCGTGCGCGCGCCAAGCTTGCGGAAGAGCGATTCGACGTGGAACTTGACGGTGTGGAGCGAGATGCCGAGGTGCCGCGCGATCGCCTTGTTGGTGAGCCCGTCGCCGATGGCGCCGAGGACGTCGAGCTCGCGCGGCGTGAGGAGCGCGCCGAGCTCGCTTTCGGCGAGCGGCGCGAAGCCGGCGGCGGCGTTCGCATCATGCATGACCAGGTCGGCCTCGGCGGCGTCGACCACGTCGAGCCCGGCGTGCTCGAGCAGGTCGTGGAGTTCGGCCGCGAGCGCCGCATCGGCGACGCGGATGGCGATGCGCAGCCGCCGGGCGGCGAGCGGCTTCACCGCGAGGCTCATGCGGCGGGCCGCGCTTCGACGGTCGCCTGCACCGAGAGGACGGCGCCGCCGCGGATGAGGCGCAGCTCCGCGGTGCGGCCGACCTCGGCGAGCGCCGCCGCGACCCGGCGCAGTCGGTAGGCCGGCGTGCCGTTCACCGAGAGGACGATGTCGCCCGCGACGATGCCGGCCTTCGCGGCAGGACTGTCGGCGGCGATCGACATCACCATGGCGCCGCCAGGCTGCCCGGCCTCGCCCTTCAGCGCATCGGGCACCGCGACCGGCTGCAGGCCGACGCCGAGCCAGCCGCGCGCGATGCGCCCTTCGGCGAGGAGCTGCGGCGCGACGCGCGCGATGGTGGCGGCGGGGATGACGAGCACGCGGCGGCGGGGACCGAAGGTGCTGATGCCGAGGAGGCGCCCCGCGGCATCGACCACCGGCCCGCCTTCCTCGGCGCGCGCGAGCGCGAGGTCGAGCGTGATGTAGCGATCCAGCCGCCCGCCGGCGCTGCTCGACCATTCCCCACCCGCGGCGTTGACGATGCCCAGGCGCGCGCGCACGCCGCCCGTGCCATCGGCGCCGAGGGCGAGCGCGAGGGCGCCGGCCACCGCCTCGCCGCTCGTCCAGGCGGGAGCGTCGAGCGCGCGCTCGAGGCGCAGCAGCGCGAGGTTGGTTCCGCTATCGCGGCCGGCGAGCTTCGCCTTGAGCGTCGCGCCGCCGGCGGCGACAAGCTCGAACTCCTCGCGCCGTGGCAGCGACTGCTCGGAAGCGACGGCGAGGTCGGGCTGCCAGAGCGTGGCGCTGAGATGGCGGCCGTCGTGGAGGCGGATCGCGGCGATGGAGGCTTGCGCTGCGGAGACGCGCTCGGCGAGCGCGCTCGAGAACTGCTCGAGTAATTGGCTGGTCATGAGGCGACGTTAGCCGCCGGCGGCGGCCGTGCCTACCGGCCGGAAGACCGGGGCGTAGCCTTACATGGGGCTGCCGCACGCGCGCATCAAGCGCGCAGGTGGGTCAGCCCTGGATTTGCTCCGCCATGTCGGCGGCAGGTGCGTCGGCGGCGCGACGGCCGCCGCGGCTGAACCGCCGGCGATCTTTGCCAGACCGGCGCTCGGCCATCATGCAGACGCCGGCGACGATCGCCACCAGGAGCAGGAGCTCGAAGAGGACGATGAGCTGCATACGCTCTCCTTCTTGTTGGTCTTGGCGAGCGGTATAGCACAACGCGTACCAGCACTGTTCGCGGCGCAGAACGGCGGTTTCCGCCGCTCAGCGCACGCGTCTAGTGCAGCACGCGCTGCTGGTGCATCGTGATGGAGCTAGACCGCCCGCAGGGCGAGCGGCGCTCCATGCTCAGCCCCGGCGGGCCTTGCGCTCGGCGGAGCTCGCGGCGTCCTGCGCAGCGCCGCCCGCACGCGAGGCGAGGTTCGCCGCGGAGCGCGTCATGTCCTCGGTGATGCGCGCCGCCGAGTCGTAGGTCTGTCTCATCGCCTCGCCGCCCTCGGAGCGCACGCGCTCGAAGAAGCTGCGCTGGCTCTCGGCGGCGGTGTTCCAGACGCTCGTCCAGAAGTCGCCGAGGCTCTGGAGCTGCCGGCCGGCGAGCTCCGACTGCAGCGCGACGAGTTGCTCCATGCTCTGTGCGCCGGCGGCGCGCTCGGCCGAGTTGGCGTTCTGGTCGAGCAGGTTGCGCACCATGCCGAGCTGCTGCTCCTGCAGGCGCGCCGCGTTCTCAAGCGAGATGCGCATCATCTCGGCGGTCGTCCTGACGTTGTTGCGGTAGATGTCGAATAGCTGATTTGCCATGCGGGCCTCAGATTGGGGGTCGAATATGCGTGGGCGCGAGACGTCGCTGCCCCGGAGAAGCTGGCTGCCCTCCATCGCGTAGGTTACTTGTGCAGCGCGCGTGCCGGTATCGTCGGTCTCGGGCGATGTCGTGTCCCTGTCTGCTCTACCGATCCTATACTGCAGAGTTCATGCGAGAAATCGATCCCGAAGGCACGCGCCTGCCGATCAAGCTCGACTCGACCTCGAACGGCGAGTTCGAGCCGGTGTCGCTTGGCGCCGTCAACCGCGCGGCGAACCGGCTCGCGCACGAGGCCGCCTCCGACAACGCGAAGCGGCGCGGGCTCACGCGCCGGCGCTTCCTCACTTCCGCCTGCGGCGCGGCGAGCACGCTCCTCGCCTTCAACGCCGCCAACGCCGCCGCGGCCCGCACGGGCGGCTATTTCAATCTCAACCGCGAAGCGGCGCTCGACGAGGCGCTCGCGCGCTCGCAGGTCGGCGCGGCGAAGGACGAGTTCATCTTCGACGTGCAGGGACACTTCATCGACACCCCGAAGGGAAACGCGAAGAGCGCCGAGGTGTTCGTGAAGGACGTGTTCATGGACTCGGACACCGACGTCATGGTGCTCTCCTTCGTGCCCTCGACGCGCGACGCCGAGCCGGTGACGATCGAGGCGGCGGACGCCATGCGCCGCGTCGTCGACAAGCTCGAAGGCACGCATCGGCTGCTGCTCCACGGCCGCGTCAATCCGAACCAGGCGGGCGACCTCGAGGCGATGGACGAGCTCGCCGGGAAATGGCGCATCTCGGCGTGGAAGACCTATACGCAGTGGGGGCCGGACGGGCGCGGCTACTTCCTCACCGATCCGGTCGGCGTGCGCTTCATCGAAAAAGCGCGTGCGCTAGGCGTGAAGACCATCGCCGTGCACAAGGGCCTGCCCTTCGGCCGGCAATCGTACGAGCACAGCCAGTGCAGCGACATCGGCGCGGCGGCGAAGCGCTTTCCGGATGTGAATTTCCTGATCTACCACTCGGGATTCGTGACCAGCATGCGCGAAGGCCCGTACCGGGCGGGCAACGACGGCGTCGACACGCTCGTCGCCTCCCTCGAGAAGAACGGCCTCGCGCCCGGCTCGAACGTCTACGCCGAGCTCGGCAGCACCTGGCGCTTCCTCATGCGCGACCCGGAGCAGGCGGCGCACGTGATCGGCAAGCTCGTCAAACACTGCGGCCCCGACAACGTCCTCTGGGGCACCGACTCGATCTGGTACGGCTCGCCGCAGGACCAGATCCAGGCGTTCCGCACCTTCCAGATCGCGCCGCGCCTGCGCGAGCGGCACGGCTACGCCGAAATCACGCCGGAGCTCCGCGCGAAGATCTTCGGCCTGAACGCGGCGAAGGTCTACGGCCTCTCGGCGACGGAGATCAAGAAGTACACGAGCCGCGATCGAGTGGCGCGCGAGCGGCTCGCGTATCTCGAGAATCCGCAGCCGCACTTCCAGACTTACGGACCGAAGACGCGGCGCGAGTTTTTGCGGTATTTGAGAGAGCAGATCTAGCAACTGGGTCGCAGCTATCGCTGCGCCCATTCCAGCTCATCAATGCCGCCCGTTTGGCGTGTGCGTTTAGGTGGCGAGTACCCGAACGACGGCAGCCCAACAGCTCTTTAGTTGCAAGCCCGCCTAAGTCAAAAATGCGGCCTACCTACCTTGAGGGAAATTGCTAGCAAGGTGTTTGGAATGTCTGCTTTCGGCCATAAGCGGACATCGCCTGAGTCGCGATGTAACGACAGCCCGTTCAGAGGATGGTTAGCCGCTGTTCCGGTAACAACAATCGGGCGATGCATCTCAAGGCCGCGTTGCTCGCTACACTGGCGGCCGCGTTTTTCCTCACGGCGTGCGGCGGCGGTGGTGACGGCGGCGGTGGCGGAAGCACTCCGGCCAGCGAACCTCAGCAATCGCCACCGGCCAGCGAACCCCCGCAATCACCGCCAGCCAGCGTACCTCAGCAATTACCGCCGACGAGCGAACCTCAGCAATCACCGCCAGCCACTTGCCAACCTCACACTATTGTCGGCGGCGCTCTTTTCGTCGCTGAGCAGGGACCCATCGGTGTGACTTTGCTGAGCGATGGCGGGGGGTTGAGCCAGCACACGTTCAACGGTCAGTTGCCCCCGGACACCTTCAGCATCCTGTACGACAACGTGTTCGAAGTATCGGTGAGCAATCGGCAAGACAAGTGGGGCAGCGCCGAGCCATTTCCCCCGGGTACGCCGGTCGGCACGACGACTCAAGTGCGACTCCTGCCGCCGACAAATTTCACTCTTTTCGGGCCGATCCCGGCCACCTTCCCGAAGGGCATTCCTCTTGAGTTGTGGCTGCATCCGGCCGGGGCGCCTGGCACTATAGCCCGCGAACGGAATTCGTCCAGCACCGCCTCCATCGGAAAAGACATTCTGGGCGCTGACCAATGGAAAACCGCCAGCGTAACGTACGGACCAAATAAAACCGCCACTGTTACGTTCTTTGCGACTACCGACGGCCCCTACTTCAGTGTTGGCTTAACCAACGTCTCAGGGCCTGCAGGTTCCGGCGGCGGCTGCTGAACCTAGAGTTACTCGACCTCCGGCGCAGCTATGTTCCGCTTTGGGTAGCAGTCATTGTGGCCGCTATCGGCCAGAAGCGGACATTTCGGGTTATCGCCGTCCGCGTTTTTGCCGCGCCGTACGAAGCGCCCAGTGCCGAGACATCGGCATCGGGCAATAACGCGCGGTTAGATTGCACCTTGGTGTGCGTGCTGCAGCTCGCCTTCATGTGCCGAACCACCGCTTCTGCATGGCAGCGAGGCAGGAGTTCGTCGGTAAGTACGTAGCCGGAGGCATCCCCAAGGACAGAGTCGATCCCGCAGAAGGGACAAACGGCGGTCTGCCCGCCATTCGCTTCATCGATCCATTCGTCTATTTGGGTCGGCGAGAAAGTCTTCCGGCAGTAAAAGCACGCGCACAGTTTCGATTTCTCTATTTGCTCGCGATGGCGCGAGCACGCCTGATGAGCAGCTTCCACGAGCATTGATAGAGGCGCGGGCGTTGGCATTTGCAATCTAATGTCCGCAATTTGCCGCGCCGGACGAAGCGCGCAGCGCGAGGGAGGCGTCGGTCAACAACGCGTTCGCTAAAGTTTTTGTTCCCGGCCGTTATTGGAGTTTGTATCCGGACTCGCGAATCACCGGCCCCCAATGCGCGAGCGCGGATTGAACCCATTCGCGTAATCCGGCGGGCGTGGTGGGAGCGGCTTCAAGGCCGAGCTGGCTGAAGCGCTCCTTTACTTCTGGCGCGTCGAGCGCAGTCTTCACCGCGCCGTTGAAGCGCTGCACGAAATCGTTCGGCAGGTTCGCCGGGCCGAAGAAGGCGAGCCAGGGGTTCTTGTCGATGCCCATCAGGCCAAGCTCCTGGAAGGTCGGGATCTCAGGCGCGGATTTGGCGCGCTGGGTGCCGGAGACGGCGAGGACCTTGATGCGGCCGGCGCGGTGGTGGTCGATCAATTCGGTGAGGGAGCCGAAGCCGA
>Ga0081539_10001647_pt1 | contig 36272 bp, 26 predicted proteins | sample TabmetS4T2R2_FD_71023 | JGI IMG/M metagenome (GOLD analysis project Ga0081539, IMG submission 71023) | Tabebuia heterophylla rhizosphere microbial communities from the University of Puerto Rico - S4T2R2 | ecosystem: Host-associated > Plants > Roots > Rhizosphere ... | reverse complement strand
TCTCGAAGCATTTTCTCTGGCTGATGGTCGCGTGGTGGACCGGCGGCGCATGGGTTCTCTACTTTGCCGACGCCCCGACCCTGGTCGCCGATCTCGCGACCGGGCGCGCGCCGTTCGTCGCCTACGCGTGGATCGGCATTCTGACCTTCACGACCTACTCGCTCGCCGGCCACATGCGCGAGCAGGTCTGTCTTTATATGTGTCCGTGGCCGCGCATCCAGGCTGCGCTCACCGATGAACATGCGCTCAACGTCACCTATCGCTACGACCGCGGCGAGCCACGCGGGTCAGTGAAGAAGGCGACCGCGCTGCGCGCGCAGGGCCTCTCCGCGGGCGACTGCATCGACTGCCTGCAATGCGTGCACGTCTGTCCGACCGGCGTCGATATTCGCCAGGGCCCCAATCTCGGCTGCATCCAGTGCGGGCTGTGCATCGATGCCTGCGACGCCGTGATGGCGAAGATCGATCGCCCGCCGCGTCTCATCGCGTACGACACCGACATCAACATCAAGCGCCATTCCCAGGGGCTTGCGCCCGAGTACCGCCTGGTGCGCGTGCGCACGCTGCTCTATCTGGCGATCATTGCGCTCGTCGGCGGCATCATGACGTTTGCGCTGCTCACCCGCACCGCGCAGTCGATCAGCGTGCTGCATGACCGCAATCCGATCTTCGTGCGCCTCTCCGACGGCGCGATCCGCAACGCCTACACGGTGCGCATCGCCAACAAGCGCTCGGAGCGGCGCGAGTTCACGCTGAGCATTTCGGGGCTTGCCGGGTCGCTGCTCGACGTGGTGCAGACGCGCGAGGACGGCCGTTTCGTCATCGAGGTCGGCCCCGATCAGACGCGCGAGATCCGCGTGCTGGTCACCGACTATGCCGACCGCCCGGCGCCTTCGACGCCGATCAATTTCCATCTCTATGACGCCATGAGCGGCGAGCGCGCATTCGCGAGCGACTACTTCCGCGCACCCGAAGGAGGATAGGATGTCGGCGACCGAGAACGCCTGCATGCGCCCGCTGACCGGCCGCGCGGTGCTGCTCTGGCTGATCGCGTTCTTCGCGACGATCTCGATCGTCAACGCGATCATGATCCGTGCCGCCGTGACCACCTTCGGCGGGGTCGAGACCAAGAGCGCCTATCAGGCCGGACGCGCGTTCACGCGCGAGGTGGAGGCCGCCCGCGCGCAGGATGCGCGCCACTGGCAGGTGAAGGCGAATGTGCGCCGCTCCGGCAATGAGGCGCTGATCGAGATCGACGCGCGCGATGCCGCCGGCAAGCCGCTCGCAGGATTCGTCGCGAGCGCGGCGCTGCACCATCCAACCGACGCGCGAGCGGACCATGTCGTGCCGCTCTCCGAAACCGCGCCCGGCCGATTCAACGGCACCGTGGCGGCGGCGCCGGGCCAATGGGACGTGCTGATCGATCTTGCGCGCGACGGCGAGCGCGTCTTCCGCTCGCGCAATCGCGTTGTGCTGCGTTAGGGCACATGATGAATTTCGGTTTGTACCGCCATCGACCCAATCTCCGCTCATTCCCGCGAAAGCGGGAATCCAGGGGCCGAGAACTGGGCCAAAGAACTGGGTCCCCGCTTCCGCGGGGACGAGCGGAGTTGTTAGGCCTGCCATGACCGAGACGCTCGACCTCGGCACGTTCGTGCAGCATCGCGACGGCACCGCGCATATGGACCTCGCGGTGGAGGGCGTCGCCTGCGCGGCTTGCGTGCACAAGATCGAGGGCAGCCTGCTCGGGCTGCCGGGCGTCGTTGCGGCGCGGCTCAATTTCACCAACCGGCGGCTCGCGGTCGAGTGGCGCGAGGATGAGGTCGCGGCGGTCGATTTGATCACCGCGCTCGAGCGCATCGGCTATCGGGCGCATCCGTTCCAGCCAGACAGCGCCGAGACCGAGGAGGCGCGCACCACGCGCTTCCTCACGAAATGCCTCGCGGTCGCGGGCTTCGCCGCGATGAACATCATGCTGCTCTCGGTCTCGGTCTGGTCCGGCGCGACCGACATGCCGCAGGAAACGCGCGACTTCTTCCATTGGCTCTCGGCGCTGATCGCGCTGCCCGCCGCGGCGTACGCCGGACAGCCGTTCTTCCAGAGCGCGTGGCGCGCGATCCGCACGCGGCAGCTCAACATGGACGTGCCAATCTCGTTGGGCGTGCTGCTCGCGCTCGGCATGTCGCTGGTCGAGACCGCAACCCATTCGCAGCACGCCTATTTTGATTCCGCCGTGATGCTGCTGTTCTTCCTGTTGTGCGGGCGCGCGCTCGATCACGTGATGCGGCGCAAGACGCGCGCCGTCGCCGGCAATCTCGCGGCGCTGAAGGCCGAGTTCGCGCATCGCCTCGATGGCGCCGAGCTGGTGCGCGTGCCGGCCGCTGCCGTGAAAGTCGGCGACCGGCTGCTAGTGCGGCCGGGCGATCGCGTGCCGGCCGACGGCGTCGTGCTCAACGGCAATTCCGAGATCGATGAGAGCCTCGTGACCGGCGAGACCGCGCGGCGCACCATCATGGCCAGCGCCATGATCCACGCCGGCAGCGTCAATTTCTCCGGCACGCTGACGATGCGGGTCACCGCGGCGGGCAGCGGCACGCTCATCGACGAGGTCGAGCGGCTGCTCGAGAACGCGGTGGCGGCGAAATCGCGCTATGTGCGGCTCGCCGATCGCGCCGCGCGGCTCTATGCGCCGGTCGTGCATGCGACCGCGGCGCTCACTCTCACCGGCTGGCTTGCGGCCGGCGCTTCAGTGCATGACGCGATCGTGACCGCGATCGCGGTCCTTATTATTACCTGTCCTTGCGCGCTCGCGCTGGCGATTCCGGCGGTCCAGATCGTGGCCTCGGGCGCGCTGTTCCGCGCCGGCGTCATTCTCAACGCCGGCGATGCGATCGAGCGGCTGTCCGAGGTCGACACGATCGTGTTCGACAAGACCGGCACCTTGACGCTGCCCGAACCGCGCGTCGCCAACGCAGCCGAGATCGATCCCGACCTGTTGCAGCGCGCTGCCCGGCTCGCGCTCTCGAGCCGCCATCCGCTCGCCGCCGCGGTCGCGAAGGAAGCCTTCGAGCGCAAGCCGTTCGAGGGCGCAACCGAAGTGCCGGGCCAGGGCGTGCGCGCCATGATCGACGGGACGGAAGCGCGGCTCGGCAGCCTCGCGTTCTGCGGTATCGACGGGCGTGACGCGATCGAGGTCGGCACGTCGATCATCGCGTTCCGCCACGGCGAGCGCAGCGCGGTGCTCTCGGTGCGCCAGGCGCTGCGCCATGACGCGCGCGAAACCGCGACAGCGCTGCGCGCCATGGGCCTCGAGCTGATCATCCTTTCCGGCGACCGCACCGAGGCGGTCGCGCCGATCGCCGCCGCGCTCGACATCGCGGCCTGGCGCGGCGGACTGAAACCGGCCGAGAAGATTGCGGTGATCGACGAATTGAAGGCGCAAGGGCGCCGCGTGCTGATGGTCGGCGACGGGCTCAACGACGCGCCCGCGCTTGCGGCCGCGCATGTCTCGCTCTCGCCGATCAGCGCGACTGACATCGCGCAGGCGCAGGCGGACGCCGTGTTCCTGAGCGAGCGGCTCGCCCCGGTGCGCGACACGCTGGTCCTCGCGCGCCGCGCGCGCCGGCTGATGCAGGAAAACCTCTGGCTTGCCGTCATCTACAACGCGGTCGCGGTCCCGGTCGCGATCCTCGGCTTCGTGACGCCGCTGATCGCCGCCGCGGCGATGTCCGGCTCTTCGATCCTGGTGACGCTCAACGCGCTGCGCGCGCGGCTGCCGGCGCAAAGCACAGGAGCGCGCGCCCCATGAACGTGCTGATCTATCTGGTGCCGATGGCGCTGGCGCTCGGCCTGACGGGGCTCGCGGCCTTCCTGTGGTCGCTGCGCAACGGCCAGTATGACGACATCGAGGGGGCCGCGCTGCGCATCCTCGGCGACGATGATGTGAGTGGCTGACTTGTCTGCGGGGCGCCTCGCCGCGCGAGAGTGTGCTGAGTTGAGGTTTGCGCGAGCCCGCGTACTTTCCCTTCCGCGACTGCAGAGTTCGTCGCTGCGCCCTCTCCCCTTGTGGGGGAGGGCTACTCTGACATTCAGCGCAGAATGTTGGGTGAGGGGTAAGCAACCCCTCACCCAACCGAGTGCGTTGAGCTTCCTGCGACGCCCTCTCCCACGAAAGGGCGTCTACGCCCGTCTTCGACGGGCTAAGGGGAGAGGGCAAACATGGCTGGCGCCGTTGATTCGATCTCAACTCATCTCGCTCTAGGTCAAACTCCGGCGAGCGATTTGGTGGCCATCGCAAACGCGGCGGCGAAACGTTCGATGACGTCCAGGTCGACCGCCTCCGGCCCGCGATCACTCATGTTGTGAAAGAGGTCGTTGTTTCCAATGATGGAGACATAGCGCCCACCGCCGCGGTGCACATTTTCTGCTTCGCCGCGCGGCACCGCGCCGCGTGGAAGCCGCCGGTCGATCCGCAGGCCGGCGTTCCTCAGGATCTCGGCCAGCATCATCTCCATCGCATCGTCGGAGGCCTGCAGGTTGTTCCCCGGCCCCTGCGCGGCGCCGATATTGGCGCCGAGATGAATCCAAGCTTTCGCAGCCGGCACGAGCCCGGGCCGACGCGCCATGAAAGCATCAAGACCGAGGTGACCGAGCTCATGGCCGCTTGAAGCAACAAACAGAACGTCGCTGGCAGGCTTCACGTCGCGCATCGCGCGCATGATCTCCAGCCAGCAGGCCAAACCGCCGCCGCGCTCGCTCGCACAGCACCACCAGCCGCTGCGCGGCGTCATCACCACGACGGGCGCCGCGCTCCGGTGTGTTCCTGCAACCACGGTGACGACGTTGAATGCGTTTGTCTGCGTGCGTTCCACCTGCGCCGTCAGCACGGCCTGCGCGCCCTGCCGCGCGGAATCATGAAGGAAAGAGGCTTCCTCGCTGGCGACCTGCAGCACCGGGGGACCGAAGGGACGCAGAAAACTGTCGGCGTTGCTCGGACAAAATCCGGGACGTGCGCCGCGCGTGATGGCGACGATGGCCTGATGACGATCTTGCCGACGCGCGTCACCCAACGCACCGGCGGCCGCGGCGTTTGGTGCAATTTCCGCAAGCCCGATCGAGGCGTCGCTGTCGATCTTCCCCAGCGGACCTGCGATGCCGGTTGCACTCGTGAAGGCTCCGTCAAACAGCGGCAGTCCTTCGATTCTGCGGCCATTCACGACGACCGAGGCGCCGACCGGATCAATCCGGCTGAGCGAGAACTCCTCATGCGTCGGTTCGAGGCCGATTTCACGCACCGCCTCGGCGAGCCAGTCGCCAGACTGGCGATCGACCTCTGTCCCGGTGCGATGGAATCCTTGCGCTTCATAGGCGTGGATCACAGCGCCGATGCGTTGCCGCACATTCAACTCCAGTTCGCTTGTCGCGATGTGACGGAAGATTGGGGCAAATCACTCCACCTTGATCATTCCACCTTGATCTTGGCCGCCCGGATCACCTTGCCCCATTTCTCGGTCTCATCGCGAATGAGCTTGGCGAAGTCCGCTGGCGAGCCCGGAAGCACCACACCGCCAATGTCGGCGAACCGCGCCTTCATCTTCGGGTCGCCGAGAGCGGCGTTGATCTCGCTGTTGAGCTTGTCGATGATCGTGGGCGGCGTGTCCTTCGGGGCAACGAGCCCGACCCACTGGCTCGCCTCGAAGCCCGGAATGAACTCGCCAAGTGTTGGAATCTCGGGCAGCGCTTCCGAGCGTGCGGCGGTCGTCACCGCCAAGGCGCGCAGCTTGCCGGATCTGACGTGTCCGAGCGAGGTTGCCATCTCGGTGAACGCCACCTGGATTTGCCCGCCAAGCAGATCGGTCACGGCGGGTGCCGCGCCGCGATACGGGACATGGGTCAAATCGGTGCCGGTCGTCAGTTTGAAATACTCCCCGATGACATGAGCCGGCGAACCGTTGCCGCCCGAGCCCATGGCGATCTTGCCGGGATTGGCCTTGGCATAAGCGATGAACTCGGGAACGCTTTGCACCGGCAGCGAGGGATGCACCTGCATCAGCTGAGGCACGCGCACGATGCTCGCGATCGGCGCGGTGTCGCGGACAAAATTGAAGTTGAGTGTTTCGAACAGGCTGGCATTGATCGCGGCGCTACTCCCGGCGATGAGGAGCGCGTAACCGTCGGCCGAGCCCCGCAGCACCGCCTCGGTGCCGAGATTGGTGCCGGCGCCCGGACGGTTCTCGACGAAGAATTGCTGGCCGAGGCGCTCCGACAGCCATTGGCTGATCAGACGGGCGGTGACGTCGTTGAGCCCGCCGGCCGCAACCGGAACGACGACACGCACCGCACGCGTCGGATAGGCTTGCGCCGAAGCCGCTTGCGGGAGCGCGGCAGCGCATGTGGCCAAAGCCAGGAATCTCCGGCGCGGCAGTTTCATCGGTCCCTCCCCACGAGCAGGTCGCGACGCGCCGCTCGATGATTATCTCGCCACTCGTTGCGGTAGCCGGAACGAAGCACGCTACCCCGGTGGCGTGATTGAAGTGTACATGCCGCGTCGGCGCTGAAAAGCCGCGCTGCGCATGCTTCCGTGATGATGGGGGTGGGAGAGACTGATTGGCGCGCGAGCCTCTCCTTCGTCATGCCCCGCGAAAGCGGGGCACCCAGTAAACGCTGGCGGTGCGATCGCGAGAGCGCGGTGATTACTGGGTCGCCCGCTTTCGCGGGCGATGACGATTGAGAGGTCTCGATTTGATCAAGCGGCCAACAACTTCTCCAGCCGGATCGGCAGCTCGCGGATGCGCACGCCGGTCGCGTGATAGACCGCGTTGGCCACGGCCGCCGCGGTGCCGACATTGGCGAGCTCGCCGATGCCCTTCACGCCGGCCGGATTCACGAAGTCGTCCTTCTCGGGGACGAGAATAATGTCGACCTCGCCGACGTCGGCGTTCACCGGCACCATGTAGTCGGCGAGATTGTCGTTGACGTAGCGCGCGTTGCGCGGGTCGATCTCGGTCGCTTCATGCAGCGCCGATGACAGGCCCCAGATCATGCCGCCCATCAGCTGGCTGCGCGCGGTGCGCGTGTTCATGATGCGTCCGGCCGCGAAGGCGCCGACCATGCGCGGCACGCGGATCTCGCGCGTCAGCGCGTGCACGCGCACTTCGACGAACTCGGCGCCGAGCGCGTACATCAGCTTCTCGCCGTGCGAGCCGCCGCCGAGCGAGGGCTGGCCAGCATAGAGGTTCTTCATCGCGTCCGGCTTCGTTCCGGGCGGCAGAAACTCGGCATATTCCTCGATCGCGCCGACGCCGAGCCGGCGGAATGCGTCGTCCAGCTTCTCGATGCTGCCGCCCTCGGGCCTGTTCGAGAGCTTGGCGCGGATCGCGTCGCACGCCTTCATCACTGCCGAGCACACGCTCGCGGTCGTGTTCGAGCCGCCGGCGACCGGCGCGGGCGGCAGATCGCTGTCGCCCAATTCGACGGTCACGGCGGAGAGCGGCAGCTGCAGCCGCTCGGCCGCCATCTGGCCGATCACCGTATAGGCGCCGGTGCCGAGATCATGCGCCGCGACCTGCACTTGCGCGCGACCATTCGCGAGCAGCTTCACGCGCGCCGCAGCGGCGCCGATGTGGGTCGGATAGACCGCGGAGGCGCAGCCCCAGCCGACCAGCCAGTCGCCGTCACGCATCGCGCCGGGCTCGCCGTTGCGCTGCGACCAGCCGAAGCGCGCCGCCGCCTCGTCGTAACATTTCATCAGTGAGCGGCTCGACCAGGGCTTGCCGGTTGCATCCGTCATCGCGTCGTTGACGCGCCGCAGCTCGACGGGATCCATCTTGAGCTTGACGGCGAGCTCATCCATCGCGCTCTCGAGCGCATAGATATAAGGAACGACCGGCGGCGAGCGCATGAAGCCCGGCGTGTTGCGGTCCGCATGGACCAAGGTCACATGCGTCTTCACGGCGCCGAAGCCATAGAGCCGCGCGCTATCCTCGGCGCCCGCCACCGAATAGGCATCAGGGCGCGAGGTCACTTCCCAGCCTTCATGCGTGAAGCTTGCGATCTTGCCGTCGCGTTGCGCGCCGAGCCGAATGCGATGGCGCGTCTCGGCGCGATAGGTCTGGATCGTGAAGCCCTGGTCGCGCGTCGCAACCAGCTTCACGGGTCGGTTCAGCTGTCGCGCCGCCAATGCGACGAGACCCGTGCGCGGCGAGAACTGCGCCTTCGCGCCGAACGCGCCGCCCACAAAGGGGCTGACGGCGTGCACGTCCGCGGGATCGATCCCGAGTCTTTTCGCCATGTTGGCTTTCAAACCGTAGACGAACTGGCTCGGCTCGTAGACCGTGAGCTTGCCGTCGCGCCACACGCAGGTCGTGGTGAACAGCTCGATCGCATTGTGATGCTGCGTCGGCGTTGCGTATTCGGCTTCCAGCTTCACCTCGGCGGCCGAATAGGCCGCGTCCGCGTCGCCGGCATTCGGCGTCTCGCGCTTCGCCTTTTCCTCGGTCACGCCGGGCGAGCCGAACGTCGCACTCGGCTGCGCGGCGTCGTACTGGATGTCGATGAGGTAGGCGGCTTCGCGCGCGGTCTCGAACGTATCGGCGACGATCATGGCGACGATCTGCCCGTCGTGCTTGATCTCCGGCCCGAGATCCTGGATCGAGGTGGTCGGCCCGCCCCCGCCTTGCGCCCACTTGAGCTCGCGCAGATCGCCGATGTTTTCATGCGTGAAGATCTCGAGCACGCCCGGCACGGCCTTGGCCGGATCGAGGCGCATGCCCGTGATGCGCCCCTTGGCGATGGGGCTGGTGACGAGGAACGCATAGGCCGGATTGCTGACGGCAAAATCCGAGCCGTAGCGCGCTTCGCCGGTCACCTTGAGGCGCGCGTCGAGCCGCGGCGCCGGCTCGCCCATGTTCTCGCGTGGAATAGGTGCGGCGCGGATCATGTCAAATCTCCAATGCGGCGGCCTGGCGCAGCGCGCGGATGAGCGTCTGCTGGCCGAGCTTGATCTTGAAGGCGTTGTGCTCGCGGGGCGAAGCGTTCGCGAAGGCGGCCTCGGCGGCTTGCTGCATCGATCGCTCATCGAGCACCCGGCCGCGCAAGCGTTCCTCGGCGTCGCGCGCGCGCCATGGCACGGTCGCGACCCCGCCGAGCGCGATGCGCACGTCTTTCACGTCGCCGCCATCGAGGTCGAGCGCGACCGCCGCGGAGGCGAGCGCAAATTCATAGGACTCGCGGTCGCGCACTTTGAGAAACAGCGAGCGGCGCGCGAACGGCGTCGGCGCAACTTTAAAGGCGGTGATCAGATCGCCCGGCTGCAGCGTGGTGTCGGCATCCGGCGTCGCTCCGGGCAGGCGGTGCAGCCTGGCGAACGGGAGCTCGCGACTGCCGGCGGTGCCGGCAAGCTCGAGCTGCGCATCGAGCGCGATCAGCGCCTGCGCAAAATCGCCGGGGTAGGTCGCGATGCAATGCTCGCTCGTGCCGAGCACGGCGTGCATGCGATTGACGCCCTCGAGCGCCGCGCATCCTGAGCCGGGACGGCGCTTGTTGCAGTTCGGATAGGAGGTGTCGCGGAAATATGTGCAGCGCGTCCGCTGCAGCACATTGCCGCCGAGCGTCGCCATGTTGCGCAGCTGCGGACTCGCCGCGAGCGCGAGCGACTGCGCGATCACGGGATAGTTTCGCCGCACCTCCTCATGCGCGGCGGCGTCCGCCATGCGCACCATCGCGCCGAGGCGCAGCCCGCGCGCGCCGGCCTCGATGCTGGTCGTGCCGCCTGCGCGCACGGCGTTGATGTCGATGACGCGCGCGGGGTGCATCACGTCGAGCTTCATCAGATCGAGCAAGGTCGTGCCGCCGGCGAGAAACTGATGATTGCCGGCCTGATCTCCACTCGCCGCAAGGATCGCGGCGCTGGCGCTGTCGGCGCGGATAAATTCGAACGGCCGCATGTCACGCCTCCCGCATCTTCGGCGCCGCCTGCTTGATCGCATCGACGATGTTGGGATAAGCGGCGCAACGGCACAGATTGCCGCTCATGTATTCGCGGATCTGCGCATCGCTGCGCGCGTGGCCCTCGTGCACGCAGGCGATCGCCGACATGATCTGCCCCGGCGTGCAGTAGCCGCACTGGAACGCATCATGATCGACGAAGGCCTGCTGCATCGGATGCAGCGTGCCGTCCGCGGCGGCGAGTCCCTCGATGGTGGTGACGTTTTGCTGCTCGACGCTCGCCGCGAGAGTGAGACACGAGAGGATGCGACGGCCTTCGACCAGCACAGTGCACGCCCCGCACTGCCCGTGGTCGCAGCCTTTCTTGGTTCCGGGAAGGCCAAGATGTTCGCGCAGCGCGTCGAGCAAGGTGGTGCGCGCGTCGAGCGAAACCTGATGATTGCGATTGTTGACTCGCAGGGTCAGGTTCAGCGCATCACGAATGCGTGTGCGCTCCGGCGCCGGTGCCGCGTCCGCGGAAGATCGATCGAGGAGCGTGGCGGACATCGACGAGGCCATGGTGGTTGCGAGGAAGTTCCTGCGGCTCCAGCGCGCGTCGCGCACGCCGCTTCGCGAAGGTCGCATGCGGAAAGCTCCGCTTGTGTTGGTTTGGAGCATCGTCGGGTGACGCGACTGGGCACGCACCCGCATGTGGTCTGAACGCCGCGTTGGTGCGCTTGTTCCTCGGCTTGTAGGGCGGATTAGCGAAGCGTAATTCGCCGAGAAATACATGCGGCGGCGGGTTACGGCCTTCGGCCTAACCCGCCCTACAGTTCAGCGCCGCGGAACTACGACGCAATGACAGCCGTTTTATTCCTATTCATTCTCGCCGGAGGCAGCCGATGGCCCGGAAGTATTCGAAAGGTGCGTCGAAGAAAGTGAAGCGCGCGATGAAGAAGCGCAAACGCGGCACGCTCAAGAGCGGACGCAGTGGCAGGACAGTGAAGAGCCGCAAGCAGGCGATCGCGATCGGCCTCTCCGAGGCGCGGCGCGAAGGCAAGAAGGTGCCAAAGAAGAAAGGCCGCAAGAAGCGGAAGAAGAGCTCTTAAGTTAATCCATCCTTACGCCGCGCCGCGTGCGACATCATCCTTGATCGCAGCTTCAAACGCGTCGAGCAGCGCCGCCGGGTCGCGGCGCACGTCGATGCAGCCGGCGTCGCGCAGGTCAGAATCGGAGAAATGCCCGGTCAACAGGCCGACCGCCGTGATGCGCGCGCGGCGCGCCGCGAGCGCGTCATAGGGCGTGTCGCCGAACATGACGGCGCGCTTGCCGGCCGCCCGCGCGCGCTTGAGCGCGATCTCAATGAGGCTCGCCTGCGGCTTGCCGCGACGCACGTCGTCGCCGCAGGCGTAGACATCAACAAGGTTCTCGATCTGGGCAAGCGCCAGATAATGCGCGAGCTCGTCGCGATCGCAGTCAGTTGCGAGTGCGATTCTACGGCCCGCGCGCTTGAGTGCCGCGAACAGCTCGCGCACGTGCGGAAAGGCGTGCACGGTGGCAAGAAACTCCTCACGATAGCGCTTGCCCTGCTGCTCGATCATCACGTCGCGCTCGCGCGACGGCACCTGCGGAACGAGCTCGGCGAGCATCGCCGCCCCGTCCATCCCGGTCAGGCGATGCAGGTCAGCAAGACCGACATCGTGACCAAAGCTCGCAAGCGTCGCGCGCCAGCTGATGATGGTCGGCATGACGGCGTCGATCAGCGTGCCTTCGACATCGAACACGAACACCGCCGCGTCCGCCCAGGCCGCGGCGCCCGGCGGGATTGGATGCACGGCGCGTACGGGAGGCTGCGGTTTCGGTTTGGGAGAGCGGATAAGTTTTCGCACTGTCATGGTCGTCCTCACTGTCGCGCCCGCAGCACCAGTGGCTGCACCAGCCACAGCCCGAGCAGGATCACGGCGGCTGCAACCGCGGCTGCTACTCCCCAGGCCGGCGTTGCGAGCGCCTTGGTCACCGCCACGTAGAGATCGCCGGTAATGCCGACTGCGAGCGGCACCGCCGCGCTCAGCAGCAGCGTCGAGCCGAGCCGATGGAAGCTCTCGGTATTCTCGCCCCCGAAGGTGATCCGATGAAACGCCGCCGGCGCCATCAGCAGGATGATCGCGAGGGCGACCGCGCACAGCGCGACGAGGTGCACGAGGCGTGACGTTTCCGGCAGCGCGGCGAAGCCCTCGGTCAGCATGATCGAGAGCTGGAAGCCGAGCAGCGCCTGCGCGCCGGGCAGCATCACGCGCGCCTCGGTGAGCATGTGCTCAACGCGAACGTCGATCGAGGTGTCGGCTTGCTGGATCATGATCTTCTTTCTTCTCGGCGCCGGCAAAAGCCACTCGGCGATGTACCAGCCGCTGAGTGCGAGCACCGCAGAGACGAGGCCGATCGTGAAGCCGGTCGTGCTGCCGAACTGATGGCTGACCACGATCGCCAGATCGGCGCCGAGCGAGATCGCGATCGGCAACAGCGCGAAGCCGGCCAGAATGGTCGTGGCAGTGAGAATGCGGTCGGTGGTGTTGCCTTCGTCGACGATGCGGTGCTGCAGCGACGGCGCGACCAGCAGCGCGACCGCCAGCGCCATGAGCAGGAACGAAACCGCATGCAGCGCGCGCGAGCCGGGGGCGAGCGCTTCGAAGCCCTTCTGGAATGCGCCGTTGAGATGAAACCCGAACAGGATCTGCGCGCCGAGGATGAGCAAGCGGGTCTCGTCGAGCGCGGTTTTGACGCGGCGATCATGTTTGGTCTGGCTCATCGCGACTGTCGTAACCCAGGCTAAGTTCGCGGAGGTCACGCCGGCGCGAAGAGCGCGCTTCGCGCAGGTCCCCTCCGAGCGCGAGTCTAACGAGATGACGTTGTTGCGGTTCCGTGACTTGCGGAACTCGGTGCCCAGCCGCAGCGCGTCGCGATCGCCCAAGGTATTGCGGTCATGACACATGACGGGCTTTGCCCGACGACTCGCCGATCGGCGCGGCCTTCCGGCACCGTGGCGGAATCGTGGTGGTTACGTTGCAACGAAATTCTTTTCAGGGCCCTAAACTCCCCCATATACGGGAATTTTGTTCCAAAATTCTCGCGCCGGGCCGCGGCAGAGATGTCACAATTCATTATTAACGCGGGAGTTGCCGTTAGTTTTGTTGACCCTGGAAAGCCTCTTTGGTTACCATTGACTTAGGGACATCAGGGGTAATCCGGACATGGCCGGCCGTGGGAGCCGCAGGCTGCGCGCTCGCTCGATGGCGCCGTCTTCGGCGCGCGCTTGCTTGCGCGGATCGCACCTGCGCGCTCTCTTCTTATTCCTGGCATCCTCGACCGCAGTGAGCGGTGTCGCCTTCGCGGAGCCGCATGGCGGCCACGTTGTTGGCGGCAGCGCGACGATCAGACACGGCGAAAATCACAACGTTACCGTCAATCAGAGAAGTCAGAACGCGATCATCAACTGGTGGACGTTCAACGTCGGCACCAACGAGCGCGTCCGGTTCGAACAGCCGAACAGCGCGGCGGCGATCCTGAACCGCGTGACCGGCGGGCAAGGCCCGTCCGTCATCCTCGGCTCGATTGACGCCAATGGCCGCGTCTTTCTCGTCAACCGCGACGGCATCATTTTCGGCAAGGACGCCACGATCAACGCGGCCGGCTTCCTGGCGACGACGAGCGACATCAGGAACCACGACTTCATGGAGGGGCGCTATCAGTTCGATAAGCCCGGCCGTCCTGAATCCTTCATCGTCAACAAGGGCACCATCACGGCCACCAATGGCGGCTTCGCCGCGCTGGTCGCGCCGCAGGTGCGCAATTCCGGCACCATCACGGCCAATCTCGGCACCGTGGTGCTCGGCGCCGGCAACATCTTCAACCTCGACTTCTACGGCGACAAGCTGATCACGGTCGGCGTGAGCGAGGAGCGGCTGCCGTATCTGCACGATGAGTCGAGCGGACACTCGCTCAAGTTCCTGGTCAGCAATACCGGCAAGCTGAAGGCCAATGGCGGGCGCGTCGAGCTCACCGCAGCCGCGGCGCGCGGCGTGGTCGATTCCGTCGTCAACACGTCCGGCGTGATCGAGGCCAACTCGGTCGGCGTCGGCAAGAACGGCCAGATCGTCTTGTCGGCCGAGACCGTGAACGTCTCCGGCACGCTCTCGGCGGCAGGCAAGCGGCGCGGCACTACGGGCGGCGACATCGTCATCAAGGGCGAGGACATCAAGGTCGCGAACGCGACGATCGACGCGTCCGGCCGCCGCGGCGGCGGGCACGTGGCAATCGGCTTCGATCCGCGCGGCAAGGATCCACGCCTTGCGTCCAGCGTCACCGTCGATCCGAAGTCGCGCATCGATGTGTCGGCCAAATATCGTGGCGACGGCGGCGAGGTCATCATTCGCTCGCAAGAGCAGACCAGTTTCGCCGGCACGATCCTGGCGATGGGCGGCAAGCGCTTTGGCGTCGGCGGTTTCATCGAGGCATCGAGCCGGGGCACGCTGCAGTTCACCGGCAACGCCGATTCGTCCGCGCCGTATGGCGTGACCGGGACCCTGCTGCTGAGCGCGCCGAGCTTTTCGGTCCTTGGCGAAGAGGGTTCGCGTCAAGAGTCTTGGGTCACGAACACGACCCTGAACAGTCTTCTTGAAGCCAACCACGTGACCATCGCGGCCTTCGGGCGTGGCAGTGGCGACATCACCGTCAATGCGCCGGTCAACTGGGGCTACAAGACGCTGACGCTCAAGGCCGCGCACGACATCGCGCTGAACGCCCCGATCGTCACCGCGACCGGCGGCCTGACGCTCAATGCCGGCCACAAGATCACCGCGACCGAGGAGGTCTCGGTCGCAACCTTCACGTTGCAGCACGGCTTCTGGAAGCAGAACAGCGCGGAGCTTCCGGCGTTTTCGGCGACAGACTTCCGCCTCGAGGGCGGGCGCTTCCTGCGCGCGGCCGGCGGCGAGGGCACGGCGACGAACCCGTACGCGATCACCGACGTGTACGGCCTGCAGGGCATCGGCACGCTGCGCGGCCACAAGTCATTCGCGCTCGCCAACGACATCGATGCCAGCGGGACCGCGGCCTGGAACGGCGGTCTCGGCTTCAAGCCGATCGGCAATCTGGACAGGCCGTTCCGTGGCACGCTCGACGGCCAAGGCCACACGATCAGCGATCTGACCATCGCGTCGACGCAGCCGGGCTTTGTCAATGTCGGGCTGTTCGGCGTGATCGGGACGACCGGCACGGTGCGCAATCTCAATATCGAGAATGCGGTGGTCGCGGCCGCGGGCGGCTCCTTCTCCACGTCGATCGCAACCTCCGAATACGGCGGTGGCCCGTCGTTCGGGGGCTCGGTCGGTGTGCTCGCCGGCTGGAATCGCGGCACGATCGAGAATGTCAACGTGACCGGCACGGTCGGCCTCGCCGGCGCCGGCGTCGCGGGCGGGCTCGTCGGCATCAACGACGGCAGCATCAAGAACGCGAGCGCCGACGTCGACGTTGTGGCGACGGGACCGGCAGCGGCGCTCGGCGGCCTCGTCGGCTTGAACAATGTCGGCGGCAGCATCGAGGCGAGCCAGGCGCATGGCGACGTCACCTTCAACGACCGCTTCTCGGCGATCGCGGTCGCGGCCGGCGGTCTTGTCGGCGTCAATGCCGGCACGATCACGGCGAGCGAGCTGAAGGCGGGCGGCGTGTGCGGCGCGGGCGCGACCTGCGCGACCGGCAATGTCAAGGCGGCGCGGCTCGGCAACAACCAGGAGACCGTGACACGTTTCAATTCTGTCAGCGAGACGGCCGTGTTCGTCGGCGACTACACGCCGACGAGCCTCGTCGCGGTCGGCGGCCTGGTCGGCTGGAACATCGGTGGCACGATCACCAATGCGTTTGCGACCGGCGCCGTGACAGCAACGCGCAACGGCGCCAATGCGGGCGGTCTCGCCGGCGTGAATATCGGCGGATCGATCACCAGCGCCTATGCGACCGGTGCCGTCACGGCGAGCGGATCGGGTGCGACCGCGGGCGGTCTCGCGGCGCGCAACATCGGCGGCGGGTCGATCAGGCAGGCCTACGCCACCGGCGCGGTGACAGGCGGGGACTTCAGCGTCGTCGGCGGCTTTGTCGGATTCAACAGCGGCAGCATCTCTCAATCCTACGCCACCGGGGCCGCCACCGGCGGCGCGAACAGCTACGTGGCGGGGCTTGTCGCCCAGAACACGAGCAGCGGTCTTATCGACCAGACCTATGCGGTGGGTCTTGTGATCGCGGGGCCGGAGAGCACGACCGGCGGTCTCGTCGCGAAAAACAATTTCAGCGGCGAGTCGCTGTTCACCGCGAACGCGGGCTTGTTGGCGGCGGCCGAGGCCACGAATCCCAACGCCAACATCACCAACTCCTATTGGAACATCGACACGACCGGCCAATCGACCAGCGACGGCGGCTCGCCGCTGACGACCGGGGAGTTCACGTCCGGCTCCGTGCCGCCCGGATTCACGCCCGCCGTCTGGATCGCACCGGCTGGCCAGTATCCGTGCCTGAACGGCCAGTGCAGCGCGAAGCCGAGCGACCCGACCGATCCCAACCAGAACCCAAATCCAAACCCGAATCCCAATCCGAATCCGACCCCCAATCCGACGCCGGAGCCGACCAACGATCCGACACCGCAGCCGACGCCGCAGCCGACGCCGGTGAACGATCCCGGCCCGACGCAGCCGCAGAACACGCAGGACCCGCCGAGGGAGTCGCAGGTCAACATCGCGCTCAACATCATCAGCAATATCCTGAGCGATCCGTCGCAGCCGGGCGACCTGTACACCACGCAAGGCGGTGGCCCGTCAGGCGGCTCCGGCGGCTCTGGCAGCGGCGATCCGGGCGGCCGGCCACCACAGAATTACGTGCCGGGTCCGGGCCTCGGTCCGCTGCCGAGCGGCATGCCGCCGGCGAACGAGAACCGCTTCATCCCGAACGAAGTGGTGGTGCAGCTCGGCTCGAACATTCCACAGCAGCGCATCGACGAGCTGATGCGCGCGCTCGGGCTCGAGACCATCTCGCAGCAGACGTTCGGCGTGCTCGGCCGCACCGTCTATCGTTTCCGCATCCTCAGCGGCAAAACCGTACGCGAGGTCATCCGCGCGTTCGAGGCGCTCGGCGTGACGGTGTCGGCGCAGCCGAGCTACGCCTTCGAGCTGACGCAGGATGCCGCGATGGCCGGCGCCAGCCGGGCGGGCGACTCCTCGCAATACATCATCGCCAAGCTCGGCCTTGTGGAAGCGCATGGGATTGCGACCGGCAGGGGCGTGAAGATCGCGGTGATCGACTCGGAGATCGACGCACAGCATCCGGACCTCAAAGGCATCGTATCGGGCAGCTTCGACGCGCTGCCGTCGATCGATCAACGGCCGCATCCGCACGGCACCGGCATGGCCGGCGCGATCGGCTCGCATCAGCGCCTCATCGGCATCGCGCCGAACGCGCATATCCTCGGCATCCGGGCGTTCGGGGCCAACGACGCCGGCGCGCAGGGCACCAGCATCAATATCGTGAAGGGGCTCGATTGGGCGGTCGCGCAGGGCGCGCAGATCATCAATATGAGCTTCGCCGGGCCGCATGACCCGATCCTCGAGCAGGCGCTGAAAGGCCTGAAGGATCGCGGCATCATCCTGGTCGCGGCCGCCGGCAATGCCGGGCCGAAGTCCCCGCCGCTCTTCCCCGGCGCTGATCCGAACGTGATCGGCGTGTCGGCGACCGACCTCGACGACAGGACCTTCCGCGGCGCCAATCGCGGCAAGCAGGTCGCGATCGCAGCTCCGGGCGTCGACATCATCGTGCCGGCGCCGGAAGGCGGCTATCAGCTCACCACCGGCACCTCGGTCGCGGCCGCGCATATCAGCGGCGTGGTCGCCTTGATGCTCGAGCGCAATCCCCGCCTCTCGCCCGCCGAGGTGCGCGCCATTCTCACGGCGACCGCCAGGAAGCTGCCGCAGAACCGCTATGAGGTCGGCGCCGGCCTAGTCGATCCGGTGGCGGCGCTCTCGAAGAGCGAGCGCAGGCAGGCGGCGAGATAGGTCACCGGGCGAGAGGCGTACTCTCTTCCCCTCTCCCGCTTGAGAGGGGATATGCCGTACCGCCCTGCTCTACGCCGCCACCCGCGCCAGGAAGCGCTCGATCGCGCCGTTGAGCTCGTTCGCGCGCAGGCCGAGGTCCTCGGTCGCGGATTGCACCTGCGCGGCCGATCCATTGGTCTGGTCGATCGCGGATTTGACGCTGTCGACCGTGCCGGCGAGCACTCTCGTGCCGCGCGCCGCGACCTGCGCGCTCTGCGAGATCTCGTTGGTGGCAAGGCCCTGCTGCTCGACCGAAGACGCGATCGCGGACGTGATCGTGTCGATCTCGCGCATGGTGTCGGCGATGCGCGCGATCGCGTCGACCGATTTGGCGGTCGAGCCCTGGATCGAAGCCGCCTGGCTCGCGATCTCCTCGGTCGCCTGCGAGGTCTGGCCGGCGAGCGCCTTGACCTCGTGCGCGACCACCGCGAAGCCCCTGCCGGCCTCGCCGGCGCGCGCCGCCTCGATGGTCGCGTTCAACGCGAGCAGGTTGGTCTGCTGTGCGATCGCCTGGATCAGCGTGACGATGTCGCCGATCTTGCGGCCGGCCGCCGCAAGCTCCTCGACCTCGGTCGACGCGGCCGCGGCCATCTCGGCGGTATTGCGCACGATGTCGGTTGCGACCGCGACCTGGCGGTTGATCTCGCCGATCGAGCTCGCCATCTGTTCCGCCGCGGAAGCGACGCTCTGCACGCTGACCGAGGTCTCGTCCGACGTGCTCGCCGCCGCCTGCGCCTGCGTGGCGACGCCGGAGGCAACATCCGTGAGGCTCGCCGCGATGCCGCGCAGATCGGATGCCTTGCCGCCGACCCCGCCGAGCAGATCGGTCACGACGCGCTTGAACTCGGCAATCTCGCCCTCGAGCGCGCGCCGGCGCTCATCCTGGCGCGACTGGTCGGCGGCGCGCTCGCCTTCGAGCGCGTGGCGCTTGATGATCCCGCTCTGCATGTCGGCGATGGCGCGCGCGATCACGCCGAGCTCGTCCGGCCGCCCGGTGTGCGCGACCTGAATGTCGGTTGCGCCCTCCGCCAGCCGCGCGAGCGCGGCGCGGAAGTTGAGCAGCGGCCGCAGCAGATCGCGCAACAGATACGCGAAGGCGAGCGCCGCCAGCGCCAGGATGACGACGCCAGCGACGGCGGCCCAGCGCGCGGTCTGCATCACCTGTGCGTCGAAGGCGGTGCGATCGATGCCGATCGCCGCGATGCCGATGGTCTTGCCGGCGAAGTCCTTGAGCGGCCGATAGAGCAGCGCGGCCTGATGCGCGCCGACCGGCACGTCGAGCTCGGTCTGGTCCGCGGTCAGCGCGGACTGCAGCAGCGCCGGGGCTGGCGCGAAGGCCGCATCGAAGGTCGAGGCGAAGCGCTTGATGCCGTCCTTGCCCTGCACATAGATCGCGATGTCGGCCTTCATGCGCTCCATGAAGGCGCGCACGAAGCCCTCGCCGAAGGTCATGCCGAATTCGATCGAGCCGAGATGCTGCTTGTCGGCGAAGACCGGCACGACGCCGCGAATGCCGAAACCCGCGACGCCGTTTTCCACCCCCTCGCGCGGGCTGCGATCGCCGTTGGCCTGCACGACGGTCTCGCGGAACGACGACAGGTCGTCGCCGAACTTCTCGGGCTGATGCACGCGCAGGAACGAGATCGCGGGCGCGAGATGAAACTGCATCTGCTCGGCGCCGTCGGTCTGCTTCAGTTGACGGAAGATCGGCTGGGCATGCGCGAGCAGCTTGGCGCGATCGCGCGCCGCGAACGCCTCGATCACCGCCGGATCGGACGCGATGCCTTGCGCGAGAGAGCGCGCACGCATCCCCTCGGCCTGGATCGTCGCGGCCAGCCCTTGCGCAACGGCATCGAGCCGCGCCTCGAGCCCGAGGCGGACCAGCTGGTCCTTGCCCATCACGCCGATCAATCCGACGAAGCCAAGAAACAGGACGAAGACAAGCCCGACAACGCCGAGAAACCGCGTCTTGATCGATCTGTGCATGCGCGCCTACGCCGAGAAGGGATTGCTCTCCTCATATGCGCGAGATCGCATGAGAGATCGGTTAATTCATCCGCGGAATCCACGTGGGTTACGTGAAGTCACTTATCGGCACCACGGCGGGATGTGAGGAAGCGAAGCCGCTGGCTCCCTTCCCCCTGCTTGTGGGGAGACGTCACGCCCCCGACACGAACAGCGCGAACGGCTCGTCGGTGATGCGCTTGAGCTCGCCCCGATAGCGCTCGAAGTTCGCGTCGCTCGGTGCGATGCGGCCGAAGCTCGGATTGGGGACGTTGTCGATTGGCAGCAGCGCGATCGGCGCCGCGATCGGGGTCAGCAGCGAGCCGCGGCCGGCGAGCAGCGTTGCGATGATGCCGTACATCTCGCCCGTGATGGTCGGGCGCGAGACCGTGATCAGGCGGTGCTGGCCGTGCCGGTTGGTGATGAGATAGATGTGACCCGACTGGTTCGGTACCGCGACCTCGCCGAACTGCGCGAACACCGCGTCGAGCCGCTCGGCCTCGCGAAACACCAGATGCGACAGCGCGGCATCCCAGGCGATCTCGGTCTGGTAGGCGTAGATCAGGCCCCTCTCGCCGAAGGACGGGCGCACCGTGACATAGGTGCCTTCCATCCAGCCGACGGCGCGGAGCGAATAGGCGCCGAGCGAATCCGGCGCGACGTCGCCGTTCTGCGGCGCGCTCGCTTCGGCCGGCTTGCGCAGCGAGACGCCGAGCGCCTGCTCGAGCCTGACCGTCGTCGCAAGCGTGAACGGGCGGCGGCCGCCGAGCGCTTTTTCCAAGGTCGAGATCGAGAGCTTGGCCTGATCGGCGAGCTGCTGGCGCGAGATGCGCCGGCGCGCGAGCTCCTCGCGAATCGTGGCCGCGATCTGCCGGCTCTGCTCTTCGGACAGTTGCGTGTCTGGCGCGGCCATGGCCCCCCTTGCGCGCCCTGAACGGCGGAATCGGGACGCGAGGACATTCTTTTACCACTCCGCACAGGACCGCACCAATCCGCACAAAGCCGCCATCGCCGGGGGCCGGGTGGCCGAACAATGCCGATCATCACGCTCGCGCTTGCCCCCGCGCCGGCGCACAAATGGGGCGTCAAGTTGGAGCCAAGCACCAGGTCATCGGTGCCAGATCATCCGGAGCGCGCGCATGTGACGATCCTCATGACAATTCCGGTTCGCCCAAAAACTAATCACCCAGGACGGCGCCAAGCCTGGTCAGCCTGACGCCGATTGATGGGAGGTGGTGTCCCCCTTCCCCCCGCCACCTCCTCGCGCGCGGCCTGCCAACCGGCCGCGCGCTTTCTTTTTTCGGGAGCCGTTCCTTCTTGCTCCACCTCGGGAGGACGATGCGCGTGTCAGGGCTTGCTGGCGAGCGCGCAGAAGAGCTTCGATCCTTCCAGGATGCGCGCCTGCGTAAAGCCGGCCGACGCCAGCAGTTCGGTCACGCCTTCCCGCGACTGACCCGAATAGCCGTTGAAGCCGAGCGCGATGCGGCCGCCGGGTTTGAGCACCCGGCAGATCTCGCGCAGGCCCGCGCGCGCATCAGGCCATGTCTGCATCGAATTGATCGCGAGCGCCTTGTCGAAGGTGCCGTCCGCGTATGGCAACTGCTCGACCGAGCCGTAGCGCAGGTCAAGCTTGCGCTCGCGCAGCGCGGCAGCGTTGCGCGCCGCCGCCTGCCTGACCATTTCCTGCGAGTAGTCGATCCCCGCCACCGATCCGGCCGGCACGCGCGGCACCAGGAGCTCGATGGCGACGCCCGGCCCGAACCCGACCTCGAGCACCTTGTCGTCCGCGCGCAAGTCGAGGAACGCGATGATTTGCGCAGCCGCGTTGCGATTGAGGCGCGCCATGAGCACGCCACCCAGTCGGCCGGGAAGGCCCTGGGGACGGCCGAACATGCGCATCAGGAGCTTGCGCATCCGCATAGGCCGACTCCGGTAAACGGCGTCGCACCGATATTAGGAGTGCGGCCGTGCGTTGTCAGCGGAGACATGGCGCCGCGTGACATCGGTTTGGCCCGCGCTTAATCGCAACCGGGCAGCCCGGATGAGCGCGTGAGCGCGACATCCGGTCAGAATTTCCGCTTGCGGCGCTGGCCCGGGTGTCGCCATAGCGCGTCGAAGACGCGCGTAGACGCGCTTTAGGCTCACCCGGGCTACGTGCTAGAGCACGATGAATTGAGGTCGAGTCAATGGCGCCAACGCCGCTTTACTATCAACAGAGGCGACGGATCTAGAGGGGAGTCGACGCCGGCAATGGGGCGCGTCGTCCGCCGCGAACTCGGCGCATTCCCCTCCCCCTTGCGGGGAGGGGAGCGCGCCGAGTTTGCGGCGTCGATGACGAACCTTAACTCATCATGCTCTAGCCAACGCGACGACCCAGCGTCGTGCGCGGACAAAACCCCGAGTAACCGCTACAGCACCGGCTGCCAGGAGGCCGGGTGGAAGTCGTAGCCATCGCCGCGTTTGGCGATGTAGCCGACCGCCGGGAACGGATAGTGATAACCGGTCATCGGCATGCGCTCCGCGGCAAGCATATCGAGGAGCTTGCGCCGGTTCGTCAGCGCGAGATCCGGGATCATGTCGGCCCAGAGCCGGAACTCCGGATGGCGCGCGAAGATCGCCGGATGATTGGTCACGTCGGCGATGTACATCAGCTTGGCATTGCCGGATGCGATGACGAACGCCGCATGGCCGGGGCTGTGGCCGCGCGCATCGATGGCGGTGATGCCGGTCACCAGCTCCTTGCCGTATTCGAAGCGCTTCACGTCGTTGGCGATCGGCTCAAACACGCGCTTCACATTGGCGATCTGCCCCTTCCAGACGTCGGCCGCCTTCGAGGTCTCGCTGTCGTTGGTCCACCAGGCCCATTCTTCCGCCGCCACCATGATCTCGGCATTGGGGAAATTGGCGCTGCCGGCTTTCGCGCGCAGGCCCGAGATATGATCCCCGTGGAAGTGGCTGATGACGACCACGTCGATCGCCTTCGGGTCGATACCCGCTGCCGCCATGTTGGTGAGCATTTGCCCCTGTGTGGCGGCGCCGTTGTCGCCGAATCCGCTGTCGAACAGGACCAGCTTCGAGCCGGTATTGACGAGCAGCGGATTGAATTGGACGCGCACGTCGTCCTTCGGGATGAAGGATTCTTCGAGAACCTTCTGGATCGCGTCGAGCGGCTGATTGACCACGAAGGCGTCGAGCTTCGGCACCTTGACGAAGCCGTCGTTGAACGTGGTGACCTCGAAGTCGCCGATCTTGTAGCGGTAAAAGCCCGGCACCTGCTTGCCGCTCGCGGGTGCCGCCGCATGGGCCGTCGGCGCGATGAGCGAACCTGCGGCGACGACCGCGGCGCTGCCGAGCAGGCCGCGACGTGTAAGCGCTGTCATGGAAGTTCTCCCTGATTGCCGCCGTGCTTCAGCGGGCGGCAAAATGGTAGTGCAACGCTCCCAACTCCGTGCGACGGCGCGGCCATACCTGCAATCACGTTCGCTTGATCCAACAACCAGCGCGGGTCGGCTGGCCGCAACGGCCCGACGAGAGAAATGCCCCGGACCGGGCTGGCGCAGGCCCTAAGCCGGCCCCCGCGGCGATCCGCACAGCCCCGCACTGATCCGCACCGTCGCGGCGCGACGCGGCTGAACATTCCCGATCATCACGCTCGCGCATGCGTCCGCGCTCGGCGACAACGCCGCCACGATCATCGGGAGGTGCAACATGATCCTGTGCGACACATCCATGGGCCAGCGCGAACACGCATCAACATCGACGCCGGGCTGGTCCCGAATCTGGCAAGCCGCTGCGGCGATCCTGTTCGCGATCGCGGCATTTCTTCTCAGCCTCCAAGGCGCCGCCGCGCAAGGCGCGGCCGCAACGCTCGCGCGTCCCTCGGACGCACGCTCCGGCTCCCTGCTGTTCAAGGACGAGGACGGCCGCTACGCGGAAGTCCCGCGGCTCGGCATCGATGTCGATCTCACCGTCTCGGGCCCGACTCTGCGCGGGCGCGTCACGCAGATCTTCCGCAACCCGACGAGCGAGTGGATCGAGGCGATCTACGTCTATCCCCTCCCCGACGGCGGCGCGGTCGACACGCTGAAAATGGTGATCGGCGACCGCATCGTGGTCGGCGACGTCAAGGAACGCCAAGCCGCGCGCATCGTCTACGAGGAGGCGCGCCAGAACGGCCAGAAGGCCGCGCTGGTCGAGCAGGAGCGGCCGAACATCTTCACCAACTCGGTCGCCAATATCGGCCCGGGCGAAACGATCGTGGTGCAGATCGAATACCAGGAGCCGGTGCGGCTCTCGGCTGACGAGTTCTCGCTGCGCGTGCCGCTCGTCATCGGCCCGCGCTACAATCCGAAACCCGTGGTGCAGACTGTCGACCTGCGCGCCGACAATGGCGGCTGGGGTGCCACCGTCACCGACCCGGTGCCGGACCGCGCGCGCATCTCGCCGCCGGTGCTCGATCCCGCGCTAAACGCGCCAGTCAATCCGACCAAGATCACCGTGCGGCTCGGCGCCGGCTTTCCGCTCGGCGAGGTGAAGAGCCACCATCACTCCGTGAAGATCGACGAGGTCGACGCCGCGACGCGGCTGATCACGCTTGCCGACGGGCCGGTGCCGGCCGATCGCGACTTCGAGCTCACCTGGAAGGCGGGGGCCGAGAAGGCGCCGTCGGTCGGACTGTTCCGCGAGCGCGTCGGTGACGCCGACTATCTGCTCGCCTTCATCACGCCGCCGGCGCTGGAGCAGGCCGCGCAGAAAGCGTTGCCGCGCGAGGTGATCTTCGTCATCGACAATTCCGGCTCGATGGGTGGCACCTCGATGGTGCAGGCGAAGGCGAGTCTTCTCTATGCGCTCGGTCGGCTGCAGAACGCGGATCGTTTCAACGTGATCCGTTTCGACCACACCATGGACGTCCTCTTCCCCGACGCGGTACCGGCCGACAGCGCGCATCTCTCCCGCGCCCGCGCCTTCGTCACCGCGCTCGAGGCGCGCGGCGGCACCGAGATGGTGCCGCCGATGCGCGCCGCGCTCACCGATCGCGGCGGCAATGATGTTGTACGCCAGGTCGTATTCCTCACCGACGGCGCGATCGGCAACGAGCAGCAGCTGCTCGACACGATCGCCTCGATGCGCGGCCGCTCGCGTCTGTTCATGGTCGGCATCGGCTCGGCGCCGAACTCGTTCCTGATGACGCGCGCCGCCGAGCTCGGCCGCGGCAGCTTCACGCATATCGGCGCGGTCGAGCAGGTCGAGACGCGCATGCGCGAGCTGTTCGCCAAGCTGGAGAACCCGGCCGTCACGTCGCTGGCGGTGAGCTTCTCCGACGCGAAAGCCGAGCTGACGCCGGCCGTGCTGCCGGACCTCTATCGCGGCGAGCCGCTCGTGCTCGCGGCACGGCTCGACCAGGTCAAGGGTTCGGTCGACGTGAAGGGCCGTGTCGGCGATCGCCCCTGGTCGGTGACGCTGCCGCTCGCCAATGCGGCGCAAGGGGCCGGCCTGTCGAAACTGTGGGCCCGCCGCAAGATCGACGACGCGGAGCTCGCCCGCACCACGCGCACGCTCGTGGCTTCCGAGGCCGATAAGCAGATCCTCGACCTCGCGCTGCAGCATCAGCTGGTCACGCGGCTCACCAGCCTGGTGGCAGTCGACAAGACGCCGAGCCGCCCCGAGGGCACGGCACTGAAAGTGAGCGAGCTGCCGCTCAACCTCCCGGCCGGCTGGGACTTCGAAAAGGTCTTCGGCGAGCGCTCGCACGCCGTGCCGGCCGAACGCCGTGCCAACGCCGAGCAGGGCCGCGTGCAGCTCGCGGCGGCGCGTGCGGCCACGCCTGTCGCAGCACCAAACGCGATCACGTTGCCGAAGACCGCAACCGACGCGGAGCTGAAGCTGATCGCGGGCGCGGTGCTGCTGCTCGCGAGCCTGATGCTGTTCGTGATCAACCGGCGGCGAGTCTGGTCAACCTGACGCCGGATGACGGGAGGTGGTTTCCCCCCGCACCACCTCCTCGACGCGCGCGGCCCTGCCAACCGGCCGCGCGCGTGCCTTTTCGAAGAATGCGAAGCGCAATGATGAGCTGACTCACATGAAGCTGGAGCCGAGCCACGCCCTCACTTGGAAGAGAGGGAGACGCCGCCCCGCCTCAGCTCTCTTTCTTCTCCTTCTCGGCACGCTCCTCTCCGGCCAGGGCGTGTACATCCACGCCAAAGCCCTGCTCGCCCAGATCCTGCTCGAGCGCGCCTTCGCGCAAACGATCATGACCGGCCGCGACACTAAACCATGGTCCTGGGCCGACACCTTTCCGGTGGCGCGCATCACGGTGCCGCGGCTGAATGCGAGCGCGATCGCGCTCGCAGGCTCGAGCGGCCAGGCCCTCGCCTTCGGTCCCGGCCATGTCGAGCGCTCAGCCGAGCCGGGCGAGCGCGGGCTTGCGGTGTTCTCGGCGCACCGCGACACTCATTTTCGCTTCCTGAAAGACATCGCGATCGGCGATGAGATTCTCCTCACGCGCCGTGACGGCCGCACGTTTCGCTACCGCGCGGACCGCGCCACGATCGTGCGCTTCGACGCGACCGGCCTTGACCCGCTGAGCGAGGAGACCGCGCTCGTGCTTTCGACCTGCTGGCCGTTCGATGCCGTGACACAGGGCCCGTTGCGCTACGTGCTGCACGCTACGCTGCAGCACGAAAAGACGCCGGTCATGTGAACCGTGATCGCGGGGGGGCCGCTGTTGGAACAGCGGCCCCGCCAGTCTCCAGAAATTCTCCAAATTTCCCCCAGGTTCGCGCCAAGAGCCGCCGGCAGCGATCGGCTAGCGTCTGAACGAATGCACGGCGCACGGCCGCCTTCCGCGTTTCGCGGCACGTTTGGAGACGCAGTTGACCGATCCGCGCACGATCCGAGAGATCTTCGAGCGCCACGTCCGCACGCTGACGCACAAGCCGGCGCGCGGCTTGCTCACCTTCGCCACCACCGCCCGCCGCCTCGACGGCCTGCGTTGCGAGATTACGGAAGGCGCCTGGCGCTGCGCTGCGGCTTTGCCCGCCAATGTCGGCGGCGACGACTCGGTGCCGGGTCCTGGCACGCTTGGACGCGGCGCGCTCGCGAGCTGCCTCGTCACGCAGATCAGCCGCTGGGCGGCGCGCCTCGACGTCCCTCTCGACGCGCTCGAGGTAAGAGTCGAGGCGGACCTCGATGCGCGCGGCGAGCTCGGCATCGGCGACGGCGTGCGGCCCGGCTATGGCGAGGTCCGCTTCATCGTGTCGGTGCGCAGTCCGGCGCCGCGCGAGAGGGTCACCGAGCTCCTCGCCACCGCGGAACGTCACAATCCTTATCTCGACATCTTCGGGCGAGCCGTGCCGCTGCGCGGCATGCGCGAGATCAATGGCGCGGGAACCTAACGCGATGGATGCGAGACTCCAGCGCCGCATCCAGCGCTACGGCTGGGATCGCGCGGTCGGCGACTACGAGCAGGGCTGGCAGGAGCCGCTCGCGCCGGCGCATCATCTCATGCTCGACATGCTGGCGGCTCAGCCGGGCGAGCGCGTGCTCGATATTGCGGCCGGCACCGGGCTGATCAGCCTGCGTCTCGCCGCAACCGTCGGCGCAACCGGCGCCGTGGTCGGCACCGACATCTCGGAACGCATGGTGGAGGCTGCCCGCCGCAACGCGCGCGCGGAAGGTCTCGGCCATCTGCGGTTCGAGCATTGCGATGCCGAGGCACAGCCGTTTCTCGATGCCTCGTTCGACGCCGCAGTGTGCGCGCTCGGGCTCATGTATGTCCCGGATCCGGCAAGCGCGCTTACCGAAATGCGCCGGCTGCTGCGGCCTGGCGGCCGGATGGCGGTGGCGGTCTGGGGCGCGCGCCAGTGCTGCGGCTGGGCTGAGATCTTCCCGATCACCGATGCGCGCGTGACCTCCGAGGTCTGTCCGCTGTTCTTCCAGCTCGGCACCGGCGACACGCTGGCGCGCTCGATCGCGGCGGCCGGCTTCACAGAAGTCCGCCTCGAGCGGCTCTCGACCATGCTCGCCTATCCGTCGGCCGAGGCGGCGCTTGCGGCGGTGTTTCGCGGCGGTCCGGTGGCGCTCGCCTATAGCCGCTTCGATGCCGCGACCCGCCGCGCCGTACATGCCGAATACCTCGATTCCATCGCCGCCTTCCGGGTGGGCGATGGCTACCGGATCCCGGGCGAGTTCGTCGTTGCCGCTGCCCGGGCGCCCCTTTCAGACGGCAACCAGAGGAGAAGATCGATGACTGCTACGGCGACGAATGCTTCGGCGACCGCTGTCAACAACGGCGTCAATGTCGAGGCGCTGATGGGCGCCCGCGAGGCGCTCGGCAAGGCCCCCGAGGCTGCGCAATTCCGCTGGCGCGCGACCTGCGACTGGCTGAATGGCACCCACAGCCGCGCCACCGTGAGCGGCTTCTTCGGCCTCGGCCAGGAGCAGCAGCGCAAGAGTGTGTTCCGCTTCGACGCCGACCATCCGGAAGTGTTCGCCTCGGAGGACAAAGGCGCGACGCCGGTCGAATATGTGCTGGTCGGCCTCGGCGCCTGCCTCACCGCCGGCATCGCGGCTGTGGCGCAGCACCGCAACATCCAGCTGCGCGCGGTCTCGGCGACCATCGAGGGCGACATGGACATCCAGGGCATCCTCGGCATGGACAGCGACGTGCGCAACGGCTTCGACGGCATCAAGGTGACGTTCGCGGTCGATGCCGATGCCTCGCGCGACGACATCGAGGCGCTGGTCGCCCAGTCGCAGAAGCGCTCCGCCGTGTTCGACATCCTCACCAACCCGACGAACGTCACCGTCGAGGTGGCGTGATCTGAGCTGAGCGATTCCCATGCGCAAAGTCGACACGCTCATCATCGGCGCCGGACATGCGGGTCTCGCGATGAGCCGGTGTCTCGCGCAGCGTTCGATCGACCATGTGGTGATCGAGCGCGGCGAGGTCGCCAATTCGTGGCACACCGAACGCTGGGATTCGCTCCGCCTGCTCACGCCCAACTGGCAGCGCCGGCTGCCCGGCTTCGCCTATATGGGCGACGATCGGAACGGCTTCGCCACGATGCCCGAGGTGATCGCCTTCATCGCGGGCTATGCGCGACTGATCGGGGCGCCGGTCGTGACCCATACGCGCGTCACGTCGGTACGCCGTGACGATACCGGCTACGTGGTGGCGACGACGCGCGGCACGTTTCGCTGCCGCGCGGTCGTGCTGGCAAGCGGCGCCTGCAATATCGCGACCGTCCCGGCCCTCGCCGGGGCGGTCCCGCCGGCGGTCGCGTGCCTCACGCCGATGCAGTACCGCAATGCGGACGCGCTCGAGTCTGGCGGCGTGCTGGTGGTCGGCGCCTCGGCGACCGGCATCCAGCTCGCCGATGAGATCCATCGTTCCGGCCGACCCGTGACGCTCGCGGTCGGCGAGCACATCCGCGCGCCGCGGACCTATCGCGGCCGCGACATCCAGTGGTGGATGGAGGCCAGCGGCGTGCTCGACCAGCGCTACGACCAGACCGACGACATCGCGCGCGCGCGCCGCGTGCCGTCGCTGCAGCTCGTCGGTTCGCCCGAGCGCGCCATGCTCGATCTCAATGCGGTGCGTGCGATCGGCGTAAAGCTGACCGGCCGTGTCGCCGACCACAATGGCGGCACGCTGCGCTTCTCCGGATCGCTGCGCAACCAATGCGCCCTGTCCGACCTGAAGATGGGCCGGCTGCTCGACACGTTCGACCGCTTTGCGAGCGAGAACGGCCTCGACGCGGTGGTCGGCGCCCCGCATCGTTTTCCCAGGACCGTGATCGACGAGGCACCGCCGCTGAGCCTTGATCTGACGCGCGGCAGCATCCGCACGATCATCTGGGCGACCGGCTATCGCCCCGACTATTCCTGGCTCGAGATGCCGGTGCTCGATCGCAAGGGTCAGGTCCGCCATGATGGCGGCGTCGTGGTCGAGGCGCCCGGAATGTACCTGATGGGCATGCCGTTCCTGCGCCGGCGCAAGTCCGCGTTGATCGACGGCGCCGCCGCCGATGCGCGCGAGCTCAGCGATCATCTGGCGCGCTACCTCGACGGCGCACGCAGCCCGAGGGTCGCAACGCCTTGCGAGCCACGCGCCGAAGCGAACTTCGGACAGGTGCCGCTTTGGAATTAGATCCCGAGCGCGGCGAACGCCCCGTCGATCACCGCCCGCTTCTCGGCGCAGAACGGAAAGACCCGGAAATAATCGGCGCGCGAATAGCCGGGCCGAAACGATCGCAGCTGCGCGATATAGCTGTGCGCCTCGGCGTCCTTTCCGGCCAGCTGGTGGCACCAGCCTGCGATCGCCTGAATGTGATAGTGGGCATTCGGCTGCCGCACCGCGCGGCGCGACCATTCGGCGGCCTCATCGGCTTCGCCGTGCACGCCGTGCAAGGTGGCGCGCACCGCGAAGAACGCGTAGGTCATCGGGTCGCACGGGCTGAGCCGGCGCGCCTTGGCGACGCAATCGAAGCCGCGCGCGCTGTCCTTGCCAAAGCCGAGCCCGAACGCCAGCGAATACTGGCCGATCGCGAAGTTGGGATTGAGATCGACCGCAGCCTCGAGCTCTTCCATCGCGGCCTCGGTGTCGCCTTCGAGCAAATAGGCACGCCCCAGCGCCCAGTGCGCCTGCGGGTCGAGCGCGTCGAGCGCGACGCTATGGCGTGCGCATTCGAAGCTCTTGGCGAGCGCGCCGGCGCGGTCGGAGGCGATCTCGAGAAACGCGCGCTGCCAATGCACGAACGAGAGGCCGGCGAACACGCGCGACGCACACGGGTCGAGTGCGCTCGCGATCCCGAGATAATGCTCCGCCTGCGCGCAATCCTCCGCCGTATAGCGATAGAGATGATGGCGCGCGCGGTGATAGGCGCTCCAGGCATCGAGCGAGGCAAACGGCTCGAGCAAGGCGCGCTGGCGCTCCATGCGCTCGATCTCGCATTCGACGACCGCGGCGACGCGGTCGCCGATCTCGCTTTGCACCGCGAAGAAGTCGTCGATCGCGCGGTCGAAATGCTCGGCCCAGACCTCGCAATTGCGCCGCGTATCGGTGAGCGCGATGGTGAGGCGCAAACGCCGGCCGACCACCATGAGCGAGCCGTCGACGACATAACGGACACCGAGCCGCTCGCCGATGCCGCCAGGATCGAGCGTACCGTTCTTGAACCGCGCCGCGCTGGCGCGGGCGGTCACGAACAGCCAGCGCGTGCGCGCGAGCCGCATCGTCAAATCATGGGTGAAGCCGTCGGCAAACAAGCCCGGCTCGTCCCCGCCGCCGAGCGCACGGATCGGCAGCACCGCGATCGACGGGCGCGCCGGCAGCGACAGGTCGAGGCCGAAGCCCGCGTCCTCGAGAGCGGCGGCCGCTGCGTCGCGATCGCCGGCCGCGTGGCGCAACGCCGGTGTCCCCGGCGTGCCGTCGGCCGGCGTTCCCTGTGCAGGGGCGGCGACCGCTCCGACAAAGCGAAAGCCGTGACGGTGGATGGTGCGGATCAGGCGCTGCTGTCGTCCATCATCGGCGATGGCGCGGCGCGCCGCTTTGACGCAGCTCGACAGCGCCGCATCAGAAATCGCCCGCCCCTGCCAGATCTGCGCGATCAACTCTTCTTTACTGACGACGCGGCAGTGGTTCTCGACCAGATGCAGCAGCAGATCGAACACCTTCGGCTCGACCGCGACGACGGCATCGCGCCGGCGAACCTCGCGCATCGCGACGTCGATGACATGGTTCTCGATGGCGTAGTCCATGTGCTGTTGAACCGCCTTTGTCGCCCGGCAGTCTTCCGTTGCGTCTCCCTTACGGAAGCGAGGCGCATGAGACAGCCTTCGGCCGCCGCCCTTCCGAGGAACGGCCGACTCAGAGCACCACTCGAGCAAGGCCAGCTTTGCTTGCCCTGACAAGTCAGAGCTTTAGTCCCCAGCTTCAGAGGGGTGGTTCTGCGGCGGCCGGGGGTGACCGAAAAAACACTGGCACGAGGCTGATGCGGATGCGCGAGCAGGTCGGGAACCGCCAAGTTCCCGTGCCTGCGCCGGACGCGCCTTTCAGCGGCGGCGCGAAATCATCCAATCGGCTGACGCCGGCAAGCTCGAAAAGGCGTAAGCCGTTGTCATTCCTCCTTCCCCCCACGTGCCCCTCGGCCCGCGTATGCCCACGCGGGCCTTCTTCTTTTCGTCCGGCACGAGGTCGCGGCCCCCACCGCCGCAAGAGCGCTTCATCATGCGTTAGCCATTTCCCTTGTGTGCCGCTTAACCGCAGACGCCTAGGACCAGAGGGTTGGAAAGGCGGCTGCGGAAAGATGAGCGCATTGTTTGCCTGGTTCTTTCTGTCGCTGCGAGGACGCATCAGCCGTCAGGAGTTTTGGCTCGGCTATCTGCTGATGATGGCCGTGCTGTTCTTGTTCATTCCGCGTCTGCAGGACCTGAGTCTGGCTGTTCATCAGCCCGCAAACGGCAATTGGCATCGCGATGAGCTCGACGCCGCGCTGCTGCGTCCGAAGATCGGAGCTTTTGCCTCGATGCTCTGGCCGCTGATCGCGCTCTACGTGAAGCGCCTCCACGACATCGGGGCATCGGGCTGGTGGTTGTTCGTCGCCGCGGCGGCGTTGCTGTTCATGACGATGATCGGCATCGACCCGAGGAACTATGTCGGCGCCGCGTTCTTTGCGGTCGTTGGCCTCGCGCGAGGTACGCGCGGCGACAACCGCTTCGGTCCGGAACCGATTCACCGCTAAGGCGATTTCCCTCGCGGCGCGACACTCATTCGGCCAGAAATGCCGTGACTCGCTGCAGAAACGGACCGGGGCATTCCTCGGGCGTGTAGTGTCCGCATTGCTCGATGATCGCGCCCTCGACGTTGTCGGCAACCAGCTTCATCGTGTCGATCGTGGTCTGGCCCGCGCCGATCACGCCGCCGATGGCAAGAACCGGCATCGGCAGCTTCGAATTTTTGAGTTCCTGATTCTGGCGCATCGTCAGCGGAATCGCCCGGTAGTAGGCAAAACCCGCCTTCATTGCGCCCGGCACCGAATAGGCGCGGATATATTCATCGACCGCGACACGATCCGGCGCATAGGCGAGATGGCCGACGACCCAGCGCAGGTAAGCGTCTTCGCGCCCCGCGATCAGAAACTCCGGAAGATCGCGCAACTGATTGAACATGAATTGCGTCAAGCCGGCGTTGACCTCCGGCGGCAGCAGCATCGGCGGCGTCGGCGTCACGCCGGGAATCAGCGCCTCGCTCATCACGAGCCTGTCGATCCGCTCCGGGTTCTGCGCCGCCAGCGGATACGCGATCCACATGCCGACGTCGTGCGCGATCACCGCGTAGCGCGGGACGCCGAGCTTCTCCATGAGCGCGCGAATGTCGGCCGCGGCGGTCTGCGTGTCGTAGCCATCATCCGGTCGGCTCGACTCACCCATTCCGCGCGTATCAACCGCGATCACGCGATGGGTCCTGGCGAGCTCCGGCATGATCTTGCGCCACGCATACCAGGTCTGCGGCCACCCCGGGATCAGCACGACCGTGCGCGGCCCCCGACCGCCTTCGACGTAGTGCAATCTCACGCCATTCACCTCGGCGTAGGCACTGCTGAAGCCGAGGCCCAGATTGCCATCATCGGTTCGGGCTCTCAGTTCCTCGGCGACGACAGAATGGCTTGCGAGGAGAACCGGAATGGCTGCCGCAAGGACAATAACGCGCCGGATGATCGATCTTGCGATTGGCATGCGGGCTGAACGCCTGATGCGCTCAGGACGTTCCTAGGCCGTAGACTCGCGTCGAGGCCGCCAAGGAAAAGGCGGCAAGTCGGCGGACGACCGACAAACAGTCATCGCGCGGCCGCCTTGGCGGCCCATGCCTTCGTGTCCCGGCATGTCTCCATGGCCCGCTTGTAGGCTTCGCGTCCGCTGGTGCGGGCCACATAGGCTCGCTCTGCTTCGCCGAGGGCGAAGCGGCCGCTTCTTTGGGCGAATTCCAGCGCATAGGTCACCGAAATGTCGGCTGCAGTGAACCTGTCGCCTGCGAGATAGGACGAGCGCGCGAGCTGCCGGGTGACCAGCCCCAGCCGGCTCTTGAATACTTCCAACGCCTTGCCGGCACCCCAGTTCTGCCGCTCGGCCGCGGGCGCGAGATTGCGGCTGACGACGACGAAGTACATCGAGGCGGCGAGACCGGCTTCGCCGAGGTGAAGGAACTGTTGATACGCGGGGAAAGCGGGGTTGTGCGGGTCCGGCGCGAGCGGCGTCGGCCCGTAACGCGCCATCAGGTACTCCATGATCGCGATCGACTCGACCATGGTAACGTCGCCATCCTGCATCGCAGGGATGAACCCGGCCGGGTTGATGGCCAGATACTCCGCGTCGTGCTCGACGCCGACCAGGAGGTCAACCGGCCTTAGCCGGTACGCGAGCCCCATCTCCTCCAGCAGCCAGACGACCCGGAACCCTCTCCCTTCGCCGAAGACAGTGATCATCTCTCGAAATCTTCGTTGGCCCGTGGCTCGACTTGGTCGTTCGACGATAGCACGAGCGCAACCGGCCGAGCAGCCCGTCTTCAGCGCCGCAGTCGTTTGGAGGATCCGCCGGAACCGCAACGTCGCGTGCGAGGCCGGAACAGGCGCAGTCCCGCTCAACCGCCCAACGACGTGAGCAGCAGCAACATTCCGGTCGCGGTGAGTGCCACGACCCAGATGAGGTCGACGTTGAGCCACGCCTTGCGCAGCAACGAGAGGCCGAGCCATTCGTGCACCAGCACGGCGATGATGGCCGTGGTGAGGAGCATTGCGGCGGTGTGGATGGCGATGCCGGCGAACGCCGCCGCAAATGGCGCAGCCGCGTTCTCCGCGCCGGGCTCGGCGGAGACGCATGACGCCATCAGCGGCGGCCACAGCATGAGACCGGCGCCATGCGCGGTCGCCATGAGGAACGACCACGCCGCCAATCCCCAGAGCCCGGCCTGCATGCCGAAGCGCACGCGATGACGATGACCGAAGCGCCAGTGCCAGGCGGCCCAGAGCAGCAGCAGGACGCCCGCACCGAGGCGCACGATGTGGCCGGGAACGAACGTGCCGGCCACGATCAGCAGGCTCGCGACGAGCGCGATCGACGCCGCATGGCCAAGCGCGATCGGGACGAGCGACGTCATCACCACCGCGCGGCTTTGTCGGTGCAGGCCAAGGGCCACGGCGAACAGCCAGCCCATCGCGGGGTTCAGGCCATGAAAGGCACCGAGCCCCGCAAAGGCGAGCCATGGCAGCGCATCAGTCATGTGCGCGGCACCTCGCGCGGTGCTACGGATAACAGTACGAATCCGACGAGCAGTCGCCGCCCTGCAGGCGCACCTGGTGCGGGCGATGCGGAGCCGGCCAGGAGACGAAAAACTCCGGATCGAATGCGATGCCGCCACGCGGATCGACATCGAGCTTCACCATCCAGCCGTCCATCCCGTCGGGATAGAATTGCGGATCGATCGCGCCGTAGAGCGAGTTGGTGAAATAGGCGCGCTGGCCGTCGCGACTGATCTCCACCATCTGCGGTCCGCCGCTCAGGTCGCCGTTCTTCGCGCCCGGATGGGTCGCGCGCGCGACGATGCCGCCGATCCGCACCTTGCCGGTGAGCTTCGGCTTGAACGGATCCGAGACATCATATTGCTGCAGATCGCCGGTGCCCCAGCACGACACGTAGAGGAACTTGTCATCCATCGACAGGTCGATGTCGGTGACGAGCGGCGGCACGGCCTTGAAGCCCTTCAGCGCCGGCGGCAGCAGATCGGGATCGGCCGGCTCGGCTGGAATCGAGATGATTTTCTGGGCCGTCCACTTGGCGCCGTCGCGGTGCCACACGAAGATCGAGGCGGACAGATCCTTGAGCGAGATGACACTGTTGACGAACCCGTAGGCCTTGGTGGGATCGTGCGCGGGCCTGAGCTCGAATACGAGCTGATGTTCCTGCCCGAGGTCCAGCGTCTGCACGTGCTTGCGCCGGTGCAGGTCCCAGAAGTGCAGGCGATGGCCGTAATTGCCGCCGAGCAGCACCTCGGGGATGAGGCCGTCCTCGAACGTGTCCGGCGTGCCCCACTCGCTAGTGACCATCGTGTCATGGCCAAGGTGCCACCACGCATCATAGGCGAGATGCTGGTCGCCACGGTCCATCTCCCATTGGCCGCGCACCTCGAAGCTTTCGTGATCCATCAGGAACACGCCGCCG